>Ga0073907_1000040_pt1 | contig 171275 bp, 158 predicted proteins | sample GluameincwithD2O_FD_65483 | JGI IMG/M metagenome (GOLD analysis project Ga0073907, IMG submission 65483) | Mouse cecum microbial communities from Vienna, Austria - Glucosamine amended microcosms incubated with D2O | ecosystem: Host-associated > Mammals > Digestive system > Large intestine >... | reverse complement strand
CTCACTTTCACGGCGTTTTTTCTTCTTTTGATTGGCCGGGTAGCTGTCCTTATCGTGGCGCCACGCCCTATCTCCTTCCAGGTGGGCGAGTAAATGGTCACGAGTGTGCTTGAACTCCTCTCCGTTGAGCCCCAGCCGCACCAGCCAGACACGGAAGGTGAACAGCTCATTCTCGCTCTGGGTCTTGCGCATGACGGTGCTGCGCTGGGCGATGGCCTGGGCGGAGATGGCGAGGCACAGGCGCCGGAGGACATATATTCCATAATAATAGAGAATCGTTGTTTATCCTTGACATCTGCGAAAATGTATTGAAAAAAGAAAAAGCTAACATCAACCATGGAAGCAATCTTAGATTTTTTATAATTTCCCACGACTTTTACCAATTCATCATAGCTACTACAATTATTAAATTTTTTGCTCCACTGTTGACAATATTTATGAATTTGCCTTCCTTCCTCATAATTCTCTTTTTCTTCATTTGATAATGACAATGAATAATCATCTATTGTATCTTCGACAAACGCTTTTCTTGCCATTAAGTTTTTTGGGTCAATTTTTTTAGAAATAGATATTCTCGAAAAAGGGCAAAATGCATAACACGCATTATCATAAATGTCACCATTTAGAAAATCAAAATATGAATCAAATTTATCAAATGATAAGAAAACACTTCTTTTTCGTTCCTCACCATCTACATCTATATGAATTAAATCTTCTTTAACAAAAAAGGAATTTGAGATAATATCGAATCCTCTTTTACCAGTTATACGCAACCCGGCTTTTCGTTCAAAGGTTACAATCTGAATATCGTTCTCGTATTCTTCTGGAACATCAAAAACTCTAATTTCATTTTTCTTTAATTGCCTGATTATTTTCTTGACTTCTGACTGTGCCATATTATTTTACCTCAATCTCTTTATCTGTCTGCTCCATGATTTTCTTCATCAACCGCCGGAATTGGTTGCTTGTTTCCTCGTCCATCGGGACAAGCTGTCCAATCTGTCCAGCAACCATTTTTGTTACATCGTCTATGGTAAGCGGCGTTTGCTTCTGCTCAACCAATGCGTCCTGCATAGTTTGGAACATAGCGGCGGTCACAGCTTCTCCCGGCTGTTCTCCATTGTCCATATCTTTCTTAATATCCCGCAGGATAGCAAGGAATACATTCTTGATTTTCTCAATCTCCGCTTCATGTTCTCCCATCTTCTGGGCGTTCAAAAATTGTAAATCCTGTTTTGCTTCTGCTCGATGCTCCGGGTGTTCTTTCATCAGATCAGACAGGGAAACCGTTGCCAACTCGATTAGTCGGTTTCGTGCCATGATACCCTTTGCTGCGGTGTCTTGAAAGTAAATCCGTATCAAGTCCATCAGTTTCGGGAAATTCTTGTGTTCCAACAGCCGGTTGAGGATTTGCACATCCACAGTACCCGTCACAAGCCCTTTGATTGCCCCCTCAGACAAGCCCAATTCAGATATATCATAGCTTTTGCGGACGCTGATATTGGATAACCCCAGTATGTAGTCGGTGGACACCTTAAATTCCTTTGCCACGCCTATGAGGATATCGCTGCTGACCGTCTTTGTTTCTCCACTGACAATGCGGCTTAACTGGGAAGCAGATACGCCTATCTTCTTTGCAAGCTGCTTTTGTGTAATGTGGTTTCCGTTGCATAAATCGGAAATCCGCTGTCCGGGTGTTCCGGGTAAAGCCATAGATACGCACCTCCTCTACATACTTCCATTATACAGGAGAATTGCAGAAATGCAATTTTGAGATTGAATATTTTCCTAAAATGCAATTCTCGCAAGATTCCGGGAATTGCATTTTTTTCGTGTAGACTTAGGGTAGTTCATTGATGAGCTGCACCTTGAAAACAGAATGACCGTCCGAAAAGGAATACCTCTCCCGGAGAAGTAGCGCATTTGCGTACCAAAGGAGAAACACGCCGCAGGAATGGGGCAGGAAGCCTTTTCGGAGAGAACGGCGAAGGAAAAATGGAGGGAACACATGAGAAAGAACCCATATAAACAACTACCGCCCATAGAGCGCAAGCAGGACGGTTCCCTTTACCGCATGACACCAGCACAGAGGAAACAGGCAAACGCCCTGATACGACGGGAGTGCTGCTGTTATGAGGACGGAAACTGTATGCTCCTTGACGATGGGGACACCCACACCTGCCCGCAGACGGTTTCTTTCTCGGTCTGCTGTAAGTGGTTCCGCTGGTCGGTCTTGCCGCAAATCGGAACGCTGGAAACAGAGATTTTCCGGGATAAGGAGCTAAAACGCTGTGCGGTCTGCGGCAGAGTGTTCGTCCCAAAGTCCAACCGAGGGAAATACTGTCCCGACTGCGCCGCCAGAGTTCACAGGCGGCAGAAAACAGAAAGTGAACGGAAAAGGAGGTCTTGTGTGGACAGTTAGGAGCTGAAAAGTCCTTGATTTACAAGGCTTTGCAAGCACAGAACAGGGGCAGGCAATAGAAACTACCGTCTGTCCCCGAAAACGGGCTTCTAACCGTCCACAAAACACGATATGACAAACACCATTTATATCCATCAGCCGGAAAAGGCAGTCAGCTTTACCCGGCTTCCCAATTTCCTTTTTGAAGCCCCCACATTCACGCCGCTGTCCAACGAAGCAAAGGTACTGTACGCCTTTATCCTGCGCCGGACAGACCTATCCCGAAAAAACGGGTGGGCGGACGAATACGGGCGGATTTACCTCTACTATCCCATTAACGAGGTAGTGGAGCTGCTCCACTGCGGGCGACAGAAAGCGGTCAACACCCTGCGGGAGTTGCAATATGCCGGACTGGTAGAAATCCAGAAACAGGGCTGTGGAAAACCCAACCGCATTTACCCAAAATCCTACGAAGCGGTTCCAAACACCGACTTCAAGAAATCCAATTATGGAACGCCGGAGGACTGAAAACCGCACTCATAGAGTACGATAATCAATCCTCTTGAAGTACGAAAACCGGACGGTATATAGAAATACAGAGATTAAAACGATTTTATTTATATCTTATCCATTCCTATCCTATCCGAGATATTTTCTGCGGGATTTTCCTGTGGAAAAGTCCCGGATGGGAAAGGAATGGGGAAAGGAGTTAATGGCACAACACGCAATTTTGCGATTTGAGAAGCACAAGGGCAATCCGGCAAGACCGCTGGAAGCCCATCACGAACGGCAAAAGGAACAGTACGCCAGCAATCCCGACATTGACACCAGCCGGAGCAAGTACAACTTCCATATCGTTAAGCCAGAGGGCAGATACTACCACTTTATTCAGAGCCGAATTGAACAGGCGGGATGCCGCACACGCAAGGACAGCACCCGGTTTGTCGATACGCTCATCACCGCCAGCCCGGAGTTTTTCAATGGCAAGTCCCCAAAGGAGATACAGGCTTTTTTCCAGCGGGCTGCAGACTTCCTCATAGACCGGGTAGGTCGGGAGAATATCGTGTCGGCGGTGGTACACATGGACGAGAAAACGCCCCACCTGCATTTGACTTTTGTTCCGCTGACAGAGGACAACCGCTTGTGTGCAAAGGAGATTATTGGGAACAGAACCAACCTCACAAAATGGCAGGACGATTTTCACGCCTATATGGTGGAGAAATATCCCAACTTGGAGCGTGGGGAAAGTGCCAGCAAGACAGGCAGGAAGCATATCCCCACCCGTCTGTTCAAGCAGGCGGTCAATCTCTCAAAACAGGCAAGAGCCATTGAAGCCACGCTGGACGGTATTACCCCGTTCAATGCCGGAAAGAAGAAAGAGGAAGCCCTCTCCATGCTGAAAAAGTGGTTCCCGCAGATGGAGAACTTCTCCGGGCAGCTCAAAAAATACAAGGTCACGATAAACAACCTTTTGGCAGAAAATGAACAGTTGGAAGCCAGAGCCAAAGCCAGCGAAAAAGGCAAGATGAAAGATACGATGGAACGGGCAAAGCTGAAAAGTGAACTGGACGATTTACAGCGGCTGGTTGACCGTATCCCGCCGGATATACTGGCGGAACTGAAACGGCAGCAGCGGCACACAAGGGAACGGTGATTGATGACAGAAAACATTTCACGCCGCACAGCGGCAGTGTACCTTGAAAACTGAATACAGAGAAAGGCGATATATGGCAAAAAAGCAACCGGACACAAATATCCCCCAGCATGAGATAGAAGCCCTTGCCCGGTGCTTGCTTCCCGAAATCCAAAAATTCTTTGAAAGCCCGGAAGGACAAAAAGAATTTGAGGAGTGGAAAGCGCAGAGGGCAAAAGAAACAGAAAAGAAAAAGAGCGTATGACAAAAGCGGCGGTATCACTCACGATACCGCCGCTTTTAACGATAATCCCAATTATAAAACTATTCCAAGAAATTGAACTAATGTAGCAATAGCTGCTCCGAATTGTGCAGTCCCATTGATAGCTTGTAATCCTTTCAGCGCTGTTTTAATGAACCCCTTTCGAGGACTTGCACTTTGTACCTCAGCTCGGATTACTTCAACACTGTCACTTATTTGTTCCTGTTCTTCTTGTGTAATATCAGTAGGAATGTGTTTCATAATATCAGAGATAATGTTTTCTAATTGAGTAACATCAATGCCATTGCTTTGAGTTGCATGAACTATTGCGTTATCATTTGCTACATTTACCTGTGCCACGCCACCATTTACATTAATCATAAATTTTTTATCCTCATCATATCCCATCTGAATGCCTATTTCCGTAAGATACCCTTCAATATAGTTGACAAAAGGAAGTACTATTCGATTACAAAATTCTTTTACAGCATCATTCGCTTCCCTTGCATAACGAAAAGCCATATCATGGTAAAAGTTGTGATAATTCTCTACAGCATATTTCAAATACTGATATGTATAAGAGATTTCCTCTTGTTTTGTATCGCCCATTGAGGAGAAGCAAGTCCCTCTTTCAACTGGCTCAAAATCGTCTGGATTAACATATTGCTTTATGTACTCTGATATAATTTCGTTTTCGTCAATATAAGCCATAAATTTTTTCAATAAAGCCATTCCCGTCTGATGATTGCATGTAATCAAACGGTTAGCAATTGTTCTAAATTCCATGGAAATTATTTTCAATTGTTTTTTATCAATGTTCTTCATACCTTACCCCACAAAACGGGCAATAACTCCCGCACATTTTATATATTGGTTTGATTTTTGCTTCCCGCTTGCAACAAGAATATTCCTCAACTTCTAAAGCTTCTATTCCATACTTAATAGGATATTCTTCTTCATGCTGTGGCTTTTTACTTGCTTTGAACGAGATAAATGAACCTTTGAATTTCTTCTCCCACTTTTTCATCTCGTTATATATTAAATCATTTGCGTAATTCTTTGTCTTTTTTAGAGCAAGCTCTATCACGTCATCAGTAAAATAATTTTCCGCTTTTAAACCACAACTTGGACACCATATTTCAATAACATCTTCTGCATGATAATCCTCTGGTTTTATTTTAAAAAATTCCCCGCATAGAGGACATTGCATTAAAACAAATCCTTGATCGTCAGCAGGTATTGATACTTCACCAATTATAGTACTCATACATTACCTCCTGCCTATATCTTGTATTATAGCGGAACCTCTCATAAAAATCCACACTTATTTTTGAATAACAAAAGCGGCGGTATCACTCACGATACCGCTGCTTTTGCTTTAGCACTCAAGATATACTAAAAATCCGAAGCCGTCCCCGATTGGAACCGGGTTCGGATTATCATTATCTGTGTTTCGTTGACAAAAAAGATGCAGAGCAAACATTGGGCAGGATCATCCCAATAGAGCGTCAAACCGATTCATATCATGAATATAGCTGTTTATCGTCTGAGCAATCCGCATTTTGTTGAAAGAGGACAGCGGCTTAGCATGGAAGATCGTGTGATACATGGCAATCAACTCCTCCTTGGAACTGTCTGCGGCAATGGATTCCACACTGTTTGACTGAAAACGGGCAAGGACATCCGCTGCTTGAAAGGTATACTTCGTCTTTTTCGCGTCAGACACTCCCCGGCTGTTTTTGAGTCGCAGATTGTTTCTGTTGACCTTTTTCAGCACCTCCAGAAAAAAGTCCGCATCCTCCACTTGGCTTTCTAAATACTCCATTCTCTCATCCACACTGTCGATAGCATTCAACCGGTCAATAATCGTGTTCAGTTCCCCGATTTGAGCTTTTGTTATACACATGGCAGACTCCTTTATTGTTCAAAAGAAACGGTACTCCCGTTCAGTTGGCCTTCTCCATTTCCAGGATACGCGCCAGAACTTGCTTAGACAACACCTGGTAATCATTTCGGGCCAGAGAGGACTCGCCAACCTGGGTGCTGCGTGCGATATCAATATAATTATTGATTTCCTCTTCAAAAATATAAATATCGTCTTTGAGCTCGCGGTCGACATAACTCTTCAAAGCGCTCATCTCCGCCGAGTAGTTCACTTGTCCGCGGATAAAGGTGCAGAAGATGCCAATCAGCTTTGGCTGGGGACCAAAAAAGTGTTTCATCAGGACACTGTCTGGAGAAGATTCACAATACTGCTGGTACGTATTTCGGACCGTTTTAATGTAATGGGCCACACCGTTTGTACTGATACCGTCCAGAATCGTGGGGATGATATAATAATCGGACAGCAAAAAGGCGGAACGGGTAATCAGATTGTTGGACGGCGGACAATCGACCAAGACATAATCATACCGTCTCTGCTCCAGAAGGGGGTCCAGAAACTGCTTCAGAATAGACAGATATTCCACGGTATCTTCCATTCTGACCGCCAGCTCATCTAACCCTATGCCGCCCTCATAAAATAAGCTGGACGCGATAAAGTCAAATCCGCCCTTCTTATATTCCTGCACAATATCATCATCGAATTTCAATCTGATGCTATTATACTTTTTGATCCGTGAAATATGCAGGTCATAGACATAATTCAGCGTCTTTTTCCCATCCAATTTATTCAGTTCGTTGGTCTGACGGCCATTTTGTGAGTTGTTTTTGACCAGGATTTCACTTAGCGAGCTCTGTGGGTCCAGGTCTAAAACCAAGACCTTCTTTCCAGACTGAGAGAAGTATTTCGCGAAATTCAACACGCTCGTTGTTTTTCCAACGCCGCCTTTATAATTTCCCACAAATATAATTTTTGTATCCATATGTATATCTCCCCCAATCGGTACTGACATCCAAGCTACAGGCCATACTCTCGTGTCTTTCTTGGTTCACAATTATATACAAGTTTTCAGGTCGTGTCAACGGCCTTGGCCCGGAAAATCGGTAAGGACTTTCCATATTAATGCGATAAGTGGTTAAAGCGATTTTCCGCAAAGGAGGGGACTACAGCATCTGTGCCTATTGGGGATGTCGTCTTTCGTGACAGAAACACAGGTAAAAACTTATACCTACAGTTATATATCAATGTTGGTCATAAAATATCAAATCGACAGGTTCCTTGTCGAAACCTGTCGATTTATGTCGTTGGCTCAATGTGGTAAAAATGCTTTTTCGGAAGGTGTTGTTGCATAACGAGTTCCAGGGACTAATTATTCTTTTTTTTAGGTTTATTTTTATCTCAAACTGTGTGGCTGTCTGTTATATCTCGCAGTTGGCTTCCCATCAACGAGGTGCTCCATCGAGTCCTTACGACAGCAGATTTCTAAGGAATTTCAGAGACTATGCTAACTTTCGTTATATATTCTGTAAACGTCAAATCTCCCCGCATCGCATAAGGAAGGCCCTTGCCAATTTTTCACCTGGCAAGGGCCAAAAAATATTATGCTTTGCAGACCACTGGAGCGTTCCAGGGCAGTAGGAGCTGCACGACCTTCGGCTGAGCCAGATCCATCTCCGGGGCAGAGGACAAGAGCCAGGTCAGGTAGCGGTACGGGTCCAGCCCATTCTCAGTGGCAGTTTGGATGAGGGAGAAGATCACAGCACTGCTTCTCGCACCACTGGGTGTGTTGGCAAAGAGGAAATTCTTTCGGTCAATGACAAAGGGCTTAATGCTGCGCTTGGCCCGGTTGTTGCTGAATTCCAACCTGCCATCTTTCAGATAATTGAGCAGATAAGGCCACTGGTCTTTGAGATAGGTAAACGCCTTGCCCAGTGCGGATTTCGGTGCGGCGGTTCTGGTATTTGCCCATGCCAACATAGCGTCCAAAACAGGCTTTGCCTGCTTCAGCCGCTGGTCATAACGTTCTTTTGGGGAAAGGTCTGCCAGTCCTTCCTCAATTTTGAATAAGAGATTGCAATAAGCCAGTCCCTGGGCCGCAGAGCTGTTCTTGGCCTTTCCTTTCGGCAGAGACTTCATGGCCTCATCGAATTTCCTCCTGGCATGGGCCCAACAGCCAACCACGGTAATCTCATCTGGAAGGCTGTGGTATCCGGGGTAGCCGTCCGTATGCAGATACCCCTTGAAGCCAGCCAAAAATGTCTTCGGGTGGCAGGCGCTGCGTCCCGGCTGGTACTCGTACAGCACAATAGGCCGGTCGGTATCCCCGCTGGTGCGGTACAGCCACATATAACTCTTGCTCTGCGCCGTCTTGCCAGGCTCATGAAGTACCTGCAAGGTCGTCTCGTCCGCATGGAGCACCTCACGCTTCAGCAGTTCCTGGTGGAGCAGATTATAGACCGGCTTCAGCAGATGTTCCGCACCCCACAGCAGCCAGTTTGACATGGTCTGCCGGGACAGAGGGATGCCCCGGTGTCTTAATTCCTGCTCCTGCCGGTACAGGGGAGAGCCCATAGTAAATTTCTGCACCATGAGATACGCTGCCGCCTCCGGTGTGGCAAAACTGCCAGGGATGAAATTCGGTTCTCTGGCCGCCTTCACCACGGGTGTCTCAATATTTTCTTTCTCACACTTCCGGCAGGCATAGGTGTAGTACCAGTCCTCCACCACGACCACTTTGGCTGGTTCCAGTTTCAGACGCCGGCGTACATCCTTGCCAATTTCAGTCATGGTCTCCCCGCATTCCGGACAGATCAGCTCTTCTTCCGGCAGACGGTGTTCCACTACTTCCACAGGCACATCTTCGGGCAGTTCATCCAGAGTGTACTCATGTTTCTTATGCCGCTTGTGAGAAGCCACGACGACTCTGCTGTCATCTTCTTGCGCGCCCTGGTCTGCATAGACCACGGCTTCGTTAAACAACAGGCTTAGCTGCTCCATGACATCTTCTGAAGTATGTTCGCTGGTCATTCCAAACCGCTTCTGCCGGCTCAGACGTAACTGTTCCATGAGCCACTGAATCTGAGCCTGCATATTTTCGTATTCCGCACGAGGGATCGTCACGGTTTCCTCTGTGCTTTTAATCTGCTTTTCGTGCTTCTTCATGACCTAATTATACCATATTGCGCCGGAAAAGTACAGTATTTACAGCGGTTTGCTCAGTTTTATTTCATACTGAGTCCTTCCACCGGACGGTGTGCCTTTGGCTGCTCCACGCTCAGCCCCTCCATGAGCCACCGGTATTGCTGTGCACTCAACTGTTGTACCTCAACACCGTTCCTCGGCCACTGGAAGCTGCCGCTTTCCAGCCGCTTATACAGCAGCAGGAATCCATCCCCTTCCCAATACAGCGCTTTTATCCGGTCCCGCCGCCTGCCACAGAACAGAAATAATGCTCTTTGGAACGGGTCCATCTGAAACTGCTGCTGTACCAGGCTGGCCAGTCCATCTATCCCTCGCCGCAGGTCCGTGTACCCGCAGGCTATGTACACCGGGCAGCTGCATCCAAAGTCGTTCAGCATGATCTCAGTGTCTGGAGTATTGCCCGGATCATCTGCGTGTCTGCTCCAGGGTAAATCTCAACTGTTGCTCCTGACAGGCTTATTTTTGCTGTTGCGCCAGTGTTTGGAACCCTTTCTTCCTGGCACGTAATCTCTGCAAACCTTACTGTTTCTGCTGTGGTTATCATCTGCTGGTATAGTTTTCTCTGCCAATAATAGTATGTCTTCTCTGAAATCTCATGTTCCCGGCACCATGTACGGACGTTCTTGCCGCTGCTGCGGCATTCTGTGATTCGCTCCACCCATAATTGTACTCGCTGGGCGGCATTTAACCTCTGCAAGCTATGTTCCATTGCACTCCTCCAGTTCCCTAACCGACTCGGTTAGACTTGGTTGCATTTTCCCATATCTCGCTGTTTGGCAAAAGCCGCTGTTAGTTTTGACGCTTACTATATTCTGCTCCATTTATCCTTAGCATGAAGCCCTTGTCATCTTTAAAGAACTGTACGGGAAAAGAATATCTTAAGCAGAATTTTGGTGAGAAAATTTTCTACATTTCAAAGTGCCTCAAAGAACATTTGTTGAAATTTAGCCATTTCAATGTATGTTGAACAAAGCTAAATGGCTGTTCAATAATAGATTTTGAAAAGTCACCCTGTTTTGCAATTCGCTTTTTTCTGCGTACGGCCTTGCCAAGCAAAATTTCATGAGTATAATATTAACAAGAAAGGGTGAAAGGTGGAGCATATATGATTAGCTGGCTACATATCTCAGATTTGCATATGAAAAAGGGCAATGATGCAGACCAGCAGAATTCATGTAGCACCTTTCTTCGCGCCTGCCGAGAGGGCAGCATACAAGCTGATTTTGTGGTTGCCACAGGTGATTTTCATAATTATTGGGATACTGGCGACTACTCAATGTCGAGGAAGTTCCTAATACAATTAATGGATGCGCTGCATCTTGATATCCAGGAAGATTTATTCATGGTTCCTGGAAATCACGATATTACTGATTCGCCCGCTCGGAGTAAGGCCATAAGAGACTTCTATAATCAATGTGATACTGAATATACAGGCAGCATTGATGATAGTCGGGATTATAAGGCCGTTTTATCCCAAAATGCCGATTTGGTGCAAAGCCTTACGAGTGGGTTTCCAGACTATTGCAAATTAGTAACTGATTTGATTGGAGAACATTACTCAGCTACAAGCCCTGCAAGTGTGCATATGCGCACTTGGAGAGAAAAGATCAATTTACTACATTTAAATACTTCACTTCTTTCTGACGGTGATAAATTGCGGCATAAAGAAGCCGTTGATATTGCCTACGCCTGCAGCACTGCAATTCGGAAGCAGATGGCGGCAGAACTGCCTACATTAGTGCTGGGTCACCACAGCTTTTACGACTTGCATGGCACGATTCAGGATAGCCTGATCGAGTTGTTTAATCAAACAAATGTTTGTGCATATCTGGCTGGAGATCAGCATAGAGCAAATAATCGAAGTTCTGACTACCTGATTGATAGGAAGACAGGAACAGACGCTTGGCCCAACATTGTATGCCGGAAGCTGACTGCTGCGGATGACGATGATTATTCTGACTTTGGTGCGATTTTGTATACGTGGGATGAGCGGGATATTGTTTATCCCAAACAGCTGGGCTGGGCGAAAAATGGGAGCGGTTTAGGACTCTTTGATCTTGGAGGTGAAGCAATTCGTCCGTTTCATATGCAGGCAAATCACTCTGGCCGGCTCTATGAACAACTATTAGAAAAGCTGAAGAAGACGCGCAAAAACCACCCAAGTTTCCAACTGGTAGAAATTAGCGAGGAGCTTTTTCCAAATGCCAAACTTGATTTAGATATCCACAGACAGCTTGCAACCAGCGACTTTGACAGCAAGTCAGATGTCCCCAAGTTGCTCAAAACATTTTTTCAGATGAGCTGGAAATATAAAGGGCAGAATCACCTGTCTATTACGGGAGAGGGCGGCATTGGGAAAACAGTAACGCTTCTCTCACTGGTGGTGCAGGATGGTTTTTTACCCCGAAGGGTGCCTGCGGTTTACATCCCGCTACATGCCCTAAGCGGCAACATACAGGATCCTGTGTCGCAATACCTGCTCGATGAGGTATTCCATCAGAATATGGAAAATTTAAAGGAACTGAAGCTGTTGGCCAATCAGAAATGGATGAACGGTCCCAGTCTGATTTTGTTGGTTGACGGCTTCAATGAAATCGCAGCAGAGAATCGGCCTGCTATCGCAAAAAATATCCGGGCTTGGTCACTGTACCAGGGTGTTCAGCTTGTAATCGCTTCCCGCTATGACGTTCGGAATTATCTCAGCGACTTGCAGGGAGACTATCATTCTGTCAGGCTCCAACCGCTAAAGCAATCTGTCATAAGGGCCTATCTGAAAAGAGCCGGCGTGCCCATCCCCAAAGGCGGAAATCCCGTCTGGATGGCGATAAATTATCCACTGATGCTGTCACTCTATGTCCAAAATGAAAAAATACGGCTATTCTCCGACCGCAGCACGACTGTGTTTCTGGATTGGAAGATTTCCGATAGTGCTGGAGCAATTGTTTGGAACTATCTGCAACGAGAGCTTTGGCGTTGTCAAAACGGTGGAAATCATGATGTGGGATTTCCTGCCAAATGTGTGCAGATACTGGAGTATGTTGCCCCATTTATTGCATGGAAAATGGTTCAGAAGCAGGTGTTTTTCCTCTCGCGACAGGAGCTGCAAGAAGAAGTTAAGGCTGCACTGTCTAAACTGGAGCGATTAAAATCTGATGCATTGCCTATGCACATCCAAAACGTCTTGGCTGACTGCGGCGGATTCGGTAAGGGGCTTGAATGGGAAGAATGCTACCAGTTGCTGACACAGGATTTAAATCTGTTCCGAATGGGACGACGAGGGGGCAAAGAGGTCGGTACGCTGATGCACCAAGCTTTTCGCGACTGCTTTGCAGCGATTCATCTTCTTAACACAGCCTTAGAGATGAGCGATACGGCCCAACTTCCACCGGAATGGATGTACGACATTGACTGCTATGTTTTAAATGCCGCTGGCGAGTTGATTGAAGATCATGTTGCCCAACGCTTGTGGGAGGCAAACAGATCCCACCGCCCTACAAATCCGGTTATAACAAAAACCATGCTGGAGCTGCAAAAGCGGCTACGCAATTATGACTTTTCGCAACTTGATTTCAGTGGAATGGATTTACGGGAGGTGTGTCTGTATCCCTATATTATGCCCGGCCAGACGGCCCTGCGTCTGCCAACCAGAAAGAATTGTTTGCGACGGACCATGGTATCGCCGAGAACATTCCGGCAGGGGAATCGTGCAGAGATAATCACAGCGGCAGCGTTTTCGCCGGACGGACAGCGCTGCATCATCAGCACTTCGAATGGCACCCTTCAGATCTGGGATATACATAGCGGACAATATATCTTGTCTTCGATTGAGGAGAATTTACAGTCGGCAGGCCCGCCGATGGCTGTTTTGGATGGACAACGGTGTGTTGCTGTTACACGGGATTGGGATGCGATATTAGTTTGGGATATCCTGAATGGAGAACCAGTTTGTCGTTTTGAGATGCCTTCCGGCCTGAATCATGTGAAAGCAATAGCCGTTACAGGAGACGGGGAATACTGTGTTGGCGGAATGTCTGATGGAGCTTTGTGGCGCTGGGAAATATCCAGCGGCCATTGTGTGCAGCTTTCAAAGGCAGATTCGAGTTCGGTAAATGTAATTGCCGTTACGCCGGATAACCAACGCTGTCTCGTTGGATCGAGCAACGGTAACCTGACCATATGGGATATAAAGACCGGTAGGCATTTGGTCAGTCTATGGCATCAAGGACCCGTAAATGCTATTGCAATCTTTCCGGACGGTCGACGCTGTGTTAGCGGGACGGAGAACGGGGCTTTGCACATTTGTGACATAGAAAAGGAGGATCACATATGCTGTCTGACAGACCAATCCGCCGAGGCGGTCAAGGCTGTGGCGGTTACGGAGGATGGGCAACGTTGTGTCAGCGTTTCAAACCGCGGCACGATAAGCATTTGGGATCTGGAACGTGAAATCTCTATAAAGACTTTGGAAGGATATTCCAGCACAATCTCATCAACCGCTATCACAGCAGATGGGAAATATTGTGCTTGCGGCTCGTCAGATGGTACGTTGTATGTCTGGGATGTGGAAATTGGTCAGCGCCACATCTTAAATGAGGGTACATCAAAGATGAGTGTGGTGGCCGTCTCCTCAAGTGTGCGGCAGTGCGTTGGCGCGGCGCTGGATGGAAGCCTGCATGAATGGAATTGGGTCGATGGGAAGTACTTCCGGCTGCTGGAGGGATCTTCGGCTGTCATAACGGCACAGAACCTTTCTGCAAATGGGGCATGGTATGTCGCCGCCTTAAGCGACCACAGCGTGCGAATCTGGGACGTGAAACGAGGCGACCCATGGATTTTTGAGGGCTATTTTAGGAAGATCACTGCTATGGCGATTACCAATGACGGAACGTTGTGTGTATGTGCGTCTGGGGAGGGCTTATGTGTTTGGAATACAAAATCCAAAGCATACCGAATCGTGAAAAGCTGCACTGAGGTTATCAATAGACTGGAAATTGCGGCTGACGGACAGTACTGCGTTGGTGTGTCAGTAAGCGGGAGCTTGAATATCTGGAATATGCACGATGGGAGGCACCGCATTTTAAAAGGACATTCAGGCTTGATTACTGCAATGGCCATCACACCAAACGGACAAATATGTATTAGTGCGTCAGATGACTGCACACTGTGCGTATGGGAGCTAAGCAGTGGTCAACGTCTTCGCACATTAGAAGGGCACAGCGGTACAGTGACATCGGTCGATATCACCGCAGATGGGCGGTATTGCGTTAGCATATCAAACGATTATACGCTGCGTGTTTGGAATGTCCAAAATGGACAATGCCTCAAGATTCTGGACGGTTTCTTGAAAACGATGGACGCTGTAGCACTTCATCCTATGAAACCGTGGGGTATCATCGCATCCAAGGGCAACGGCTTGCGCATCTGGAACTTGAAAACAGGCTGGTGTGTGCGCATACTTGAAACCAACTCTAATACAGTAAGTAAAATAGCTGTCACCCCGGACGGCCGATTTTGCGCTTGCATATTGGAGGATAACGGAGGCTTATGTGCATTAGAAGTACGTGGCGACCGTCGTAGACTCATAAAACCGATGATTGGGATATCTTTGTTTAATGTTGATTTTTCTGAAGCGGTTATTCGTCCTCGAGGATATGCTGAAACGTTACGGCAAAATGGAGCCAAGATTTCACAAAGAGCATTAAGAAGATAAGGGCTTTGATAAAGCATTTTGCCAAATTTCAAAGCAAAGGTATGCGTCGCAAGCAACATATGATGCGTAAGTATACATTTAGATTAGGTGAGGATTTGCATGGTGCATTTATTCTCTGTGCTGTTTGTTCGCTGCATTTTTCTTGCTGTGCGACTTTGAATATCTCATCGGAAATGATGGCTTCATGGGAGCCGGAAAAAAGATACTGATTCATGAAGCCATCATTTTTGATTTTATAGCCATTTGTACAGATAGCTTTCTTAAGCTAAGATAGTGGTTGAAAATCCAACGGATGGTAGTGGTTCCATCAGGGGGTACGGTCAACAGATCCACTGTGTGTTTAAGATTCTTGGCACATCTGATCTTTCCTTACTGCTACACAAAATTAAATCGACAGGCTTCTTGTAGAAACCTGTCGATTTTTGTCGTTGGCAAGGCCGAACACTATAGATGCCACAGAAAAACATCTCGGCAAAAGGGGGAGTCGACAGATTTCTTGTCGAAATTTGTCGACTCCGTTGGTGCCGGTGGTGGGACTCGAACCCACACGCTGTCGCCAGCGGCGGATTTTGAATCCGCTACGTCTACCAATTCCATCACACCGGCAGGTGCAAGGGAATCATATCACGTTTTGTCCAAAAACGCAAGGGTCAACCGCCCTCTTTTTCCGAAGAATTTTCTTGTCCGTTCTCCAAATCCAAGTCGGATACGATAAGGGACATCAGATCCTTTTTTTCAGGTGTCTCCATGGCCGCCACCCGGTTGGCCTGACAGGCCACCGCAGCCTCAAACACGTTGCGCACATCCCGGGCGTTGCCAAAATTCTCGTCTCGCCTCTCATACAGCACCTGAAACGCCTCAGCCGCCGCGTGATCTGCCGCCTCGTCCAGCTCATAGCCGTTTTTCCGGCACATGGACCGGAAAATCTCTGTCAGCTGTTCCCCATCGTAGTCCTCAAAGTAAAAATACTTGTTGAAGCGGCTCTCCAGCCCGGGATTGGCATGGATAAAATTAGCCATCAAATCGGTGTACCCCGCCACGATGACAATCAAATCGTCCCGGTGATCCTCCATCCCCTTGAGCAGCACTTCAATGGCCTCCCGGCCAAAATCATTAGCGTTGTCCTGATTGGCCAGGGCATATGCCTCGTCAATAAACAGCACCCCACCCAGGGCCTTGTCCACGGCCTCCTGGGTCTTGAGGGCGGTTTGTCCCACAAAGCCCGCCACCAGCCCGGACCGGTCCACCTCCACCAATTGACCCTTGGACAGCACACCCACCGCATGATAGATTTTGGACAGCAGCCGGGCCACTGTGGTCTTGCCAGTGCCGGGATTGCCCATGAATACCAGGTGCAGGGACATGGGGGGCACAGGCAGCCCCGCCTCCTGGCGCAGCTTGCGCACCTTCACCAGATTGATAAGACCCTTTACGTCCTCCTTTACCTTGGACAGGCCGCACAGCCCGTCCAGCTCGGCCAGCAGCTCCTCCAGGGAGGGCTCCTTTTCCGCAGGGGGCGTCTTCTTTTCCGGCTCTGTTTGGGTGGAAACAGGGGACACCGCCTCATCCTCGGGGCGGCCGGTTTTGACGGGAGCCCCGTCGGTGCGGCGGGCTACAAACTCGCTCACATCCAGCCCTGACTTACCGCCCCGCACCCCCGCGTGGTCGCAGTAGGCGGACAGGGAGTCGGCGCAGGCGTTGACAAAGCCTGCCTCCGCCTCGCTCACCTTACCGTCCACCGCAGCGAAGAGCAGCGCCATCAGGGTGAAGGTGTCCACAAACCGGCGGCTCTGGCTGCGCCCGCCCTCCAGGTCTGCCTGGACCATGCGGCGGAAAAAATTGGGCAGCGCAAAGCCGGGGAACTCCGCCACACTGGACGCCAGCTCCCAGTACAGGGACGTGGGCACCGGGTTGCCCTTGGAATATAGGGCGTTATAATACTCCACGTGGAGGGGGGTGAGCCCCTGGTCGGCGTGCCACACACCGCAGGCGCACTGGCGCATGAAGCCGTCGGCCTCCCGGCCAAAGGCCACCCGGGCAACGGGATCGGCAATCTGACGGCGGAAGGCGGTCATGGCCTCATCATACTGTTTATGGACGGCGGCGGGGGTCATGGGCTGAGACATGGCGGGCACGCTCCTTCTCTATGTCTGCCCCGGCCGGGCCGGGGTTGCAACAGGTTGGCTCAATTATACCCCATTTCTGCCCAGGCCGCAAGGGCAAAACACGGCAGGGTTACATAATAAAAGGATTGACGAATGGACGCAAAACGTGTAAGATAGGGATGACTGACAAGGTTCGAGTTTTCCTGACCAAGGAGGAATCCCAATATGCCGTCTAAGCCTTCCCGTAACACCCTGATCCACTGCGCCGCCTGCGGCGAGGACTACAGCCCCACCTACCGGCGCTGCCCCTTCTGCGGAGAGCGCAACGATCCCAAGCGTGCCCCCGCCCGCGATGAAGCCCCGCCTCCCGCCCGTGCCCGGGGCAGAGAAGAGGAGGAGCTGGACGACGGCTATGTTTTCAGTGGGCAGGACGCTTTTGACGATGAGCCGGAGGAGGAGTACTACGCCCCCCGTCCCAAGGGCGGCAAGCGGCTGGCTCCCAAGCAGGGCGGCGGGTTCGACCTGCCCCCTGTCAACTGGCCCCGTCTGATCACCTTCCTGTGTTCGCTGGTCATTATTGTGGCGGCGCTGGTCATCGTGTTCACGTTCATCTATCCCCAGCTCCACGCCACCAAAGAACCCAAGCCGGATACCTCCCCGTCCGTGCCCCCCACCAGCCAGGGGCCGGATATCGTACCCACTCCGGACGTGAGCCAGCCCTCCGCCCCTGTGAATTCCGTGGAGCCCACCTCGCCGCCGGATCCCGTTGCGCCTGTCCTGTCCGGCATCGTGCTGAAGAACGCCGACGGCAAGGCGGTCACCGATATTACCCTGCATGTGGGCAGCAGCGCCCAGCTCACCGCTGAATTCACCCCCGCAGACTGGAGCGGCCAGGTGAGCTGGAGCTCCACCAACCCGGAGTGGATCACCGTGAGCAATACCGGCTACGTGACCAATGTGAACAACAGCGGTACCTTCCATAACGTGTACATCACCGTTGAGGCCGATGGCGTGTCCGTCCAGTGCATTGTCCGGGCGCTGGCGGGGGACACCCCCGTTCACACCACCCCGCCGCCCTCCGACTCCGAGCCGCCTGCCTCCCAGCAGCCCGGCGGGAATCAGACGTCCGGCTCGGTCACCGTGGGCCGCCCGGGTACCATCGTCAACGCCGAGGGCGGGCTGCGGGTGCGCTCCGGCCCGGGCACATCCAATGAAATCGTAGCCAGCCTGCTCAACGGCAACGCCATTCACGTGATCGCAGCGGCCGAAAACGGCTGGTATCAGATCAGCTTCAGCGGAAGCGGCGGCGCCACCATGTACGGCTATATTCTGGGCGAGTATATTTCCACCAATTGACAACAGCGGAGCGCCGCCCCGGCGGGCGGCGCTCCCATTTTTTGAGGAGGGTCTGCCATGTTGAATGTGGAGCGCGTCAGCGTCATGAACCTGGAAAACGCCATACGGGGGGCCCGCAACCCCATGAACAGCTGGGCCAGATCGGACAGCCGGTATAACCAGCGGGGAGAGTATGTGCTGGGGGAAAATGACCTGGAGCTGGCGGCGCGGCTGTGCGCCTCGGGCAGCGACCACCGAAAGTTCATCCGGCAGATTTTTGTGTCCATGGACATCACCGCCCCGTTATATTGGTGGAAGGAGTTCGACACCTATAAGATCGGCACTGTGGCCAACTCCACCTCCACCATGCACAAGCTCCACGCCCGTCCCTTGGAGCTGAGCGACTTTTCCACCGACCACCTCACCCCCGCCTCTTTGGCTGAGTTCCAGCGCTATGTGGCCTATCTGGAGACGGTGCGCCGGCGCTTTGTGGCGGACGGGGGCCGGGCGGACTGGTACGACCTGATCCAGCTGCTTCCCTCCAGCTACAACCAGATGCGAACCGTGACCTTGAACTATGAGGTGCTGGCTAATATCTACTATGCCCGCCGGAACCACAAGCTGGACGAGTGGCATGTGCTGTGCGCCGCCATTTTGGAGCTGCCCTACGCACGCCGCCTGCTGGGCGCCATCGGCGGCGAGACGCTGGAGGCGGGGGATGGGACATGAGCATGGAGTATCGTGCCATTGACCTGGAGCACTGGCCGCGCCGGGAGCATTTTGCCTATTTCAGCGCCATGGCCGACCCCTATGTAGGGGTGACGGCGGAGGTGGATATCACCGGCTTCCTGTCCGCCTGCCGGGGGGCGGGGCTGCCTTTTTTTCTCAGCTTCCTCTACTGTGCCGGGCGGGCGGCCAACGCCGTACCCCAGCTGCGCCAGCGCATTATAGACGGCGCACCGGTGGAGTTTGACCGCTGTGACACCTCCCATACGGTGCTGCGGGAGGACGGGACGTACAGCTACTGCCGCCTGGACTGCATGCGGCCTTTTGCGCGCTACCTGCCTAACGCCGCCGCGCTTCAGCGGGAGGCCAGGGAACGGGGCGGTTTGGACGATGGGGAGGACGCGGCCAGCCTGCTTTTTGTCTCCACCCTCCCATGGGTGCGCTATACCGCCATCCGCCAGCCGGTTCCCTCCCCTGCGGACAGCAATCCCCGTCTCACTTGGGGACGGTTTTTGGAACAGGGGGGGCGGGCGTCCATGCCGGTGACAGTGCTGGCAAACCATGCCCTGGTGGACGGCGTCCACATCGGGGCGTTTTTCCAGGCGCTGGAACGGGAGACCGGGGCTCTGGCCGCCCAGGTGCGGCAAGGACCCCGGAATGAAACGGCGCTCCGGCCTGTGGATTAAGAAGCTATACCAATAGCCTCAGCGGATGAAGTTGGTGGCCTGGCGGGGCTCCTTTTCGGGCAGGCCGAAGGCCTCCTTGCCCAGGGCGATGCTCTTCATTAAAAACGTCATGTTCCGGGCCAGAGTGCGCATGGTCTGCAGGCCCTCGGCATCCTGGGCGGCCTCCCCGGGCAGACGGCCGTGGACACTGTTCCAGTACTGGCTGGAGGCCACCGGCATCCCGGAAATGGTGAAGAACTTGTTCAGCTCGTCAAAGGTGGCGGACAGCCCGCCCCGCCGGGCGGCCACCACGCTGGCCCCCACCTTCATGGACTTGTCGAAAGGGGTGCTGTAGAACAGCCGGGTGAGCAGCGCCACAAGGGTGGCGTTTGCCGAGGCGTAATACACCGGGCTGCCCACCACCAGGCCGTCGCAGGCCTCGAATTTCGGGGCCAGCTGGTTCACCGCGTCGTCATATACGCACCGGCCCAGCTTGGCGCAGCCGCCGCAGGCCACGCATCCCCGGACCTGCTGGCTGCCCACCTGGACGATCTCGGTCTCCACCCCTTCAGCCTGGAATACCTGCTCCATCTCGCGGAGCGCCGTGGCGGTATTGCCGCCGGCCCGGGGACTTCCGTTGAGCATGAGGACTTTCATAATATGTACCTCCCTTGAAAGATTGACAAAGCCAGTATACCACATCCCACGGGAACTGGGGAGGGGATTTGAGAGAAAAACGCCTGCCGGTTTTTCCAGCGGGCGTTTGCCTGTTGGAGCCCACTGTGGGATGGGATATCCAATTTGTCCTGAAACAGGTCAAAGAAGTATATTGAACTTTATTCACAGCCGTGGTATAATGTGCCGGAATGCTAAATTATCCTCCTGTACCTGCTGAGGGTGAATCTCGTTGGAGGAAAATGTCATATTTTAAGGAGCGTCTCATGGAATATATCGGATTTATGTGTGGAGAAGATGGCCTGAAGCTGTCAGACTGCGTCAGTGCGCGGGAGGCTGGCCGGGAGAACCTTGGCGCGGAGCTTCCCGTGGCGGTATACCGTCTGTTGGAATATTCTTTCAGGGAAGAGCTGGTTGAGCGCTTTGGGAAAGAGGAGCAGGTGAAAATTTTCCGGGGCGCCGGCTACCGGGCGGGGGGATTCTTTGCCAGGAATTACTTAGACCTGACGCTGGAGATGTCCCAGTTTATCGCCCAGCTGCAAAGACGGCTGGAGGAAATGAAGATCGGCGTGCTTCGGGTGGAAGAGACAGAGGAGGACACGGGGAAAATGGTTCTCACCATCTCAGAGGACGCGGATTGCTCCGGCCTTCCTCCCCGGGGAGAGACGGTGTGTAATTATGACGAGGGCTTTTTGGCGGGGGTGCTCACTGCCTATACGGGAAAGCCCTATGGCGCGGTAGAGGTGAACTGCTGGGCCACAGGAGACCGGGTGTGCCGCTTTAAGGCGGAAGTGCAGCACAAAGAATGAAGGGTAGTGAGCATATGGAGCCGGAAGTCAACCAAACGGGACAGCGAGAACGGCCGCCGGAGGAGGACCGCCAGGAGGCGCAATCCCTGGGCGTGGAGGAAAGCTGCCGCCGGCTGAGCGGTTATCTGGAGAGCATTCTGGACAATGCGGGGGAGGCCGGCCTGGATGTGGAATGCCTCGCCCCGCCCTGCCGGGAGCTGGGCAAGGCGCTGCGGGGCTTTCAGGCCCTGGCAGAGGAGCTGGTGTCCTATTCCACCCAGCTGTCCAAGGGCGATCTGTCCCGGGAATTCCCGGAGAGCGGCAGCTGCCTGTACAGCGGGCTGAAGAACCTCCACACCAACCTCAAGCACCTCACCTGGCAGGCCAAGCAGGTGACAAAGGGGGATTACGCCCAGCAGGTGTCCCATCTGGGAGAGTTTTCCGAGGCGTTTAACGTGATGACCCGGCAGCTCAAGGAGCGGGAGGCCCAGCTGAAGCAGGAGGTACAGCGGGCCGAGCGCCGGGCGGAGATCATTGAGAGCTATACCGAGATGCTCATGGAGCTGCTGAGCCAGCGGGACGAATGGATGCTGGTGGTGGACCGGGAGACCCGCGAGGTGGTCCACTGCAATAAGCGCACCAAGGGCGGAGAAGAGGGTGACTCGTACTGCGACAGCTGCCAGCACCGCCTGCCCATCCGGCCCAAGCTCTTGGAGTGGGATGATTCGGAGCGCTACCGCGTCTGGGAGCTGGAGGAAGAGGATCGGGGCGGCTGTTACCGCATTATTTCCTTCCCCGTGGAGTGGAAGGAGCGGCCTTCCTGGGTTCATATCGTCATGGATGTCACCGCGGAGAAGATGAACGCCCGCCACCTCAGCGATGAAATTTATCAGGATAACGATACCGGCATCCGCAACCGCCTGTTTTTGGACGAGTTCATGGGCCAAGTCCTGCGGGAGCGCCAGAATATTACCATGTGCTATCTGGATCTGGAGGGCGTGGCAGAGATCAACACCGCCTACGGGCGGGAGGTGGGGGACGCCTACATCCAGAACTTTGTGGAGATTGTGCGGAAAAACTTCCGCAGCGGCGATACCTTTGCCCGGATTCAGGACGACAAATTCTGCCTGATGCTTACCGGCAATGTGAAGCATCTCATTGAGCGGAAGATGGATGATATCCTCACCACCTTCCAGCGCAACGATGAGCGGGTGTTCTGCCATGAGTGTAATTTTAAATACAGCATTGTGGAGGTAGAGGGCGAATCCAACATGTTCACCCTCGACAAGCTGCTGCAGCAGGCCGAGGAGATTGTTCAAAAGAAGAAGCGCAAGCACCGCAGGAAATACAGCTCGCTGGATTTTGATAATTGGTAAAGAAAAAGCGCCGGGGCATCCATGGATGCCCCGGCGCTTTTTTATCCGATTTCCCCTGGTCTTCTCAGCCCAGCGCCCTCTTCAGCGCCTCCAGCAGCGCCTCGCGGGTGAGCGGCTTGAACAGCACCCCCTGGGCGCCGATGCCATAGAGCTCCTGGAGCATATCGTCGTCCCCCAGGGAGGAGATCATGAGAACCTTGGCCTCGTCGTGTTCGTACATCAGGACTTGGGCCGTCTCCAGCCCATCAATGCCGGGCATGATGATATCCATGGTCACCAGATCCGGTTGTACCTCATCGTAGCGGGCGATGGCGTCCTCGCCATTTTCGCAGTAAGCAGCCACCTCATAGTCGGTGCCCTCCAGCAGTTTGCGGATTTGCAGCTCCATGATCCGGGAGTCGTCCACCACCATGATCCTTTTTTTCATAAAGCCGTCCCCCTCTTTTTCTTCGTTCCGTCCCAGTCGGGTTCTGGGCGCACTACATCACCATGATTTCACCGCATACCATTTTAGCCACGCACTGCCGCTCCTCGTGGCGCAGGCGGATCGTCTCGTCTTCAATGGTGATCTCGGTCCCGGCATAGGCCACGCTGCATTCCAGCCGGCCCTCTTCCCGGTCCTCCAGCTCCTCCTGACTGTCCACAAGGTCTTCCTCCAGCTGCTGAAGCCGCAGCTCTGCGGCGTTCAGCTTCACATGTACCTTGCTGATCAAGCTGGCCTTCACCGGGCTGTCCAGCTGGCATTCCAGCTTTTCCAGCTCCATCTCCAGCTCCTTCAGCTCCCGGCGCACCAGCTCCCGCTCAAAATTGGTGCAGGGCAGCCCGCCCAGGGTGATGCCCGTCCGGCACTCCGACTTGGAGCCCACTGCGGTGGCGCTCACCTTTTGGGCCGCCCAAACCCGGCCGCCCATGATGGTGCCCCGGCCGGAGCGGACCAGCACCTCGCCGTCGCAGTAGACGCTGCCGTTGATGATGGCGTCGGTCTGGAGGTTTTCCCGGACGTAAATGGTGGCGTTTTCAATGTACTTGGAGAAAATGCACCGCTGGGCGCGGACAGTCGTGGTGCCGTCGCCCAAAATACCCTTGACCACGGTGAGGTCGCCGCCGGCCTCCACGGTGCTGCCCGCTTCGATGACGCCGCCTACCCAGATGCTTCCCATGGCCCGGACGGTGAAGCCGGTGAGCACATCCCCTTTAATATTCACGTCTCCCAGGAATTTGATGTTGCCGGTGGAGAAGTCCACGTCCCCGTCGATATCAAGCACCGGCTTGACCTGGAAGCTGCGCCCGGTGAATTCCACATGGCCGGCCACCGAGGCCAGCAGCGCATCCTCGTCCTCACTGAGCTCGGTGTTGCGCCCCTTGGGCAGGGGGACGGATTTTCCGCTCTTGGCTGGGATTTCCTGATCCAGCACCGTGCGGCCCGGCTCGCCCTCGGTGGGGCGGATCAAGCGGCAGATCTCCTGCCCTTCTTTCACGTTATGGATCAGATTCAGGGCGGTGTAGTCCACCTGGTCGAACTCATTTACCTCCAGCACCCGCTCTATCACCCGTGGGAAGTAGTCTACGATGTTGCCGTTGCGCCCATCGAAGGCGGGCTTGCCCTTGGCGATTAAAAATAGGTTGAAGTACCGGGCCTCGTCATGAGACAGCCGGTCCACCAGGCGCTGGTCCACGCCGTAGGTGATATTCTGGTCCTCCATGGCCTGAAGGAGGATATTTCGGGACAGTTCCTTTCCCTGTTCAGTGGGAGGGAGAACCAAAACCCAGGCGTACAGTTTGTCGGAGGAGACAAAGAACCATGGGAAGGCGTCCAGCCCCGTGGACTTTGTTTCCTTCTCGGCCTCTTCCTCTCCCTTTTTCTCCTTCTTCTTCTTGTTCCCATTGCTTTTGGCGGAGCGGAGCCGGAAATTACACGCGTTTTTCAGAGTGGACTCCAGCCTGCCCTTTTCCCTTCGGATCAGCTCCTCCGGGAGGGTTCCATCCTCGTCCATACACAGCCGCGGTGTGGGCAGCCAGCCCTGTTCCTTCCGCCGCTGGTTATAGAGCTGGTACAGGGGATGCTCCCCTGGCAGCTTGATGAGGGACGGGTCCTCCTGGGCGAACGCCGTGGACTCCGATGGTTCCTGCTCCGGCTGTTCCACCTGGGGGCGTGGCGGTTCCTTCTCCGTCTCCTCCGGCTTCTGGCCAAACAGGATGGATGCGATCTTCTTTTTGATCGACATGGCATGACGCCTCCCTTCCATGTCGCGGCACATTGTACCATTATTATAGCAGGGCCGGGGCCCGTTGGCAAGAAGCAAAGTGAAAGACCTTTTGTCAGGGCTTGCTTGAAGATTACCAGTGAATCTGTTTTGTACATAAAATAAATCATTTTATCTATGTACTTGCCCCACGATAATGGATATAATTGCGGTAGAAAATAACGTGCCGGAGAGCGGCGGCTCACACCATGATCTTCACCGTATCCGGCCCGGCCGGGGCTGGATACGCAGGCTCCGGGGCATAATTGCGGGGAGAAACGCCGTACTTCTTTTTAAACAGCCGCGAGAAGTACAGCGGGTCGCTGAATCCGCACATGCGGGCGGTCTCCGAGACGTTCCCCTTACCCCAGAACGTGGACAGCGTACTGGCGGCGTTTTCCAACCGCCGGTCCGTCAGATACTGGAGCGGCGTAAGGCCGGTCTCCCTCTTGAACATCTTTTTCAGGTATTCGGTGTTGAAAGGGAGGGAGCTCAGGTAGGCATTCAGGTCATAGGCGCACTCCGGATAGTGCTGGAGAATATTGTCCTCAATCTGCTGGACGGTCTCGCTGTGCCGGCGGCTGGAGCGGTACTGGGTGAGGTGGGCCACGATCAGCTGCCCGTAGAGGGGGAGCAGGGCATACCCGGCGGAGGACTCCGACCAGTAATAGAAGGCGGCGGCAAAGGCGTCCCGAAGAAAGCCGTTGGAATCGGCGCGGATGATAAAGGGCTCGGTGTAGGTGAGGGCGGGATCGGTCAGGTTCATATGGATGTTGGTGAACCCCTCCCGGCTGGCGTTGGCGTGCGGGATCATGGGTGGGACGATGGCCACATCGTTGACGCCATAGCTCAGCGTTTTGTCGTCAAACAGCATCTCGCCGCTGCCGCCGGTGCAGAAAATCAGCTCCCAGCTCTGGTGGACGTGACGGGAGACCGTCCAGGTGGGCGCGTGCTTGCCCACGTAGAGAATGGTGTTCATGACCAGCCGCTCCTTTCAGTATTTTGGGCTTCTGCGCTCCATTATACTGTGTGTGAATTGTTTTGTCCATATCCATACCCGTGGGCAGGGAGAGCCGGAACACCGGCCCCGGCCATTTGAACGGCCATGCCCCGGAGCCCGGCATGGGCCAATCGCCGGCTCCGTCCCGCGCAGGGGTTCGCACCCCCCTTGCGGAGGAGGCGGAGCGGGTCTTTGAAATATATTAAAAAGCCGCTGAGAAAGGAGCGCAATAAAATGGATATCCGCTATTCCGCAAATCCCCAGGACGTTAAACGCTACACCACCCAGGAGCTTCGGGACGAGTTTCTGATCACCGGCCTGTACCAGCCGGACACGGTGCAGGCTGCCTATTCCCACGTGGACCGCATGGTGGTCATGGGCATCATGCCCGTGAAGGAGCTTGTGCCCATCGACAAGGGCATCGACGTATGGGCCAACTTCGGCACCCACTGCTTCCTGGAGCGCCGGGAGGCGGGGATATTTAACCTGGGGGGCAAGGGGTTCATCGAGGTGGACGGCACCCGGTATGACCTGGGCTATGAGGACTGCCTGTATATCTCCATGGGGGCGAGGGAGGTATCTTTCGGCAGTGTGGACGGGACCGACCCCGCCAGATTCTACCTGGCCTCTACCCCCGCCCATAAGGCGTGCAAAACCACCCTGCTCACCATGGAAAAGGCCGGCCACCGCCCCTGCGGCGAGGCGGCGCAGTCCAACCAGCGTGTCATCAACCAGTTTATCCATCCCGACGTGCTGGAGACCTGCCAGCTGCTCATGGGCCTTACCCAGCTGTCCCCCGGCTCGGTGTGGAATACCATGCCGGCCCACACCCACGAGCGGCGCATGGAGGTCTACACCTACTTTGAGATTCCCGAGGATCAGGTGGTGTTCCACATGATGGGCCAGCCGGATGAGACCCGGCATCTGGTGGTGAAAAACTTCGACGCGGTGATCTCCCCCTCCTGGTCCATCCACAGCGGATGCGGCACCGCCAACTATACCTTTATCTGGGCTATGGGCGGAGAAAACCAGGCGTTTGACGACATGGACAGCATTCCCACCACAAAACTGAACTAGGAGGCAGCGTGATGAAGAATCAATTTGATCTGACCGGCAGGGTGGCTTTAGTCACCGGCGCATCCTACGGTATCGGCTTTGCTATTGCCTCCGCCCTGGCCGGGGCAGGGGCCGCCATCGTGTTCAATGACATCAAGCAGGAGCTGGTGGACAAGGGTGTGGCCGCCTATCAGGCGCAGGGCATCACCGCCCACGGCTACGTGTGCGACGTAACCGATGAGGACGCGGTGAATGAGCTGGTGGCTAAAATTGAGCGGGAGGTCGGCGTTATCGACATACTGGTGAACAACGCCGGCATCATCAAGCGTATCCCCATGGTGGAGATGAGCGCCAAGGATTTCCGGCAGGTCATCGACGTGGACCTGAACGCCCCCTTCATCGTGTCCAAGGCGGTGATCCCGTCCATGATTCGGAAGGGCGGCGGCAAGATCATCAACATCTGCTCCATGATGAGCGAGCTGGGCCGGGAAACCGTATCCGCCTATGCCGCGGCCAAGGGCGGGCTGAAAATGCTCACCCGCAACATCGCCAGCGAGTACGGCCAGTATAACATCCAGTGCAATGGCATTGGCCCGGGCTATATCGCCACCCCCCAGACCGCGCCCCTGCGGGAGGTACAGCCCGATGGCTCCAAGCATCCCTTTGACCAGTTTATCCTGGCCAAGACCCCGGCAAACCGCTGGGGCGAGGCCGGCGATCTGGGCGGCCCGGCGGTGTTTTTGGCCTCCAGCGCCTCTGACTTTGTCAACGGCCACATCCTGTACGTGGACGGCGGCATTCTGGCCTATATCGGCAAGCAGCCCTGACGGGATTGCCTCTGCGCCCGGGCCAATGGATTTTAGCGTTGATTTTTATCATCTTTAATTTCTGTCCTGCATGGGGAAGGTGCGGGGATAAGCGATTCAAACAACAAAAAAAGAACCGTTTAAGAGATGCTCGTGCGCCCCATAGCGGGCCCTCTCTAAACGGTTCTTTTTCATTCCTGAACGTTCCGCAACCGTATCCAGGTCCTGAAACCGGCTGAAAAGCCACTTGGATCAAGAAAAGTTTCTTCATAGCGTTTACTCTGCCTTTTTAGCGGAAATTTTTGGCTTTCCGGCGGCCCTTTTGCCCGTGCCAGCGCATATATTGGCATTTTTGATGATTTAATCCTGGATTTCCCCCGCTCTTTTTGTCGGATTGACCAGGTTTTCCTTGACAAATGACGGTGGGAGGCGTACACTATGAAAAGCGGCGGCGGACGCCGCCGACACCTGCAAATGGAGGAATGAAACACATGAAAATGAAAAAGTGGATCGCCTTGCTGCTGGCCTGCGTGATGGCGCTGAGCCTGATGGCCTGCACCGGCGGAAAAGACCCCGACCCCACCAAGGAGCCCAGCCAGCCCAGCACTCCTGCTGAGAGCACTCCCCCCGAGTCCCAGCCCGCCGGCGACGGCGAGAAGAAGCCCGAGGACTACTCCGGCAAGCTGACCATCTACTCCCCCCATGACAGCGATCCCCTGAACGCGGGCGTCAAGATGTTTGAGGACAAGTATCCTAACGTTCAGGTGGACGTGGTGGCCGACGGCACCGGCAACCTGCTCAACCGCATCGCCGCCGAGTCCGCCTCCCCCATGGCCGACGTACTCTGGGGCGGCGGCGCCGACTCCCTGGCCGCCTACAAGGAGTACTTCCAGCCCTATAAGCCCTCCTGCATCGACCTGCTGGACTCCAGCCTGTATGATCCCGAGTACCTGTGGATCGGCGAGTCCCCCCTGCCCATGGTGTTCCTGATTAACACCGACCTGGTGGCCGAGGCCGACTTCCCCCAGACCTGGAAGGACCTGGCCGACCCCAAGTGGGAGGGTAAGATCGCCTTTGCCGACCCCGCCTCCTCCGGCTCCGCTTTCACCCAGCTGTGCACCATCCTGATGGACTACGGCAAGGCTGACGACGACTACGCCGGCGGCTGGGAGCTGGTGCAGAGCATGATCAAGAACCTGGTCATCCAGTCCGGCTCCTCCGGTGCCCACAAGAACGTGGACTCCGGCGAGTACCCCATCGGCATCACCCTGGAGAAGGCCGCCGTGCAGTATGACACCAGCGACGCCGGCCACCTGAAGATCGTCTACCCCACCGACGGCACCTCCGCGGTGCCCGACGGCGTGGCCATCGTCAAGGACTGCCCGAATCAGGAGCTGGCCGAGCTGTTCGTAGAGTTCGTGCTGTCCGCCGAGTGCCAGACCGCCCAGAATAAGGACTTCGGCCGCCGTCCCATCCGCAGCGACGTTACCCCCGAGGGCCTGCTGGCCCTGAGCGACTTCGCCATCATGACCTATAACTTCGACTACGCCGCCGCCAACAAGGCCGACATCGTGGAGAAGTGGCAGGACACCCTGGTGGGCTGAGCCACGTTCTCTTGAAGGAAAAAGTGACCAAAAAGAACTTTTTCAATCCAACCCCTTAACGTTCCTTTACGAGGGCGCTCCGACTGACCTCGGGGCGCCCTCCAGTTATTCTAAAGAGAAGGAGCTGACTTCTATGAGCCACGCTGTTATCATCAAAAATGCCGTGAAAAGGTATGGTGACTTCACCGCCGTCAACGGCATCAGCCTGAACATCGAGCAGGGGGAGTTCTTTACCCTGCTGGGTCCCTCCGGCTGTGGAAAAACCACCCTGCTGCGCATGATCGCCGGCTTCAATACGGTGGATGGGGGCGAGATCTGCTTTGACGAGCAGGTGATCAACACCCTGCCCGCCCACAAGCGGGACATCGGCATGGTGTTCCAGAATTACGCCATATTCCCCCACCTGAACGTGGCGGACAACGTGGCCTATGGCCTGAAGGCCCGGAAGGTGCCCAAGGAGCAGATCATCCCCCGGGTGGACGAGGCGCTGAAAATGGTGCAGATAGACCAGCTCAAGGCCCGACAGCCCAACGAGCTGTCGGGCGGCCAGCAGCAGCGGGTGGCCCTGGCCCGCGCCTTTGTCATCGAGCCGGGGGTGCTGCTGATGGACGAGCCCCTGTCCAATCTGGACGCCAAGCTCCGGGTGCAGATGCGCACCACCATCAAGAAGCTCCAGCGCCGGCTGGGCATTACCACCGTCTACGTCACCCACGACCAGGAAGAGGCCCTGGCCATCTCCGACCGCATCGCGGTCATGAACCAGGGGAATATCATGCAGATCGGCAAGCCGGAGGAGATCTACCGCAAGCCCGCCAACCCCTTTGTCGCCAATTTCATCGGCGTGTCCAACTTCATCGACTGCACCGTGGACGGCCAGGACCCCGCGTCCGCCACCGTCCACCTCCACGACGGCCACAGCTTCCAAATGCCCCTGCGCAAGCCCTACAGCGGCGAGGTTATCCTGTCCGCCCGGCCCGAGCAGCTGTTTTTCAGTGAGCAGGGCCTCCCCGGCAAGGTGAACATGTCCACCTTCCTGGGCGACTTCATCCAGTACGAGGTGGAGCTGTCCACCGGCCAGGTGCTGGAGCTCAACGAGTACACCAAGGACGTGGACGGCGCGAAAAACGATGGCGAGGAGGTACATCTCAGCTTTAATCCCAAGCAGGTCAGCCTCTATCGGAAGGACACCGAGGAGGTGCTCTCATGCTGAAGAGCAAGGACGGCCAGCCCTTCTACAAGGATTTCTGGTTCTGGGTAAAAATCCTGATTTTCGCGGTGTTTCTGCTGTTTCTGGTCTACCCCTTCTCCACCCTGGTGATCAACAGCTTCTTCTCCGGCAAGGAGGATGGCTTCACCTTTTACAATTTTAACCGCTTCTTCTCCAAAAAATATTACTATCAGGCCCTGGGCAACAGCCTGAAGGTCAGCCTGGTGCCCACCATCACCAGCATTCTCATCGGCGTGCCCATGGCGTACCTCATGACCCGCTTTAACATCGCGGGCAAGACCTTCTGGCATGTCATCATCATCCTCTCCCTCATGTGCCCGCCCTTTCTGGGCGCGTACAGCTGGATCATCCTGTTCGGCAACGCCGGCGTGGTGACCCAGTGGCTCACCAACCTGCTGGGCTTCCAGATGCCCAGCATCTACGGCATGGGGGGCATCTGCGCGGTGTTCACCCTCAAGCTCTTCCCCTACGTCTACCTCTATGTATCCGGGGCCATGGGCTCCATTGACCGCTCGGTGGAGGAGTGCGCGGAGAACCTGGGCTCGGGCAAGCTGCGCCGCCTGCTCACCGTCACCATCCCCGTGGTCATGCCCTCCATCGCTGCGGGCGCGCTGATGGTGTTTATGACCGCCCTGGCCGACTTCGGCACCCCGGGCATTCTGGCCGGCGGTGACTTCCGCACCCTGCCGGTGCTCATCTTCAACGAATACCTCAGCGAGACCGGCGGAAACGCCAACCTGGCCAGCGCCATCTCCATGATTATCGTGGTCATCTCCCTGGTGATCCTATTCCTCCAGAAGTGGTGGGTGGCCAGGAAAAACTACACCATGTCCGCCCTGCGTCCCCCCGAAATCGCCCAGTACCACGGCTGGAAGCGGTTTCTCGTGACCCTGCCGGTGGCCGTGGTCAGTCTGGTGTCCTTCCTGCCCCAGGTCATCGTCATCTTCTGCTCCTTTGTCAAGACCAACTACTCCAACTTTGTCTTTTCCGAGGGCTTCACCCTGGAGCACTATCAGGAGCTTGGCCGCAGCCTGGCCACCAACATCCGCAACTCCTTCGTGTTCTCCACCGTGGCTATCCTCTTTATCCTGGTGCTGGGCATACTCATGTCCTATGTCATCGTCCGCCGCCGGGGCAGGACCGGCGGCGCCCTGGACATGCTGATGATGGCCCCCTACGTCATCCCCGGCTCGGTGCTGGGCCTGTGCTACATCGTGGCCTTCAACAACCTGGGCAAGACCCCCGACGGCACGGTTATCAAGCTCACCGGCACCGCCTCCATCATCATCATCGCCATGATCATCCGCAAGCTGCCCTACACCGTCCGCTCGGGCAGCGCCTTCCTGATGCAGATGGACCCCAGCGTGGAGGAGGCGTCCATCAACCTGGGCGTGTCCCCCATGAAGACCTTCGTCAAGGTCACCGCACGGCTGATGCTGCCCGGCGTGCTGTCCGGGGCCATCATCAGCTGGGTCACCTGCATCAATGAGCTGTCCACCTCCATCATGCTGTACACCGGCAAGACGGCCACCATGACCATCGCCAGCTATACCAATATCGTGCGCAACTCGGTGGGCACTGCGGCGGCACTGGCCTCTATTTTGACCGTCACCAGCGGCATTCTGCTCATTGTGGTGTTCAAGGCCAGCAAGGGGAAGGTGTCCATCGTATGATCAAAAACATTGTATTCGACATGGGCGGGGTGCTCATCAGCTTCGATGCCCAGCGCTACACCGCCCGCTTCGTCCCCGACCCGGCGGACTATGAGCTCATCCGCCGGGAGCTGTTCCGTTCAGTGGAGTGGATCCGCATGGACCGGGGCTCCATCACCGACGAGCAGGCCGTGTCCAGCGTCTGCCGCCGCCTGCCGGAGCGGCTGCACCGGGCGGTGCGGGATATCCTGGACAACTGGCACCGGGACATCCCCCCTCTGGACGGCGTTTATGATCTGGTGAAAGAGCTCAAGGACAAGGGCTACGGCATCTATCTGCTGTCCAACACCTGCTCCCGGTTCCACACCTTCCGCGAGAACATCCCCGCCCTGCGCTTTTTCGACGGGGAATTTATCTCCGCCGACTGCCACCTGGTCAAGCCCGAGCCGGGGATCTACCTGCGGTTTCTGGAGCAGTTCGGCTTGCGGCCGGAGGAGTGCGTGTTCATCGACGACGTGCCCCTCAACATCGAGGCCGCCATCCGCTGCGGCTTTTCCGGCATCGTCTACCACGACGATCCGGCCCGGCTGCGGCGGGAACTGCGGGAACTGGGCGTGGACGCGGACAATTTGTAACTCCATCCGGGGAAGGGCCGCGAAAACGGCCCTTCCCTCTTCTCTTGGAAGGATATTAAAACTTTTAAGGGAACCTTTCAAAAAACTTAACCCTTTCCCGGCAAAAACGCCTTGCAAAACGCCAGTGCGCATGATATCATCAAAACCATCACAGGACCACGCCGCGCACGCCGCCGGTCCTTTACGGGGGGCGCTTATGAACCGAAGAGACATATCCGCCCTGGCCGGCATCGCCCTGCTCTATGTCGCGCTGGAGGCGTTCGGGGTCACCTGCCCCATCCGCTTCCTCACAGGGATCTCCTGCGCGGGCTGCGGCATGAGCCGGGCGTGGCTGTCCCTGCTGCGGCTGGATCTGGCGGGCGCGGTCTATTACCATCCCCTGTTCTGGCTGCCCGTCCCCGCCGCGGCGCTGCTGCTGCTGCGCCGCAGGCTGCCGAAGCGCGTCTTTGCGGTGGGACTTACCCTGTGCGGCGTGCTATTCATTCTTGTTTATTTCATCCGCCTGGCAATGCCCGGGGAAATCGTCGTCTTCGCCCCTCAGGAGGGGCTCGTCTGGCGGCTGCTCTCCGGTCTTGCCGGCGGCTTGGGATAAAATCTGACAAGAGAGAAGGGAAGTACTCTTATGAAGTGTTGGAAATGCGGAAACGAAACTGTCCCGGGCGCGCGGTTCTGCAACGTATGCGGTGCGGACCTGTCCCAGGCTCCTCAGGGCCAGCCCGGCGCTCCCACCCCTCCGCCGCCTCCGCCGCCTCCGCCGCAGCAGGACCCCTGGAACACCAGCCCCAGCGGAAACGAGATGGTTCTGAAGGTATTTGCCGCCGTGTGCGCCGTACTCTACGGCGTATCTGCCATTCGTTATGTATTCAACGTCCTGGGCGGCGTACTGAACCTCCTTCGGTTCCATTTCGGCATCCTCTCGCCGGTATACCTGGTGCTCAACGGCCTCACTGCGGCCCTGTGCGTGTGGATGGCAATTGTGTCCATCATGTTCGTCATGCGCCGCACCCCCCAGAACACCGACGGGCTGCTCCTCCTCCTGGCCGGCGGCGGGGTTGGCCTAGTGGCAGTGCGGCTGTGCAGCACACTGCTCACCGCCCTGTTCAACTCCTATAGCTTCCCCAACGCCCTGAGCTCCCTCTTCCTGTGGATTCTGGGCGCGGCCGCAGCTGTGGCCGGCATGTATGCCATCCTGCGTTTCCTGCTGGGTGAGAACCCCCTGGTGGGCAAGGACAAGGACGTTCTCGCCCAGGAGGTGCGCGACACCATCAATAACCTCACCCAGACCGCCAACGAGGCCGCCCAGGGCGCCAAGGCCAACTGGGATGCCCAGCAGCAGGCCAAGCAGGAGCAGCAGGCCCAGTGGGCCCAGCAGAGCGCCCAGTATCAGGCTGCCCCCGGCCAGCCCGTTCCCCCGCCCATGGGCTACGCCCCCTACCGCCTCAAGGCCGACCGCAGCCTGGTGGCCTACATCCTGCTCAATTTCATCACCTGCGGGATTTATGGCTGGTACTTCCTGTACGCCCTGGCCCGCGATGTGAACGCCGTGTGCGCGGGGGACGGCAAGACCACTCCCGGTCTGGCCAAGTTCATCCTGCTCAGCTTTATCACCTGCGGAATTTACAGCTTCTTCTGGTATTACAGCCTGGGCAACCGTCTGGCGGCCAACGCCCCCCGGTACGGCCTGAACTTCCAGGAGAACGGCACAACCGTCCTGCTGTGGCTGGTTCTGGGCTCCATGCTGTGCGGCATCGGTCCCTTCATCGCCATGCACATCATCATTAAGAATAGCAACGATCTGTGCGGCGCTTACAACTACCAGCACGGCATCTGATCCCCAACGGCAGCGGGCCGGGCTCCTTTTAGGAGCCCGGCCCGTTTCATCCCCCTGGCGGCAAGAAAAAGCGGCGGACTGCGCCGCCGCTTTTTCATCTCGCTTGTCTTGCCCGCTCACTCGTAGAAGGCGTGGTCGCCGATGGTGGCCACATAGGTCCTGGTCTTTGCGGCGTAGCTCTTCAGTCCCGCCGCGTTGAAAAACAGGGCGGTGGGCAGCACCTGGGCCCCGTCCATCACCATCTTGGCCGCCGCTACCGACTCCTCGTTGGGCTCACGGTAAATAGAGCCGGTGGCCGCCGGGGTAAACTGGTTCTTCTGGAACAGCACCTCATAGATGGTATCCGGGAACCGGGGGTGGTTCAGACGGTTCATCACCACATTGCCCACGGCGATCTTACCCTCCAGGGATTGGTTTCCGCTCTCCGCATTGATGATGCGGGCCAGCCAATACAGCGTATCGTTATTGTAGGTCTCCCAGCCCGCGTCCAGATAGGGCTGGGCGCCCGGCTGCCGCGTCAGCACGACCACGTCGTTCTCCGCGTCGAAATCCACATTCACGTTGAACACCTTGGCCAGTACGCGGATGGGGGCGGCTACGCAGCCGTTGATTTCAATCAGCCCATCTCCGGCATAGAGGTAGCGGTCGTTGGCCACCAGATACTGCTCGCCCTCCACCGCCACCATGTTCAGGTCGTCCATCACCACGTTGGCGGCCACCGGAGCGTCTGTGACCGCCGGGTCGGGATCTTCCTCGCCCATGCCGTCCACCGGCTGCTGGGTCTCGTCCGGGGTCATCCAGAGCTCATCTTCAGCGGCCTGCATCTGGGCCGCCTCCACGGTCTTCTGGAATTCCTCGCTCATGGACTCGCCCTGCGCGGGAATCTCCACCACCTCCACCACCGCAGAGGCGTTGACCCGGACCACTCCGTCCTCCTCCTCCACCATGGCCTCGGCGTCCATCATGGACACAAAGGAATTCACCGTCGCGTAGCACACACCGTCGCGGATCTCATACTCCACTGTAAAGACTGGCTCACCATCCAGGCAGATGGCGTTTTGCACCTCCTCAATTTCCTGGCTAACCTCGGGAAAAGGCTCCTCCACGGCAGGCGGGTCCGCCGAAGCCGCGGCCAGCGCAGGCAGGATAAGGCTCACGACAGCGAGGATGGCCAGAAGGGAACTGGCTGCTCGTTTTTTCATGAAATCTCTCCTTAATTACAATTTGTTCTCAAATTGTAACCACATTGTAACTTATTCAAAACCGTTTTGCAACCTTTTGAAGTCAGCAAAATAGCCGAACCTCTTTTGCCAAGAGGCCCAGCTATTGTGCAAACTATACAGTTTCTCTCTGTTTCTCTAAAATATGACTGGAATTTTTTTGGGTGCTATTCGTAAAACCAATGGCAGCCGATGGTGGTCACATAGGTGCGGTTCTCCATAGTCCAGTGGTTGTCGGTGAGCTCCGGGGCAATAAAATACAGGCTGTTCCCCGCCGCCCGGGCGCCGTCCAGCACCAGCTTTGCCGCCAGCAGGCTCTCCTGGGTGGGCTCGTCGTAGACGGTGCCGTTGGCCACCGGGGTAAACTGCACCCCCCACTTTCGGTCAAAGATCACCTCCCGCACGGTGTTGGGGAACTCGTCGCTGCGCACCCGGTTGAGCACCACCGTGCCCACCGCCAGCTTGCCCAGCAGGGGCTCCCCCCTGCTCTCGGCGGAGATGATGCGGGCCATCCAGTACAGGTCCTCCTGCGTATAGGGCTGCTTTTCCGGCCTTCCGCTCCCCGGGGTGAGCATTACGCCCTTGCCGGCGCTCCACTCCACCTCGCCGCCCAGGGCCCGGGCCAGCGCCCGGATGGGCACCAGGGTACTGCCCTTCTCCAGCCGGACCCCGTGGGGTATGTACAGCGCCCGTCCGTTTACCGTCAGCCACTGTTCCCCCGGCTTGGCGGACAGGGTAAGCCCTGCCCCCCGCACCCAGGCGGTCCCGTCCTCCCAGGTCACGGCGGCGTCCGGCGAGAGCACATTGGCCACCGCCCGCAGGGACACATAGGTGGTGCCCTCCTCCACCAGCCGGGCCTGGGCCTGGGACCACAGGTTTTGCCCATTGACGGACAGCACATCCGCTGCTGACGCGGGGACAACCAGCGCCGCCGCCAGCGCCAGCCCCGCAACTGCTTGCTTCATTTTCATCTCTTGTCACTCCTTGGGGTTGGTTGTAAGCATATTGTAACCAATTTGTAACCACCCGGCAAGGCAAAATAGCTGGAAGCCCAGGGGAACTCTTCCTGCGCGAAAAAAGCGCTCCCCGCCGCGGCGGGGAGCGCTTCCATATTTCAATTACACCACGGACTTCAGCGCCTTGGCCAGCTGGTCCGGGCAGGAGGTGGGCTTCATGCCGCAGCGGATGCCCTCCATCCGGGCTATGGCGTCCTCCACCGTCATCCCCTTCAGCAGCGCGCTGACGCCCTGGAGGTTGCCGTGACAGCCGCCTTCCACGCGGACGGCCTGAATCACGCCGCCCTCCACATCAATCTCCATGCTCCGGGAGCAGACTCCCTTGGGGGTGTACCGAATGGTTTCCATATTCCTCTTCCTTTCGTTATAATCTGTCTATTCCTGGTCTCCCGGCCAGTCCTCCCCCCGGCGCAGGGCGTCCAGCTGGGCGGAATCCTTGTATTCCAGGCTCCGCTCCCCCGCCAGCCTCTCCACGTGATGGGTCAGCTCATGGCGCAGGGTGGTGCGCAGCTCGTCCTCCCACACCCGCCGGGGCTCGTCAAAGAGCAGTGCGGCGAAGGAGCCGTAGTAGATGTTGATATACCGCCCCATCTCGTCCCAGCAGTACTCCCCCATGATGTACACGTCCTCCCCGGCCTCCGGGTCGGGAAGGGCCTCCTCCAGCAGCAAAACGCCGCCGTTGAGCTCCTGGAACAGCGCCTCGGGGAACTCCTCGCACACCCTGTCCAGGATATCGCCCACCTCGTCAATGGATAAGGTCATCTCCGCCGCCCTCCTATAGCACAATCAGGCCGTACAGCCCGGTGAGCCGATCCAGCTCCTCCCGGCTCAGCTCGCCGGTTCCGTCGTAAAACGCCCTGCCCTGGTAGGCCCTCAGCGCCCCCTCCAGCAGCTCCGGCACATCGGAGCACAGGCACAGCGCCTTGCGCACCGCGTATTGGTGGAGGGCAAATATATCCACGTCGTCCTGGCTCTGTATGGCGATTTTCACCGCCCCAACCGGGTCGTCCTCGGCGGCGATGATGTCCTCCAGCAGGTCGGGGCCGCACGCCAGCTCCTCCCCCACGTCGATGGTGCGGGTGATGAAGCAGGGGTCCGTCCCGGTAGCGCAGGGGATGGCGTCCGGATCCCTGGGCGCGGGCTCGTAGTGCCAGGGCACCGCCTCCCCCCCTCTGACCAGGAACAGGGGAATACGGGCATAGGCGGCCAGCTCGTCCAGCAGCCTCTCCGCCTCCCCCTCGGGGCAGTGGATGCCAAAGGCCGCCGCCCCCATCCCCTCGCACACAAACAGGGCGGCCAGCATATGCACCCGGGCGGGGGACATCCCCTCCCCGTCGCAGATCCAGCTCACCCAGGGCGCGTCCTGTCCCAGCGCCTTCGCCGCCAGCAGGGCGGCGCGGCACTCGGCCATGGCCGTCATCCCCGCCAGGTGGACAGGCCCTGTCCCCGTCCCCAGCCTGCGGCGCCAGGCGGCGGCAAGTTCCTCAAAATCCATCTCCCCCGCCGGGGGCACGTCCAACCCCAAGGGGTTCAGCGTCTGCTGAAATATGGGCACAGAAGCGTCCATGATCCGGCCTCACAGCTCCTTTGTCTCACAAGCTCTCACTTGTATGGCAGTATTTCCACATCTTATGGGCTCAAACCGGCCCGATGCGCCCCCTCCGGCGGGGCCATGCCGGTATTATAGCAAACCTCCGCCGGAATGGCAAGAGCCTTGTCCCGCCAATTATCCATTTACAAACTTCGACGCAATTGTTATAATGAAGGGGATTTCCATCCCACGTCCATAGGAGGGACCTGCCATGAAGCGTGTCATCTGTCTGTTTTTCGCCCTGCTGTTTATGCTGTCCGCCGGGTGCGGCAGGGATAAGCCCGCCCCATCCCCTTCCCCCTCTCAGCCGCCCCCCGCCACCGACACCCCGGAGCCCACTCCCACTCCCACCCCCGCGCCCGCCTTCTACCATCCCCTCACCGGCCTGCCCTGTGAGGAAGACCTGTCGGGCAAACGGCCGGTGGCGGTGATGCTCAACAACCTGAAAACCGCCCTGCCCCAGCAGGGGAACGGCCAGGCGGACATCATTTATGAGGTGCTGGCCGAGGGCGGCATCACCCGGATGCTGGCCATATACCAGGACCCGTCCCAGCTGGATCTCATCGGCTCGGTGCGCTCCGCCCGGCAGTATTACTGGGAGATCTCCAAAGGGCACGACGCGGTGTACATACACGCCGGGGGCAGCCCGGAGTTTTACGACACCAGGGACCGCCTGGGCCTGTTCACCGTGGACGGCGTGCGGGGGTACTACTCCGGCGCGGACGCAGGGATGTTCTGGCGGGATCGGGATCGGGTGCCCGGCTACCACTACGACTATGAGCACTCCCTGCTCACCTCGGGGGAGGCCATCGCCGATATGCTTGCCCAGCGGGAGCTGGAGGAGCACAGCGCCGGGTACTCCTATCAGGCCGCCTTTGCCGACGACGCCACCCCGCCCGGCGGCCGGAGCGCCCTCACCGTCACCGTCCCCTTCTCCACCTACAAGACCGGCGTGTTCCGCTACGATGAGGCTGCCGGCGCCTACCTGGTGGAGGAATACGGCCAGCCCTATGTGGACGGCAACGACGGCAGCCAGGTGTCGGTGACCAACCTGCTGGTGCTCCAGGCCGTATGCACTGTGGTGGACGACGCGGGCCGGGTCAACGTAGACCTGTCCTCCGGCAAGGGCTGGTTTGCCTGCGGCGGGCGGATGATCCCCATCAACTGGGAAAAGGGCGCAGCGGAGAACCAGTTCCGCTACACCACCGAGACCGGCGCCCCCCTGACCCTGGGCCGGGGCAGAAGCTACGTGTGCGTCATCCCCACCAGCAAAACCGTCACGGCGGAATAGCCCCCGCGAATTTCGGGGATTCCCTGGGACGCAGCGATTTAGAGCTTTCTTGACAAAAAAATTTCCAGCATAGCGCTGCCAGCGCGGTGCAAACTACCTGCGTGACCATTTCAGCGGGCGGGCCGCGCGGCCCGTCTCCCGCAAAAGGAGGTTTGTAGCGTGTTCCTGGATAAGATCGCCCTGGCGCTGGCCATTGTCGGCGGGCTGAACTGGGGCTGCATCGGGCTGTTTAATTTCGACCTGGTGGCCTTTATCTCCGGCGGCTCGGGCACCTGGCTGGCCCGGATCATCTACACGGTGGTAGGGCTGGCGGCCCTGTGGTGCCTCACCCTGCTCTTCCGGCCCGAGGACAACCGGGCCCGGCATTCCCACGCATAACGGGAAAAATTCCCGGCGCTTGACGCGCCGGGAATTTTTTATCTCAGCTCAGTGCGGAATTTTCCGTTCTCCACCTCGATGACCCCATAGCCCGCCCGGGCGTGGATTCCCCCTGCGGTGCCCGGATTGAGCATCCAAACCCCGCAGTTCGGCATGTTCAGCGCGTCGTGGGTGTGTCCAAAGCACACCACGTCCACCCCTCTTGCTCTGGCGGACCGGGCCAAGTGGTCCGGCCCGCTCTTCACATAATAGCGGTGGCCGTGGGTGAGCAGAAAGCGCACCCCACCCGCCTCCACCAGCAGCTCGTCCGGGGCCTTGTCCCAGTCGCAGTTGCCCCGCACCAGCTCCATGGGCACGTCGGGATAGGCGTCACGCAGCGCCTCCCCGTCCCGGTAGCAGTCCCCCAGGAAAAATACCCGCCGGGGACGCTCCCGCTCCATGGCGTCCATCATGTGGCCCAACTGGCCATGAGAATCTGAAAACACTAAAATCTTCATATTGGTCACCATTCCTCCCAACGCACATATACTGAACATGAACGGAGGGATTACCTATGCCGAATTTTGACGAACTGCTCAAGGGGAAGGAAGCCGCCGGCCTCATGAAGGATCCGGGCAAGCTGGAAAAGCTCCGGGACGCGCCGGAGACCCAGCGGATTTTCAGCCTGCTCAGCCAGAGCACCGGGGATCTGGAGGGCGCCGCGCAGCGGGCCGCCAAGGGGGACACCGCCCAGCTGGCCGGGGCTATCCGCCAGCTGATGAGCGACCCGGAGGGGGCAAAGCTCATCCAGAAAATGAAGGAAAACCTGAAATAACCGCGCCAAGGACGCCGGGGGGAGGGAAACGCCGTGGGAGAGCTGGAGGAAAAGCTGGAAAACATTCTGGGCAATCCCCAGGCCATGGCCCAGATCATGTCCCTGGCCCAATCGCTGAACCTGGGCGGATCGGGGCAGCCGCCCCAGGAGCAGGGCCCAGGCCAGCCCCAGGACGCACAGGACGGGGAAGGCGAAGCGCCTCCCGCCCCGTCCCCCGCTCCTCCGGCGGCCTCTCCCGGCGGGGGAGGCGCGGGACTCGGGGGTCTGCTGGGCGCGCTGGGGGGGCTGGACAGCGGCACGCTGAGCGCCGCTGCGGGCCTCATCGGGCAGTTCACCGACAGCGGCGACGACAGGCGCACCGCCCTGCTGGCCGCCCTGCGCCCCTATGTGCGGGAGGAGCGGTACGCCAAGCTGGACAAGGCAATCCAGATCGCCAAGCTGTCCCGGCTGATCCGCTCGGGCCTGGAGCTGTTCCGCGCCCGCAAGGAGGACGGCCATGTATAACCGCTACTTAGACGATTTTGGCGGCAGCAGCTTTGTCCAGCTGGACCCGGAGCCCCGCCAGGGCGCGTCCGGCCAGCCCCGCCCGCCCCAGCGTCCCGGCCCGGCCCAACCCCACGCCGGCCATCCCGCTTCCGGCGGCCGGAGCCGTCCTCCCGAACCGTTCCGCTCCAAGAACGACCTGCTGAAGGAGGTGACCGGCGGGCTGGGCCAGCTGCTGGACGGGGTGAAAAAGCACTTCTCCCTGGAGCATTTCGACACCGGGGATATCCTGCTTGTGCTCATTATCCTGTTCCTCTACCTGGAGGACGGGGATAATCTGGAGCTGGTCATCACCCTGGGCCTGCTGCTGCTTTTAGGGCTGGAAGACGAGAAAGCGCAAGAATAGGCGCACAGGCGGGCTTGGACCCGAACCAGCTGGATCGGATTTTACCCGACCTGGGGGGAGTGCAAGCCGGCCATGCGCCCAACCCCAGCATGACCGCTGTTTCATCCCCTTCAGTGCAGCACCGTACCGTCGGGCAGCACAAAAATCCCCTGTGTCTCGTCCAGCGGGCTCACCACATCCCGGGCGGTCACGGCGTACACCACCTCGCCGTCCTTCTCCGTCTCCGCCGCCACCAGCAAACCGCTGTCCACCGAGATCCAGTAGCGCTCGGTGTACCCCAGCTCCGTCCCGGCCTCCACGTATACGCAGGGCTGGTCCTCCCGCTCCTCATAACCGGCGGCGGTGATGTCCTCCGGCTTCAGCAGCAGCACATCCTCATAGGTGGGCAGGCGCTGGCTCAGGTCGGCGGAGCGCTCCCCTGCCGGGCCGGAATACACCGCCTGCCCCTGTTCCTGCCACAGCCAGAGCGTCCCGTTCCCCACGATGGCGTGCTCCACCCCCCCGGAGCTCAGGGTGATGGAGGTGCGCAGCCAGCCGCTGTCCGCCCACACCTGGCCGGTCACCGTCCCCGCCGGCTGGCCGTGGTAGAAATACTCCGCCGTCACCGTCCGGCGGTAGCTCTCATACCGCTTCAGGTAGGCCACCAGGGCCTGCACCGTCTGGGGCGTGACCTCCACCGGCACCCCTCCCGCCTGGTCGGGCTGCTCGCCGCCGGGGCTCTCGCTCTGGGCGGCGTCCGGGTCGGCCAGCACCAGCTCCGGCGTGGGGGCAAACAGGTTGAGGAAAAAGCTGTACAGCACGGCGGCCAGCACCACCGCGATAATCCCCGCCGCCAGCACGATCCGCTTTTTTTCCCCCACCGCTCATCCCCCCTTCCGGGCAAAGCCCTCAGCCCTGAAATGCCTCTGGCGGCCGGTCCGACCGGCCGAAATGATACAAAACAGCGTCCGCGATGCGGCGGCAGGCCCTGCCGTCCCCGTAGGGGTTGACGGCATGGGCCATTTGGGCGTAAGCGGCCGGGTCGTCCAGCAGCTTGTCCGCCATGGACACGATGGCGTCATAGTCCACCCCCGCCAGCTTCACCGTCCCGGCCTGGACAGCCTCGGGCCGCTCGGTCTCACGGCGCAGGACAAGCACCGGCTTGCCCAGGGCGGGGGCCTCCTCCTGAAGCCCGCCGGAATCGGTCATCACCAGATAGCTGCGGGCCATCAGGTTGTGCATCTCCTCCACGTCCAGCGGCGCGATGAGCTGGACGTTTTCGATCCCGTCCAGGCGCCGGTGGGCACACTCCTGCACCGCCGGGCTGAGATGCACCGGGTAGACCAGCTCCGTCTCAGGGTGGGTTTTGGCGATATGGGCCAGGGCGGACATGATATCCTCCATGGGCTGTCCATAGTTCTCCCGGCGGTGGCAGGTGACCAGAATCACCTTTTTCCCGGTGTAATCCAGGGTGTTCAGCCCATCCTCAGCAAAGGTAAAGCCCTCCGTCACCGTGGTCTTCAGGGCGTCGATCACCGTGTTGCCGGTGACAAACAACCCGTCCCGGACGCCCTCCGCCTCCAGATTGCGGCGGTTGGCCTGGGTGGGGCAGAAGTGCAGCTGGGCCAGCCGCCCCACCATGGAGCGGTTCATCTCCTCCGGGAAGGGAGAGTAGCGGTCCCAGGTGCGCAGCCCCGCCTCCACGTGGCCCACGGCGATTTGCTGGTAAAACGCCGCCAGCGCCCCGGCAAAGGTGGTGGAGGTGTCCCCATGGACCAGCACCAGGTCAGGCCGCACCTCCTGAAACACCTTTTCCAGCCCCAGCAGGCACTTGGAAGTGATGGTGGACAGGGTTTGGCTGGTCTCCATGATATCCAGGTCGAACTGGGGGACAATGCCGAATATGTCCAGCACCGAGTCCAGCATCTGCCGGTGCTGGGCGGTGACGCAGCAAAGGCTCTCAATCCCCTCCCGGCGCTCCAGCTCCTTCACCAGGGGGGCCATTTTGATGGCCTCCGGCCGGGTGCCGAATATGGTCATCACCTTCAGCTTATCCATGCCCATCCTCTCCCTTCTCCTCCTGTGCGGGGGGCTCCGGCGGCTTGTCGTGGCCGGGTCCCGGCAGGAATACCCGCCAGGCGATCAGCGCCGCCGCGGCCATAGCCAGTAAAAAGATCATGGCGCGCTCCGCGCCGCCGGCGGTGAGCACCACCGCGGACAGCCCCAGAATGGCGGAGATGACGTACAGCACCCCCACCGCCTGCTTCTGGGAAAAGCCCATGTCGATGAGCCGGTGGTGGACATGCCCCCGGTCGGGCTTCATGGGGCTCTGCCCGTGGGATACCCGGCGCACCACGGCGAAGCACACGTCGAAAATGGGCAGCCCCAGCATCAGGAAGGGCACCACAAAGGAGATGATGGTGTACTGCTTGAACATCCCCTCCACCGACATGGTGGCCATGATAAAGCCCAAAAAGGTGGAGCCCGTGTCCCCCATGAAGATTTTGGCCGGGTTGAAGTTATAGGGCAAAAAGCCCATGCACGCCCCCACCAGCGCCGCCATCATCAGCGCCACGTCCCGCTCGCTCACCAGCAGGGCGATGACCAGCATGGTGGCCGCGCTGATGGTGGACACGCCGCAGGCCAGCCCGTCCAGCCCGTCGATAAAATTGACGGAGTTGGTGATGGCAAGAATCCAGATCACCGTGACCGGGATGGACAGCACCCCCAGCTCCCAGTAGGGGTTGGGGCTGAAGATGTTGGGATTGGACAGCACCTCGATGCGGTTCCCCGCCAGCACAGCGATGAGGGCGGCGGCAATCTGCACCAAAAACTTGGGCTTGGCGGGCAGGGCGTAGATATCGTCGAAGATGCCCAGCACCACGATGATCACCGCGCCCAGCAGCATCCCCTTCCTCTCCGTATCCAGCGGGACCATCAGCAGCATGGCTGCCACAAAGCCGAAGAAGATGGCCAGCCCCCCCATCCGGGGGATGGGGTGGTGGTGCATCCGGCGCTCGTCCTTGGGCACGTCCACCGCTCCCACCTTTACCGACAGCGCCTTCACCAGCGGCGTGGAGGCAAAGGACACCCCCGCCGCCAGCCCCAGCGCCAGCAGCACGGTCCAGACATCCTGGTCCGTCAGGATTTTACTCAGATTGTTCAACGGCATTTCGCTCCTTTTTGGGGCGGCCCGGCCCAGCCAGCCGCCCCTCTCTCTGTCTGATGCGCCCGGAGTGTTTCACGTGAAACATTCGTTTAATCTCTCACCGTGAAAGAAAGCCCACCTTCTTATACACCTTGCGCAGGGTCTTGCCGGCGATATACTCCGCCTTCTCCGCCCCGGCCCGGTAAACCCCCTCCAAATACGCCTTGTCGGCCAGCAGCCGCCCGGTCTCCTCCCGGATGGGGCGCAGGACCTCCACCACAGCCTCGCCCACGGCGGGCTTGAACGCGCCGTAGCCCTTGCCGTCGAACTCCCGCTCAATCTCCTCGTAGCTCCTGCCGGTGGCGGAGGCGTAGATCTGCATCAGGTTGGACACGCCGGGCTTAGCCGCCGGGTCATAGCGCACGCAGTGCTCGGTGTCGCTGTCGGTGACCGCCCGCTTGAACTTTCGGGCGATGTCCTCCGGCTTCTCCATCAGGAACACGCAGCCCTCGGGCTGGGATTTGCTCATCTTGCTGTCCGGGGTGGACAGGCTCATAATCCGGGCCCCCACCTTGGCGATATAGGGCTCAGGCACCTTGAGCACGTCGCCGTATATGCCGTTGAAGCGGCCCGCGATGTCCCGGCAGATCTCCACGTGCTGTTTCTGGTCCTCCCCCACGGGGACGAAGTCGGGCTGGTAGAGCAGGATGTCCGCCGCCATCAGCACCGGGTAGGTGAACAGCCCCGCGTTGATGTTGTCGGCGTTCCGGGCGGACTTGTCCTTGAACTGGGTCATCCGGGACAGCTCGCCGAACATGGTGTAGCAGTCCAGCACCCAGCCCAGCTGGCTGTGGGCGGGGACGTGGGACTGGATGAACAGCACGCACTTTTCCGGGTCCAGACCGCAGGCGATGTACTGGGCGATGAGGGTCAGGGTGCGCTTTCTCAGCTCGGCGGGGTCCTGGCGAACGGTGATGGTGTGCAGATCCGCCAGGAAGAAATAGCAGTCGAACTCGTCGATCATCTCCGGCCAGTGGCGCAGGGGACCCAGGTAGTTGCCCAAATGGAGCTCCCCGCTGGGCTGGATGCCGGAGAGCATCACTTTTTTGCCGTTTTCCATGTTAAATCACAACCTTACTCGGCGTCCGCCGCCAGATATTCGGACATATCCACCAACTGGGCGTCCGACCACAGCCGCTCCAGGCCGTAGAACTCCCGCCCCTCCTCGGTGAAAATGTGCACCACTACGCTGGAGTAGTCCATCAGCGTCCACTGGCCGCCCCGGTGGCCCTCGATGTGGTGGGGCTCCTCCCCGGCCTTGGACATGGCCTCCTCCACCGCGTCGGCCAGCGCCCGCACCTGGGTGTTTGACGAACCGTTACAGATGATAAAGTAGTCGGCCAAGGTGGTCTGGCCGGCGGTGTGCAGCACCTTGATATCCCTGCCCTGCTTGGCGTCCAGCGCCTTGACGGCAATGGCGGTCATTTCCTTTTCGCTCAGCATATCATTCTCTCCTTTTATCGTTCAGGTCCCGTCCACAGCGCCGTCCGCCCCAGATCCGCCGCCCTCCGGGGGCAGGCTGTCCTGGGCGGGCTGTCCGCTGGGCTCGGGGTCAGTCTGGTCCGGCTGCGCCGGCACAGCGCCGCTCTCCACAGGCTCACTCCCCGCGGGCTGGCCGCTCTCCAGGGGATCGCTCTCCAGCGGCTCGCCCCCCTCCGGCCGGCCGCTCTCCAGCGCGTCGCTTTCAACGGGCTGGCCGCTCTCCAACGCATCGCTCTCCAGGGGGTCGCTCTCCTCCGGCTCCTCGGTCTCCTCCACCGGCGGGAAACCCAGGGAGGGCTCGGCCAGCCGCCCGGTGGACGAGCGCAGGGAGCCGTCGCCCACGGGGCTCATCAGGTCCAGCTGGCGGATGGTCACCTGCTCCACAAAGGGGTTGAGCTTCTCGTTGATGAGGGTGAGCAGCTCGCTCTGGATGGGGTAGACGAAGCTGCGGCTGTGTTTGCCTATGCCGTAGCTGCCTATGGCGTTGGGCATGGTGCAGAACTCCACGTCGTCCACCTTCAGCCCGCCGAACACCGCCGACTGGGCAAACCACAGCATCCCCTCCACGTCCAAATCGCTCTCCACCCGGCTGTTAAACAGGTCGATGAGCTGGCCGACGCGGAACAGGTTCTGGATCTGAAGGGTCTGCTCCAGCACCGCCTTCAGGAACTGGTGCTGCACCCGCAGCCGGTCGATGTCGCTTCCGCTGCTGTTTCCGCCGGTGGGTACGCCGGGGTTGTTCTTCCGCCAGCGCACCACCTGCATGGCGTCTGCCCCGCTCAGCTTGCGGTAGCCCTGGGGCTGGTAGATGTTCAGGTCCTGGGTGGGATCGTAGTACTCCATGTGGTATGGGTTGTCGAACCACACCCCGCCGATGGCGTCCACCATCTCGCCCACCAGCTCCCAGTCGATGCGCACGTAGAAGTCGGGGGTGAAGCCCACCAGCTCGGACACCTCGGCTTTCAGCGCCTCCACGCCCCGCTCCCCCTGGCCGTAGACATTGTACACGGCGTTGAGCTTTTTGGCGTCGATGCCGGGCCGGGCGCTGGAGTTGATAAGGGTATCCCGGGGCAGGGACATGACGGTGGCCTTCTGGTTGGTCACGTCGTAGGTGGCCACCATCATGGTGTCGGTGAGCCCGGAGGCCACGTCCGAGCCGAAGATGAGGATGGTGAAGATATCCTCGCTCTTGCGCTCCCCGCCCACCTTGGGCTCCACCGCGTCAAAGCCCAATGTAGGCTCCGCGCTGGGATCCGCCGGCTGGCCGGACTCCACCGGCGCCCCGGACTGGACCGGCCCGGGAGGCAGCACCGGCTTCTTCACCCAGCGGCTGTACAGCACCGTCACCGCCGCCGCTGCCGACATCACCGCCGCCAGCACCAGCATGACAATCATAATCAGCCGCTCTTTTTGCTTCCGGGCCTGCTGGGGGCTCAGGGACTGGCCGGTGGTCATCTCCAGCCGCTTCCCCGGCCCCCCCTGGCCGTGATTCTCTTCGTTTCTATTTCTGGACTGGTCGCTCATGCTCAGGTTCCCTTCCCATAGTATTCAAACGCGTCCCTGGTGTCATGGTGCAGCTCCTTGTCCCGCAGCGTCATCTCCTGCACGGCCAGGGACGCCCCCATGCCCACCGCCGCGTCCAGGTCGGTATAGGCCAGCCGCCGCAGCTCCCCCACCTCGGGGAACGCCCGGTTGGGCTCCATGTAGTCGGCGATGTACAAGATCTTCTCCTCCAGGCTCATCCCCGCCCGGGCGGTGGTGTGGTAGAGGATGGCGTCGTAGATGTCGTCAAGGCCAAAGACATATTTGGCCAGCGCCGCGCCGCTCTTGGCGTGGAGCAGCTTGTCGGTGGAGCGCTCCAGCGGGCACAGCTCCACGCCGTACCTCTCGCAGATTTCCAGGTGCTCCCGGACGGTGAGGTACTTGGTGCAGTCGTGGAGGATGGCCGCCCGTCGCATCCTCCCCTCGTCCGCCCCCCAGCGCCGGGCCAGCCGGGCGGCCTCCTCCTCGCACCCCCGGATATGGGCCAGCCGCTTGGCGTACACCATGGAATAGGACACGCACCGCAGCTCGTCCAGGCTCAGGCTCTTGAGGTCGGCGCGGGTCCCATATAGTTTTTCCCGTAAAATGTAACCATACACCGCCTCCGGCAAAAATTCCCGGCCCTCTCCCCTGACCAGCAGCTCCCGCAGGCGGGTGGACGAGATATCCACAAGCCCCGGGACGGTGATGGTGGCAAGCCTGGCCCCGGGGTATGCCTTGCGCAGAAACTCCCGCTGGGGGGCAAACACCGCCTCGCCGTCCCTCTCGGTGCGCCCGAAGGCGCACACCCCCGCCAGCGCCAGCAGCTTTTCCGGCTCCCGCCAGTGGTGGAGGGTGAGAAACATATCCGTCCCCATCAGCAGCCACAGCTCATCCCCCGGCCAGCGCGCCGCGGCCTCCTCCAGGGTGTCGGCGGTGTAGCTCTTCCCCTCCCGGTACAGCTCGGTGTCCCACACCAGGGTGGAGGCGGGCATGAGCAGCTGGTCGGCGGCAATGCGGGTCATCTCCAGCCGCTGCTCCCGGCCGGGGGTGCCGGGCGCCAGCTCCTTATGGGGTGGGACCCCCGCCGGGATGAACACCAGCCTGTCCAGCCCCAGGGCCGCCACCGCCGCCCCGGCCGCCGCCAGATGCCCCAGATGGGGAGGGTTGAAGCTGCCGCCGTAAATGCCGATTTTCAATGGGACCACCCTCTTCAAAAAGTTTTGGGATGTGCCTATTTTACCAGCTTGATTCTTTTGTCGCGGGGCTTGCTGTGGGTCTCCCGGTACAGCACAAATTTGGTTCCAATGACCTGAACCACCTGGCTCCGGGTGGCGCGGGCCAGCTCCTCCGCCCCCTCCCGGGGGGAGAGGGGGCTGTTCTCCAGCACCCTGCCCTTGATCAACTCCCGGGCCTCCAGGGCGTCGTCCCCCTGCTTGACGAGGTTGGGGCCGATGCCGTCCTTGCCGATGTGGACGATGGCGTCCAGGTCGTTTGCCAGCCCTCTCAGCTGGGCGCGCTGCTTGCTTGTCAAATCTGCCATATCGTTCTCAAAACTCCATTCCGCGGCCCCGCCGCACGGCGGGCGTCCGCTCCATAATCAGGGTTTACTTCTTCAAATATCCCTCCAGCTTTGCCTGGAACGCCTCCAGCGCCAGCCCCCGGTGGGAGATGGCGTTCTTCTCCTCCGCCGTGAGCTGGGCAAAGGTCTTTTTCAGCTTGGGCAGGAAAAACACCGGGTCGTAGCCGAAGCCGCCCTCCCCCATGGGGGCGAAGGCGATGGTGCCGGGGCACTCCCCCCGGGCGGTGAGCACGTCCCCGCCGGGGAAGCAGCAGGTGATGACGGACACGAATTTCGCCGTTCTGGCCGCCCCCTTGGGCATGTTGGCCAGCAGCAGGCGGTAGCGCCCCACGTCGTCCAGCCCCTCCCCGCCGTACCGGGCGGAGTACACCCCCGGCGCACCGTTCAGCGCGTCCACACACAGCCCCGAGTCGTCGGCGATGGCGGGCAGGCCGGACGCCTCCATCACCGCCTGGGCCTTGAGCCGCGAATTCTCCTCAAAGGTGGTCCCCGTCTCCTCCACGTCGATATTAATGCCCACATCCGCCTGGAGGCACACCTCCACCCCCATGCCGGACAGGATATCGTTCATCTCTCTCAGCTTTTTCTCGTTTTTGCTCGCCAGCACCAGCTTCATTTTTTCACCACTCCCACGGGTCTTTTCCCCTCAAATTTTTCTTTTTCCTCGCAGAACGGACAGTCCATGCCGCCCTCTCCCCCGGTCACAGCAGCGCCTGGGTGAACTCGTGGGCGTCAAAGGGCTGGAGGTCGTCCACGCCCTCCCCCACGCCGGCGAATTTCACAGGCACCCCCAGCTCCTTGGCGATGGCGATAACGATGCCGCCCTTGGCGGTACCGTCCAGCTTGGTGAGCACGATGCCCGACACGCCCGCCGTCTTAGAGAACTCCTTGGCCTGGATCAGGCCGTTCTGCCCGGTGGTGGCGTCCAGCACCAGCAGGGTCTCCCGGCTGGAGTCGGGGCACTCCCGGTCGATCACCCGGGAGATTTTATTCAGCTCGTTCATCAGGTTTGCCTTGTTTTGCAGCCGTCCGGCGGTGTCCACCAGCACCACGTCCGCGTGGCGGGCCTTGGCGGCGGTCAGCGCGTCGTATACCACGGCGGCGGGGTCCGCCCCCTCGTGCTGCTTTACAATGTCCACCCCCGCCCGCTCGGCCCAGATGGTGAGCTGCTCGGCGGCGGCGGCCCGGAAGGTGTCCCCCGCGCACAGCACCACACGGCGGCCCACCCCCTTCCAGTGGGCGGCCAGCTTGCCGATGGAGGTGGTCTTTCCCACCCCGTTGACGCCGATGAACAAAATCACCGCGGGCTTGCGGCTCATGTCCACGTAGGCGCCCCCCAGGTCCAGGTACTCCGCCAGGATCTCCCGCATACACTGCCTGGCGCCCTCGGTGTCCTTGATCCCCTGGTCCTTGCAGCGCGCCCGCAGCTCGTCCACCGCCTCCATAGTGGTCTCCGCGCCCAGGTCGGCCATCACCAGGGATTCCTCCAGCTCCTCATAAAAGTCCTCGGTGAGCTCGGAAAAGCCGTTGAAAATGCCGATCTTTTTGATCTTATCAAAAAAGCCCATGAATGTCTCCTCACTAATTGTTAAATATTTGGATTTTTGGCCCCGCAGCAGGGGCACTTGGGGTCGTCCAGCTCATGGACCATCCCGCAGGCGGGGCAGGTGGTTTGGGCCATGCGGTCCCCGCCCTCCCAGTCCTCCCCATCCTCCCCGTTCCAGTAAAAGTCCAGCTTGCCGCAGTCGGGGCAGCTCCATATCACCACGTTCAGCGCCCCGGCCAGCAGGTTGGGCCAATCGCCGAACAGGAAGCTGGTCTTTCCCAGCTGCACCTGCTCGGCTTTGACAAATTCCATAGCATGGCCGCAGTTGCCGCAGCGCTTGGGAATGTCCTTTCTCATCTCAGATTCCCCTTCACTTGATGTTCAATTCCTTCTCCACATCGTTGAGGTTGATGGTCAGCATCCGGGACACGCCCTTTTCCTGCATGGTGACGCCGTAGAGCACATCCGCCTCCTCCATGGTGCCCCGGCGGTGGGTGATGACGATGAACTGGGTCTTGCTGCTCATCCGGCGCATATACCGGGCGTAGCGCACCACGTTGGACTCGTCCAGCGCCGCCTCGATCTCGTCCATGACGCAGAAGGGGGTGGGGCGCACCTTCAGGATGGCGAAGTACAGCGCGATGGCGATGAGCGCCCGCTCCCCGCCGGACAGGGAGCTCATGTGCTGGATGGTCTTGCCCGGCGGCTGTGCCTTGATCTCAATGCCGCAGCCCAGCACATCCTCCGGGTCGTCCAGGATAAGCTCCGCCTTGCCGCCGCCAAACAGCTCCGCAAACGCCTTTCGGAACTCCTGGTCGATGAGGGCGAACTGCTCCTTGAATATCTCCGTCATCTCCCCGGTGATCTGGGAGATAATCTCCTGAAGCTCCCTTTTGGCCTTGGCCACGTCGTCCCGCTGGCCGGTGAAGTAGGTATAGCGCTCATTGACCCGGGCAAACTCCTCCACCGCGTCGGGATTGATGCTGCCCAGGGCCGAGATGGATTTTTTCAGCTCGCCGATGCGCCGCTGGGCCTTGGCCGCCGACTCCAGCTCCACCCGCTGGGCGCGGGCCGCCTCGTGGGACAGCTGGTAGCCCTCCCACAGCTTGTCCAGAATCTGGCTCTCCTCTATGGCCGAGGCGGCGGCCTTCTGCTCCAGGAAGGCCACCTCACGCTCCATGGTGTTCAGCTCGTTGTTCTTGTCCCTGGCCTGCCGGTCCGCCTGGTTGCGCTTCCCCTCCAGCTCCAGCTTCTCCTCGTTCAGCCGCCGGATGGCGCCCGTCCCCTCCAGGCTGGCGGCGCGCAGCCCCTGGAGGCGCTCCTCCTCCTCCCGGATGCGCCGGGCGAGATAGTCGTTTTGCTGCTCAAACTGGCCGATCATGGCGGTGCGGCTGGCGGTGTCGCCGGACAGATCGTCCCGCAGCCGCTCCAGCTCGCCGATGGACTGGCGCAGGGCGGACTGCTCGCCCTCCAGCCCGGCCAGCTTGGCGCTGTAACCGGCGGACTGCCCGTTGAGCTGCGACACCTTATCCTGGAGGGCGGTGCGGCCCTGGGCCTTGGCCTCCCCCTCCGCCCGCAGCGCGGCGGCGGAGCCCTCCAGCCGCTCAATGCGGGACTTGGCCTGGCATGTGTTGTCCGTGTTCTCCTCCATGCGGCGGCGGACCTGGGCGCGCTCCCCCGCCAGGGCCTGGCGGCGCAGCTCAATGTCCGCCATCTGGATCTGGGCGCTGTCCGCCCGCTCGGAGTATTTCAGCACCGCGTCCTCCGCCTCACGAAGCTGGGCGGAGGCGGCGTCCAGCTCATACTGGGCGGCGGTGAGCTCCCGCTGGGCGCGGGCCAGCTCGCCGGCGGCGGCGTTCAAATCGGCGGCAAGGCCGTCCTTCTGCGTATTTAACCGCTCCAGCTCGTTGGCGCGGCTCAAAATGCCCGCCGAGCGGGACACCGAGCCGCCCGTCATGGAGCCGCCTGCGTTGAGCACCTGCCCGTCCAGGGTGACGATGCGGAAGCGGTGCCCAAACTTCCGGGCCATGGCCATGGCCTTGTCCATATTCTGGGCAATCACCACCCGGCCCAGCAGGTTGGAAAAGATGCCCGCATACTCCGGCGCGAAGGAGATCAGCCCATCCCCCATGCCCACAAAGCCGTCCTCCCGCTCCACCGCCCTGTCCCGGAAGTCGGCGGGGCGGATGGTGTTCATGGGCAGGAAGGTGGCCCTGCCCCCGTCCCGGCGCTTGAGGTAGCCGATGGCGTTTTTTCCGTCCTCGTCCCGCTCCACCACCAGGTTCTGCATGGCGCCGCCCAGGGCGATCTCAATGGCCACGGCGTACTGGTCGGGGACGTGGAGCAGCCCCGCTACCGGGCCCCGGACGCCCCGCAGCCCCCCCCGCTCGGCCTCCCCCATCACCAGCTTGACGGCCTTGGAATAGCCCTCGTACAGCTTTTCCATCTCGGCGAGCATTTTGATGCGGGAATTTAAATTGTTCTCGTCCATTTGCAGGCGGCGGTGCCGCTCCTGGGCCTGGTCCAGCCTGCGCTGGCGGGCCTGGAGGCGCATCTGGTAGCCGCTGATGACGTTTTTGGCCGCGTCCCTGTCCTCAGTTACCTTGTCCAGTTCCTTTTGGGTGGAGGCCAGCGCCTCCCGCGCCTGGGCGGCCCTGTCCTCCTGCTCCTGGAGCTCCTGGCCCAGCTTCTCCTCCCGGTCATACAGCTCCTGGGCGGCGGCGGCCAGGGCGGACAGCAGCTCCTTGGCCTCCCCGGCGGAGGCGGTCTCCAGCCGCTCCCGCTCCTGGAGGCGCTCCAACTCCTCATTCAGCGTGCCCGCCGAGCCCAGCACCTCCCGCACGCTGTCCGCCAGGGCGTCGATGCGCTCCTGGCAGGCGGCCATGTCCCGCCCGATCTGCTCCAGGCGGCCCCGGCGCTCCTCGATCTGGGCGGCGATGGAGCCCGCCCGCCCCTCCTGCTGCTCCAGCTCCTGGCGGATGCGCTGGGCGTTTTCGCTGTTGTTTTTCACGTCGTTCTTCAGCAGGGCGATGCTGTTCTCGCAGGAGTGAACCTGCTCGTCCAGGCCGGACTGCCTTCCCCGCAGCTCCTCGGCCTCGATATCCTTGTCCCGCATCTGCTCGGCCAGCGCCCCGCTCTCGGCGTACAGCCGCTCCACCGCCTCCCGGGCCTCGTCCCGCTGGCGGACGGCCCCCTCCAGATCCGCCTTCAGCTTCACCCCGGCGGCCCGCAGCCGCTCCAGCTGGTCCAGCCACACGGAGATTTCCAGGCCCTTCAGCTCGTCCCGGAGGACATTGTATTTCTTTGTCTTTTCCGCCTGGGCCCGCAGCGGCTCCACCTGGAGCTCCAGCTCGCCGATCTTGTCGTTGATGCGCACCAGGTTCTCCTCGGTGCGCTCCAGCTTGCGCTCCGCCTCCTCCTTGCGGTGGCGGAAGCGGGAGATGCCCGCCGCCTCCTCAAAGACCTCCCGGCGGTCGGCGCTCTTGACGGACAGGATCTCGTCGATGCGCCCCTGGCCAATGATGGAGTAGCCCTCCCGGCCAAGGCCGGTGTCCATGAACATCTCGTTGATGTCCTTCAGCCGGCAGGCCCGGCGGTTGATGTAGTATTCGCTCTCCCCGGAGCGGTAGTAGCGGCGGGTCACCGCCACCTCCGTCTCCTCCATCTGGAAAATATGCTCGGTGTTGTCCAGCACCAGGGTGACCTCGGCAAAGCCCAGGCCCTTGCGCTTTTCCGTGCCGTTGAAGATCACGTCCTCCATCTTGCTCCCCCGCAGGGTGCGGGTGGACTGCTCCCCCATCACCCAGCGGATGGCGTCGGAGATGTTGGACTTGCCCGAGCCGTTGGGCCCCACCACCGCCGTGATATCCGAGCCGAACATCAGCACGGTCTTGTCCGGGAAGGACTTGAAGCCTTGAATTTCCAGCGCTTTTAAATACAATGCACGCACCTCATTATTCCGCACCCCCTCCGGCACGCCCGGGGCGGGGCCAGGATCTTCCTGTTAGAACCTGCATTCACAGCCGAAACCGCCGGAAGGCGAGGGATTTTTCCGGCAGGCAAGGAAAATTTTCGCAGGAATAATTGGGTTTATTCCAAGAAAATTTAACGCCGCATACCGGGAAAAGACCCGGCCAGACGGTGAATTGAGGTTGTGAATACAGGTTCTTAATCCACATAAACCCATAGATAGTTTATTTTATCATCATGCGCCCGGCATTGCAACAGTTTTCCCGCCGTCCCCGTCCCTGTTTTTCCCCTGTTCCAAGGGCGCAAATTGGTCAAAAAGACAGACCGGGCCCCAGGGCCCGGTCTGCCGCGGCGCTTACTGCGCGCCGTTGAATTCGTCGTAGAATCGGTCGTGTATGACCTGCACCGCCCGGTCTGCATCGCTGATGTGCACCAGCACCGACACCTTGATCTCACTGGTGGAGATCATGTTGATGTTGATGCCCGCGTTGAACAGCGCCTCGAACATGGCGGCGGCCACGCCGGGGTTATTGATCATCCCCGCGCCCACGATGGACACCTTGGCGATGTTGTCCGAAACGTCGATGTGGTCGAAGCGGACGCTGTCCCGGTTTTCCTCCAGCAGCCTGCGGGCCAGCTCCATATCCCCCTTGGCCACGGTAAAGCTGATATCCTTGGTATCGCTGCGGCCGATGGACTGTAGGATGATATCCACGTTCACGTTGTTCTTGGCCAGCAGGGAGAAGATTTTAAAGGCGATGCCCGGGGTGTCCTCCAGGCCCACCAGGGCCAGGCGGGCCACGTTTTTGTCCTTGGCGACGCCGCTGATGTGGGATTTTTCCATGGTCTTGACAACCTCCTTCACTTTTGTACCCGGCTTCCCGGAGAAGCTGGAGAGGACCTCCAGCTTCACGCCGTACCGCTTGGCCATCTCCACCGAGCGGTTATGGAGCACCTGGGCCCCCAGCGTGGCCAGCTCCAGCATCTCGTCATAGGTGATCTCGTCCAGCTTGTGGGCGGAGGGCACCATGCGGGGGTCAGCCGTGTACACGCCGTCCACGTCGGTGTAAATCTGGCACAGATCGGCGTTGAGCGCCGCTGCGATGGCCACCGCCGACGTGTCCGACCCCCCCCGGCCCAGGGTGGTGATATCGTCGTACTTGTTCAGCCCCTGGAAGCCGGTGACGATGACGATGCGCCGCTTGTCCAGCTCCGCCCGGATGCGCTCCCCCTGCACCCGCTTGATGCGGGCGTTTCCGTAGCCGGAGTTGGTGCGGAAGCCCGCCTGCCAGCCGGTGAGCGACACCACCGGGAAGCCCATGCCCTCGATGGCCATGGCGCACAGGGCGCAGGAGATCTGCTCGCCGGTGGACAGCAGCATGTCCAGCTCCCGCTTAGAGGCGGCGGGGTTGATCTCGGCGGCCTTCTCAATGAGCTCGTCCGTGGTGTCCCCCTGGGCGGACAGCACCGCCACCACCCGGTTCCCTTTTTGATAAGTATCGGTTATGATGCGGGCCACGTTGCGGATTTTCTCCCCATCCGCCACCGACGACCCGCCGAATTTTTGTACGATCAATGCCATAAGTTCTTCATCCTCTCATGGAATTTCCATGCCGTCTGGGACTGCCGGGCCTTGGGCCCGGCAATCCATTTTATGCCGGCGGCCTGCGGATGGACTGCCCGGAATCCTGTCCCGCCGTCCGCTTCTGCGCTCTTGTCAATCCAGCACCCGCAGAATGCCGGACACCTCCAGCCCAGCCAGCTTTTCCTCCAGCTGTCCCTGGGTGAGCTCTCCCTCGGTGAGGCAGGCAGATTCGCCTCCGCCGCTCTCCCGCCGGGCCAGCAGCTTACATCCCGGCAGCCTGGCGCGCAGCTCGTCCGCCGCGGCGGTGGCCCGGACATACCAGCGGCTTTTGAGCGCCCCCACGCCGCACGCGGCGTCCTCCCCGCCCGGCTCCCAGGACAGAGCGCGGCGGCGGCCCATATTCCGGGCCACGTCGATCACGTCCGCCACCACGGCGGAGGCGGTGGGCAGCTTGCCCGCCCCCCGGCCATAGAACATCACGTCGCCGATGGCGTCCCCTCGGACGGAGATGGCGTTGAACACGTCCTCCACCCCGGCCAGCGGGTCGGACTGGTCCACCAGATGGGGGGCCACGTAGGCGCATACCCTGCCGTCCTCCCCCCGGATGGCCCGTCCAAGCAGCTTGATTTTCTTGCCCGCGCTCTCCGCGTAGTCCACGTCCGCCAGGGTGACGCCGGTGATCCCCTGGGTGGGCACCTGCTCCGGGCTGATGTGCCGCCCAAAGGCAATGTCCGCCAGAATGCAGATCTTGCGGCAGGCGTCATGGCCCTCCACGTCGGCGGAGGGGTCCCGTTCGGCGTAGCCCTTCTCCTGGGCCTCCCGGAGCGCCGCGCCGAAGGTGAGCCCCGCCCGGATCATCCGCGTGAGAATATAATTGGTGGTGCCGTTGAGAATGCCGTAGATTTCCAAAATCTCATTGGCAGCCAGGCACTGGCTCAGGGGCCGGATGATGGGGATGCCGCCCCCCACGCTGGCCTCAAAGAGATAGCACACGCCCCTCTCCCCCGCCAGCTGGGTGAGCTCATAGCCGCAGGTGGCCACCAGCTCCTTATTTGAGGTGACCACGCTCTTGCCAGCCTCCAGCGCCCTTCTGGTGAAGTCCAGGGCGATGGCCGCCCCGCCGATGGTCTCCACCACGATATCCACCTCGGGGTCGTTCTCAATGACGGAAAAGTCCTTCACAAAGCGGTCTGCAAAGGGGCTGTCCGGGAAGTCCCGCACATCCAGAATATACTTCAGCCGGATCAATCCGCCCGCCTTGCGCTCGATGCTGTCCTTGTGCCCGGTGAGCACCTCCGCCACGCCGGAGCCCACGGTCCCAAATCCTAAAATCGCCACATTTACCATTTGCCTTGTCATTCCTTTATACAATTCTTGTCCAGCCAGGTGTCCCCGCAGGCACACCGTCCGCCGCCGGGCTTCCGCCCCATCCCGGCCGCTTCTTCACCCGCCAAAAAGCAGCTCAGCCCGCCGGCACCTCGCAGCGGATCACCTCCGGCCTGGCCCCCAGCTCCGAGAGCAGCTCCTCCAGCCCGGCGGACAGCCCGCTGGTTTCCAGCCCCACCGTCACCGCCGCCGCGCCCCCGCCGGGGATGGCCTGGTTGATGGTGAGCACGTTCCCGCCCCTGTCCGCCAGCAGGTTGAGCACCGACGACAGCGCCCCCGGCTGGTTGCGCAGGAGGATCTGGATGGTGACGATCCGCCCGTGCACCATATCCTGAAAGGGGCGGATGGCGTCCTTGTACTTATAATACGCGCTCCGGCTCACCCCGCAGCGCCGGGCGGCGGCGTTCACCGTCCGCTCCTCTCCGGTCTCCAGCAGCCGCTTTGCCTGGGCCACCTTCAAATAGATCTCCGGCAGCACCGTGGATTCTACAATGAAATATTTGGGGTTTGCCGTTTCCATACCCTCTCCGCCTCCTGTCCGCCGCGCCGGAATCCGCGCCCGGGCTGTCTTTGTCTCGCGGTCTATTGTACCACACATGCGGACAAATCGCAATTGCCCCCTCACAGCTTTTTTACCAAACCTTTTCCCCCGCTGCCGCCGTTCTTCGGCACAATGGCCCATTCTCCGCCTCCCCGGACGCGGAACGCCGCCCGGCGCGCTGCGCCGGGCGGCGTTTTTTGCTTTATCCCTCCACCGGGATATAGGGTGGCTCAGTCCAAACCTCCCCGCTGGGCTCCTCGGTGGGGTAGGGGTCGTAGAAGGGCGGCGTCTCCACCGGGTCGGTCACCTCCGGCGTGGGCGTGGAGGGGAACAGCCATCCCCAGGGATCGTCTGTAGGTTCCACAAAGGGATCGTCCGTGGGCTCCACAAAGGGGTCGTCCGACGGGATGGGCTCCTCCGAGGGGACAGGCTCGCTGGTGTGGACGTGGCAGTATCTGCCCTCCTCCCCCAGGTACTCGTACCAGCCAACCAGGGCGTCCGAGTCCCCCACATGGGTGGAGCCCACCTGCTCGCGCTGGAAGTCCACCATATACACCGTCTGAACGCTCTCCTCCGGGCAGAACTCCCCGGCCAGATGGTAGCGCCCGATGGGCTCCCCCTTGGCGTTGTTCACCGGGCTGTCCACGCACACCTTCACCGGCACATGGCATTGGCAGTGCTCCTTGGGCGCGTCCTCGGCAAACAGCCGGAAACTCTGCACCCGGTTGCCCCGCACGTCCTGAGTGCACTCGGGCAGGGACAGCTTGCCGCAGTCCTTGCAGATGTTATAGGAACTCAGGGTACCCGGCACCTCGAAAGCCATGTTCTCCTTCCCCTCGTGGAGGATCTCCATCACCTTCTGCCACATGGACACCGACGGGTTCTTGTAGTTGCGGTTGATGACCTCGCTGTTAGGGTAGCCCGTCCACACCGCGCCGGTGTAGTAGGAGGTGTAGCCGCAGAACCAGTAGTCGAAGGTGTCGTTGGTGGTGCCCGTCTTGCCCGCCACGGTCTGGCCGGAGATGCGCGCCCCCGTGCCGGTGCCCGAGCTGACGGCGTTGGACAGCATGGAGTTGATATAATAGGCGGTGGTGGATTTGATAGGCCACGTGGGCTCGGGCTTGTTGTCCACAACCACCTTGCCGCCGGCGTCCTTGATCTCCAGCACGGTGGTGGCCTTGGTGAACTGGCCGCCCCGGGGGAAGGTGGCAAACGCCGCCGCCATCTCAAAGGTGGACACGCCCTTGGTCAGGCCGCCCATGGCCAAGGGGCTGCGGTCGATATCCGAGCTCACCTGGCCGTTACTGTTCTCAAAATAGGGCACCATGGAGGTGATGCCGTAGCGGTTTACCATGAAATCGTAGGACGCCTGGGGGGTGACCTGCTCCAGCACCCGCACCGCCACCGTGTTCAGCGACTGGGTGACGCCGTGCAGCACCGTGGTCAGCCCCCCATAGGTGGGCGTGACGTTGACAGGCCAAGGCTTGCCGTTGAGCTCCTGGGGGCTGTCGTCGACGACGGTGGCGGGGGTGATCAGCCCCATCTCAATGGCCGGGGAGTAGACGGACAGGGGCTTGATGGACGAGCCGGGCTGGCGCTTGGTGGCCACCGGGGTGTTCCAGCCGCGGTCGGCCGTCTTTTCCTCCGTGCTGCCCATGGCCACCACCAGGCCGGTGGAATTGTCCACCACCGAAATGGCGGAGATCAGCCGCTGGCCGGTCTTGGACGACACCTGATCCAGGTTTTCCCGGTTGTTGAACACGGTGTCCACCGCCGCCTGCACCTCCGGGTCGTAGGCGCACACGATGGACAGGCCGCCGCTGAACACCCGCTTGCGGCACATATCTTCACTGAGGGTTGTGGTCTCCTTCAGCTTCTCAATCGCCTCGTTGATGACCTGCTCCACATACCAGGAGTAGACGGTGGACGGTTTGTTATCCTGGGCGGCATCCGGATCATCGGAAGCAGTCTGCCTGTCCCGGCCAAACGCCAGCTTCTCCGCGATGGCGGCGTCCCGCTCCGCCTCCGTGATATAGGGCGCGGGGCGGGCCGGGTCCTCCTTGGCCATCTCCTTCAGGATGTTCTCCTGCCGGGCCTTGTTGAACTCCCGGTTGGTCCAGACTGAGCCGCTGTCATAGGAATCCTCCGCCCCACAGTACTCGCATACCTCGTCCCTGGTCAGGGAGTAGAGCCTGCACTCCGGATTCTGGCACTGGTAGCGCACCACGTCCACCGCACCATAGGGGGCGTACAGGGACGGGTTGTTGGTGATGCCCGCCAGGCTGGCGCACTCGGCCAGGTCCAGCTCCCACACGTTCTTGCCGAAGTAGTACTTGGCCGCGGCCTGGACGCCCCGGCAGCCGTTGCCCATCCAAATTTGGTTCATATACAGGGTGAGGATGTCCTCTTTGCTGTAGTTGTTCTCCAGCTCCAGGGCGGTAAAAATCTCCAGGATCTTCCGGGTGACGGTCACGTCGTCATACTCGGTCACGTTTTTGATGAGCTGCTGGGTGATGGTGGAGCCGCCCTGGATATTTCCGCCGGTGAACATGCGCAGGAGGCCCGAGGCGGTGCGCCGCCAGTCCACCCCCTGGTGGTTCCAGAAGCGCTTGTCCTCAATGGCCACGAAGGCGTTGATGAGGTCCTCCGGGATATCCTTATACTCTATCAACTCCGCGTTTTCCTTGCCGATTAGAGTCTGGAGCTCCACCAGCGCCCCGGTGTTTTTGTCCTGGTAGTAGATCACCGAATTCTCGTCCATGGTGTAGTCGGACAGGTCCAGGAAGGTCCGGGGCATCACCGCCGTTTTCACATAGACGGCGGCGAAGCATACCATAAAGCAGCCGGTGACGATGCCCACCAGCAGCAGGGTGCCGATGAGCTGGAAAAAGCGGATGATAATGGTCAGCCAAATGGGGCGCCGGCGGCGCTTGCGGCCCTTGGCGCGGGACGGCTGGCGCTGGGCGCCCGGCTGTGCCTGGCTGCGCTCCGGGGATTGGTTATGGTTGGTGTCTGGCATATTGAGATCCCTCCGATGTATTCAGGCCGCCCCTGTGGGAAGCGGCGCGGGTCCCTCTCTCCCGGGGCGCTGCGCCCCGTATGTTGCTGTATTATACCACGCCGGGCGCAATTTGTCCACCCTGGGCAAAACGACGGGTTTCGCCGCCCACGGGCCGGGCCTTTCGTAGAAATTTCATGTTCCCTCTTGCTTTTTTTCCTTCCAGCCATTACAATAGGGGCGGAGGCGGCGAAAGGCCGCCGGAAGGAGGCGCCCCGCTATGAGCGAAGAGTACGGCCCGGATTTCGTGTCGGTCACCGACGACGAGGGCAATGAATTTGAACTGGAGCATCTGGGCACCCTGGAACATAACGGCCAGGAGTACATGGCCTTTGTCCCGGCCGACATGGACGAGGATGACGAGGACTTCGGCCTGATCCTGCTGAAGGTCATCGAGCAGGACGGCGAGCAGCTGCTGGCCGACATCGACGACGAGCAGGAGCTGGACGCGGTGTACCAGCACTTTATGGAGGAGCTGTTCGAGGAAGAAGAGGACGGGTAAGCAGCCCCGCACAGGCGGCGCATTACTAAGGCGCAGCCCGTGGGTTCCTTTTGTTTTACAGTGCCTAGACACCGGCGGCAGCACAAATGGGGGCATCTGCGTCAAAAGCCCCACGCGCCGGAAAGGGCGTCTGTCCGCGTTTCGTATAGGGCTCCCCATTGGGGTACATAGGGGCCGCAGCCCCTATGTGCGCTCTTTGGTTCCTTTCTCTCGCGCGAGAGAAAGGAACCCGCCGGAGGCATCCCTTCGGTGAAAACCGAAAAATAGAACACCCCTGCCGGGTTCTAACTACGTGACCTGCCCTGTTAAAACCCACATTTCTGAAACGGGACGCCCCACTCGCGCGGTGGTTCGCAGACCTCCCGGCCCTCTTTGGAGGATCCTGGACGTTGGGAGCGGTAAAACCAAGCGGAGGCAACCCACCTGCATTCTTGTGCAGGTTTTTAATGGGGCGGCACGGCCACGGCGGGGGTTCTATAAGCAATCGGGCGGGAGGGCCTCGGCCCTTCCGCCTCTTTTTATTTGTGAATTTTCATCTGCGGGACGAATTTGGCCTTGCAACGTCAGTTTCCCCATGCTATAATGATGGGCAGCGTTCCGCGGGGTTCCCATATTTTTGGGGGCGCACCCCTTGCGCAGCCGGGTTTCCCGGCCTGCCGCCATTACACGAATACTGAGAGGATTGATATACCATGAGCGCATCCAGAGAGAAAAAGCAGCGTCAAAACACCGGTCCTTCCGAGCGGTCCGCCAAGCTCCAGCAGGAGCAGGCCGCCCAGAAGCGCCAAATCATCATCTATTCCGTGATTGGCGGTGTCGTCGCGGTGCTGGTGGCCGCGCTGCTGATCTGGAACTCCGGCTTTTTCCAGGCCCGGGCCACCGCCCTCACCCTGGGAAATGAGCAGCTCACCACGGCGGAGCTGAGCTACTACTATTATGACGCCCGCTATTATTACGCCAGTATGGGCGCTTACCTGGGCTTTGACACCACCAAGGGCGATGACGAGCAGTTCTTCAGCGAGGAGGACAACCAGACCTACCGGGACTATTTCATGGAGACCGCCCTGAAGTCCGCCCAGCGTGATCTGGCCCTGGCCGAGCAGGCCGTGAAGGACGGCCACACCGAGGATGAGATCCGGGACAGCCTGGACGCCACCATCGCCTCCTTCAAGTCCCAGGCCTCTTCCGGCGGCTACAGCTACGGCGCCTACCTCCGGGCGGTCTACGGCCCCTATATGACCCCCGAAGTGTTTGAAAAGATGACTGCCCGCTCCCTTATGGCCCAGCTGGCCAAGAGCGAGAAGGGCAACGCCCTCTACGAGAGCTACCAGCAGTCCGACCTGGACGCCTATTATGAGGAGAACGCCGACGCGCTGGACACCATTGAGTACTCCCACCTCTACTTCGCCATCCCCACCGTGAACGACAAGGACGCCGACGGCAACGTGCTGCCCGACGAGGAGCTGAACAAGCTCAAGCAGGATGCCAAGGACGGCGCCAAGAAGGACGCCGAGGACGCGCTGGAGGCTGTGAAGGGCGGCTCCTCCTTCCAGTCCCAGATCGACAAGTACGAGCTGACCACCGCCGCCGACCACGCCAAAGTCGTGGGCACCGGCAAGATCAGCAGCGCCTACAGCGGACAGCTGCTGGCAATGGACCAGGACGATTGCCAGCTGGTGGAGACCGACAGCGGCTATTACGTCATCTCCTTCCATGGCCGCTACCTGGTGGACGAGCCCACCCGGGACGTGCGCCACATCCTGATCCAAGCCGAGAGTACCACCGGCGAGGGAAATAAGCTGGTGGCCCCCACCGATGAGGCCTGGGCCGCCGCCAAGGCCAAGATGGACGAGATTCAGGCTGCCTGGGACGCCAGCGACAAGAGCGAGGACGCCTTCGCCAAGCTGGCCAACGAGAAGTCCGACGACGGCCGCTCCAACACCAACGGCGGTCTGTACAAGCGCGTTGCGCAAAAGGACTTTGTGCCCGAATTTGACGAGTGGCTCTTCGACAGCGCCCGCAAGGCCGGCGACGTGGACCTGGCGCAGCACGTCGCCGCAGAGGACGCCCTCGTCAGCGAGGATTACTGCGGCTACCACCTGATGTACTACGTGGGCGAGAACGAGCCGGTTTGGATGGGCTCCGCCCGCAACTCCCTGGCCACCGCCGACCTCAGTGAGTGGACGGACGGCCTGACGGAGAGCTACCCCGCTGTGGAAGCCGGCGGCGCCAGCTATCTGGGCAAGTAAGCAAACAAGCACAAGGGCCAGACAGAATGTCTGGCCCTTGTTTTATGGGAGGTATTCAAATGGAAGACCAATTTATCCGCACCCGGATGCTGCTGGGCACCAACGCCATGGAACGGCTGGGCAAAAGCCATGTGGCCGTCCTGGGCCTGGGCGGTGTGGGGAGCTGGTGCGCCGAGGCCCTGTGCCGCTCCGGCGTGGGGGAGCTCACCCTGGTGGACCAGGACACGGTATCGGTGAGCAACCTCAACCGGCAGGCCGCCGCGGTGTGGTCCACCGTGGGCATGGAAAAACCCCAGGCCGCCGCCCAGCGCCTGGCCGGCATCGCCCCCGGCTGCCTCCTCCACCCCCTTTCCCTGCGGTACGAGGCGGGCACGCGGGAGGAATTTTTCCAGGCCAGATACGACTACATCGTGGACGCCATCGACCTGGTGAGCTGCAAGCTGGATCTGATTGAGACCGCCCACGCCCGGGCCGTGCCCATCATCTCCGCCCTGGGCACGGGCAACAAGCGGGACGCCCAGCTGCTGCGCCTCGCCGACATTTCCCAGACCGAGGGCTGCCCGCTGGCCCGGGTGGTGCGCAAGGAGCTGCGCCGCCGGGGCATTTCCCGCCATCGGGTGGTATTCTCCCCCGAGCCGCCCCATGCCGCCGGGGACGGGGACGAGGCACCCCCGCCCGGGCGGCGGTCCATCCCTGCCAGCGCCATGTGGGTTCCGGCGGCGGCTGGGCTGCTGCTGGCCCAGGCGGTTATTCTGGAGCTTGCGGATTCTTTTTCTTGAGAGAAAAAGAATCAAAAAGAGCTTTAGGCCGCCACGGGGCCATCCCTAATATTCCCAGTATCAGCCCGGCGGCGGAATAATTCATCTACTGACGGGCTGTGTGGAGCCGCTCCCACGCCTTGCTGACCACCCACGCACCCAAAAGGCCGCAAAGTGAACCGATGACCGCCCCTGCCAGCACATCGCTGGGGAAGTGAACCCCCACATAAAGCCGGGACAGGCCCATCACCACGGCTGCGCAGACCGCCGATACCTTCATCCACTTTTTCGGCGCGGACATGCACACCGCCAGAGCAAAGGCAAAGGCGGCGTTGGTGTGCCCCGAGGGGAAGGAATTGGGGTCGTGCTCCGGCACCAGGTTAACAAAGTTTTCGATGACCAGCCACGGCCTTGGCCGGGCCATAATGGGCTTGATGGTGAAGTTCACCACAATAAGTCCGATGAGCATGGCGCACAGCGCCGACACTCCCGCCCTCCGGGTGGGCTTGAACAGCAGCAGCAGCACCCCCAGGGCGATGAACAGCATCCCCGTGTTGCCCATTTGCGTGTATACCTTCATCAGCGGGTCCAGCACGGCGCAGCGCACATGCTCCGCAATCCAGACCAGGGCCTGCTCGTCCAGCTGCTGAATGACTTCCGGCATGGCAAATCCTCCTTCTTCCTTGACCTGCGGGGGAAAAATATGTATACTGTAGATGCTCCTTATTGTATCTGATTTGGCCGCCGTTGGCAAGCGGCGGCTTGCAAAAAACGCCGGACCATACTATAATATTTGAACAGTCGTTGTGAAAGGCGGACCATTCATGAAACAGATCGCGTTCTTCCAGACAGACCTCCGGGTGGGCGGGGTTCAGAAATCCCTGGTGAATATCCTCAACGACATCGACTTCAGCCGCTGCTGCGTCGATGTCTACCTCTTCGACCGCCAGTGCTTTTTCGACCTGCCCGCCCATGAGAACCTCCACATTAAATACCTCACCCCCCCGCCCGGCTTCTTCCGGGTGATGTACTTCGGCCTGACCCGGCTGCTGCTGGGCGATGTCACCGGCGGCAAGCAGTACGACGTGGCGGTGGATTTCAACAGCTACCAGAACGAGTGCGCGGCGGGCGTCATCAACGCCAACGCCGAAAAACGGGTGATGTGGATTCACAACGACGTGGAGGTCAAGCGGAAAAACGAGCCGAAATACCGCGTGCTCTGGCACTTCTTTAAGGGGAAGCTGCGCCACTATGATGAATTTGTGGCCGTATCCCCCGGCATCATCGACGGCTTCCGCCGGGTGTCCGGCATTCAGGACAAACCCATCACCGCCATCCCCAACCACATCGACACCGGTGAAATCTTCCGCAAGGCCAAGCTCGATGTGGACTTCACCGTGGACCCCGCCAAGCTCAACCTGTGTTCGGTCGGCCGCATCTGCCATCAGAAGGGCTACGACCTGCTGATGGGCTATCTGGCCCAGGTAAAGCAGTCCCGCACCGACTTCCATTTCTACCTCATCGGCGACGGCCCCGGTCGGGCGGCGCTGGAGGGGCAGATCAGGGAGCTGGGGCTGGAGGGGTTTGTCACCCTGCTGGGCAACCAGACCAACCCCTTCTGCTATATGGACAAGATGGACGGTTTTGTCCTCACCTCCCGCTACGAGGGCCAGGGCATGGTTATCTGGGAGGCAAAGGCCCTGGGCCTGCCCCTGTATATCTCCAAAAACCTGGAGCCCTACAACCCCGGCGTCACCGGCTGCGAGGACATGGTACAGGCCCTTTTGGCCGCCCAAAAGCCCGCGGAAAGGATTTACGACGACCTTTCAGATTACAACGCCGAAATCACCCGGCGCGCAGACGCCGTGCTGGGGCTGTGACGGGCGGCGCGGATCAGAGGAGCGACAGCGATATGGGCCAACGCGGTTTACAATCAAATAAGCGCTCGGGGATTTTGATCTGCGGCTCCTACGGGCTGGGCAATACCGGCGACGAGGCCATCCTGAAGGCCATCCTCCGGGAGGCGCGCTCCGCCGCCGGCGGGGAAGAGCTCACCGTCCTCTCCCGGGACCCCGCCGAGACCACCGCCCGCCATGGCGTGGCCGCACTGCACATGTTTGACATACCCGGCATTCTGCGGGCCATGGGCCGTGTCCGGCTCTATATCAACGGCGGCGGCAGCCTCATCCAGGACGCCACCTCCCGGCGCAGCCTGCTCTATTACCTGTTCACCCTGCGCGCCGCCCGGTGGCGGGGGTGCAAGGTACTGATGTACGGCTGCGGCATCGGGCCGGTGAGCCGCCTGGGGGATGTGGCGCTGGTCCGCCGGGTGCTCAACACCTGCGTGGACGCCATCACCCTCCGGGAGGACGCCAGCCTGGCCGAGCTCAGGCGCTTCGGGGTGGACAGGCCCGAGACCGTCCTGGCCGCCGATCCGGTGCTCTCCCTCCAGCCCGCCCCCCAGGGGGAGACGGACGCGCTGATGGCCCGGCTGGGGCTGGACCCCGCCGGGGCCTACCTGGGCGTATGCCTGCGCACCTGGAAGGGCTTTGAGGACAAGGCGCCCGTCATTGCCGACGCGGTGCGCTACGCCCGGGACAAGTACGGCCTCACCCCGGTGTTTCTGTCCGTCAACCACATCACCGACGGCGATGCCGCCGATCTGGTGTGCGCCCGGCTGGACGGCCCGGCGCCCTGCGTTCTGCGCCAGCCCCTCAGCTCCGAGCTGATGCTGGGCCTCACCTCCCGGATGCAGGCGGTGATCTCCATGCGCCTGCACGGCCTGATCTTTGCCGCCGGGCAGGGCGTCCCCCTGGTGGGCATCACCTACGATCCTAAGGTCAGCGGCTTTTTGTCCTATATGGGCCAGGAGCTGTACCAGGATCTGGACCTGCTCACCTGCGGCAGCCTGCGGGCCATGCTGGATCAAGCCCTGGCCCTGCGGGACAGCCGGGATACGCTCCACGCCGCCGTAGAGCGCCTGCGCCGCCTGGAGCAGAACAATTCCGACGTCCTGCGCCGCCTGCTGGCGGACGGGGTCGGCCCGGGGGTGGCCCCATGAAGCAGCTGCTCTGCCTGGCCCACGCCCCCTGGCGGGCCCGGCCCGACCGCACCCAGCAGCTGCTGGCCCGGCTCACCGACGCCCAGATCCTCTTTTTTGAGCCCGCCCCCCGCCGGGGCGAGCCCACCCCCGAGCAGGGCCGGCGGGTGCGCGCCCACATCACCGTCTACACCCTGCCCGCCCCCCTGCCCTATCCCCAGGACGCGTCGGTGCTCCAGCGCCGGAGGCTGGACCGGGCGGTGGGCTTCATCCAGCAGGTGATGGAAAAGCACCGATTCCGGGAGCCTGTGCTGTGGTGTTCCTCCCCCCTTCACGCCCAGTTTTTGGACGAGCTGGCCTACCGGGGGGTGGTATATGACTGCCAGCGCTTTTGGAGCGACGGATTTCTGGATTGGGAGAGCGACCTGACCCGCCACGCCGAGGTGGTGTTCGCCGCCTCCTTCGGCCTCATCAAACGGCTGTCCCCCTGCAATGATAACATCGCCCTGCTGCCCAACGGGGTCAACCCGGTGCTGTTCCAGCAAAAAGAGCACGCCGTCCCCCCCGCCCTGGCAAACCTTCCCGGGGCCCGGGTGCTGGGGCGGGTGGGCCGGGTGGACGGCCAGGTGGATCTGGAGCCCCTTCTCTACACCGCCCGGCACCGGCCGGAGTGGACCTTTGTGCTCATGGGCCCGGTGACAAGGCCCGGGGCGGAGCAGCTGCAGGGACAGGAAAACATCGTGCTCACCGGGCCGGTGAACCCCTTGGACGTGCCCGACTACCTCTATCGCTGCGACCTGCTGTTTGACCTGGCCCGCCGGGACCGCCCCGGCGGCGACGTGGCCTCCAGCCGGGTTTACGAGTACCTGGCAACCGGCAGGCCCATTGTCACCGTAGTGGATCCCAGCGTCCAGGATACCATCCCCGAGCTGGTGTCCACCGCCTACGACGGTCCGGGTTTTCTGCGCCGGTGCAAAAGCGCCTTTGGCGAGGACCCCGCCCTCCCCCGGCGGCGGCGGGAGCTGGCACGGCAGTCCTCCTGGGCCAACCGGGCGGCCCAGGTGTCCAATATTCTGGAGGCGACGGGGCTGTTTTGAGCGTTTCGCCATGGACGGCCCTCCCCGGCTCCAAAGGATTGTATAAGCCTACGAAAATGGGGAAGGCCCTTGATTTCTCGGTTTTCCTTAGCTAAAATGGAAATGACCATTTGGAAATGAGGTGGCTGTCGTGGTGCGTTCCCAACCTGTTCGTCCGGGCTTCCGTCTCCACAGCCCCATTGCGTCCAAATCCGCCCACTGAGCAAAGCAGGCTGCCCGCATACGCGCGGCGGCCTGCTTCTTTTTGATTTTACGTCCAAAGGAGGATTTTTATGAAAAAAGTCGCCGTCATCATGGGCTCCGATTCCGACTGGCCGGTGGTAAAGGGGGCCTGCGCCCAGCTGGAGGCGTTCGGCATCCCCTATGAGGCGCACATACTCTCAGCCCACCGCACCCCCGCCGCCGCCGCGGACTTCGCCAAAAGCGCCCGCAGCAGCGGCTTCGGCGTGCTCATCTGCGCCGCCGGCATGGCCGCCCACCTGGCGGGGGCCTTTGCGGGTAATTCCACCCTGCCCGTCATCGGCATCCCCATGAAGGGTGGGGCCATGGACGGGCTGGACGCCCTGCTCTCCACCGTCCAGATGCCCAGCGGCATCCCCGTGGCCGCCGTGGCCATCAACGGCGCCAAGAACGCCGCCGTGCTGGCCGCCCAGATTCTGGCCGTCTCCGACGATGGGCTGGCGGCAAAGCTGGACGGGGCCCGGGACAATATGGCCGCGCAGATTGCCGAGAAGGAGGCCAAGCTCCAGACGGAGCTGAATGAATCAGCACACTTTTGAAAGGAAGTTTTATTATGAACAAGATCGAGCAGCTCTACGAGGGCAAGGCCAAAAAAGTTTTCTCCACCGAGGACCCCAACGTGGTCATTGTGTCCTACAAGGACGACGCCACCGCCTTTGACGGGCTGAAAAAGGGCACCATCACCGGCAAGGGGGCCATCAACAACCAGATGACCAACTTCCTCATGCGGCAGCTGGAGAAGGCTGGCGTACCCACCCACTTCATTGAGGAGCTTTCTGAACGGGAGACCGCTGTGAAAAAGGTGTCCATCGTCCCCCTGGAGGTCATTATCCGCAACATTTCCGCCGGCTCCTTCGCCAAGCGGTATGGCGTGGAGGAGGGCATCGTGTTCGACGCGCCCACCGTGGAGTTCTCCTACAAAAACGACGATCTCCACGATCCCCTCATCAACGACCACCACGCCGTCGCCCTCAAGCTGGCCACCTGGGAGGAGATTGAGCTCATCAAAAAGTACGCCTTCCAGGTGAACGACTTTTTGAAGGCGGAGCTTGCCGCCTGCGGCGTCACCTTGGTGGACTTCAAGCTGGAGTTCGGCAAGACGGCCGACGGGACCATCGTGCTGGCCGACGAGATCAGCCCCGACACCTGCCGCTTCTGGGACTCCAAGACGGGCGAAAAGCTGGACAAGGACCGTTTCCGCCGGGACCTGGGCAACGTGGAGGGGGCCTATCAGGAGATGAGCCGCCGCCTGATGGGGAAGTAAGCCATGGATTTAGGCATCATCGGCGGAGCGGACGGCCCCACCACTATCTTCGTATCGGGCAGCCCCGCCGGGCTGGTCCTCATGCTGCTCCTGGCCGCGGCTCTTGCCGGGGGCGCAGCTTTGCTTTTCCGGCGCAAGCATAAGAAATAAGGAGGCTCTGTATGGGCGGATTTTTTGGCGCGATTTCCAAGCGCGACGTGACCCTTGACATTTTCTTCGGCGTGGACTACCACTCCCACCTGGGCACCCGCCGGGGCGGCATGATTATTTATGACCAGGAAGACGGTTTCCAGCGGCAGATCCACTCCATCGAGAACACCCCCTTCCGCACCAAGTTTGAAAAGGACCTGCAAAAATTCCACGGCGCCTCCGGCATCGGCTGCATCAGCGACACCGACCCCCAGCCCCTGCTGGTGCGCTCCCACCTGGGCGTGTACGCCATCTCCACCGTGGGCATCATCAACAACGCGGAGGAGCTGGTGGAGGACTATTTCAACGGCCACGCCCGGCAATTCATGGCCATGAGCTCGGGCAAGGTGAACGCCTGCGAGCTCACTGCCGCCCTCATTAACCAAAAGGACACCCTGGTGGAGGGCATCCAATACGCCCAGCAGGTCATCGACGGCTCCTCCACCATCCTTATCCTCACACCCGAGGGCATTGTGGCCGCCCGGGACAGGCTGGGCCGCCTGCCGGTGCTCATCGGCCAAAACGATGAGGGCTGCTGCGTATCCTTCGAGTCCTTCGCCTGCACCAAGGTGGGGTATGCCAACGCCTATGAGCTTGGCCCCGGCGAGATCGTCCGGGTCACGGCGGACGGCTGGGAAACCCTGGCCCCCGCAGGGGACAAAATGCGCATCTGCGCCTTTTTGTGGACTTACTACGGCTATCCCAACTCCAACTACGAGGGGCAGAACGTGGAGGTCACCCGCTGCCGTAACGGCGAGATCATGGCCCGGGCGGAAAAGGCCCGGGGCGCCCTGCCCGACGTGGACTGGGTGGCTGGGGTGCCGGACTCCGGCGTCCCCCACGCCATCGGCTACGCCAACGCCAGCGGCAAGCCCTTTGCCCGGCCCTTCGTGAAATACACCCCCACCTGGCCCCGCTCCTTCATGCCCGCCAACCAGGAGGTGCGCAACCAAGTGGCTAAAATGAAGCAGATCCCCGTCCCCGAACTCATCCAGGGGAAAAAGCTGCTCTTTGTGGACGACTCCATCGTCCGGGGCACTCAGCTGCGGGAAACGGTGGACTTCCTCTACGGCGCGGGAGCCAGGGAGGTGCACATGCGCTCCGCCTGCCCCCCCATCATGTACGGCTGCAAGTACCTGAACTTCTCCCGGAGCAACTCCTCCATGGAGCTGCTGGCCCGGAAAACCGTCCAGGAGCTGGAGGGGGACGAGGGGCAGAAACATCTGGAGGAATACGCCGACTCCTCCACCCGGCGGGGCCAGTGCCTGCTCAAGTCCATCTGCGAAAAGCTGGGCTTTGACTCGCTGGGCTACCAGTCCCTGGACGGACTGCTGGAGGCCATCGGCATCGACAAGGACAAAATCTGTACCTACTGCTGGACTGGGAAAGAATAAGAGACAAGGAGAGGGATATTTATGATCGAATCGAGATGCGGCATCCTGTGCGGCCAGTGCCAGTACCGGGAGCAGATGGGCTGTCCCGGCTGTGTCAACATCGACAAGCCCTTCTGGGCGGACGCCTGCCCCGTCAAGGCCTGCACCGAGGGCAAGACCCACGCTCACTGCGGCCAGTGCCAGAACTTCCCCTGCCAGCTGCTCAACCAGTTTGCCTACGATGAGAAGCAGGGCGACGGCGGCAAGCGCATCGAGCAGTGCAGGCTGTGGAAAGGGGCGGAGCAATGAACAACTCCCACTCCCAAGCCTACGCCGCCGCCGGGGTAGACATCGAGGCGGGATACAAGGGCGTCCAGCTGATGAAGCGTCACGTGGAGCGCACCAGCATACCCGGCGTGGTCAGCGGCATCGGCGGCTTCGGCGGCCTGTTCGCCCCCGACATCTCCGGCATGAAGGAGCCCGTCCTGGTGTCGGGCACCGACGGCGTGGGCACCAAGATCCGGGTGGCCCAGCTGATGGATCGCCATGACACCATCGGCGTCGACTGCGTGGCCATGTGCGTCAACGATATTATCTGCTGCGGGGCCAAGCCCCTGTTCTTCCTGGACTACATCGCCATTGGCAAAAACGACCCGGAGAAGGTGGCCTCCATCGTCTCCGGCGTGGCGGAGGGCTGCGTCCAGGCGGGCTGCGCCCTCATCGGCGGCGAGACCGCCGAGCACCCCGGCGTCATGGCCGCCCACGACTACGACCTGGCGGGCTTTGCCGTGGGCATCGTGGACAAGGAGAAGATGCTCGACCCCTCCATGGTCGCAGCGGGGGACGTTATCATCTCCCTGCAGTCCAGCGGCCTGCACTCCAACGGCTTCTCCCTGGTGCGCAAGGCGCTGGACGTGGAGCACGCCAAGCTGGACGAGTGGAACGAAGAGCTGGGGGGCGAGCTGGGCGGCGTGCTGCTCCAGCCCACCCAGATTTACGTCAAGCCCGTGCTGTCCGCCATGGAGGCCGCCCAGATTCACGGCGTCAGCCACATCACCGGCGGCGGTTTTTATGAGAATATCCCCCGCTGCCTGCCCAAGGGAATGACTGCCAAAATCGACAAATCCGCCCTGCGGATCGACCCCATCTTCCGCATGATCCAGCGGCTGGGCAATATCCCCGAGCGGGATATGTTCAACACCTTCAACATGGGCACCGGCATGGCGCTCATCGTGGACAAAAACGATGCGGACAAGGTCCGCACCCTCCTGCTGGCTGCGGGCCAGGCCCCCCGCATCATCGGCGAGGTGGTCCCCGGCGACGGGGGGGTAGAGCTCCTATGAGGGCGGTAAAGCGCATTGCTGTACTGGTATCCGGCGGGGGCACCAACCTCCAGGCCCTCATCGACGCCCAGCGCCGGGGGGAGATCGTGGGCGGGGAAATCGCCGCCGTCATCTCCTCCAAGCCGGGGGCCTATGCCCTGGAGCGCGCCCGCCGGGCGGGCATCCCCGGCTATGTGGTCTCCCGGAAGGATTATGACACCAACCAGGCCATGACCGCCGCCCTGGTGGACAAGCTCAGCGGCCTGGACATCGACCTGGTGGTGCTGGCGGGGTTCATGGTCATCTTCACCCGGGAAATGGTGGACGCCTACCCCAACGCCATTCTCAACGTCCACCCAGCCCTCATCCCCTCCTTCTGCGGCAAGGGGTACTACGGCCTCCACGTCCATGAGCGGGCCTTGGAATACGGGGTAAAGGTGTCCGGCGCCACCGTCCACTTTGTCAGCGAGGAGTGCGACGGCGGCCCCATCGTGCTGCAAAAGGCGGTGGCGGTGGAGGAAAACGACACCCCCGAAGCCCTCCAGCGCCGGATCATGGAGCAGGCGGAGTGGGTCATCCTGCCCCGGGCGGTTTCCCTGTTCTGCCAGGGGCGCTTGAAGGTGGAGGGCCGCACCGTCCGTATCCTGAAGCCCCTGAATCTTTCAAAGGAGTGTCTGCAATGATTGACATGCTGGACTATCTGCACAACAACCCCTACCCCGGCCGGGGCATCATGACCGGCCGCTCCGCGGATAATAAATGCGCCGTCATCGCATACTTCATCATGGGCCGCAGCGAAAACAGCCGCAACCGGGTCTTTGAGGAGACGCAGGACGGCATCCGCACCAAGGCCTTCGATGAATCCAAGATGACCGACCCCTCCCTCATCATCTATCATCCCGTGCGCCGTCTGGAAAACGGCCTGACCATTGTCACCAACGGCGACCAGACCGACACCATCCGGGACCACATCCTGGCGGGCCACTGCTACCGCCATGCCCTGAATACCCGCACCTTCGAGCCCGACGGCCCCAACTACACCCCCCGCATCTCCGGGGTGGTGAAGCCGGACGGGACCTACAGCCTCTCCATCCTCAAGAGCCTGGACGGCGACCCCGCCTGCGCCTGCCGCTACTTCTATGAGTATGACGCCCCCAAGGCGGGGGTGGGCCACTTCATCCACACCTATGAGCGCGACGGCGACCCCCTGCCCTCCTTTGAGGGGGAGCCCCGGCGGGTGGCCCTCACCGCCCCCGACGCGGAGACGCTGGCGGGCGATCTGTGGCTGGCGCTGAACAGCGATAACAGGGTGTCGCTGTTCGTGCGGTATATCGATCTGGAGACGGGGGACGACGAGACCTCCATCATCAACAAGCACTGGTAATCCCGGATTTGGAGGCGCCCAAGTGGATGGATTCTCATTCATAATCCTTTTGTTTTTGCTGTTCGCCGCATCCATGCTGTTTATGATATTCTTTATTACATTCAATCTCAAAAACAAGAGGCTTTCCGTGTACTTAACCGCCATTACCGCAACCCTGTCGGCGTGGTTTGCCGGGCTGGTGCTGGACGCCAATATCCGCTTTGGGGAGCCCGCCGGATTCCTGTCCTTCCGAATACTCCTGCCCATACTGGCCATGGGGCTTTGCATTTTGAACCAGCTCATGAGAAACAGACCCGATTGATCAATCCAAATTCTTGGGAGGCTTGAACATGACCGAACTGGAACTGAAATACGGCTGCAATCCCAACCAGAAGCCCGCCCGCATCTTCATGGAGGGGGACAAGGACCTGCCCCTCACCGTCCTCAACGGCAAGCCGGGGTACATCAATTTTATGGACGCGCTCAACTCCTGGCAGCTGGTCAAGGCCCTGAAGCAGGCCACCGGCCTGCCCGCCGCCGCCTCCTTCAAGCACGTCTCCCCCGCCGGAGCCGCCCTGGGCACACCCCTCACCGATGTGGAGCGCCAGATCTATTTCGCCCCGGAGGGGGAGCTGTCCCCCATCGCCTGCGCCTACATCCGGGCGAGGGGCGCCGACCGGCTGTGCTCCTACGGCGACTGGGCGGCCCTCAGCGACACCTGCGACGGGGATACCGCCCGCTATCTGGCCCTAGAGGTGTCCGACGGCGTCATCGCCCCGGACTACACCCAGGAGGCGCTGGAGATTTTGAAGTCCAAGCGCAAGGGCGGCTACAACGTGGTGAAGATCGACCCCGGCTACACCCCCGCCCCTGTGGAGCGCCGGAGCATCTTCGGCATTGTCTTTGAGCAGGGCTACAACGATCTGACCATCAGCGAGGCCATGCTGGAAAACATCGTCACCGCCAATAAGGAGCTGCCTCAGGCCGCCAAGCACGACATGCTGCTCTCCCTCATCACCCTGAAGTACACCCAGTCCAACTCGGTGTGCTATGTGAAGGACGGGATGACCATCGGCGTGGGCGCAGGCCAGCAAAGCCGCATCCACTGCACCCGGCTGGCCGGAAGCAAGGCGGATACCTGGTGGCTGCGCCAGCATCCCAAGGTACTGGGCCTCCAGTTTGTGGACGGCATCCGCCGCCCGGACCGGGACAACGCCATCGACATCTATATCTCCGACGAGCACGACGATGTGCTGGCCGACGGCGTATGGCAAAGCACCTTCCAGGTACGCCCCGAGGTGCTCACCGATGCGGAGAAGAAGGAGTGGATCGCCAAGCAGCGCGGCGTCACCGTGGGCTCCGATGCCTTCTTCCCCTTCGGGGACAATGTGGAGCGGGCCTTCAAATCCGGCGTGAAGTACATCGCCCAGCCCGGCGGCTCCATCCGGGACGACCATGTGATTTCCACCGCCGACAAGCACGATATGGTGATGGCGTTTACCGGAATTCGGCTGTTTCATCACTGAGAAGCGCGAGCGTAGGCTGGCAGGCCCGGATGGACTGGAGCGAGGATGAGCGATGGGGCCGCAGGCCCCAGAGACCAATCCGAGTCGGAAGGAAGCCGGGCCGTCAAGCCAGCCCAACGCGAGCGTGACAAGCATAGGAGGGTTTTATGAAGGTTTTAGTCGTAGGCTCCGGCGGCCGGGAACACGCCATCTGCTGGAAGCTGGCCCAGTCCCCCAGGGTGACCCAGCTGTTCTGCGCCCCCGGCAATGGGGGGATCGCCCAGACGGCGCAGTGCGTGGACGTGAAGGCCGCCGACGTGGACGGCATGGTACGGTGGGCCAAGGAGCACGCCATGGATTTCGTGGTGGTGGCCCCGGACGATCCCCTGGCCCTGGGCATGGTGGACGCCCTGGAGGCGGCGGGCATACCCGCCTTTGGCCCCCGGAAAAACGCCGCCGTCATTGAGGCCAGCAAGGCCTTTTCCAAGGAATTGATGAAAAAATACCATATCCCCACCGCCCGGTATGAGACCTTTACCGACCTGGACCAGGCCCTGGCCTACATTGAAGCCCAGGGCGCGCCCATCGTGGTGAAGGCGGACGGGCTGGCCCTGGGCAAGGGGGTGGTGGTGGCCGCCACCGTGGACGAGGCCAGGACCGCCGCCCGGGAGATGATGGCGGACAAAAAGTTCGGGGCGTCCGGCTCCACTGTGGTCATCGAGGAGTACATGACCGGCCCGGAGGTAACCGTGCTGGCCTTTGCCGATGGGGAGCGGGTATGCGCCATGCCCGCCAGCCAGGACCACAAGCGGGCCTATGACGGCAACCGGGGGCCCAATACCGGCGGCATGGGGGCCATCTCCCCCCCGCCCCAGTACACGCCGGAGATTGCGGCGCGGTGCATGGACGAAATTTTTCTGCCCACCATCCGGGCGCTCAAGGCGGAGGGCCGCCCCTTCCATGGGGTTATCTACTTCGGGCTGATGCTCACTCCGGAGGGCCCGAAGGTGGTGGAGTATAACGCCCGCTTCGGCGACCCGGAGTGCCAGGCGGTGCTCTCGCTGCTGGACAGCGACCTGATGGACATTTTCACCGCCTGCCGGGAGGGGACGCTGGACAGCGTGGACATCCGCTGGCGGAACCAGGCCGCCTGCTGCCTGGTACTGGCCTCCGGCGGCTACCCGCTGGACTACAAAAAGGGCTACCCCATATCCGGGCTGGAGGAGGCCGGCAGATCCGCCATGGTGTTCCACGCGGGCACCAGGCTGGACGAAAGCGGCGGATATCTCACCAACGGGGGCCGGGTACTGGGCGTCACCGCCCTGGGGGACACCTTGGAGCAGGCCATCGGCCGGGCCTACGCCGCCGCCAAACCCATTGCTTTTACAGACATGCACTTCCGCCGCGACATTGGCCGGGCATTTTAAACCCCGCAGCCAAACGGCAAAATAAAAAGGGCCGCCGCGCCAGCTGGCGCGGCGGCCCTTTTCCGTCACCGCAGACTGAACGCCGCGATGGCTGCAAAAAGCATAATGGTACAGATGGTATGCACCGACAGGGCGGTGGATATGTACTTCCCCTCCTCCCCCACGTCGGCAAACAGGGGGATGATGAAGGGGGCGGGCAGGGCATAGAGGATCATCAGCGCGACCTGCAGCCCCTTGTCATAGGGCACTATGCGGAACAGCACAAAGCTCACCAGCGCCAGCAGCCCCCCCATCACCGCCAGGCGGCACACCACCGTTACCGCCACAGGCCGCAGAAGGCTCTTATCCAAATCCAGCTCATAGCCCACCACCAGCAGCACCAGCGCGCTGGTGGGCGCGGTCAGCATGGAGATGGTCCCTGTCACCACCCCGGCGGCGGGGCCGGCCAACACCCATTCCCCTACGCCCAGCACCCCCAGGAGAATGCCCAGGGCCATGCCGATGCAGCACTTGTTGGTCACCATATTCTTCACCAGGCCGCCCACTGTGGGCCTGCGCCCGTCGGTGAGGGAGAGGAAGCCCAGAAACGCCGTGTAGGCAAACACCGTCTGCCCCAGGTCCACCGCGGCAAAGCCGGACTGCTCCCCCATTAGCACACCGTACAGGGCGTAGCCCAGCATACCGCCCTCCGCGCTGGCCAGCAGAAAGGGGAAAAACTTCCCGTGGGGGGCTGCCAGCTTCCGCAGCGCAAAGCCCAGCCCCAGGGCCAGGGCAAACCCGGCGTACACCAGCACAAAAATCAGCGCCACCGACAGGGAGTATTTGGCGGTAAAGAAGGCGTTGAACAGCACCACCGGCAGGCAGATGTCCCCCACCACCGCCTTGAGCCCCGCCAGCCCCTTCATGTCAAAGATGTTTCTCCGGCGGCACACCATGCCCAGCGCCAGCAGCGCCACGATGGGCAGCACCATTTGAAGCACCTGCAATGCCATAAACATTCCTCTTTTCTCAATATATCAGATATTCTCCGCCCCGTGGGGCGGAGAATATCCCGATCAGCCACAAGGGGAGGGGAAAGGCATCTGTCTTTCCCCTCCCCCGTTCTCAGCGCAGCCTCTTACTTGTGAATCTCGTCCTGGAAGAACTCCAAAGCCTCCTTGTCGGTGGCCCCCTTGTGGACGATCATGGACACCGCCTGGGCCATGGCCACGGGATGGGTGCTCTGGAAGATGTTCCGGCCCATGTCCACGCCATGGGCGCCCTTCTGGATGACGCCATAGGCCAGCTTCAGCGCGTCCGGCTCGGACAGCTTCTTGCCCCCGGCCACCACGATGGGCACCGGGCAGGCGGCCACGACCTCCTCAAAGTTTTCGCAGTCGTAGGTCTTGACCACCTGGACGCCCATCTCGGCGATGATGCGGGTGGCCAGCTTGAAGAAGCGGTCGGTGCGGGCCATATCCTTACCCACGGCGCACACGCCCATGGTGGGGATGGAGTAGCGCATACCGGCGCTGATGACCTGGTTAAGGTTATCCAAGCTGGACAGCTGGCCGTCCGCCCCGATAAAGGTCTGCACCGCCATGCAGTCGGCGTTCATGCGGATGGCGTCCTCAATGTCAACCGCCACCACCTCATGGCTCAGGTCGTCCTGGAGCATGGAGGAGCCGGAGGTCACCCGCAGGGCCACGCTCTTCACAATCTCGGGGGGGACGCAGGTGCGCAGCGCGCCCCGGGTGCCCATAAAGCAGTCCACATAGGGGGCCAGCTGGGGCAGCAGCAGGTCAAGGCGCTCCAGCCCGGCGGTGGAGCCCATGAAGTAGCCGTGGTCAAAGGCAAACATGACGGTATTGCCGCTCTCGGGGTTGAAGATGTTGGCCATGTGCTTCTTCATGCCCCAGTCCAAGCTGTTGATGCCTTTGAGGAAAAAGCCCTTCTGATTGGCGAAGGGGATGTCTACGTGGTAGTCCTTGGACACCTTCAGACCTTCCAAATCAGCCATAAATATATCCTCCTTGTATCGGTGAATTGTCAGCGGCGGGAACATGCGCCCCCGCTCCCAAAGAAGCGCCGCAAAGCCGGCGCCCCTTTGGGAGCGGAGCGGGGCTGCGCCCCGCTCCGCCGTGGTTCTCAGATCACAACCGCAGACGGCCTCTTAGAAGTCGTAGTTGTTCATGGTCTCGGCGTTGAAGACGGCGCGCTCGGGGAGCAGCACCACGCCGTTATTGGTGTCGGCGGTGGTATCGTCGGGATTCAGACAGTTGTTGGGCATGACCTCAACGGAGCCGATGCCGGGCACGTCGATGGTGTCGCCCACCTTCACGTCGTTGCCGGCGGCGATGTAAGCGGCCACATAGCAGCCCAGGGCGCCCTGCACCTTGCAGTCCCACAGACCCCAGTTGTGCAGGATGTTGGCGGTGCAGTAGGGCTTAATGGCGTTGGGAGTGGCGAAGCCGGTGATGGTCACGTCGTCCTTGGTCAGGCCGGCCTGCTGCGCGGCCTCCAGCTGGCCGGGAAGGGCGGTGGAGTCGTTGCAGATGATCAGGTCGATGTCGGCATGGGCGGCCAGCACGGCCTTGCCGATGGTGACGGACTTCTCAGCGTCCTGCTCGGAGTAGTAGTTGTCGGGCTGGACGTTCTCCCAGTTGGGATACTTCTCCTTGATGATCTTCTCGCCCTCCACCTGCCAGGAGTTCTGGTCGGTGACGGTGGCCTGGGAGTAGTGCCAGCAGTACTTCACGGGGTCCTTCTCGGGGTCCACGCCGCGGGCCTTCAGGCCCTCGACGGACAGATCCACCAGCATCTGGCCCAGCACCTCGGGGGTGCCCTGGGAGACCATCAGCGCACGGTCGCCGGGCTTGGAGTCAGAGTCCCAGGTGGAGACAGCGATACCCGCAGCCTGGGCGGCCTGGAGGGCGTCGGCCACACCGGCGGCGTCCACGGTGGAAATGCAGATGGCGTCCACGCCCTTGGAGATGGCGTCGTTGATGCACTGCACCTGGTCAGCCACGGTGGCGTTGGGGGAGCCGATGTAGTCCACGGTGATGCCCCAGTCCTTGGCGAACTCCTGGGCGCCGGTGTTGGCCACCTCAAAGAAGGCGTTGCCGCTGACTTTGGGGATGAAAGCCACGGTCTTGCCCTCGACGGAGCCGCCCGCAGGCGCGGGGTCATTATTGCCCTCGTTCCCGGGCGCCTTGCTCTCCTCCACAGGGGCGGAGCTCTCGGGAGCCTTGGACTCTTCGCCGGTCTTTTCGCCGCAGGCGGCCAGGGCGAAGATCATGCACAGGGATAGAAGCAGCGCTACGAGTCTTTTCACTTTCATGTTTTCATACCTCCATAGATATTTTATATTCAGGGGCGAAGCCCCGGAATATACCGTTCTCTTATTCCAAAGGCGCAGCCTTGGAATAAATTTTTCACGCACCCGCCCTGCTCTTTTTTTTCGGGCGCAGCCTGCCCAGCCATGCGGCCACCGCCGGGTTCCCGGCCACGGCCCGGCCCACCACCACCACTACCAGCAGCACGCCGATGGGGATGTCCAGATACTGCTTATTGATGCCGAAGCACAGCGGCATGCCAAAGCGCAGCAGGGTGATGGCCACAGCCGCCAGGGTGGTGCCGATGACGGAGCCCTTGCCGCCGGTGGACAGGGTGCCCCCCAGCACGCAGGCGGTGATAATCATCATGGTGAAATTGCCGCCCAAATCGGACTTGGCGATGCCCAGCTGGGAGGTCATCACCACGCCGGTGATCCCTGCGGCCAGACCGGACAGGATGTAGGTGCTCATCACCACCGCCCGGGCGTTGATGCCGGAGTACTCCGCCGCCTGGGGATTGACCCCCACTAAAAACACCTTGCGGCCATACTTGCTCCTGTGGAGCAGCAGGTAAGCGCACAGGAGCATCAGCAGGAAAATAACGATGGGCAGGGGCACAACGCCGAACAGGGTGGTCTTGGCCAGGGCCTTGAAGCCGTCCGGGAAGCCGCTGATGCCGTTGTAGGCGGCGGTGCCCGACAGGGTGGACACCAGCAGCGCCAGCCCACCGTACAGGAAGGAGCCGCCCAGGGTGACCACCATGGCCTGCACGCCGCAGTAGGCCACGAAGAAGCCGGACAGCGCCCCGCACAGGGTCGCCACCACCACACCCAGCACGGCGGCGGCCCATATGTTCATGCCGAAGCCCTGCCAGCCCACCCCGATGACGATGGAGGTGAAGCCTACGATGGCACAGGACTGGATATCAATGCCCCCGGTGATCATGACGAAGGTGACGAAAATGGAGATGCACCAGATGGGCAGGTCGCCCACCGCAGCCATAAAGACGCGGTTCAGGGAGAGGAATTTCCCGTTGGCCGCACCGAACACCCCGCACTCCACCAGCAGCAGCGCCAGCAGAAACAGGTTCCAGCGGAAATTTGGGCCGCTCCACAAACGGCGCAGGCCGTTTTGGACGCCCAGCTTGGAGGAAGTACCGCTCATTGCTCCGCAGCCTCCTTTCCGCCGGCGGGGGCGTTGGTCCGGGCAGCCAGACGGGCATGCCGGTTGCGGACGGCGGCCCGGCGCTGTACCAGGGCGTCCACCACCACGATGGTGATGAGGATGACGCCGGTGATGGCGCTGTCGAAGTTGGAGGAGAAGCCCATGAACACCAGCAGGGCGCTGATGGAGGCCATGATGACCGCGCCCACTCCCGCGCCCACCACGCTGCCCACGCCGCCGGACAGGCTGATGCCGCCCAGCACGCAGGCGGCCACCGCCTTCATCTCATAGCCGTTGCCCGACTGGGAGGTGACCTGGCCCGCGCGGCTGGCGAAGAGGATACCCGCCACGGCGCACAGCATACCGCAGATCACGTAGGCCAGCACCTTGGTGCGGGTGGCGGGGATACCCACCAGCTCCGCGCCGCCGGCGTTGTCGCCCACGGCGATGAAGTAGCGCCCCCGCTTGGTGCGGGTCAAAACCCCATGGATGGCCGCTGCCGCCAGCAACACACAGAAGAAGCACACCGTCAGCGGGAGGCCGAACAGGGCATAGGAGGAGGCCCCCTTGAACGCAATGGGCAGATCGGTAACCTGCTTGGTGCCCACCTGGAGGTACATCAGCCCCCGGAGAATTCCGTTGGTGCCCAGGGTGAAAATGAGGGACGGAATTTTCATCACCGCCACGCCCCAGCCGTTGATGAGCCCCACCACGGTGCCCATGAGAATGCCGATGAAAAACGCTAAAAACCAGTTTTTCCCGTCCTGGAGCATGGTGCCCACCACTGCGGCCACCAGGCCCAGGTTAGAGCCCACCGATACGTCGATCTCACCGATAAAGATGGCAAAGGCCATGGCTACGGCGATGAGTATGTAGACCACCGAATCGTTGAAGCAGTTGGCCACGTTCCTGCTGTCGGCCAGGAACGCGGGGTTGATGATCCCCACCACCACAAAGAGGGCCGCCAGGAAGAGAAGGGCGGTCATCTCCCGGGCTTTCAGAACTTTTTTTACCGCGTTCATGCCCCTTTCGCCTCCTGTTCCACGATGCCGAAGGCGGCCGCCGTGAGATTGTCCTGATTGATATCTTCTTTTTGGAATTCCGCGTTGATCCGGCCCTGGTACATGGTCACCACCCGGTCGGCCAGCTCCACCAGCTCCTCCATGTCGCTGGAGATGAGCAAAATGGACAGCCCCTGCTCCCGCAGCTGGTGGATGATGCTGTACACATCCCCCCGGGCGGCGGCGTCGATGCCCCGGGTGGGCTCATCCAGGATGACGATGCCCGGGTTGGTGGCCAGTGAGCGCCCGATGACGATCTTCTGCTGGTTGCCGCCCGACAGGCTGCCCGTCAGCTGGTCGTGGCCGGTGACCTTGGTACGGAAGTTTTTCACGTACTTCTCCGTGATGTCATACTCCGCCCTGCGGTTGAGCAGCACCTTGCCCAGCGCGCCGCCAAAAAGGCTGGCGCTGGTGGTGTTGGCCGCCACATCGCAGATCTTGAACAGGCCGTTGAGGTGCCGGTCCTCCGGCACATAATTGAGCCCCGCGGCGATAACCTGCCGGGTCCTTTTCCCGGTGATATCTTTCCCGTTGAGCAGCACCCTGCCCCCCAGCGCCTTATCCATGCCGAAAATGGTGGTGGCCATCTCGGTGCGCCCCGCGCCCACCACGCCGGCCACGCCCAAAATCTCCCCCGGCCACACCTTCAGGCTCACGTCCGAGAAGCCGTAGCCGCTGAAGCCGTCCAGCTCCAGCACCGGGTCCGCAGCGTAGTCCACCGAGGGCTCCCCCGCCTTTCGGACCTGCACGCTCCCCTCCGCGTCGGGGGGCAGCAGGCCCTTCACCAGATCCTCCCGGGTGAAGCCGGCCACCGGGCCCTGGATGGTGATGGTCCCGTCCCGCATGATGGCCACATGGGTGGCGATATCGAATACCTCCGCCAAACGGTGGGTGATGTAAATGATTCCGATGCCCTTCTCCCGCAGGTCCCGCACCACGCGAAACAGGCTCTTCACCTCGTCAAAGGTGAGCGCGGAGGTGGGCTCATCCAAAATGAGCAGTCTGGCATGGCGCAAAATACCCCGGAGGATCTCCACCAGCTGCTGCTCGGCGATGGACAGGCTGCTGGCCTTGCGGCTCAAATCCAGGTTCCAGCCGATCTCCGCCATGGTATCCACAAGCTCCCGGTGCAGCTCCGCCTTGCCCCGGTCAAAGCCGATGGTGATGTTCTCCTCCACATTCATGTTCGGGAAAAGCAGCGGCTCCTGGGGCACCATATAAATCCCCCGGGCCAGGGCGTCGGAGGGCCGGTTGAGGGCCACCGCCCCGCCGTTCATGGACATATGCCCCTTGTCGTGGCTGTAGATGCCCATGATAATTTTCATAAGGGTAGACTTGCCCGCGCCGTTGCCGCCGATCAGGGCCAGCACCTCGCCGGGCATCACGTCCAGGTCGATGCCCTTGAGCACGGCGTTCAGGCCGAAGGACTTGTAAATGCCCCGCACCGAAAGCAGGGGAACGCTGTTCCCCGCGTTTTGGTTGGCTTCCATTCAAACTCCCCCATTCCTCTTGTCGCGATGCACAAATGTCCTGAGAAAACAGCTTTTGCTCTTGGCCCTATCATAGAGAATTTTTCTGCGTTTGTCAACAGCGCAGTGCCAATTCCCCCGTGAATTTTTTGGCAATTTTCGGCGAAAAACACTTGGCCCCCAAGCGAAAAACCAGTCTTTTTGTCGGTCATGCACAATTATTGCTGGTGTTTTTTGGCGTTTTCCACGATTTTACGGAAAATAGCGGAATTCTCCCGCAATCATTTGACAGTGGACACAGGGCGGTGCTATACTATTGGCACAAGACATTTGCCGGATCAAAAAACTTTTGTCGAATTTTGAGGCGGATATCATGGACGAAAAGATCGACAGGCTCAGCAAGGCCGAATATGAGCACCGCCTGATGATCAAGGCGGTGTGGTACTACTATATAGAGAACTACACCCAGCAGAACATCTCCCACCTGCTGGGTGTGAGCCGCTCCAAGGTCATTGCCCTGCTGGAGCGGGCCCGGCAGGCGGGGGTCATCCAGTTCAACGTCCAGCAGGACAGCGGCCGCCGGATGGAGATGGAGCGGGAGCTGCTCACCCGCTACGGCCTGCGGGACGCCTTCATCGTCCCCGGCGCGTCCACCCTGCCCAGCCCCAACGAGAGCATCGCCCAGGCCGCCGCCATGTACATACTGCGCCGCGCGGCGGACAACGCCTTCATCAACATGGGCTATGGCGACACCACCAGCCGCATCCTCAACCACCTGGCCATCGCCGCCCAGCTCCCCTTGAATGTGGTCAGCCTGGCGGGGGGCGTAAACTGCTATCTGCCCAACACCAACTCCAATGTGTTCAACGCCCGGCTGTACCTCATCCCCTCCCCCCTGCTGCTCTCCAGCGCCGCCGTGCGCGACTCCCTGCGCCAGGAGCCCGATGTGGAGGAGATCTTCCGCATGATCCCCCTGTCCAGCATGAGCGTGGTGGGCATCGGCTGTCTCAGCGACCGGGCCACCATCGTAAAAAACGGCATCCTCAACAACAACGACTTCACCTTCCTGAAAATGCAGGGGGCGGTGGGCGACGTGCTCAGCCATTTCCTGGACAAAAACGGCCAGGTGGTGTCCCACGACCTGGAGGGGCGGCTGATGAGCACCCCCATGGACCAGCTCAGGACACTGGAAAACGTGATCGGCGCGGCGGGCGGGCCGGACAAGGCGGAGGCCATCCTGGCCGTCCTCCGGGGGGGCTACCTGGACGTGCTCATCACCGACGAGGACACCGCCCAGCTGCTGCTGGAGGCGGAGCCGTAATCAAAATTATGGTGACAACCCAATTTTAATCTATTGTTAGGAGGTATCCCCATGGCGAAATACTTGATGGCGGTGGACGCGGGCACCGGCAGCGTCCGGGCCGTGGTCTTTTCCCTGGACGGGGAGCAGGTGGGCTGTGTCCAGCGGGAGTGGTCCCACCGGGAGGACCCGCGCTGGCCGGGCAGCATGGACTTCGACTGGGCGCATAATTGGGACCTGGCCCGGGGCTGCGTCCGGGGCGTGCTGGAGGAGGCGGGCATCGCCCCCGGCGACATCGCCGCCGTGTCCACCACCTGTATGCGGGAGGGCATTCTGCTCTACGACAAGGACGGCAGCGAAATCTGGGCCTGCGCCAACGTGGACGCCCGCAGCACCGACCAGGTGGGCCAGCTCAAGGAGCTGGACCCCGCGCTGGAGAAGGAAGTGTACTTAAAATCCGGCCAAACCTATGCCCTGGGGGCCCTGCCCCGTATTTTGTGGGTGCGGGACAACCTGCCGGAGGTCTATGAAAAGACTGCCGCAGTGGGCATGTTCAACGACTGGCTCATCTACAAGCTCACCGGCAGGCTGGCGGTGGAGCCCAGCAACGGCAGCACCACCGGCATCATGGATCTGCAAAGCCGGGATTGGCTGCCGGAAATCGCCGCCAAATGCGGCCTGCGCACCGATATCTTCCCCCCGGTGGTGGAGTGCGGGACCAATTTCGCCCAGGTGAGCGCAAAGGGCGCCGCCGACACCGGCCTGCTGGAGGGCACCCCCGTGGTGGTGGGGGGCGGCGACTGCCAGCTGGGCGCCCTGGGCGTGGGGGCGTACAAGGCCAACCAGGCCGCCGTCTTCGGCGGCAGCTTCTGGCAGTATGAGTTCAACACCGACTCCGCCTGCGCCGACCCCGGCTGCCGGGTGCGGGTGAACTGCGCGGCCCTGCCCGGCCTGTGGCAGTACGAGGCGCTGGCCTTCAAGCCCGGGCTTGTGATGCGCTGGTTCCGGGACGGCTTCTGCCAGGCCGAGGCCGAGGAGGCCCGCCGCACTGGCCGGGATACCTATGACCTGATGAACGAAAAGGCCGCGGATATTCCCGCCGGTTGCTACGGGATGCAGTGCTGCTTCAGCGACACCATGAACTTCATCGACTGGAGGCACGCCAGCCCCACCTTTACCAACTTCCTCTTGGAGCCGGAGCGGTTTAACAAATACACCTTCTACCGGGCCATTCTGGAAAATACCGCCCTGCTGGTGCGCAGCCATATCGAGCTGGTGAAGGATGCCACCGGCCACGAGCCCGACGAGCTCATCTTCGCCGGCGGCGCGGCCAAAAGCCCCCTGTGGAGCCAGATTGTGGCCGATGTCACCGGCAAGCCGGTAAAGGTGCCCGTGGTGAAGGAAGCCACCGCCCTGGGGGCCGCCATTCTGGCCGGCGTGGGCGTGGGTCTGTACGCCAATGTGGAGGACGCCGTGTCGCGCACCGTCAAGTGGGACCGGCAGTTCCAGCCTAACCCGTCCGTCAAGGCGGTGTACGATGAGCTGTACGGCAATTGGAAGAAGCTCTACCCCGCCCAGCTGGCGCTGTGCGCCCAGGGCGTAACCCGGAATATGTGGATTGCCCCCGGCCTGTGAGCCCTTGGCCAACTTTTGGATTGGAGGAGAATATTATGTTTATCATCAATGAAAATGAGCGGGAGTACCGTTTCGGCGAGAGCGGCCCCAAGTATCTCATGAAGGGCCCCCGGATGAACTTCGCCCTGGTGCGCTTCCGCCCCGGCGAGGACTTCCAGGCCCATTACCACAATATCATGGAAGAGGATTTCTTCATCCTGGAGGGCAAGGTGGATATCGTCGTGGACGGCGTGAAGCACGTGCTCGGGGTGGGCGACCTGATCCACATTGAGCCCGGCGAGGTCCACTACGTCAAGAACGCCTATGACGTGCCGGTGAAAATGGTGTCCACCCTGGCCCCCTATCAGGAAACGGACAAGGTGAACGTGGACAACCCCACATACTAGGGCTTGTTTAAAATTGCCAGCATGCCCAAACGGCGGGCCTGATAAAAAGGAACCCGGGCGCAATCAGCGCCCGGGGTCCTTTTTTGTTTTCGCTCAGCTCAGCCGTCTGGTCCTGTCCGCCCGGATGTGCCCGCCCCTCACGGGAAAGGGCCCCGCGCCCGGGACTACCCGGCCCCCGGTCAGCTCCGTCCTGCCCGTCCCGTCCCGGTAGACGCACTCGTAGCCATAAAAGGCCCGCAGGATGCGGTCCGCCTGGGCAGCGTCCATGTCCGGCGTAACGGTCCAGTCCTGTTCCGTGGGCAGGGGCCAGTACTCCCCCGCCCCTTGGGGAGACGCCCCCGCCAGCACCTGGGGCAGTCCGCCCACCAGCGCATGAACCATGGCGGGGATTTTGGCGTATACCTTTTTCATATAGGTCTGGTGGTCCTCCCGCCCGTCCAGAGGAAAACGCTCCTGAAGCAGAATATCCCCCGTGTCGAATTCCGCCGCCATTTTGTGGGCGGTAACACCGCCAAACTCCGCCCCCTCCAAAATCAACCAGGGCATGGGCCACGACCCCCGGCCCACCGGCAGCGGGGTGGGATGGAAATTCACCATGGGGAAGGCGTCCGTGACGGGGGCGCGGTAGTAATACCCCGCGCACACCAGCAGCTCGCAGCCTTGGCCCGCCAGCCACTCCAGATCGGCCGGGGCGATCCGCTCCAGGGTATGGGGAATCCCCCGTTCCCGGGCGGTCTTGATGACGGCGGTGTTGGTCTCCGTCACATTGTCCACCGGGCAGGTGAACAGCTTCAAAACCCGGCACCCCTCCCCCAGCAGCGCGTCCAGCACCGGCTCCAGCAGGTCAATACCCAGATAGGCGATTTTCACGGTGTTCCCCCTGTCTCTGTCAGCCGCCCGCCGCCATGTCCACCACCTGGTCAAACCCCGGCAGCTTCCCGGCGCTGAACTGGTGGGACACCACCAGCAGCGTCCTGTCCCGGATGGACAGCAGCAGGTCTTCAATGCGCTCCGCCGTCTCCCCGTCCAAATTGGCCAGCGGCTCATCCAAGATAAGCAGCTCGGTATCCCGCAGCAGGGCGCGGGCCAGGCAGACCCGTTTTTTCTCCCCGCCGGAAAGATTGGCGCCGCCCTCCTCCACCATCCGGTCCAGGGCATCGGGCCGGGCAAAGCGCCCCAGCCCCACGCCGGCCAGCGCCTCCAGCAGCCGCTCCTCCGGGATGTCCCGGTACATGCTCAGGTTATCCCGCAGGGTGCCGCGAAACAGCACCGCCTCCTGACGCACCACCGTCGCCCTGGCGTAGGGGTCACCCGACTCGCCCAGCGGCAAGCCGTCCACGGTGATCTCCCCCGCGTCCGGCTGGTAGTAGCGCAGCAGCAGATTCACCGCTGTGGTCTTGCCGCAGCCGCTGGGCCCCTTCAGCAGGTACCGCCCGCCCTTCTTGATGGTGAGGCTGAACCCCTCCAGCACTGTCCCCCGGCCCTCGTAGCCGAAACAGACTTCGCGAAAACGGATATTCTGGCGCAGCCTGGGGGCCGCGCCCCGCCGGCCGCCCTGGGGCGGCTCGGCAATAAACTCTTCCATCCTCCGGCAGGCGGGCCGGATGGCGGACAGCTGCCGCACAATCCCCGCCAGCGAAATGATAGGGTAGGAGAGCTGGTCGATCATGCCGATGGCCACAAAGAAGTCCCCGGCGGAGAAATCTCCCCGGAGCACCAGCCACGCCGAACAGGCCAGCACAATGAAATAGGACAGGTAGGACATCAGCGTGGTGATGAGCTGCGCCGCCGCCCCCAGCTTCAAATCGTCCAGAAGCTTTTCCCCGGCGTTCTGGTTGAGCTGCCGGAAGCGGGCTAGAATCTTGTCCTCCACGGCGAAATTTTTGATGAGCTCAAAGCCGTGGAGCCAGTCTGTCACCCCGGACAGCGCCTCTTCCGCCGCCAGGAGGAAGGCCGTCTGCGCCCGCTGGGAGCGCTTTTCGATGAGCTTGGGGATATACAGCGGCGTGGTCAGCAGCGCGATGGTGAGCAGCGCCACCCGCCAGTCCAGCAAAAACAGCGCCCCGCTGACCAGCACGATCTTAAAGGCGATCTCCCAGAACAGCGGCAGCATACAGAACCGCCGGGCACGGATGGCGTCCGCCTCGCCGGTGTACTTCGCCGCGTACTCCCCCTGCGTGCGACCCTTGAAGGCCACGTAGTCCCGCCGCAGGACGCTCTCGAACACATCCTGCTTCAGGGCCGTGACGCAGCCCGCAGCGAACCGGTCCCCCAGCCGCCTGTAGAGGTGGAAAAACAGTATCTCGCCCAGAATATAGCCCGCCAGGGCCAGGCCGTACCTCAGCGTCCGCGCCCCCTGGCCCGCGATGGCGCTGTCCAGCACCTCGCCCTTGAAGAATTGCAGCGCCACCCCGAAGAGACTGGCGGCGAGCACACTAACCAAAGCCCCTATCAGCCAGGGGCGGTTTTGCCGTTCATATTTTTTCATTTGGACCTCCTATTGCAGTACGCGATAGAAGGATCAAATTTTATTTCCTTCTACCGGTTAGAAGGAAGTTCTCAATTTCACCGTAGCCGTCCCCTCCTCTCCTTTATATGGGGTGGAAAAGGCGCCTTTCCGGCGCTCTTTTGTCAAATCTTATTATATCAGCCGGGCCGGATGTTGTCAAATCCTATTCCCAAAGGTCCCACCCCGTTCCAGGCTGGAAGGTGCCCGCCGGACACTCCAAAAACTCGCGACAAAATACCAGGAAAATCCCCTGAAAATGATTGACAAACGGTGGTCAAGCCGCTATTATGTATCTCGCTATCCGTGAAGCTCTGAGAAGCGCGAGGGTAGACACATAGGCCCGGATGGACCGGAGTGAGGACAAAAGCCCAAGGCCCACAACGTGGGACTGGATTTTGTCCGAATCGGAGGGAAGCCGGGCCGTGTATGTGTCCAACCCGAGCGTGACAACAAAGCGCGTCTCAGAGACTACAAAAAGGGAGCTGACAAAACACTCATCATTAGAAATGGGGGAGGATACATGTCCAAGGAGCTGATCCGCCTGCGGGACTGTGTGATGTCCTACGGCGACGAGGTCGTGCTCGACCACATCAATCTGTATATCAACGATAAGGAGTTCCTCACGCTGCTGGGCCCCAGCGGGTGCGGCAAAACAACCACGCTTCGCATCATCGGCGGGTTTTTGTCGCCTACCTCTGGGGACGTATTGTTTGACGGCGTGAGGATCAATGATGTCCCGCCCCACAGGCGGACGGTAAACACCGTATTCCAGCGGTACGCCCTGTTCCCACATCTCAACGTGTTTGAGAACGTGGCCTTCGGCCTGCGCATTCCCAGGACGGACGCCGCCGGGCACAGGATAAAAATCCCCGAGCAGGAGATCCACAGCCGGGTGATGGAGATGCTGGAGACGGTGAACCTCAAGGGCTTTGAAAAGCGCCCCGTGTCCGCCCTGTCCGGCGGGCAGCAGCAGCGGGTGGCCATCGCCCGGGCCCTGGTGAACCGTCCCCGGGTGCTGCTGCTGGACGAGCCGCTGGGCGCGCTTGACATGCGCCTGCGCAAGGATATGCAGAACGAGCTGAAGCGCATTCAGCAGGAGATGGAGATCACCTTCATCTATGTGACCCACGACCAGGAGGAGGCGCTGGCCATGTCCGACACCGTGGTGGTGATGGACGGCGGGCGCATCCAGCAGATCGGCACCCCCGAGGACATTTATAACGAGCCGAAAAACGCCTTCGTGGCCGACTTTATCGGCGAGTCCAACATCATCGACGGCATCATGCGCGCCGACGGGGTGGTGGAAATCTTCAACCGCAAATTCCAATGCCTGGACAAGGGCTTTGCCAAGGACGAGCCGGTGGACGTGGTCATCCGCCCGGAAGACGTGGACATCGTGGAGGAGGCTGCGGGCCAGCTGCGGGGCACCGTCACCTCCGTCACATTTAAGGGCGTCCACTACGACACCATCGTGGACTTCTACGGCTTCAAATGGCTCATCCAGACCACCGATTACTGCCCGGTGGACAGCCGCATCGGCATCAAGATCGACCCGGACGGCATCCACGTGATGAAAAAGAGCCAGTACTCCGGCCTGTTCGGGGACTACTCCTCCTACTCCGAGGAGTACGAGGAGCTGGACGTGGTGGAGGACGAGTCCGGCGACGGGGAGGAGAGCGGCTCCCGGGAGGGCGGCCATGAGGAGTAAGCGCGGCTGGTTTGCCTTCCCCTACGTGATCTGGATGGCCCTGTTTGTGGTCGTCCCCATCATCATCATGGCGGTGTATGCCTTCACCGCCGCCGACCCCGCCACCGGCGCCACCCAGGCCACTTTCGGCAACTTTACCGGCATGGGGCTGTACCTGAGCGTATTCCTGCGCTCCTTCTGGCTGGCGGTGCTGGCCACCCTGGTGTGCCTGCTCATCGGCTACCCGGTGTCCTACTGGATGGCCAAGGAGGGCCCCCGGTTCCAGCGCCTGGCCATGGCCCTCATCATGCTGCCCATGTGGATGAACTTCCTGCTGCGCACCTACTCCTGGATGTCCATCCTGGAGAACAACGGCCTTTTGAACCAGCTGTTCCGGGCCGTGGGCCTGCTGGAGCTGCTGGGGCTGGACCACATCCAGATGATCGGCACCCCCGGGGCGGTGGTGCTGGGCATGGTGTATAACTACCTGCCCTTCATGATCCTGCCCATCTATTCCGTCATCGTCAAGCTGGACAACTCCCTCATCGAGGCCGCCCGGGACCTGGGGGCGGACGGGGTGCGGGTATTCCGCAAGGTGATCTTCCCCCTGTCCCTGCCGGGCATCCTGTCCGGGGTGACCATGGTGTTTGTGCCGTCCGTGTCCACGTTTGCCATCTCCAACCTTCTGGGGGGCGGCAACCAGATGATGCTGGGCGACCTCATCGAGCTGCAATTTTTGGGCGGGGCCTATAATCCCCACCTGGGCGCCGCCATCTCCATGGTGATGATGGTGATCGTCGTGGTGTGCATGGTCGTCATGAACCACTTCGGCGAGGGCGAGGAACAGGCGGTGATCATGTGAAAAGGCAAAGCCGCGTTGGAAGCCGCCTGTTCATCGGCTTGGTGTTCCTGTTTTTGTACCTGCCCATTTTCCTGCTCATCGTGTTCTCCTTCAACGCCGGGGATTCCAGCGCCGTGTGGCGGGGCTTCTCCCTGGAGTGGTACTCCGCCCTGTTCCAGAACCGCCTCATCATGGAAAGCCTGTACACCACCCTTTTGGTGTCCCTGCTGGCCACGGCAATCGCCACCGCGGCGGGCACATTCGCCGCCATCGGCCTGTATTCCCTGTCCAAGCGCCGGCGGGACGCTTTGCTGGTGGTCAACGACATCCCCATGATGAACGCGGACATTGTGACCGGCGTATCCCTGTGCCTGTTCTTTGTGGCCTTTTTCCAGGGCTGGGGGGCCTTCGCCCAGTGGTTCAACAGCGTCCAGGGCGCGGTGGAGCTGCCCACCCGGCTCACCCTGGGCTTCACCACCATGCTGCTGGCCCACGTGGCCTTCAATATCCCCTATGTCATCCTCAACGTGGCCCCCAAGCTGCGGCAGATGGATAAAAACCTGGTGGACGCCGCCCAGGATCTGGGCTGCACCTGGATGCAGGCGTTCTGGAAGGTGATCCTGCCGGAGATCAAGCCGGGCATCGTGTCCGGGGCGCTCATCGCCTTCACCATGTCCATCGACGACTTCGTGATCTCCTACTTCACCGCCGGCTCGTCCACCTCCACCCTGGCCATGCGCATCTACTCCATGACCAAAAAACGCATCACCCCCGAGGTCAACGCCGTGTCCACGCTGCTGTTTTTGTCGGTGCTGGCCCTGCTGGTGCTCAACAACGTGCGGGAGATCCGCCAGGAGCGCCGGATGGACCGGCAGGAGGTGCGCCCGCCCTCCTTCCTGGAGCGGCTTTCCATGCGCTTCCACCAGCCCTCCTGGAAGTGGGTCCGCCGGGGCCTTGCCGGGACCATGGCCTGCGGCTTTATTCTGGCTGTCGCCCTGCTCAGCGGGGCCGCCTACTCCCAGCCGGTGGTCAACGTGTGCTCCTGGGGCGAGTACATTGACGAGGACCTCATCGCCCAGTTTGAGGACGCCACCGGCATCCGGGTGAACTACCAGACCGCTGAGAGCAACGAGGCGCTCTACTCCCTGCTGAAGAGCGGCGGCGCGGACTATGACGTGATCGTCCCCTCCGACTACATGATCTCCCAGCTCATTGAGGAGGGGATGCTGGAGGAGCTGGACTACAGCCAGATCCCCAACTTTGAGCTCATCGACCAGCGCTTCCGCAACCTGCCCTACGACCCGGAGAACAAATACACCGTCCCCTACTCCTGGGGCACCCTGGGGCTCATCTACAACGCCAACATGGTGGAGGAGGAGCCGGACAGCTGGGGGGCGCTCTACGACGAGCAATACGCCGGGAGCGTGCTGCTCATCAACAACTCCCGGGACGCCTTGGCCGCCGCCCTGTTCCATCTGGGCTACTCGGTGAACACCACCGACGAGCAGGAGATCCGCGAAGCCTTTGAGCTCATCGCCGGGGCCAACCGCCGAGGCGTGTTCCAAGGCAAGGTGATGGACCAGGTGTTCCAGAAGATGGAGGGCGGAAACGCCGCCATCGCCACCTACTACGCCGGGGATTACCTGTCCATGCTGGACAACCAGGCGGACGATGTGGATTTGCGCTACGTCATCCCGGAGGAAGGGGCCAACTGGTTTGTGGACGCCATGTGCGTGCTCAAGGACGCGCCCCACTACGAAAACGCCATGAAGTGGATCAACTTTATCGCCTCCACCGACGCCAACCTGGCCAACATGGACTATATCTGGTACGCCTCCCCCAACACCCAGGCGCTGGAGCAGTATCCCGCCTATTACGAGGAGCTGTACGGCGAGGAGCTTGATCCTGAGCTGTACGAGATCATGGCCGCCCCCGCCCAGGTGCTGGAGCGGTGCGAGATGTACCTGGTGCTCCCCCCCGCCACCCGGGCGCTGTATAACGAGCTCTGGGTCCAGCTGGGCGCCTGAGCTGCAAAAAAACCGCCGGAGCGTTGGCGCCCCGGCGGTTTTTTGTGTCCGGCAGGGTTTGACTAATTGCCGATCCTGTTGTATAATACCTTGATTGTTTATTTCTGGGGGTGAGGCCATGTGGCGCGCTGAGCATTGGACGGATTATGAGCTGCTGGACTGCGGCCGGGGCGAGAAGCTGGAGCGCTGGGGGGACAAGCTGCTGGTGCGGCCCGACCCCCAGGCCATCTGGAACACCCCCCGGACCCACCGGGGCTGGACGCGCCCCGACGCCCGCTACGCCCGCTCCAGCACCGGCGGCGGCCAGTGGGCCGGCAAGGGCGTCCCCCAGCGCTGGCAGGTTCACTACCGCGACCTCACGTTTCACGTAGGGCTGATGAATTTCAAGCATACCGGCGTGTTCCCCGAGCAGGCGGCCAACTGGGATTTTGCCCGGGAGCTGATCCAAAACGCGGGCCGCCCGGTGCGCGTGCTCAACCTGTTTGCCTACACCGGCGGGGCCACCATCGCCTGCGCGGCGGCGGGGGCGGCGGTGTGCCACGTGGACGCGGCAAAGGGCATGGTGCAGTGGGCCAAGGACAACGCCCGCTCCTCCGGGCTGGAGGACAGGCCCATCCGCTGGATTGTGGACGACTGCGCCAAGTTTGTGGAGCGAGAAATCAGGCGCGGCCGCAGGTACGACGCGGTGATTATGGACCCTCCCTCCTATGGCCGGGGCCCTTCCGGCGAGGTGTGGAAGCTGGAGGACAGCCTGTACCCCTTCGTGGAGCTGGTGGCCGGGGTGCTGTCCGATGACCCGCTGTTCGTCATTTTAAACTCCTATACCACGGGGCTGGCCCCATCGGTGCTCACCTATATTCTGCATACAATCATCGGCGGGAAATTCGGCGGGTGCACTGTGTCCGACGAGCTGGGCCTGCCCGTCACCGCCACGGGGCTGACCCTGCCCTGCGGGGCCACAGGGCGGTGGACGCGGTAATGGCGCGCATCGCCCGCTACGTCCTCTACATGCTTCCCGGCTTTGGCGCAGGGGCGCTGGCATACCTGCTTGCGCTCCGGCCCCGGCGCAGGCGTCTGGCCGCCGGGGGGCTGGCCTCCGGCCCCGCTCGGGAGGGGGCCGTGCTCCTGTTCTGGGCGTACTGCGGCGGCATGGCCGTCCTCACCCTCGTCCCACAGCCCGGCTACGTGTCCGCCGCTCTGATGGGATACACCGCCCCCTATTTTGATTGGAGCGGCCTGTCCCGCCGGGTGAGCCTTATCCCCTTCTCCCAGCTGGACAGCCTGTTCAATATCCTGGGAAATATCATCATGTTCCTCCCCTTCGGCCTGTTCGCCGCCCTGCTGTGGCGGGGCTTCTGCTGGAAGCGGGCCGCCGCCCTCAGCTTTGGCATCACCGCCTTTATCGAGTGCTGGCAGCTCTTTGTGGGCCGGTACTTCGATGTGGACGACATTATTTTCAACGCCCTGGGCGTGTTCGGCGGCTGGCTGCTGGGGCGGGCCGTCAAAGAGCTCTTCCCCCTCGCCTGCTCCCGTTTCCTCCCATCTTCCCATCAAGAGGTATAGCTTTATGGCCCAACCCATCCTCCAAACTGAAAACCTCATCTTCCGCTACACCACCGGGGAGGGCGTGGCCCCCACGGTGCTGGACGGCCTTACCCTGTCCATCCGGCCCGGGGAATTTGTGGCGGTGCTGGGCCACAACGGTTCGGGCAAATCCACCTTGGCCAAGCATTTTAACGCCATCCTCCTCCCCTCCGGGGGCAAGGTCTATGTGGACGGCATGGATACCTGCGATGAGGCGCAGCTTCTGGATATCCGCCGCCAGGTGGGCATGGTGTTCCAGAACCCCGACAACCAGATTGTCGCCAGCGTGGTAGAGGAGGACGTGGCCTTTGGCCCGGAGAACCTGGGGATTCCCTCTGCGGAAATCCGGGAGCGGGTGGACGCGGCCCTGGCCGCCGTGGGGATGGCGGACTATGCCCGCCACGCCCCCCACCTGCTGTCCGGCGGGCAGAAGCAGCGGGTGGCCATCGCCGGGGTGCTGGCCATGCGCCCCCGGTGCATCGTGCTGGACGAGCCCACCGCCATGCTGGACCCCGTGGGCCGAAAGGAAGTGCTGGACACCATCCGGCGGCTCAACCGGGAGCAGAATATTACGGTGGTGCTCATCACCCACCACATGGACGAGGCCGCCCAGGCCGAGCGCCTCATCGTCATGCACGACGGCCACATCGTGGCGGACGACAAGCCCGAGCTTGTATTCCAGAACGTGGACGGCCTGCGCTCCCTGGGGCTGGAGGTGCCCGAGCCGGTGGCCCTGCTCTACGAGCTGCGGCAGGCGGGGGTGGACGTGCCCCTCACCGCACTGACGGTGGATGAGTGCGCCCAGGTGTTGAAGGAGCTGCTGGCATAATTTCATAAAGTGGAGAGACTTGTTATGGAACAGATATGGAAGGAAATGCTGCAAGCGGCAAGAGCCGTACAGAATGGAAGAAAAATATCTGATTTTGTGGACGCGGGTGGAGTTGCCGCCGCGATACTGTCGTCATCCGGCAAAATATACACGGGTGTCTGCGTGGACACCTGCTCCACATTGGGAATTTGCGCGGAAAGAAACGCGATTTTTAACATGATCACAAACGGCGAGCAGGAAATAGAACGGGTGCTGGCAATCATGTCAAATGGGAAATCATGCCCTCCCTGCGGCGCCTGCCGGGAATTGATGGTCCAGCTCATGCCTGGCCGTTATCAGAACATTCAAGTGCTGATTGATCTTGAGACAGAGGAAATTGTCACGCTGGATGAACTTACCCCCAAATGGTGGATATAATCGGCGTTCCGTTCGATTGATTCCCCGCACACTATCTCCATCCAAGGAGTTTCTACATGGGCGCTATCATTGAAACCAAACAACTCACCCACATCTACAGCCAGGGAACCCCCTTTGAGCACACCGCCCTGGACTGCGTGGACTTTTCCGCCGCCCCCGGGGAGTACCTGGCCGTCATCGGCCGCACCGGGTCGGGGAAATCCACCCTGATCCAGCACCTCAACGGCCTGCTCAGGCCCACGTCCGGGCAGGTGCTCTTTGACGGCGGGGATATCTGGGCGGGCAAGGGGCGCGCCCGGCAGGTGCGCTGCCAGGTGGGACTGGTGTTCCAATACCCGGAATACCAGCTTTTTGAGGAGACCGTCTATCAGGATATCGCCTTCGGCCCCAAAAACATGGGGCTGGACGCCGATGAGGTGGACCGCCGGGTGAAGCAGTCCGCCCGGTTCGTGGGGCTGGAGCCCGCCGTCCTGGAGAAATCCCCCTTCGACCTGTCCGGCGGGCAGAAGCGGAGGGTGGCCATCGCAGGCGTCATCGCCATGGAGCCCCGGGTGCTGGTGCTGGACGAGCCCACCGCCGGGCTGGACCCCTCCGGCTCCGCCCGCATCCTGGACAATATCCGCACCTACCACCAGGAGAAAAACGCCTGCATCATCCTGGTCTCCCATTCCATGGAGGAGGTGGCCCGGGAGGCGGGGCGGCTGGTGGTCATCCACCGGGGGACCATCCCCTTCTCCGGCTCCCCCGAGGCGGTCTTCGCCCATGGGGACGAGCTGGAGGCCATGGGCCTGGGCGTTCCCGCCATGACGCGGGTATTCGCCCGGCTGCGCTCCATGGGGGTGGACATCCCCCCCTCGGTGTACACCATCCCCCAGGCCCGGGAGGCCGTTCTGGCCGCCCTCCACCGCGGCCTCCACAAGGCTGAGAACGGGGGCAGGCAGGCTGCTTCTGACGAAAAGGGGGCGGAGTAATGGCGCTGCGCGACATCACCCTGGGGCAGTACTTCCCGGGGAGCTCCCCCATCCACCGCCTGGACCCCCGGGCCAAGCTGCTGGCCATGATCTGCTATATTGTGGCTTTGTTCCTGGGCGAGTGGTTTGCCACCTATGCCCTGCTGCTCCTGGTGCTGGCGGCGGTGGTGAAGGTATCCACCGTCAAGCCCCGCGCCCTGGTGCGGGGGCTGAAGCCGGTGGTGTTTATCCTGGTATTCACCGCCGTGCTCAATATCTTCTACACCCCCGGCGAGCCGCTGGCGTCCTTCTGGATCTTCACCATTACAAAGCAGGGCGTCCTGCACGCATTTTTCATAGTGGTGCGCATCATCATGCTCATCACCTGCACCTTTCTGCTCACCTACACCACCTCTCCCCTGGCCCTCACCGACGCCCTGGAGAGCCTGCTGGGGCCGCTGAAAAAAATTCGCGTCCCCGTCCATGAGCTGTCTATGATAATGTCCATCGCCCTGCGGTTCATCCCCACCCTCATTGAGGAGACGGACAAGATCATGTCGGCCCAGAAGGCCCGGGGCGCAGATTTCGAATCGGGCAGCCTGATCCAGCGGGCAAAGGCGCTCATTCCCCTGCTGGTGCCGCTGTTCATTTCCGCCTTCCGGCGGGCGGACGAGCTGGCCACCGCCATGGAGTGCCGCTGCTACCACGGCGGCGAGGGGCGCACCCGGATGAAGCAGCTGCGCTACCGCCCCGGGGATGTGGTGTTCATCCTGGGGGCGCTGGCCCTGGCGGTGCTGACCGGCGTGCTGGGGCATTGGGGGCTGTGACATGGAACGCAACATCGCTCTCCGGCTGAGCTACACCGGCACCGCCTACCACGGCTGGCAGGTGCAGAAAAACGCCGTCTCCGTGGCGGAGGCCCTGGAAAAGGCCCTGTCCTCGGTGGTATGCCATCCCGTCAAGGTCACCGGGGCGGGCCGCACCGACGCGGGGGTGCACGCCCAGGTATATGTGGCCAACTTCCGCACCACCTCCGGCATCCCCGTGGAGCGGCTCCCCCTGGCGGTGAATACCCGCCTGCCCGACGATATCTCGGTGTTCAAGGCCACGGTGGTGCCCGGCAGCTTTAACGCCATCGGCTCCTGCCTCAAAAAGGAGTACACCTATAAAATCTACAACTCCCGCATCCGGGACCCATTTTTCGTCAACCGGGTGTGGTTTTACCCCAAGCTGCTGGACGAGAAGGTCATGGCCCAGGCGGCCGCGCAGTTTGTGGGCACCCACGACTTTGCCGCCGTCCGCTCGGTGGGCACCGAGACCCGCACCACCGTGCGCACCGTCCACTATTTTGAGGTGGAACGGCATGGAACCGTCATTGACTGCCGGGTGTGTGCCGACGGCTTTCTCTACAACATGGTGCGGGCCATGGTGGGCACCTGCATCTACGCCGCCGAGGGCAAACTGGACCCGGCCGATATTCCCGCCATCCTCTCCTCCCGCAACCGCACCTTGGCGGGCCCCACCGCGCCGCCTGATGGGCTATATATGACTAACCTGTGGTATGAGGAAAATGTGCTGTAGGCAATTGGGCTCTATTTTCCGGCGGCGCGGTAAGCCTGCGCGAGCAGGCCCGCCGCAAAGCGGCGCAGCCGGGCGGAATTCATTTCCGCACGGCTGCTGAAATCCCGCCTGACGGTCTATATATGACTAACCTGTGGTATAAGGAAAACGTGCTTTGACCGCCTGCAGCCGTATCCCAGCGTCTGATGATTGGATCACGCTGTCAATCAACCTGCGTAAGGGAGCTTTTATGGAAGAGCAAAACCGGCAAAAACCCAAAATTCAGCCCCTCAACCCCAGCTCCAAGCAGCCGGAGGGGAGCGCGTCCCCCGAGCCTAAGCACAAGGCCCCCCGGTTCCTGGTGCGGCTCACCGCCACGCTGGTGGTGCTGGCGGTGGCGGTGGGGCTGACGGCGGCGGTGGCTTTCCGCGACAGCCTGAATGTGGACAGCGTGAAGCGCTGGTTCCACTACCGCTCCCTGATCCGCAGCGACAGCGGCAGGGCCGAATCCTTCCCCTACGGCGGAGATCTCACCGACACCTTTGCCGTGCTGGACGGGGACCTGCTGGTGTGCTCCCGCAACGCCATCTCCCTCTACTCCGGCAGCGGCACACAGTACATCAACCAGTCCGCCGGCATGGAAAACCCGGTGGTAAATACGAACGGCTCCCTTGCCGTGGTGTATGACGCGGGGGGCTCCGAGCTGTATGTGCTGGGCCAGCGCTCCCCGGTGTGGGCGGCGGAGGGGCTGGAGTCCATCCTGTCCGCCCGGCTGAACAAAAACGGCCAGCTCACCGTGGTCACCCAGTCCAGCGGCTACCGGGGCACCGTGACGGTGTACGACGCCGCCTACGCCCCCGTCATGCGCATCAACCTGTCCTCCGCCTTTGTCATGGACGCGGCGCTGTCCGACGACGGCCATACTCTTGGCATACTCACCGTGGGCCAGGCCGACGGCGCCTTCAGCACCAGCCTGGAGCTGTACGATATGACCTACGCCAGCGGCGAATACAGCCCCGATTTCACCTGCCGCCTGGGGGGCGGCGTGGTGCTGGAAACCCGGCACACCGCCTCGGCCATGTGGTCCCTGGGGGACCGGGGGCTCACCATCACCGGCCACGACGGCCGGTCCGCCGGCGTGAGCTGGGCGGACAAGCACCTGCGGCGGTACACGCTCAGCGGGGACGGCTTCGCCGCCGTCCTTCTGGGTAAATTCCGGGCCGGCAGCCACGCGGAGCTGTGGGTGGTGGACAGCCGGGGTGAGCGCCGCATCCTGGAACTTAACGAGCAAGTGATGTCCATCTCCGCCGCCGGGCGGTATCTGGCGGTGCTCACCGGCGACCGCCTGGATATTTACACCGACCAGCTGGAGCTGTATGACACGCTGGAGGGCACCCAGGGGGCCCGGACGGTGCTGCTCATGCCGGACGGCTCGGCGATCCTCATCTCGGCGGACAGCGCCGGGTTCTATATTCCTTGACAGCTCCCGCGCCGGCGCGGGAAAGGAGGCGCTTTATGGACAAATACATATTCGACATTCTGATCGTGGCGCTGCTGGCCCTGTTTGCCTGGCGGGGCGCGGCCAAGGGGCTGGTGCTGTCCCTGTGCGGGCTGGCGGCGGTGTTTGTGGCCTTCTTCTGCGCCCAGTTTTTGTCCGACCAGTTCTGTGAGCCGGTGGGCGGCATCCTGCGCCCCATTGTGGCCCAGACCATCCGGGGGGCGGACGCGGAGCCCGTCCCCGACGACCCGGAGCAGGGCTATACTGTGGACGAGCTGCTCTCCTCCATCCAGGAAAAGGGGCTGTTCGAGGGCTTCACCGCCTTTTTGGAGCAGGGGGCGGCCTATGACAGCCTGGGCCAGGGCCCCCAGTCCCCCCTGGACGCCCTGGCGGGCTACCTGTCCAAGGCGATTGCCCGGGCCCTGCTGTTCGGCGGCAGCTTTTTGACCATCCTGCTCGTCTGGTTCCTGGTCAGCCACGCCCTGGATCTGGCCTTCCACCTGCCCATCCTGTCCCAGGTGAACACGGCGGGCGGTCTGCTGGCGGGGCTGGTAAAGGGCGGGCTGCTGGCTGTGGTGCTGGTATGGCTGGGCCAGCTGGGCGGCGTGATCCCCATCCCCCCGGAAACCCCCGTGCTCTCTCTGTTCACCGTGGACAGGCTGTGGGAGCTGCTCAATGAGCTGCCCGCCTGACCCGCCCGGCTCCGGGCAGCCGTCCTTTCCCAAAAATGCGGCGGATTTCCCTGCCTGCGCGAAAATTACCACTCTAAAATTCATGACGTGTTCATATTTATCTGATATGGTACTGCCAAACTGCGATTAAGAACGCGAGAACTTGTTCTCCCTGAAAGGAGCGGCATCATGCATCCCACTCTATGTACCCGCTGCAAAAAAAACGTGGCGGTGATCTTTATCACCAAAATCGAAAATAACGAGGCAAAAAACGAGGGTCTTTGTCTGAAGTGCGCCCGGGAGATCGGCATCAAGCCGGTGGACGACATGATGAAAAAGATGGGCATCTCCGACGAGGACCTGGAGTCCATCTCCACCGAGATGATGTCCGCCTTCGGCGGCGCGGAGGAAGCGGACGGCCTGGCCTCCGACGGGCAGGACGACAGCCAGGACGGCGACGGCGAGGAGGACGAGGGGCGCACCGCCACCTTCCCCTTCCTGAGCAAGCTGTTCGGCGGCCAGTCGGACAGCGCGCCGGACCGGGACCCCATGCAGCGCGGGGGCGCCGCCAAGGAGGACAAGACCGCCGCCAAGACGGAGCGGTCCCAGGCCCCCAAGCGCAAGTTCCTGGAAAACTACTGTATCTCCCTCTCCCGCAAGGCCCATGAGGGCAAGCTGGACCGCATTGTGGGCCGCGCCAATGAGATTGAGCGCACCATCCAGATCCTGAACCGGCGGCAGAAAAACAACCCCTGTCTCATCGGCGACCCCGGCGTGGGCAAAACCGCCATCGCCGAGGGGCTGGCCCAGCGCATCTACGACCGGGACGTGCCCTATAAGCTGCTGGACAAGGAGGTCTACCTGCTGGACCTCACCGCCCTGGTGGCCGGCACCCAGTTCCGCGGCCAGTTTGAGAGCCGCATGAAGGGCCTCATCGACGAGGTGAAAAAGCTGGGTAATATCATCCTTGTCATCGACGAGGTCCACTCCATTGTGGGCGCGGGGGACGCGGAGGGCTCCATGAACGCCGCCAATATCCTCAAGCCCGCCTTGAGCCGGGGGGAGATCCAGGTGATCGGCGCCACCACCCTCACCGAGTACCGCAAGTACATTGAGAAGGATTCCGCCCTGGAGCGCCGCTTCCAGCCCGTCGTCGTGGAGGAGCCCTCCATCGACGACTCGGTGGAGATTCTCAAGGGCATCGCCCCCTATTATGAGTCCTTCCACCATGTCGCCATCAGCCCGGATATCTGCCGCCAGGCGGTGGTGATGAGCGAGCGGTACATCACCGACCGGTATCTGCCCGACAAGGCCATCGACCTCATTGATGAGGCGTCCTCCGATGTAAACCTCCACAATAAGGATCTGGCCCGGCTGGCCGAAATCGACAAGGAGCTGGCCGACTACGCCAAGGAGATGGAGGTGGTCCTGGCCTCCACCGGCGCCCAAAACGACCCCAAGCTCCAGGAGCTGCAAAAGCAGGAGCAGAAGCTCCAGCGCCAGCGGGACACCCTGGAGATGGCGGTGAGCCGGGACGACGCCGAGGCCCCCAACCGGGAGGACCCCGCCTTCCAGGAGCGGCAGGACAACCGCCGCAGGCAGATTGCTGAGCTCCAGGACCAGCTGGCTGCCGTCACCGCGGAAAAGCAGGCGGTGCAGTCCGCCGCCAACGACAAGGCGTACCAGCGCCTGGCGGAGCTGAAAAGCCGTCAGGCCCAGCTCACCGGGGAGCGGGACATCCTGGCTGCCAAGGGCGATCCCCCGCTGACCGCCGCCCATCTGGCCCGGGTCATTGAGCTGTGGACTAAGATTCCCGCCTCCTCCATCCAGGAGCAGGAATTTGAGCGGCTGGCTAAGCTGGACCAGCGCCTCAAATCCCACATCGTCGGCCAGGACGGCGCGGTGAACGCCGTGTCCAACGCCATCCGCCGGGGACGGGTGGGCATCGCCGCCAAGCACAAGCCGGTGTCCTTCATCTTCGTGGGCTCCACCGGCGTGGGCAAGACGGAGCTCGTCAAGCAGCTGGCCGCCGACCTGTTCGCCTCCCCCGAATCCCTCATCCGGCTGGATATGAGTGAGTTCATGGAAAAGCACTCCGTCTCCCGCATCATTGGCTCCCCGCCGGGGTATGTGGGCTACGACGACGCAGGACAGCTCACCGAGAAGATCCGCCGCAAGCCCTATACCGTGGTGCTCTTCGACGAAATCGAGAAGGCCCATCCCGACGTGCTCAACGTGCTGCTGCAAATCCTGGACGACGGCCACATCTCCGACGCCCACGGCAAGGTGGTCAATTTCGAAAATACCGTCATCGTCATGACCTCCAACGCCGGCAGCGATATCAAGGGCGCGTCCCTGGGCTTTGACCGCTCGGCCAACCAGCTGGGCCGGGAGAAGGCCATGAAGGGGCTGGAGTCCTTCCTGCGGCCCGAGTTCATCAACCGGGTGGACGAGATCGTATACTTCAACCAGCTCACCGAGGACAATTTCAAGGCCATCGCCCGCATCATGCTGTCCGAGCTGGACGGGGTGATGAAGGACAAGGGCATCGCCTTCTCCTATGACGAGAGCGTACTGGACTACCTGGTGAAGAAGTCCTACTCCGCCGCCTATGGAGCGCGCAACCTGCGCCGCCAGATCCAAAAGGACTTGGAGGACCCCATCGCCGCCAAGCTCATCCAGCGGTATGCCGATCCCATCGCCCGGGTGGACCTGTCCGCCGAGGGGGAGCAGCTGAATATCGTCACCGACTAAAAAGCAGGGCGGCGGGGAATTCCCCGCCGCCCTGTCCGTTTTGCCGCGCATTTGGGGCAGGCTTAAGGCAACGCCGTTGGCGGCTGCCTTAAGAAGCTGTACCAATAGACCCCAGCACACATCCTTGCGGCCCAAATTGCCGCCAGGCTGCGTTAAAAAATCTTGAAATACACAAAGTATTCCTGCGATTTTTTGCCTTTCCGGCGGCAATTTTTCCTCGCAAGTCTGCATACTTCGGCTATTGGTACAGCTTCTAAATTTCCTGGTGGCATCCTGCGCAGTTGTGTGATATGATATGGTCAAAGCAAGTCCGCCTTGCGCCCCTGCGGCAGCTATGGCGTTGATATCTTTGATGGAATGGAGGACCCCGCACCATGAGCATAGAATCCAACCCCGTCCAGGCCCCCAAAGGGGGCGCGGGGGCGGTTAAAATTGCCGCCGCCGTCCTGCTGTCCGGCTGCCTCATCGCCAGCCTGGGGCTCAACATCTACCAGGCCGCCGTCCAAAACCAGAAGGTGAGCGAATACATCGACCACGAGCTGGAGCGCCAGGCCGAAGAGGCAAAAAAGGAAAACGAATACATGGAGGACGGCTACCGGGTGGGTGGCGAGTACGAAATCCGCTCCACCACCCACATCTCCGACGCCTACCTGAGCGGTGACAGCAGCCTGCTCAGCCCGGAGGACGAGGAGACCCTCTCCATGGCGGAGGCCGTGCTGTCCGAGGTCATTGAGGAGGGCATGAGCCGCTACGAACAGGAGGAGGCCGTCTATCTCTGGCTGGTGTCCAACATAGGCCGCAACTCCAGCGGCGTCATCAGCCGCCCGGGCATGAGCTGCTCCGCCTTCACGCCCCATGACGTGCTGGCCAGCCGCTCGGCGGTGTGCGTGGGCTACGCCACCACCTTCCGCCTTTTCATGAATATGCTGGGCATGGACTGCCGCATTGTCCACAACGAGTACCATTCCTGGAACCTGGTGCGGCTGGACGACGGCTGGTACCACGTGGACGTCTACAGCGACACCCATGGCGTGCCCTACGGAAACTTCAACATGACCGACATGGTGGCAAAAACAGGCCACAGCTGGGATGAATCCGCCCTGCCCGAGGCCAAGAGCGTAACGTACACCCCCGCTGTCCAAAACAGCATCCAGGTGGACGGCGTTCTGGACGTTCCCGCCGCCCTGAAAGAGGCTTTGGACGGCCGGAGCCGCGCGCTGTTTTTCCAGTTCAAGCAGCCTCTCACCGACGAGGATATGGACATGGCAGAGTTTCTGGCCGGCGCCCTGGAGCGTGTGCTCAGCGGAATGCTGGAGGATAGCTACTACTTCCGGGCCGCCTGGTATCCCGGCGAAGGGGACAGCTATATCCTGGGCCTGCTACTGGAAAGCCACAGGATCGAGGAGGAGGAGAGCAACGGCATTGATGCCGGCTCCCCCGAGGGCCAGGAGATCATTCGGGCCATCGCCGCCGCCTTTGACGTAGACCCGGTGGCGCTGGGCGGGCACCCCACGCAGAGCGAATTCCCCACCGACGCCCCCGCCGATGTGCCCGGGGCCGTTTTCACCCGGAGCGGCGCCGCCGCCATCCCCTGACCACCGGCTTGGGAGGTGCGCAGTATGGATTACATAAAAAGGGTTCTCTGTCTCGCCCTGGCGGCGGCGCTGCTGCTGTCCGCCCCTGGCTGCGGCGGCAGGGAGGACGACGGGCCGGATCTGGACCCGGCGGAAATGGCCCGGGCCATGATGGACGCGGACACCACCCTGCCCAAGATGGTGGAGCGCTCCAGCGGGGACGACGGCGGCGAGGACAGCTTCACCTACCTGTCCAGCCTGGACTATAGCAAGGTGGACGCCTACTTTTACGCCTGCGCCGACGCCGGAACGGCAGAGGAAATCGCGGTGGTCAAGCTCAAGGACAAAGGGGATGCCGCCGCCCTGATGGAGTCCCTCCACGACCACATCAAGTCCCGGCAGGGCACCTTCGCGGAATACGACCCGGAGCAGCTTCCCCTGACCGAGTCCGCAGTAGTTACCCGGGATGGGCGGTATGTGACCCTTATCGTATCCAAAAAGAGCGGGCTGGTGCAGCAGGAGTTTCAGAAATTTTTCCAGCAGGATGAGTAGAACTAGGCGCTGTTTGAAAATTGCCGCCATACCCAAACGGAAGGCCTTTTTCCGCCATACGTCGTTGATTCGACTTGTCTGGCGAAAAATCCCTTACCGCTGGGCACACCGTCAATTTTCAAACAGCGCCTAGTTTTCTCTAGAATTGATACTCTAAAATTAAATTATGGGATTTCTGATAGCAGCGTCTCTGACAGTACAAAACTGTCCTTATCAGGCTTCCATTTTAGAACATAATATGCCGTCAGCTAGTTCATAAATCCCGTCGTACTGTGGAATCAGGGCGGGGTTCGGTTTATGGCAGACGTGAAACACCATTGCCTGCTCACTTAATAGTAATTGCTCTATCATTGCTGAATTGCTTTGATCAAGCGCAGAGGTGACCTCATCCAATAAGTATATTGGGGGACGCCCAACCATTGCGCGCGCCAAAGCCACACGCTGCTGCTCACCGCCGGACAGCGAATCCATAATTTCCGGCGTTAGTTCTTGATTATGATACCTCTCCAGCAAATACTCCAAGTTCAGCTTTTTAATTACATCATCATAGACATCTTTGGAAATTGGCCTCCCCAAACAGATATTGTCCTCTAAAGTCGCGTAGAAGAGATAGGGGGTTTGAAAAACGGGGCAGACTTTTTCGTAATATGACCCATATGCTATAGATCTGATCTCGTGCTGATTGTAAAGAATTTCTCCTCCATATTGGGTATCCCCAATTTGGGCGATCAGCCGAAGCAAGGTGGATTTCCCACTTCCGCTTTTACCAGTGATGAGATATTTTCGGCCGGCAGCAAAATGCGCGCAAATATCATTTAGAATTGTGAGGTCCTCCACTTGGTAAGAAATATGGTCAATGGACAGCTGTTTAAAATTTTCGGCTTGGTTGGTTCGCACCGCCTTGTTTTCGGGTGTGCTATTGATCATACGCCTATACTGCTCAACAATTGGCAGTGATTCGTTGCGTCCGTGCCGCAGGTAGGCTAACACCTCAATGGGGCCGCTGATCACTTCAGCCAACTGTATTACAGCGACAAGGCTTCCAATATCCATTTCGTTTCTGGAAATGAGGTCAATGCCAATCATGAGAATTAAGACTGTTTTCGCAACCTGTAAAAAGATCGTAATTCCTTGAACGATCAATTGGTGTTTCAGCAATACGGCTTCACTCCGCGCAATCCCATCATTCGCCGCACGAATAGTCCCTGCTGCGTATTGCTGACAACGATATGCTTTCACCAAGCGCAGGCCATTTAAAATTGATTGCAGCGTTGTATTATATTTGCCTAACATTCCTGAATAGGTTTTTCTGGCTTCGCCTCCCCGCTTTCTCATGGTATTAGGGAAAACTACAATCAGGATGCTGACGCCAACAATCGTAAAAGCTAATATCCAATGAATAAACAGCAATGACAAAGCAGAGAAGAGAATAATGCATGTACATTTAATAATATCTATTGTCCCCAAAAAATACTGCTCGGCCACGCTGGGGATATCGTTATTGATAAATGATGTAAACGCAGAAATTTCTTCTCTTCTTGAGCTGTCATGTGCAGAAAAAGAGCGAAACGCATTTTCACGCATCTGCTTCTTCTGCTTGATCTTTAACGTGTCGCCCATGTAGTTATCCAGCCCGGCAAAACAAATCTGAAACAGGCTGACGGACAAAAATACACACAGCATGATTACGCGCTTAGAAGAATCTGTAAGAACAGACGTTATCAGACGTCCAGAAATAGTAGGTATCGCAACGCCGATCGCAGAGTAAACAATTCCCACAAGTAATGTGAATAGGAAAAACTTTTTATTCTTTCCCGTGAGTGAAAGAAAATCTGTCATTGAAATGCGCCCTCCTTCATGGGTCTTAATCTTTTGAAATCAAGTAAACTACCTGATGTTCTTTGACCACAGCTGGAGGCTCCACGCTATATCATCGAAGCATCAGATATGCTTCGACAGAATCTGATATAGCATCCTAACCATACTATAGTAATTCATATTATTTTTCCTTTCCCCAGGTGCTGGCAGCCCTTATATTCCTTTTCGGCCCTTTACCCAGTTCGTATTGATTGCCGGTGCCTTAGAAGCTGTACCAATAGCCTCAGCACCCATCCTCGCGGCCAAAATCACCGCTGGCTTCGTTAACAAATCTTGAAATACACAAAGTATTCCCGAGATTTTTTGCCTCGCCACCGGCGATTTTGCCTCACGAATCTGCACACTTCGGCTAATGGTACAGCTTCTTAGCTCACAGCCGCGCCCGGATGGCCCGCAGGAACTCCAGCCCGGTGACCTTTTGGGCGGGGGCCTCCCCCTCCCACAGCCCCACCAGATCGCCGGTCATCACGCCGCTCTCAATGGTGTCGATGGCGGCCCGCTCCAGCTTCCCGGCAAAGGCGGCCAGCTCCGGCAGGCCGTCCAGCTCTCCCCGCTTGGCCAGAGCCCCCGTCCAGGCGAACAGGGTGGCCATGGGGTTGGTGGACACCTGCTCCCCCTTGAGGTGGCGGTAGTAGTGCTGGGTGACGGTGCCGTGGGCGGCCTCATACTCGTAGTTCCCCTCCGGGGACACCAGCACCGAGGTCATCATGGCCAGCGACCCGAAGGCAGTGGATACCATGTCGCTCATCACGTCGCCGTCGTAGTTCTTACAGGCCCAGATAAAGCCCCCCTTGGAGCGGATGACCCGGGCCACCGCGTCGTCAATGAGCGTGTAGAAGTAGGTGATGCCCGCCTGCTCAAACGCCGCTTTGTATTCTGCCTCAAAAATCCCGGCAAAAATATCCTTGAAGGTGTGGTCGTACTGCTTGGAGATGGTGTCCTTGGTGGAGAACCACAGATCCTGGCGGGTATCCAGGGCAAACTGGAAGCAGGAGCGGGCAAAGGAGGCGATGGATGCCTCCACATTGAACTGCCCCTGGAGCACGCCGGGGCCGTCGAACTGGTGGATGGTCTGGCGGTATTCCGCGCCATCCGCACCGGTGAACACCAGCTCCGCCGTGCCCGGGCCGGGGACCTTGAACTCAGATGCTTTGTACACGTCGCCAAAGGCGTGGCGGGCGATGGTGATGGGCGCCTGCCAGTTCTTCACCACCGGGTTAAGCCCCCGCACCATGATGGGGGCGCGGAACACGGTGCCGTCCAGGATGGCCCGGATGGTGCCGTTGGGGGATTTCCACATCTGCGACAGCTTGTACTCCTCCACCCGCTGCTGGTTGGGGGTGATGGTGGCGCATTTGACGGCCACGCCGTACCTTTTGTTCGCCTGGGCGGCGTCGATGGTCACCTGGTCCCCCGTCTCCTCCCGGTGGGGGAGGCCCAGATCGTAATACTCCGTTTTCAGCTCAATGTAGGGCTCCAGCAGCTCTTCCTTGATCTGCTGCCAGAGGATACGGGTCATCTCGTCCCCGTCCATCTCCACCAGGGGGGTTTTCATTTGCAGCTTGTCCATTGGTCATCTCTCCTTATGATGTGAAAGGGCGGGGGCGGAAATCCGTCCCCGCCGCGGTGTTTTGGGAATCAGGTGCTTCTCAGAAGCTGTACGAATAGCCGAAGTATTCAGATTCGCGATCCAAAATTGCCGCTGGCAAGACGAAAAATCGCAGGAATACTTGGTGTATTTCACGATTTTTCAACGCAGCCGGCAACAATTTTGGCCGTAAAGCTGGGTGCTGAGGCTATTGGTACAGCTTCTCAATTCCAGGGGTCGTCCCTGGGTCCGGTGGGGCCGGTAGGGCCGGGGCCGGAAATGGTGGAGCGGGTGGACCAGTTGTAATCCGTGGGGCCGCTCCAGCCCGCGGGTCCCTTGGGGGCTGCGCCCTTGGCCCAGTCGTAGAATTTGGCCATAGCCCCCGTCCTATAGGGGCTCAGCCACAGGCTGAGGATGGCCCCTCCCAGGAACATGACCAGCATAATCAGCAAGCCCACCCCGGCGCTGGCGATCATCCCCCCAATATCGGAGACGCGGCCGTAGGCCACCTGGATCGAGATGGGGATGACCAGGGCGGCGATGCCCGTCAGCCACAGCGCAATGCTCAGCAGCTCCCAGCCGATAAAGGATAGCTGGAGGACAAAGGCCCTGCCCACATTGTCCTGCATCAGCCGCCTGCTCTCCCGGATGGCGTCCATGCCGGACAGGTTCTGATCCAGCAGGGCGTAGTCCGCCAGCGCATAGCGCATGGTGACCCACACCACCCCGATCTCATAGGCTACCACACCCACGATCATAACCAGCACCGGCAGCACCACCATATCGGTGACGGCGGCGATCACCACCATCGCCACGATCACCACCGCCAGGCCCACGCCCAGCAGCAGCGACCACAAAAACACAAATATTCCCGTGAGAATGCGGGTGACCAGTACGCCGCCGATGCGGGGAAAGGCGCAGAAGAGCTTTCCTGCGTCCGGGTCCTCCCCCCGGACCAGGGCCAGGGCATAGCCCTCATAGCCCACGCCCATCACGCTCTGCCACAGGTAGACGATGATGGACATCACCAGCCCCACCACCGCTATGCTGAACAGCACGCCGGGCCCCCGGCTCATAAAGTCCATGAGCACCCGCTCCATGGCCTCGTCCATCTCATAGCCCGCTAATATGTAGGCCCACAGCCTCTCGCTGTAGCCGCCCATGCCCCCGCTGAGCATGCGGCTCACAAAATTCACCATCCCCGTGCCCACCGACACAATGACGGAGAACAGCAGCGTCATCAGCATGGGCCTCGTCCTGGCGCCGCGCATGGCGGCCTTAACGCTCAGCTTCAGCTGCACGCGGTCATATTGCATTGCAATAACCCTCCTTCACTCTTTTCGCCGCCCCAGGGCGGCTGTCTCCTTCATTATAGCGCGGCTCAGCCTGAATTGCAACAAAAACAGCCGCCTGGGGGCCCGCCCTCCCTGCCGGAGCGTTTTACACAGCCAAAGCGCCCCTGATTTACATGAAATCAGGGGCGCTCTCTATTTTGGTATCCTAGGCACCGCCGTCAACCATCCGCGGTTTTCTCCCTTGACCCCGCAGAGTTCCTCACTGCTCCGGCGGACGATCCCCTTCGCCGCCGGCCGGGGCGCTCCCCGCCTGATCCGTGGGCGCGGGGCCCTGGATGATGATCGTCTTGTCCTCTCCTCCGGCCAGCCTGCCCCCCAGCATACCGGCCACCAGGGATTTCACGTCGATCCCCATGCTCTGGGTGATGCCTTCGGTGACCTGGGAGGTGCCGGTGATGATATCCTCCAGCAGCTTGGCGCTGTTTCCCTCGCCGTACATGGTGATCTTGTCCACCCTGGACAGGGGCTCGGCCACGTGCTTGGCAATCTCGGGCAGCGCCTGCATGACCATCTCAATGACGGCGGCCTCACCGTATTTTTTCATGGCCTCCGCCTTTTTGTCGATACCCTCGGCCTCCGCCAGCGCCCTGGCCCGGATGGCCTCCGCCTCCGCCTTGCCCACGGCGGCAATACCCTCTGCCTCCTGCTCCTTGGCGTACTTCTGGGCCTCGGCGATCTTCCGCTCCGCCTCCGCCCGCTGCTCCTGCTCATAGCGGGCCGCCTCCGCGTCCTTCTGGCGCTTGAACAGCACGGCCTCCGCCTCCTGCTGCTGGCGGTAGCGCTCGGCGTCCGCCTTGGCGCGGATCTCCGCCTCCAGCGTCTGCTTCTGCACCTCCACCTCAACCTGCTTCAGCTCGGCCTGGCGCTGGGTCTTGGCGATTTCGGCGTTCACCGTGGCGGTCTCAATGCTCTTGCGCTGCTCCTGGCTCTGGATTTCGTAGGCGGCGTCCGCCTCGGCCTTCTTGCCGTCGGCCAGGATCTTCAGCTCCGCCCGGCGGATCTCCAGCTCGGTCTGCTTCTGGGCAATCTGCGTGTCCGCCTGCACCCGGGCCTCGTTGGACTCCCGCTCCGCCTGGGCCTGGGCGATGGCGATGTCGCGGTCCGCCTGGGCCTTGGCAATGGCGGCGTTCTTCTTGATAAGGCTGGTGTTATCCGCGCCCAGATCCTTGATGAGCCCGTTCTCGTCGGTGACGTTCTGGATATTGCAGGAGAGGATCTCAATGCCCAGCTTGTCCATATCCTTGCTGGCCTTCTGCATCACCTGGTCGGAGAAGGAATCCCGGTCGGTATTGATCTCCTTGAGGGACAGGGTGCCGATGATCTCGCGCATATTGCCCTGGAGGGAATCCTGGAGATCCCGGGTGATCTCCTCCGGGCGCTTGTTCAGGAAGTTTTTCGCCGCCAGCTTGATGCCGTCCGCCAAGGGCGAGATGCGCACCTTGGCCACGGCGTCCACATTCACGTTGATGAAATCGCTGGTGGGGACGGACTGCTCCGTCTTGATATCCACCGTCATCTGCCCCAGGTACAGCTTATCCAGCCGCTCAAAAATGGGCACACGGATGCCGGCCCGCCCGATGAGCACCTTGCTCTCCTTTTTGAGGCCGGAGATGATGTAGGCCTGGTCGGGCGGGGCCTTGACGTAACCGCTCAGAATGACGATGAGCACCACTGCCACAGGCACAATAATGTAGAGCGCGGTGAGAATGTTTTCCAGCACGGGGACTCCTCCTTTCAAATTACAACTCAAATGACAGTCCTGCGTTCTCCTATATGAAACAAGCCGGGACGGCGGCCCTTCCACAGGGTATGGGGCCGGGGCCGCATCCCGACGGCTTGGAATTGTCAGCCCTCCGGCTGCATACCGCCCGCGGTGTCGCCGCGCATCGCCGCGAGCCGCTCCAGGGCGGCCACCTCCGCCTCCAGGCTCCGCCCGTCCCACTCCTGCCGGGCCCGCCTGTTCTCGGAAACCACCTGGGTAAGCACATTGACCACCCGCAGGCAGAGCGCCGCCTTGGCGCCCACATCCCCGCCGTCCCGCTCCGCCCGGGCCAGCTCTTGGAGGGTAAGCTCCAGCGTCTGGAAATAATCGCCCTCCAGACGGGCCCTGGCCTGCTCCTCCAGCCCGTCATAGTCCCGGAGAATCAACGCCCCCAGACCCTCCAGGGCGGTGCGCACGTAGGCGGTCTCAACAGGGGCCGCGGCCTGCCGGAGCCGCGCCTCTGCCGCGCGCCCGCCGCCGGCGCAGGCGTCGGAGCACAAAAAACGCCGCATCACAGGGGCGAGGCCGTCAAATTCCTGGGACACCGCCGCAAGCCGCTGAGCGTAGTCCTCAAAGCCGCCGCCGTCCTCCCCCTGCCGCGCCCTCATGTCAGGAAGCAGAGCCCCCTCAATTTCCAGCAGCTCCGACCCGATGGACGACAGCAGATCGGTATATTCATCCAGGACGCCCAGATCCTTTTCCTCCAGCGCCCTGGCCCCATGGCCGGAGAACAGCCTCCCAACGGCGCCGGACACCTGTGCGGACTTATCCTTGAGCTCATCGCCGCACAGCAGCCGGATCCGCTCCATGGGAAGCCCTGTGATGGAGGCCGGGATGGCGATGTGCATAGCGGTCAGCGAGCGCCTGATCTCGCCGCACAGCAGCTCCAGCCGCTCCCGCCTCCGCAGCAGCGCGTGCCCGTCCTCATCCCGTCCCCCACAGCGGCGCTGCCCCAGGGCGGGCTGGGAGGCGGCGCACTCCGCCGTAATCTCGAAGGGAATGCGCTTCTCCTTGCCCACTTTTTTTGCGAAAATGGTAAAGGCGGCAGTCATACTCAGCCCCATCTCCCGGCAGGCCTGCTCCATGCTTTTCTTTGCATCTTCGTCTATGCGGAAGTTAATCATCACCTGACCCATGGGCTCCGCCCCCTTTCCTTACCATGATATTATATCATTTGTAAAGCAAAATGCAATACATTTCTATACGTGCGCCCCCAGGTTTTTGCAGTAACTTCCATTTGGGCCGCGCAGCCGTCAAAAGAGCCGCCCCGGCCGGGGCGGCTCTCTCTGGCGCTTGTGTATTTACGTGCCTTCCCGGCGAGGGCGCTCCGATTCCTTGATTAACCGCCTGCACAGCACAATCAGACGCTCCGCCACGTCCACCGCCCGCTCCAGGGCGTAGATCACTGACGGGGTGAGCAGCAAAAATACCACGATCACCAGCCCCGACTGGAAATCCAGCGGCGTGAGCTGGAAGAAGCCGCCGAAGCCCAGCACGGCGATGACAAAGGCCCCCGTCATTGCCCCCAGCAGCGTCCAGCGCTTCCAATCCAGCGGGCGGGAGATATAGTAGAGCACCAGCAACCCCACCTCGCCCATGATGACCGTGGCCAGGGTGGACAGCGTGACCCGCTCGAAGGCGAAAGCCAGGGTGAACAGCTCGATGCCCACGATGAGCAGCACGTTGGTCAGCCCCCCCGGCAGGGCCCGGCGCAGCACGTTGGTCATAAACCGGCCCTTGACGATCTCGTGGTTGGGCTCCAGCGCCAGCACAAAGGAGGGCGCGCCGATGGTCAGGGCGCTGATGAGGGTTAGCTGGATGGGGATAAAGGGATAGGGGAAGCCGGCGACCAGATTGATCAGGGACAGGAACAGGGACATGATGTTCTTCACCAGGTACAGCGCCGCCGCCCGCTGGATGTTGTTGATGACCCGCCGCCCCTCCTGCACCACCTGGGGCATAGAGGCAAAATTGGAGTCCAGCAGCACCACCTGGGCCACCTGGCAGGCCGCCTCCGCCCCGGAGGCCATGGCGATGCCGCAGTCCGCGTCCTTCAGGGCCAGCACATCGTTCACGCCGTCCCCCGTCATGGCCACCGTATGGCCCGCCTTTTGCAGCGCCTTCACCAGCTTGCGCTTCTGGTCCGGGGTCACCCGGCCAAATACGGTGTACTCCCGCACCGCCCGGGCGTAGTCGCCGGGCTCCTTCAGCGTGGCGGCGTCCACAAAGCGGTCGCCCCCCTTGATCCCCGCCTCTATGGCCACGGCGGACACGGTGGACGGGTTGTCCCCCGAAATCACCTTCACCTCCACCCCCTGCTGGGCAAAGTAGCGGAAGGTATCCGGGGCCTCCGCCCGCACCGGGTTGCTGATCACCGCCAGGGCCAGCGGCTCCACACCCCCCACGATCCCCCCCTCCATGGTGGGGGCATTGGCGCATTTCGCCAGCAGCAGCACCCGGCAGCCCTGCTCCTGATAGGGGGTGACCATGTGCTCCAGGTCGACGTACCGGGCCTTCATGATAAACTCCGGCGCGCCCACCACATAGGAACCGTATCCCCGGAACACCACCGCCGACCACTTGTTGGCCGAGGTGAAGGGTACGGTGCGCTCCACCTGCCAGATGGAGGACTTATGGAAGCGCTGGGCCATGGCCCGGGCGGTGTCGTTGTCCGCGTCGATGGCCTGGTAATAGGCGTTGAGGATCTCCTCCACCCTGGTCCCGGGGCAGCGGTCCTCATCCAGCGCCACCACCTCCCGCACCGACATCTCCGGCTGGGTGATGGTGCCCGTCTTGTCCACACACAAAACATCCACGTGGGCCAGCGTCTCCACCGCGCTCATCTCATGCACCAGCGTCTGCCGCTGGCCCAGGCGCATCACGGACACCGCCAGCGCCACGCTGGTGAGCAGGTACAGCCCCTCCGGGATCATGCCGATGAGGGCGGCCACCACAGCCGGGACCGCCTGGGTGAACGCGTTCTCCTGTACCACCAGCTCGTTATAAAACAGGGCCGCCCCGATGGGGATCAGGGCAAAGCCGATGAACCGGATCAGCTTGTCCAGCGACTTCATCATCTCCGACCGGCCCACCCCCTGATCGGCCTTGGCCTCCAGGGACAGCCGGGCGGCATAGCTGGCCGTGCCTACGCGGTCCAGCCGGGCCCGGCACTTGCCGGACACCACAAAGCTGCCGCTGAGCAGCTCGTCCCCGGGGTTTTTGGTGATGGGGTCCGCCTCGCCGGTGATAAGGGCCTCGTTCACCGTCGCCTGGCCGGACATCACCGGGCCGTCGGCGGGAATCTGGTCCCCCGCGCCCAGCTCCACAATGTCCTCCCGCACCAGCTTGTGGAGGGGGACTGTGCCCAGCTGGCCGTCCCGCACCACCTTCACCCTGGCCTCGCTGAGCAAGGTGAGCTTTTCCAGGGTGGCCCGGGAGCGCAGCTGCTGGATGATGCCGATGACGGAGTTGATTACGGCGATGCCCAGGAACATCATGTCCCGGAAATTGCCGGACACCACCAGCAGCGCCGCCAGCACCACAAACACCAGGTTAAAAAAGGTCAGGGTGTTTTCCCGGATGATCTGGCCGGTGGACTTGGCATTGGAGGTCACAGCCTCATTGCCCAGCCTCCGCTCCAAAAGCTCGCACGCCTGGGCGGTGGTCAGTCCCAGCTTGGGATCGGGAAAAATGCGCTCCGGCTCCCGGCGGTCCCGGGCGGGGCGCTCCTCCCGCCGCCGGGAACGCTCCCTATCGTTATCGTTCCGCCCGCGCTTGGGCGGCGGGGCCTGCTGCGCCTGTGCTGAATGAGCCATAGATAAGCTCCTTTTTTGTTATAGTTTGGGGAATCATGGGATATCATACCACACAAAAGGGTTGGCGTAAACCGCCAACCCTTTAACGTTTTATGAATTTCGTAAAACCTATGGAGTGAAGCAGCCCTCAGACGCTCCAACGCACCTCGATGGTGAACACCCCGTCCTCCCATCGGGCGGCAACGGTATGCCCCATCCGCTCCGCCAGGGCTTTGACGATGGCCAGCCCCAGCCCGGTGCTCTGCCCCGTGCGCATCTTGTCGGCGGTGTAGAACCGCTCGAACACATGGGCGGCGTCCTCGGCGGTGAGCCCCTCCGCCCGGTTGGAGAAGGCGGACAGGATGACGCCCCCCTCCCGGTACAGCCGGACGGAGAGGGCGTCCTCCCCATGGCGCAGGGCATTGGTGAGCAGGTTGGAGAAAATCCGGGTCACCGCCCCGCTGTCCGCCCACACCGGGGGCAGGCCGGGGGCGATATCCACCTCCACCGCCAACCCAGCCGCCTCAATCTGCTCGTAGGCCGCCGCCAGCTGGTCGGAGAGCGCCCGGCTCAAATCCACCTTCTCCCGCTCCAGGGGCAGCTCGCCCCCTTCAATGCGGGACAGGTCGTAAAACGCCGCGATAAAGGTTTGCAGGGTCCGCGCCCTCCCCTCGATCACCGCCAGGTATTCCGCCCTCTTCTCCAAGGGCAGCCCCTCCCCCTCCAGCAGCTGCAGGTAGCCCAGGATGGAGGTGAGCGGCGTGCGCAGGTCGTGGGACACGTTGGCGATCTGCCTGCGCAGCTCCTGCTCTTTCCGCCGGTACAGCGCCCGCTCCTCCTGCCGCAGCTCCAACAGCTGGTTGAGACAGGACAGCAGCTCCTCCGCCCCGGCGCTGGGACAGGGCAGGGCCAGGCGCGCGGTGGTCTCGTTGGCCATCTGCTCCCGCATCCGGCGGGCGGCCCGGCGCAGCCCCTTTTCCAATATGGCCTGACGCACGGCGAGGCCGGCGCACAGCAAAACCAGCAGAATAATCAGGACGATCTTTATGGCAGCCACCCCTTTCACCGGTCATATCACTCTAAACATAATGAGAAACAGCACCAACAGCAGTCCCAGCAGGACTGCCTTGACATACCAGGGGGAGCGCTCCCCCCGGCCCAGCCACAGTCCCAGCAGAATCAGCAGGACGGGGCCGAAAATCCCCAAATCCGACCCAAACAGCAGCCTATAAAACTCAATGGGAAGCAAAGTAAGTGTTGTTTTCATGGAACCCCTCGCAAAAGAGCTTTAGCCGGGCCCTCCCGGCCCGGCTGAAAGCGGTTTCAATGTTTCTGCTTTTGCAGGATGCAGCACAGCCCGGCAAGAAAGGCCGCCGCGATTACAACACCAAGGGCGATGCCCATCCGATTTCCCCCTCGTCTCATTTGATCTCCTTCTTTCTAAAGCCGTACAGCCCGATGGCTGTACACACCGCCACCCAGAACGCGCCCACCAGCCACGCCTTGCCCAGGTACATCCAATCGCCCACCACTGCCTTGGCTCCATCCAGCATATTACGGGGGAAGTACCGGCATATGGTCAGCAGCGCATCCCCCACCGGCCCACCGGCGAGCAGGCCTGCCACATCAAAAATGGTCTCCAGTACAAACACGATGCCCACATAGAAGAAGGAGGACGCCATCTCTCCGTTCACCAGGAACAGACACATGCACAGCGCCGCCTGGGCGCCCACCCACAGGGGCAGGCCCGCCGCCAGGAAATAGCCCACGATGACCAGCGCCTCCGACGCGGAATAGAAGGTCCCCGCCTCCATAGGCAGGCACACTGCGCACAGGGCAATGAAGAAAGCCATCATCACCACCAGATAGGCGATGGACAGCAGAGTCTGGGCGATGAGCTTACCCAAGTAAATCTGGGCGCGGCTCAGGCCGAAGGACACCTCGTTTTTCAGGGTGGAGTTTTTGTACTGCCCGGCGAACACGATGTCCCCGGTGAGCAGGCAGATGCAGAAACCGATGGTTCCCATCTCCACGAGGGTAACGACAGCCGCGCCGAAGGGGGTGACCAAGGAATGGCTGTTGTGGAAGGCGAACATGGAGGCGTACAGCGCCTCCAACGCCAACAGGACGCCTAGGGCAATATAAGTGTAGGGCCGGTGAAGCAGCTTATAGGCCTCGGCACGGATGTAGTTAAGCATGGCGCCCACCTCCGATCAGGTTGAGGAAGTACGCTTCCAGATCCGCGCCCTTCTGCTCCATAGCCAGCAGGGCCACCCCGTTTTGCGCCAGGGCGTAGGACGCCCGCTTGGGGTCGTCCAGGCAGTCATAAAGCTGGATTGCATTGCCGGACAGCACCTCGAACTTATCCGTCCCCAGCTGGGTCTGGAGGATGGCGGCGGCCCGGGCCGCGTCGTCCACCTCCAGCCGCAGGCAGATGCGGCATTTGTCGTGGAGGGCCTCCGCAGAGATCTCCTCCAAAATCTTGCCCTGCTCCATAAACCCGTACCGGGTGGCCACGTTGGCCAGCTCGGACAGGATGTGGCTGGATATGAGGATGGTGGTCTGCCGCTCCCGGTTGAGGGTGCGCAAAATCTGCCGGAACTCCGCCACGCCCTCCGGGTCCAGGCCGTTGATGGGCTCGTCCAGGATGAGAAAATCCGGGTGGTTCATCAAGGCCAGTGCCAGCCCCAGCCGCTGCTTCATGCCCAGGGAGAATGCCTTGAACTTCTTTTTCCCCGTGTCCGTCAGATCCACCTGCTCCAGCACCTCGTCCACCACATGCTTCCCGGGGATGCCCCGCTGCAGGCGGTAATACTCCAGGTTTTCCCGCGCGGTGAGGAAGGGGGAGAAGGAGGGGATTTCAATCATGACCCCGGTGCGGGAGCGCTGCTCCCGCATGTTCTTCCCCGATGCGCCGAACAGCTCCATCTCGCCCCCGCTGGGCTCGGACTGGCCCGTGACCATCCGCATCAGGGTGGTCTTGCCTGCCCCGTTGCGGCCCACCAGGCCATAGACATCCCCCCGGCGCACCTGCATGTTCACCCCGTCCAGGGCCCTGCACGCGCCATAGGCCTTCTGGAGGCCGTAGGCCGCCATCACAGCCGTATTGTCGTTCATAGCGTTTCCGCCTTTCTGTTTGGATTGATCACATCATAACGCGGAAAGGCCAAAACTCCTCAAAGGAAGTCTAAAGAAATTCTAAATATCAGAAGCTGTACCAATCGCCGAAGTATTCAGATTGGCAAGTCAAAATTGCCGACGGCAAGGCGAAAAACCGCAGGAATACTTTGCGTATTTCAAGATTTTTCAACGCGGCCGGCGGCAATTTTGGCCGCAAAGCTGGGTGCTGAGGCTATTGGTGCAGCTTCTCAATTGGGGGCAGCGCCCTCGCCCAGCTTGAACCCGATCCCCCAGACGGTCTTAATATAGCTTTTGTCCGGGTCGGCCTTGGCCAGCTTGGAGCGCAGGTTGCTCACATGGACGTTCACCGTGTTCTCGTCCCCCAAAAAGTCCTCCCCCCACACCGCCTCATAGATCTGGGCCCGGGAAAAGGCCCGCCGGGGATTTTCCATCAGCAGGGCCAGAATGTCAAACTCCCGCCCGGTCAGGGTCAGCTCCTCCCCATTCAGGCTGACGGCATGGCTGTCCCGGTCAAGGGTGAGGGAACCCGCGGTGAGCACGTCCGCCCTGGGGGCGGAAAACTCCCGGCTGCGGCGCAGCTGTGCCTCTACCCTGGCCACCACCTCCGCATTATCAAAGGGCTTGGGGATGAAGTCGTCCGCCCCCAGCTTGAGCACGTTCACCCGGTCCGGCACCCCCACCTTGGCGGAGGCCACGATGATGGGCATGGTCTTGACCCGGCGGATACGGGCAATGAGCTCTTCCCCTGTCACGCCGGGAAGCATCAGGTCCAATACAATCAGGTCATAGTCGTATTTCTCCGCCCACAGCAGGGCCTCGCTGCCGGAAAAGGCAGAGCGGCAGGTGTAACCGGCGCCCTCCAAAATCGTGCACAGCAGGCGGTTGATGTCGGCGTCGTCCTCCACCACTAGAATGTTGGCGTTTTCCATGGCTGTTCTCCTATTAAATCGTGGTATTGTCACCTTCGCTTGGCCGTTCCAGCCGCCCCAGCCTCACTGCGCGGTCTCAATGATGACGGGGACGCCCCGGCAGCTCACCCGGGCGTCCTTCACCTCCACCCTGCCGCCGTCAAACAGGTTCTCGTACCATCCGTCCGGCACGTCCACCCGCACCAGCGCCTTGCCCCCGCGCACGCTGAACACCCCTGCCAGACGGCGGCCGCCCTTGCGGTGAACGGCATACAGCACATCCCCGGGCAGGGCCTGCACCGTATACGCGCTGTCCGCCATCAGCGGGTGCTTCTTCAAGGCGCACAGCCGCCGGAACTGCTCTGAACGGTCGGGCCCTGTCCAGTCCACCGGGTCCTTGTAAAACAGGTTGGGAAGATGGGCGCAGCCCGCCTCCTGCCCGGCGTAGATGAACCCGGTCCCCTTCTGGAAAAAGCTGAAGGCGGTCCAGTTGAGCAGGGAGGGCCCGTCCGGCACCAAAAAGGCGGCCCTGGCCTGGTCGTGGTTTTCCAGGAAGCGCAGCTTGCTGTAATTGGCGGGATAGGTCACCTCCTGGCGGTTCACCGCCTCGGCGTAACGCGCCAGGGGAACCGCGCCGTCCAAATAGTCCCGGAACACGGGATAAATGTCATAGTCATAGCAGATGTCAAAGGCCTCATAGGTCTGGCAGTCGGACAGGCAGCCAAAGCCCTCCGCCCGCAGGGCCGAGATGAAATCCGGGTCTACCGTCTCCGCCAGCCACAGGCAGCCGGGGCGGACGCTCTCCACCGCCGCCCTGGCCTCCCGCCAGAAGCCCAGCGGCACCAGCGGCGCCACATCGCAGCGGAAGCCGTCCACCATGGACGCCCAATATTTCAGCGTCTCAATCTGATAGGCCCACAGCCCGCGGTCCGTATAGTCCAGGTCGATGATATCCGACCAGTCCCCCACCCGGTTGCCGAAGGAGCCGTCCTCCTTATGGTAAAACCACTCGGGATGCTCCGCCGCCAGCACCGAGTCCGGGGAGGTGTGGTTGTAAACCACGTCGATGACGCACCGCATACCCAGCCTGTGGGCCTCGTCCACCATGCGGCGAAAGTCGTCCAGCGTGCCGTACTCCGGGTTTACCGCCCGGTAGTCCCGGATGGCGTAGGGACTGCCCAGCACGCCCTTACGGGCCTTCTCTCCAATGGGGTGGATGGGCAGCAGCCAAATCACGTCCACCCCCAGCCCCCGGATGCGGGGCAGATCCCGCCGCACCCCCTCGAAGGTTCCCTCCGTGGTGTGGTTGCGCACAAAAATGGAGTAGATTACCTGATTTCTCCAGGTCCTTTCCGTGTTTTCCGCCATGGTGCGTTCCTCCTGCACAATGTAATCTCCCGCCGGGCGGAGCGGGCAGAAACCCCGTCCCTTTCCCGGCGCTTTGCGCCGTCTATTATGCCAGATCGGAGGGGCCGCGTCAACTCTGAAAGTTTTCTATGATTCCCAGTGTGCCTTAAAGGGACAAGTGCCCCGCATCTGCTCCCTTCACGGATGGAATTGATTTCCCCTCCAAAACATGATAAAATCGTAGAGCATTTATGAACTGGAAAGGACGCGGGCGATATGATAGACAGACTGTTTAACGAGCTGTGCGCACTGGACGAGGTGGAAGCCCTTGCCCTGGGCGGCTCCCGTGCCGGGGCGCATTATGACCAGGCCTCCGACTATGACGTGTATCTCTATTGCCAAAGACCGGTCCCGGAAGAAACGCGCAGGGCCATCCTGTCCCGGTACTGCTCCGTGATGGAAATTGGCAACCACTTCTGGGAGTACGAGGACAACTGCCGGCTCAGCAATGGGACCGACATAGATATCCTCTATCGGGATCTGGATGCGTTCACCGCCGATGTGGCGCAGGTGGTGGAGCGGTTTCAGGCCCGCAGCGCCTACACCACCTGTATGTGGCACAACCTGCTCACCTGTAAGGCTGTGTATGACCGGGACGGCCGTCTGGCCCAGGCAAAGGAACGCTTTTCCGTCCCCTATCCCCGCCAGCTGAAGGAGAATATCCTGGCCCGGGGCTGGAAGCTGCTCCACAGCGCCATGCCCGCCTATGACGCGCAGCTTATCAAGGCGGCGAAGCGGGGGGATTTGGTGAGTGTCAACCACCGGACGGCGGGGTTTTTGGAAACCTATTTTGACGTTCTGTTCGCGCTGAACGAGACAACCCACCCAGGTGAGAAGCGGCTGGTCCAGCTCTGCCGGGAGCGGTGCGCCCTGCTGCCTAATCACTTTGAGGAGAATTTGGAGAAGCTGTTTCGAGATCTGTACCATGCGCCGCAGCAGGTGGCGGAGGATATCCAGGCAATCGTTTCGGAGCTGGAAAAGATTTTCCAACCGTGACCGGCCGGGAGAGAGGGGAAGTTTAGCTATGATGGCAGAACCGAAGGTATTTCAGATGAGCTTTGCGAAAGTTTACGGCCTGCTGGTGAGCAAGGCCGAGAAGAAGGGCCGCACCCGGGCCGAGGTGGATACCGCAGCCCGCTGGCTGACCGGCTACACCCAGCCGGAGCTGGACAGCCTGCTGGAATCGGCTGCCACCTATGGGGACTTCTTCCGTCAGGCTCCCCGCCCTAACCCGGACCGGGCATTGATCCGCGGTGTGGTATGCGGCGTCCGGGTGGAGGAGGTGGCCGACCCGCTGATGCGGGAGGCCCGTTATCTGGACAAGCTGGTGGATGAGCTGGCCAAGGGGAAGCCACTGGAGAAGGTGCTTCGGGCGCCAAAAGAGGACCAATGATGAACTGTTTGCGCCGAAAGAATGTGCGGCCAGCTATGCCGCCGGCATCGCCAGGTCTTTGGCGCTTTGCCATGGCTGGAGCCGAAAAAACAAATGAGGTGACTGTTATGCGGATGCGAAAAAAGAAAAATCTGTCCTCCCGGATGGATGCCTGCGGGGCGCTGCTGGTGCAAGATCCTGCGGCGGAAAAGGGGCGCTGGCGCGCACGCAAGCCGGACGCCGTCCGCCTGCGCCTGGAGCTGGGCTGCGGCAAGGGCCGCTTCACCGCCGAAACCGCCGCCGCCCATCCATCGGACCTGTACGTGGCGGTAGAGCGGGTGCCCGATGCCATGGTCATCGCCATGGAGCGCTGCCAGGCGCTTGGCCTTACCAACGTGTTCTTCATCGACGGGGACGCCGCCGCGCTGGAACAGTATTTCGCCCCCGGCGAGGTGGATCTTATATATATCAACTTCTGCGATCCCTGGCCGTCGGTGAAGCACTCCCGCCGGCGCCTCACCCATGAGGGCTTTCTGCGGGGCTACCGCCGGGTGCTCCGGGAGGGCGGGCAGGTCCATTTTAAAACCGATAACCGCGCCCTGTTTGAGTGGTCGCTGTTCCAGTTCCCCAAGGCGGGCTTTACCCTGTCCGAGGTAACCCGCAATCTCCATGAGCAAGGCGTTCAGGGCGTTATGACCGACTATGAGGAGAAATTTCACGCCCTGGGCACCCCCATCAACCGCTGCGTGGGTTCCATGGGGCCGCTGCCCGATGTGCCGCTGTCCGATGGTCTGGCCCGGCGTCTGCCCGGTTGGGAGCTCCGCCCCGTCACCGGGGCCAGCGTGGATGCCGTTCTGGCCCTGCTGCAAAGCGACCCGGCCTATTTTGACCTGGAGCGCCGCCAGCCTACCGCCCAATCCCTGCGGGATGACATCGCCCTGCTCCCGCCCCGCTGTGTGCCGGAGCAGAAGCGCTACCTCGCCCTGTGGAAGGATGGAGCACCCCAGGCAGTGCTGGACCTGGTGGAGGGCTACCCCCGGGAACGCACCCTGTATGTGGGCTTTTTCTTCCTCTCCCCGGCCCTTAGACGGCAGGGCACGGGCCGGGAAATTATGGACGCGGTGCTCCAATCGGCGGGGGACGCCGGGATGGACAGCGCACGGCTGGCCTGTCTGCTGAACAATGCCGCAGGCCACGCCTTCTGGCGCTCCCTGGGCTTTGGCGACCTGCGCCGGAGCGAAACCATTGGGGACCATTCCAACCCCGTGTGGATTATGGAGCGGCTGGTATAACCGGCAGACCCGTCCAGGCCGCCGCCCGGATGGGTCTGCCCGCGGTTGGCTCCCAAGGATGATCGCACATCTTTACGGATTTTGTGCCAAGCCATCGGCGGATTGACGCAAAAAAAGCCTCTGCCCCGGCCAAGCGGCCCGGACAGAGGCTTTTCTGATGCACTTCTCGCAAGAACTCTACAGCGGCAGCAGCACCCCGTACATCATCACAAAATGGGCGATGGAACCCAGAAGAATGAACACGTGGAATACCTCATGGCAGCCAAACCGGGGGTTATCCCGTCCCGGCCATTTCAGCGCATACAGCACGCCGCCCACAGTGTACAGCACACCGCCCGCCAGCAGCCAGGCAATCCCCCGGGGGCCGATGGCCTGCCACAGGGGGTAGAGCGCGAACACCGCCACCCACCCCATGGCGATATAGACGGTGGAGGTCACCGCCCGGGGGCAGTTGATCCAGGTGAGGCTCATCACCAGTCCGGCAATCGCCAGCGCCCAGATGATGCCGAACAGCGTCCATCCCCACGCTCCCCGCAGCGCGGTGAGGCACACCGGCGTGTACGACCCGGCGATGAGGAAATAGATGGAGGCATGATCCAGCTTGCGCAGGGCCACCCGGCCCTTCACTGTGGTGTTGACACAGTGGTACAGCGTAGACGCGGTGTAAAGCGCCGTCATGGACAGCCCATAGATGGCGAAAGACACGATCTTCCACACATCTCCGGCCCAGGCTGCCGCCGTCACCAGCACCGCCGTGGCCGCCACGCCCAGCACCGCACCAATCCCATGGGTGATGGCCGACCAGGGCCGCAGGCCGTCGTAGGGGTCCCGTCCCTTCTCCACCGGGCGGGCCCGGCGGCGGGGGACGCTCTCAAAGGGGTCCCGATATAGTACCTGTTCCATAGGAACACCACCTTTCTTATCTCTTAGTATAATACGAATCTCCCGCTACGTCAAGTCAAAAATTACGAAATATAATTATCGAAATTATATTTACAGGAAATCCCTTATTTGTCCCATCAAACACATGGGGGATTGAATATTCGGGAAAAACGGAGTATAATACTGCTATACCAAGCCGATTGCCGCCGCGCCGGCTTTGAGGGGGACGACCATGGAAAACTCGTTGGGCCTGTATGTGCACATCCCGTTCTGCCGGAGCAAGTGCGACTACTGCGACTTCTATTCCCTGGCGGGCCAGGATGACCGAATGGACGGCTACCAGCGCGCGCTGCTCCAGCAGATTCTGGACACCGCCCCCCGCACCAAAAAGCAGGTGGTGAACAGCGTCTACATCGGCGGCGGCACCCCCACCTGGTACGGTGAAAAACGGCTTCTGGAGCTGATATCCGCACTGAAAAAGCGGTTCAACCTTTCCAAGGATGTGGAATTCACGCTGGAGGCCAACCCGGACAGCGTTGACGAGAAAATGCTCCGCCGCCTGCGCCGGGCGGGGGTGAACCGGCTGTCCATGGGGATGCAGTCCGCCTGTGACCGGGAGCTGGCCGCCGTCCACCGCCCCCACACCTTTAAGCAGGTGGAGCAGGCCGTCAAGGCCGCCCGAAACGCCAAAATCAAAAATCTGAACCTGGATCTCATCTATGGCCTGCCCGGCCAGACGGAGGAGAGCTGGCGCGCCTCGGTGGAGGCGGCCCTGGCCCTGGAGCCGGAGCACCTGTCCTGCTACGGCCTCACCGTGGAGGAGGGCACCCCCCTGGCCCGCCGGGTGGCGGAGGGCGAGTCTCTGCCCAGCGACGACGAGCAGGCCGGACGCTACCTCTGGACGGTGGCCCGCCTGGCCCAGGCGGGCCTGGAGCAGTATGAGGTGTCCAATTTTTCCCGCACGGGCTACCAGTCCCGGCACAACCTGAAATACTGGATGGGCCGGCCCTATGTGGGGCTGGGCGCGGCAGCCCACTCCGACTTCGGCGGCTGCCGGTACTCCTTTGTGAAGGATTTAGAGGGTTACATCCGGGGCGTGCTGGGGGACGGCAAGCTGCTGGACGACATGGACGAAATCCCCCGCCGGGAACGGGGCAGCGAATACCTCATGCTCCGCCTGCGCACCACCCACGGCATTGAGGAGTGGGAGTACCGCCGGGAGTACTACATGAACTTCGACCCCCTGGCGGCCAAGCTGTCGGAATACGAACAAAGGGGCTGGGCCGTCCAGACAGGCCGCCGCTGGCATTTTACCCCGGAGGGCTTTCTATTATCCAACCGTCTCATCGGCGAACTGATGGAATTGCAGGAGGTAGAAACCCTGGAGGGTACTTTGGAAAAAATCCGGGGAGGCCGTCTTCCCGGGCGCGAATCGCAGCCGTCTGCGCCCCACAAGCCGTAAAAGGGCCGCCCGCTTATCAAACCGATAAGCGGGCGGCCTCTTTTTTGTCAACGGCAGTTTTCACTTGAGCAGCGCGAAATCATGGGCCTCCCGGAGCCAGTCCATCAGTTCCCCGCCCAGCTCCACCTCCCCCGCCACCGTTACATGGTGGGTCCAGCGGTTGGGATAGGGCTCCACAGCCACAGCAATGCGGGGGGACTCCACCCGGCGGGCCAGCCCAAAGGTGAGCAGCAGGCACCGCTCCGGCCAGCCCTTCCGCCGCCGGGGCAGCGAGGCAGCGGCGTACAGGCGCCGGTCATAAAAGCTGATCTGTGTCTTTTACACCTTGACCCGGCTGTCGGGAAAGGCCGCATCCAACCGCCGGAACAGCGCCTGGTACACCGCCAGCTCCGCCGGCCGCCCCTCAAAAAAGGCCTGCACGTCCGTCTCATAGTATTCCGGCGTCTTCACAGGCGTCTCCCCTTACGGCTGACGCCCGGTGTCAAACCATTTGATCTCGTTGGCCTCCAGATCCAGCCGCTTCCCCTCTCCCCCGTCTGTCCAGATGGTGGTGGACTGGGGCTCATAGGTGTTGTTGACCACGCAGAACTTGCCGTTCGCCACAAAGGCGTGTACCTCCACATTCACGTTGGAGGAGAACCAGCGGTGAAGCTCCCCCTCCCCGTGGGCCGCCCACAGGATGGCCCGGTAGAGCAGACGGCTGTTTTCAAAGCTGTAGGGCAGGCCGGAGATATAGACGCCACGGCCCGCGCCGTACTCGTTCACCGCAAGATGGACCTCCCGGTCCCGCTGCAGGAGCACCTGTGCGCCCTCCAGGGCGTACACATCCCGGGCTCCATGGCCGAAGTCGGCCTGCCCGGCGCAGTCGGCCAGGATAAAGTGATCCGGGTGCTCCTCCCAGTTATACTTGTCGTAGCCTAGGGTTAGCCCGGTCTCCTTCTCCACCCCCAGCACGTTGGCCAGCTGGAGATAGCGCCCCTGGTACTGATGGCCGGAGGGCTCGCCCACGCCGATGAAGCCGCCGCCGCGGTGGACAAACCGCTTCACCGCCGCAGACACCGCCGGGTCCTCCCAGACCGCGCCGCCGGTGTGGGCAGTATCGCCGCCGCCCACGTTGATCAGCACATCCACCCCGTCCAATCCATGGGGATCGGCCTTTATATCGTCAAAGCTGAGGAATTTCACCTCAAAGGGCGCGCCGGACAGGGCCTCGATCACCCCGGCGTAGGCGTAATTCTGCTTTTGATACAGGGCGTGGTGGACCATGTGGCACCCCCAGGACCGGGCCCGGCCCCAGGCGTTGAGCACCCCCACCGTTTTGACGCAGTATGGGGTAGTCCCCTTGATGTTGGCGTACAGCTCCCTGAACTCGCCGCATACCGACTCCACGTAGTCCAAAAACTCCGGGAATTGGCAGGCCAGCTTCAGATAGCCGCCGTAGCCGATGCGGTCGATGGGCTTGCGGAGGATGGCCCGCCGGGCGGTGACCCAGTTCTCCTTGGCCTCCCGCACCGGGTCGCCCCCCTCGTGGAAGGTGTCCGGGAAGAAATAGGGCAGGAACCGGCCCTCGGTGTATTTCACGCCGGGTATGTCGGAAATGAGCCGCAGGGTGGCCCCATTGCCCACCGATCCCACCACCGCATCCAGGCCAATGCCCTTGAACTCGTCCATATAGGGCTCGGTGCCGATGAAGTGGTCGCCCAGGAACATCATGGCCTCCCGGCCCAGCTCGTGGGTGATGTCCACCATCTCCTTGGCCAGGGCGGCCACCTCCCGGCGCTGGAAGGCCATAAAGTCCTTAAACTCCTTGGAGGGGGTACGGTACTGGTTGTTGTAGTACCCCTGGTCGATGATGAACTCAGGGCGGAATTTATAGCCCGCCTCTTTTTCAAACCGCTCCAAAATATAGGGGGATACGGAGGCCGAGTAGCCGTACCAGTCCACATATTTCTCCCGCTTCAGCTCGTCGAAAATCAGGGTGAACTGGTGGAAGAAGGTGGTGTAGCGGATCACATCCACGTAGGGGTGGTCCGCGATGAACTTGCGCAGCCGCTCCATGGTGAATTTGTGGGTCTTAGGCTGGCGCACATCGAAGGTGATCTGGTGCTCAAAGTCGGTCCAGCCGTTGGTAACCGCGTTATACATGTGCACCGGGTCCCAGATGATATAGGCCAGGAAGCTCACCGTATAGTCGTGGAACTCCTCGGGGGCATCCACCACCACACAGCCCGTCCCCTCCTCATAGCGCCACGCCGACGGCGGCAGGGGCCGGCCTGTGGTGCGGTCCACCACCTCCCACCAGCGCTTGATATCGTCCCGGGTGTTCACCTGCAGCAGCTCGCGGGAGATCCCCTTCATCAGCGGAATGGACAGCGCACCGCCCACAGCGGTGTGGAATCCTGTGGTGATGTAGCACTGCTGCACCTCATCCGGGTTGGCCTTCGCCCAGGCGTTGTCCTTCCGGGTGGTGTAGTAGGTGGAGTAAACCTTGGCATCCACCCCTTTCAGGGCCTCCGGGTAATCGGTGCCGTCGCAGTCCCGGATGGCATCCGCCCCCCAGCGCTTGAGAAGCTCCAGGGTCTCGGGTACCACGTCCACATCGGTGGGAATGGTAACCCGGCCGAATTTCTGTTGTTCTTCGCTCATTGATTCCTCCAGACTGGGGGTTATCCCTTGACGCCGCCGCCTGTCACGCCGGCAATGATCTTTTCAGACATGAAGATGTACAGCAGGAAGGTGGGCAGGAATACGATGATAACCGCCGCGAACATGCCGCCCCATTGGCCGGTATACTTCATGGCGTTGATGATGTTCAGCAGGCCCACGCCCACGGGAGCCATGCTCTCGCTGCTGGTGAAGATCAGGGCCATGAAGAACTCGTTCCACACGGACATGAAGTTGAAGATCGTCACCGTCACAATGGCGGGCTGCACCAGGGGCAGCATAATCTTCAGGAAGGTCTTGGGGGCGCTACACCCGTCCAGATAGGCGGCCTCCTCATAGGTGCGGGACAGGGTGGAGAAGAAGTCCAGCAGGTAAATGGTGGTATACGGAACCCGGAGCAGGATGTACAGGACGATCAGCAGCACCCGGCCCTTGATTCCCCACTGCACGGACAGGGAGTAGATGGGCATGATGACCATGATTACGGGCACGCTCATGGCAACCACCAGGCCGATGCGCAGGGCCTTGCCGCCGGTGAACTGCCAGCGGGAGAGCACATAGGCCGCAGGGGCCGCGATAGCCAGCACCCCCGCGCAGGAGATAACCGAGTACAGCAGGGAGTTGGCGAAGAACACCGACACATTCTGGACATTCCAGGCAGTGGCGTAGTTCTCCCAATGGAAGCCGCTGGCAAATTTGAAGATCTCCCCCTTGAAGATCTCCGGGGAGGTGGACAGGCTGGCGCCCAAAATCCAGAACAGCATCACCGCAGTAAACAGCACCCAGACAGATACGATCAGATAACCGGGCAGAAGCCGCAGCTCTTTTTTCCAATTGATCTTTTTCACACTGCTCCCCCCTCTCTCAATATTCCAGATCGCTGCCCTTGAAGAGCTGCTCGGTAATCAGATAGACCGCTATGATAATCAGCGTCAGCACCACGCCTACCGCCGCGCCTGCGCCCGCGTCCCGGGTGGTGATGCCCTTTCCGCCGAACACCATGTCATATAGGTAAATCACCGGCACAATGGTGGACGATTCGGTATCAATGGGAGAGAACATCTTGGTCCACAGGAAGAAGGTGGTGGTGTTGATGCTCCAGAAGGTGATGGAGGTCTTGATGACGCCCTTGAGCAGGGGCAGGGTGATATCGAAGAACTGGCGGCCCTTGCCCGCGCCGTCGATGGTGGCGGCCTCGTAGAGATCCTGGGGGATGCCTTCAATGCCGCTGATGTAGATGAGCATATAGTAGCCCACGCTGCCAAAGATGAAGGAGCCGGTCATGGCCCAGAACTTCAGGTCGGTGCCCAGCCACTTAACCTTTTCGCCGCCAAAGAGCTGGACGATCTCGTTGAGCATGCCGTAATCATAGTTGAAGATGTACTGGATCCACATAGTTGCCAGGGCCACGGCGCTGATGATGTTGGGCATGTAGATGGCGGCCCGGAAGAACTTCTTCCCCCGGATGCCGCTGGTGACCACCACCGCCATCAGCATGGCCAGAAGCAGGGTGAACACCCCGCCCACAATCCAAATCAGCATCATGTTGCGCATGGAGGTCATGAAGCTGGCGCTGCCGAAAATCTTAGCGTAGTTCCCCAGTCCGTAGAAGCTCCAGTCCGCCGTGGTGGCGGTAACGCTCTCCACCTGGAAAAAGCTCATGACCACCGTGCGGCACACGGGGTAGACGAACATGATCACCAGGGACAGCAGGGCCGGCAGGCAGAACCAGAAGATCATCGCCTTGTTTTTTCTCATGGGTTTTCTCTCTCCTTTCTTGTTTGGGATAATCGGATATAAGAAGCAGGCGGCGCCGTTGAGGCGCCGCCTGCCAGCGCGACGGGTTGAGCTATGGCTTTTTGATCAATACAGGGCGTCCAGGGCGGCGCAGAAAGCGGCGCCGTCGGCGTACTTGCCCTCAAACAGCTCGGTGCACATGGACTTGATGGTGTCCTTCAGATCCGCGTTGACGGACAGGCTGGCACACCAGGTCATGGGAGACACGGCAGCCTGGAGGGTCTCGATGGTGCCGTTCAAATCGGCGGGAGCGGTGTTGCGGCTGTCGGCGGGGATCTGGTGAGCCTCGTCGGCCAGCTTCTGGCCATACTCGCCGGTGGTCAGGAACAGGATGAAGTCAAAAGCGGCCTGCGGGTTCTTGCTGTAGCTGGTGATGGCCAGGGAGTTGGCGCCCATATACGCCGCGCCGTTGTCCGCGCCGCCGTCCACAGCGGGGTAGTTGAACAGGCCCCAGTTAACCTGAGTACCGGTGTTGCCGTTCACCTCGGCGGTGACATAGTCGGCGCAGATGACCATGGCGGCCTGGCCGAAGCCGATCTTGTTCTGGCTGGAGGGGAACTCGTCGGGCGCGCCATCCGCCAGATAGCCGGCGTTGCGCAGGTCGATGATGTCCTGAGCGGCCTGCTCGGCGGCGGTGCCGCTCCAGCCGCCGTTCATGGTCAGCTCCTCAATCTTGGCTTCGCCCAGGTAGCGGACCAGGGTATGATAGAAAGCGAAATCACAGTAGGCAGAGTCCTGGGCCAGGGGGCCGACACCCGCGTCCTTCAGCTTCTGGCAGGCATCCAGGAACTCGGCCCAGGTCTTGGGCTCAGCGGTGATGCCGGCATTCTCAAACGCGTCCTTGTCATAGAAGATACCGCCGATGTTGGGCTGCTCGGTAATGGCGTTCAGATAACCGGCCCAAGCGATGGACTGGTCGTTGAAGCACTTGTAGCTGAAGCTGTCGTAGTTGGCAGCCTTGGCCATCTCGGTCAGGTCGTAGGTGAACTTGTTGTAGACAGTGCCGATGCGCTTGTAGTCGTCCTCGATGATGTCGATGTTATCCTGGGCCTCCAGGGAAGCGGCCAGCACCTTGTTCACGTCGCGGCCCTTGAACTCAATGGTGATCTTGGCGCCGGTCTGCTCCTCGAAGGCGGCCTTGGCGGCCTCAATCACGTTGGCCTGGGGCTCGCCGGAGGACCACATGGACCACATGGTCAGCTCCACGCCGTCGTACTGCTTGCCGGCGGGCTCGCTGCTATCATCGGCGGGCTGGGAGGCGGGGGGATTGCTCGCGGGGGGATTGTTCGTCTCGACGGGCTTGTCGGCGCAGCCGGCCAGCAGGCCCAGCACCATGACGGCAGCCAAGAGAACGCTCAGGATCTTTTTCATTTCAGTTCCTCCATTTCCAAATATGTACTTGGATGCGGCGGGGTGCCTCCCCGCCTCTTACACTTTATAAGGTAAACGCTGCGCCAGCATATAACAATTCGATTGTTGCTTCAGTTTTTAGCTTTCTTGTTCTTTTTGCATTTTGTCAAAAGAGGAATTGCCTGTCCGCTCGGTTTTTTGGCAGATTTCATAATTCCATCCGCCGCTCTTTTCCTTTAAAGCAGACTTTAGCTATTTTTCTCCATTCCTCCCAAAATTTATTGTGGAGAGTTGCACAAAACAAAAAAAGAAGCTATAATGAGTTTTGACGGCCGCAGTGCGCATTTGTGCAATCTTGTGCCGGACGGGAGGGGCGCGCCATGAGTACCCATCAGTACATTTTGGCACAGTCGGATCGTGCCCTGGACGAGGGCACGGTCCGCAGCCGGGCCCGGCTGCGCTATGTGACCTACACCCGTTACAGCCAGGAGTGGACCTCCCAGCTCCACTCCCATACCTGCGGGGAGCTGTTTTTCATCACCGGCGGCCACGGCGACTTCCAGATCCGCCAGGACCGTTTTCCCGTGGCCGTCAACGACCTTGTGGTGGTCAACGCGGGCATCCCCCACACCGAGACCAGTCAGGACGGCAGCCCCATGGAATACGTGGTGCTGGGGGTGGAGGGGCTGGAGACCAGCGCCGACGCCAGCGGCTGCGTCCTCATCCGCCTATATGCGGAGGAGGCCATATCCAGCAGCCTGCGCACCCTGATCCAGGAGACCCGGGAGCCTCGGGCCGGATGCGATGAGATCTGCCAGCACCTGCTGGAGGTCATTTTGCTGCGCCTGGCCCGCAGGGACGACTTCGCCCTGTCCGACGCCGTGCCCGCCGGGCCCCGGTCCAGCCGGGAATGCGGCCTGGTCCGGCGCTATATCGACAACCATTTCAAGGAAAACCTCACCCTGGAACAGCTGGCCGGGCTGGTGCACATCAATAAATACTACCTCTCCCATGCCTTCCGCAAGGAGTTCAACACCTCGCCCATCAGCTACCTCATCTCCCGCCGCATCCAGGAGAGCCGCTTCCTCCTGGCCGAAACCGACCACTCCCTGTCCCAGATCGCCCAGATCCTGGGCTTTTCCTCCCTGAGCTACTTCTCCCAATGCTTCCGCCGCCAGGAGGGGATGAGCCCCATGGAGTACCGCAGGCGCCGGCGCGCCGGGAGCAAATGAGCCCATCGCGGCAATAATATATAAATGTAACGCAAGAAATTCCATTCCCATCCGATTTCGGTTTGGGTATAATATCAGCAATCACCAGGAGGCATCCCCTCCCGGCGGGCAAATATAACATGATGAAGGAGCGCGTGGTCTTATGTCTATTCTGGTTTGCGGAGGCGCCGGGTACATCGGCAGCCACACCTGCGTGGAGCTTCTCAACGCGGGCTATGAGATCGTGGTGGCGGACAACCTTTATAACTCCTGCGAGGAGGCCCTGGTCCGGGTGGAGAAGATCACCGGCAAAAAGGTCCCCTTCGTCAAAACGGAGCTGTGCCGCGAGGATGAGGTGGAGGCCCTGTTTGCCCAGCACCCCGGCATCGACGCGGTGATCCACTTCGCCGGGCTCAAGGCCGTGGGCGAGAGCGTGTCCAAGCCCCTGGAGTACTACTCCAACAACCTCATCAGCACCCTGTACCTTCTCCAGGCCATGCGCCGTCACGGGGTAAGGAACTTTGTGTTCTCCTCCTCCGCCACGGTGTACGGCGACCCCGCCACCGTCCCCATCCGGGAGGATTTCCCCACCGGCGGCACCACCAACCCCTATGGCACCTCCAAGCTGTTCCAGGAGCGTATCCTGTCCGACATCTGCGCCGCCGATCCCCAGCTCAACGTGGCACTTCTGCGCTACTTTAACCCCATCGGCGCCCACGAGTCCGGCCTGATGGGGGAGGACCCAAACGGCATCCCTAACAACCTGGTGCCCTATATCGCCAAGGTGTCGGTGGGCCAGCTGGAGAAGCTCCACGTGTTCGGCGACGACTACCCCACCCCCGACGGCACCGGCGTGCGGGACTATATCCATGTGGTGGACCTGGCAAAGGGCCATGTGGCCGCGCTGAAGAAGCTGGACACCAAATGCGGCCTGTTTGTGTGCAATCTGGGCACCGGCAAGGGATACAGCGTGCTGGACGTGCTCCACGCCTATGAGAAGGCCTGCGGCAAAACCCTGCCCTACGTCATCGAACCCCGCCGCCCCGGCGACATCGCCGTTTGCTACGCCGACCCGGCCAAGGCCAGGGACGAGCTGGGCTGGGAGGCCCAGCTGGGCATTGATGAGATGTGCGCCTCCTCTTACAAATGGCAGTCCACCAATCCCAACGGCTACAAGGCCTGATCACGTACAGAGTCAGGAGGAGACGATAATGAGTATGGTACAGGCAGAGCAAGCCCTCCAGGAGGCGCTGTCCGCCTACGACTTCGGCGGGACGGTAGAGAGCACCTCCCGATTCGGCGAGGGGCACATCAACGACACTTTCCGGGTGGACGCCCGGAGACCGGACGGGAGCGTGTGCCGGTCCATTCTCCAGCGGGTCAGCCCCGTGGCCTTCAAGGAGCCGGACAAGCTGATGGAGAACATCGTCAACGTCACGGAGCACCTGAGCCGGGAAATCACGCGGCTGGGCGGTGATCCCACCCGGGAAACCCTGTCCGTCCTGCGCACCCGGGACGGAGCCGCCAGCGTCACCGACAGCACGGGCGGCGTGTGGCGCGCCTTCCCCTTTGTGGAGGGCACCGTATGCTACCAGTCCGCCGAGACGCCGGAGCTGTTCGCCGCCTCCGGTCGGGCCTTCGGCCGCTTCCAGCGGCTGCTGCGGGACTACCCCGCCCACACCCTCCACGAGACTATCCCCCGCTTCCATGACACGGAAAACCGCCTGCAAAACCTGAAAAACGCCGTGGCCGCCGATCCCCTGGGCCGTGCCAAGGACTGCCGGGAGGACATCGCGTTCATGCTGGCCCGGGAAAAGGACTGCTCCGCCGCCCTCAGCGCCCTGCGGGAGGGGACGCTCCCCCTGCGGGTGACCCACAACGACACCAAGCTGAACAACGTCCTCATGGACGAAAAGACGGGGGAGGCCCTATGCGTCATCGACCTTGACACGGTGATGCCCGGGCTGTCCATCAACGACTTCGGCGACTCCATCCGCTTTGGCGCCAACCACAGCGCCGAGGACGAGCCCGACCTGTCCAAGGTAAATCTGGACGTAGGGCTGTTTGAGACTTACACCGCCGCCTTCCTGTCGGAGGCGGGGGACGCCCTCACCGAAGCGGAGATCCGCTACCTGCCCTGGGGGGCCAAGCTGATGACCCTGGAGTGCGGGATACGCTTCCTCACCGACTATCTGGAGGGAGATGTCTATTTCCACACCAGCCGCCCGGGCCAAAATCTGGACCGCACCCGCACCCAATGCAAGCTGGTGGCAGACATGGAGAAGCACTGGGACGAGCTCAACGCCATTGTGGAGCGGTACATTTCCAAGTAACAGCGCTAATAAAAGGGCGGGCCGACAGCAGTCGGCCCGCCCTTTTTACTTTTCTTACCGCATCCCGCCCATCATCTGGTGGGCGCCCTTCAGTTTGAAGCGCTTCGTCTCGTCCTCCAGCACGTGGACCTGCTCGAACAGCTCGGAGCTGACGGCGGCGGATTCCTCGCTGCTGGCGGAGTTGGTCTGAACCACCGACGAGATCTGGCCGATGCCCTCAGATACCTGGGCCAGGGACCCGGCCTCTTCCTTGATGGCCTCCGCGATGGTGGCGATGGCGTCGTTGGACTGCACCACCAGCTCCTGGGTCTTTTTCAGGGAGTCGGACACCTCGCCCACGATCTGGCTGCCCCGCTGGGTGGCCTGGATGGAGTTCTCGATGAGATCCTTGGTGGCCTTGGCCGCCTCGTCGGACTTCGAGGCCAGGTTGCGCACCTCATCGGCCACCACGGCAAAGCCCTTGCCCGCCGTACCCGCCCGGGCGGCCTCCACTGCGGCGTTCAGCGCCAGGATGTTGGTCTGGAAAGCGATATTCTCAATGGTGGCGATGATCTTGCCGATCTGCTCGGAGGCGTCGGCAATGTCCGCCATGGCGGACACCATCTGATCCATCTGGCCGCTGCTCACATTCACCTGCTCGCTGGTGAGCCGGGCGCTCTCCTGGGCGCCTGCGGCGGTCTCCGCATTGCGGTCGGCACTCTTGGACAGGTCATCCACCGTGGCGTACAGCTCCTGCACTGCGCTGGCCTGCTCCGTGGCCCCCTGGGCCAGGGCCTGGGCCCCGCTGGACAGCTGCTCGGCGTGGCTGCTCACCCGCTGCTCCGCCTGAACCACATTGCCCATGGCGTCGGACACCGCAGCAGTGAAGCGGTCCAGCGCAGTCTCAATGGATTGGAAGTCGCCGATGTATTGGGTGGAGGTGGACACGTCGAAATTGCCCTGGGCCAGCTCCCCCATAACCCGGTCGATATCGTCCACATACTCATGGATGCGCCCCAGGGACTGCTCCAGGGTCTGAGCCAGCTGGCCGAGCTCATTTTTGGAGCTGTATCCTATCTCCAGCGTCAGGTTGCCGTCCTGGAGAGGCCGAACCTTGTCCGTGATGAGCAGCATCGGCTTAATCACACATCTGAGCACATACTGCACCAAGCTGACCATACAGATCAGATTGATGACCAGACAGATGCTGGTAATCAGGTGCATCTGGCTGACGGTGGAGCTCATGCTCTCGTTATACTCCGCGCTCAGCTCCTGGCCGCGGGTCACCACCTCGTCCAGCAGGCCGACCAGCGTGGTGAGGTTGGTCTGAATCGTATCCTGGTAGTACTGCTGGGCCTGGCTGCGGTTCCCGCCGTACATATCCAGCACAGTGCCCGCAGATGCGTGAAGCTCCTTATGCAGCGGCTCAATCTTTCCGCGCAGCGTGTCGATGGCATCGTCGTGCAGGCTCATCTCGCTGTACAGCCACTTGCCCAGCACGCAGCCGGTGTGGTCCAGGCTGCCGGTAAATTCTGTCCCGGCATACAGCGCGTTGCTCAGGTTGGCCGCCCATTTGTAATGGGCCACCTCTGCCCGCTGGATGCTGTCCAGCATGGAGTTTGCCTGAATGCTCTTCTCCTGGGTGCCCTCAATGCGCAGAATATTCGCCGTGGTCACCACACTGAACAGCGTTACGGCCACAATGGCGCAGATGATGCGGATGCTGACAGATCTCTTGATGCTTTTACCCATGATGTTAAGTCCTCCTTCATTGATTTTGCCGCGGGCACAGCCAAGGCGCCGCAGCCCTCCGCCCGCGGCGGGAGGCGGAACTCATACTACGCCTATTATATCGGAGAATCCTCCCAATTGCAACAGTCAGTATGAGCATTCTGCGGCAGGAAAAATATCCCTGCCCCGTCTTATTTTCCGGGCATGACACAGCCTGCCGGGTTTCCCCGGCAAGCCGCGCACGATTATATGATTTTCTCAAATTCCCGCCGCCTCAGAAGGTGAGCACCTCCTGCTCCGGCTTTTCGGCGGGACTGATGGAGGCGGCGTACAGCACCGGGCCCTTTTCCCCCTCGTAGGCCCTGTGCGGCTCCATGCGGATAACCCCGCTCACATCCGCCCAGGCGCGGTTTTCAAAAGCGCCGAAGCCCTCCCCCCTGGCCACCAGGCCCAGGAAGGTGATGTCGTCTTCACAGCAGGTCATGGCAAACCGCCCCAAAACCGCGTCCTCCGGGTACTGGGGCAGGTGGCACACCACCAGCCTGGCGCGGACGGTTTTCCCGTCGTACCGCTCCGGGTGCTCCATCGCGTCCACGTACCAGATGCCAAAGTCGCCGTCGGGTATGTCGATGACCTCCTGCTCCAAATCGAAGGGGCATACCGTGTCATCGGCGTAGTCCTCGCTGGTTCCGTCGGTGTTCTCCAGGTAGATGCTGGCCCGACGGTTGACCATTTTCAGGTTGCGCTGGCGCAGCGAGGCCCGCAGCGCCCCGTCGCAGCGGTTGAACACGATCATATCCGCATTGGTGAGCTTTTCCATCATGATCTGGCCCAGGTTTTTGGCGTAGGTATCGAAGCTGCCCGCCTCCACCATGGTCATGATCTGGTAGAGCACCCAATTATCCGGCAGCGCCTCCTGATAAAGCCGCGCCAGAGACCACATGCCGTTATACTCAATCAAAATCTGCTTGGGCCGGTGCTTTTTCTCCAGCTGCTTCAGATAGGCGGGAGTCAGCTCCCCCTCCTCCTCCACATGGACCACCGTCACATTCTTCAGCGCCCTGGGGTCGTATTCCACTTCCCCCTCCTCGCAGCACAGCAGCAGCGTGCGCTCCTGGATGGCAAAGCCGTCGCGCAAAATGCCGTTGATAAAGGTGGTCTTGCCGCCGTCCAGAAATCCGGCGAACAGGTATACAGGGATGTCCATGGATGGTACGCCCCTTTACAGCCCGAACAGGGCCGCCAGCCTGTCCTCTTTCAGGTCCGCGCCGATGACGCACAGCCGCCCGGTATAGTCCGCCGGGCCGGTGCGCACCTCATGCTCCCCGGGGACATAGTCGAAATGGAGCCAGCTCCCGTCCCCCGCCGGGACGATGCCCTTGGCCCGCAGGATCGCGCCGCACTCACCCAGATCCAGCTGGTCCAGGATGCGCTCCAGCTCCTGCCTGGCAAAGGGCTTGACGCTCTCCCTCCCCCAGCTGGAAAACACCTCGTCGGCGTGGTGGTGGCCGTGGTGCTCATGGCCGCCGCACCCGCAGGAGCACCCCTCTCCATGGTCATGGTCATGATGATGCTCATGGCTGCCGTGGTCATGGTGATGCTCGTGGCCGCCGTGGTCATGATGGCAGTGCCCATCGCGGCCCTCCCCATGGCAGCATGTGTGCTCCTCGTGGCCGTGGTGGCAGTCGTGCTCCCCATGGTCATGACAGTGGCGCCCATGATCGTGGTGTGGGTGGGCGCACCCCGTCTGGATGCCCTCCAGCAGCTCCTCCTCCAGGGAGGTCTTCTCAATGGCGGATAGGATGGTCTTGCCGTCCAGCTGATCCCAGGGGGTGGTGAGGATGGCCGCCGCAGGATTCTTCTCCCGCAGCAGCGCCACCGCCCCCTCCAGCTTGTCCTGGGTCAGGTTCTGGGTGCGGGAGAGCACAATGGCGCCCGCGTGCTCCACCTGGTTGTTATAGAACTCGCCGAAGTTCTTCATATACACCTTTACCTTGGAGGCGTCCGCCACGGTGGCAAAGGAGTTGAGCCGCAGCGCCGGGTCCTCCTGCGCGGCCTTCTCCACCGCCGCCACCACGTCGGACAGCTTGCCCACCCCGGAGGGCTCGATAAGGATGCGGTCCGGGTGGAAGCGCTCCTCAACCTCGTGAAGGGCCTTCCCGAAGTCCCCCACCAGGGAGCAGCAGATGCAGCCGGAGGACATCTCGGAGATCTCAATGCCCGCGTCCTTCAAAAATCCGCCGTCCACGCTGATCTCGCCGAACTCATTCTCAATGAGCACCAGCTTCTCGCCCTGGTACGCCTCGGAAAGCAGCTTTTTGATGAGGGTGGTTTTGCCCGCCCCCAGAAAGCCGGATACGATGTCGATTTTTGCCATTTGGGTATCATTTCCTTTACTATCAGAATTTCTTTTTATTTTAACGCCGTGGGGTAGGAAAGTCAAGGCCCCCTCCCACAGGGGAGGGGGCCAAACAGTGTCAATTTGTGCGGATGGGGTAGATATCATCCTCCCCAAATTGGACGTAGTCCACCTGGGCCAGGTCTATGGGCGCGGAGAATGCCGCATAGCTCCCCAGCGCCCACTCCGGCTCCCGGGTGAGCATACCGGCTGTCACCTGGAAATAGGGGTCCGACCTCTCCCGGTGCTCCTTTGTCACATAGATGGCGTTGCCCTGGGCAAAGCTGACCTCCGAGCCGTCCTTCATCACAACCCGCACATCGCCGGGGAACTGGGGCTTGACGCGCCCGTTTTCCTCCCGCACGTTGCTGTGGAACTGGAATTTAATTCCCAGCGGAGAGAGTTTCATCATGTCCATGCGGTTGACCTGCCCGCTCTCCGGGTCGCTCCACTCCACCCCGGCGCAGTCAATGGCGGCAACCCGGCTCTCAAAATGCCCGCCGATGTCCAGCTTGAACTCCCCGCTGAATACCTGCGTATATGTCCACTTATCCAGATCCTGGTCAAAGTGCTCAACCCACAGCCCCCCCAAGATCAGCTGCTTGTCCCCGCCGTCGTTATATCGGATGCTTTGGAACGCCGCAGAGCAAATTGTCAGCACAATCTCCTTCACATTGTCTGTGGGGTCGGCGTCAGGCAGGGTCTCACAGCCATAGCCGAAGCCGGTCAGGCGCACTATCCCCGGGTCAAAGAGGGCGCATCCCCTTCCATAATAGGTTTCGTCCATTTCCTCCCAGCTGCTGTAGGCCACGCCCAGCCGGAGGAAGCCCTCTTCCTCCTCGCCGTACAGCACGTAATGGCCCTGAGTATCCCAGTCCAAATCGGGCAGCACAGTACCCTCGGGGGCCTCCACGCGCAGGTGCAGATAATAGCAGTCCTCGTCCGCCAGGGCGGAGACGGGGGTGATGGTGGCCCCGCCGCTGGTGACGCTGAACTGCTCGCTGCCGTCAAAGAGATGGCCCATACCGTTGAGGGTCTCCACCTGGGTGACGCTGAGGGGCTTTCCGCCCCACCCCTCGAACAGCCCCGCCATCAGGTCGCCCGCCCCCAATATCCGCGCCGCCGCGAAGGCGGTCATGGTGAGCGCGGCCGCTGCGGCAGCCGCCGCCAGCACCCGCAGGGGCGCCCTGTGCCACGGATTCCTTTTTATGCCTTTGGCGCGCTTCATGGTCAGCTCCTTGATCCGGGCGGACGAGAGGGGCGTTTCGCCGGACAGCTCCACGACGCCGTCCTCATAACCGTCCAGCAGGTCCGAAATCCGTTTGTTCATCTCAGTTCCTCCTTTGTCAGCAGTTCCTTCAGCTTGTTCCGTCCCCTGTGCAGCCTGGTTTTGACGGCGGCCTCGCCCATCCCCACGGCGGCGGCCACCTCCTTCACGCTCTGGGCATAGTAATACCGGCGCAGGAAAATTTCCCGGTCCTGGGGCGGCAGGCTGTCCACCGCCCGGCGCACCAGCTCCCGCTCCTCCGCCCGCTCCAGCGCCCCGGCGGGGTCGTCCGGGCCCGGCAGGTCCAGCGCGTCCTCCTCCAGCGGGAGGGTGCGGCCCGCCTGCCGGAGCTTGTTCTTCGCCTTGTTCCGGGCCACCGCGCCCAGCCACGCCTTCACCCGGCCCGCTTGCAGGTCTTCCGGCTGCTCCCAGGCTGCCAGAAACACGTCGGACGCCACCTCCTCCCCATCCTCCGCCGTCATGGCGCCCCGAAGGACTCCCCAAACCACAGCGGATACGTAGGGGAGGTAGCGGGCCATCAGCCCCTCCAGCCCGGCAGGATCGCGGGCGCGCAGCTTGCGCAGAATGCTTTCTTCTCTCATTGAACGGCTCCTTGTCGGTGGGTAAAAGCTGCTTTCACCTATCATATCACAGTCCGCGCCGCCCAGGTTTCACAAATGGACAAAAAAACCGGCCCCTCCCGGTGGGAGGGGCCGCGCCGCTCAGCACAGTTCCAGCATTGCCTTCACCAGGCCCGATACCTTCTCGTGGGCCTCAGCCTGTTTTGTGAGGTGGGACGTGTCATATTTCGTCCCGTCCGCCCGGTACTGGGCGTCCACTTCATCCTGCCACTCCCGGATGGCCTCCAGCCATTTGTCCAGAAACCGAAGCGGGTCGCCCGCCCAGTCCTCCGGCGACCAGTACCGGCTTATCAACACGCCTCCATTGGACTGCGCCGCACCTTGGCAGCAAACGGGAGGATAGGTGACCAGCTCCCCGTTGGCGTCCGTGTACCCCACAACCACCACGTCCGGGTCCGAGCGGAAAAACTCCTCCTGGGTGATAAGGCCCGCATCCCGCAGCTCCCTGCGCAGGGCGGCCCATTCCTCCTTAGAGACGTTGGCCTCCCCCGCCTTCAGCCGGTTCAGCACCGCCTTAGAGGCAGCCGACAGCCGGTCATAGGCCGCCTTCAGCTCCCCGCCGTCGGCCTGATCCGCCTGGGCCGCCTGTGTCGCCCGGCTCAGCTGGGCGGCAAAGCCGGACGAAGCCGCCTTACCGGGAGCGGAGGGCCGGTCCTGCACCACAGCCCACATCCCATTCTCCAGCGTCGTAGTTCTCATGTTCATACCAGGATTCTCACTTTCCTGCGCATCCCTGCACCTGTTGAATTTGTGTGAATTCCCTACACTTGGTTATGATAGCGGATGTTTTTCCCCACTGTATAAGTGATCAGGAAAAATTTTGCGGGCGCAGCTCCCAAAAAGGAGCCGCGCCCGCCGTTTCACGCAAAGAAGGGGTTTTAAATCACCCGCATCCGAATGACGCCGGGCGCCCTGCGGATGTCCTCGATGATGCTCTCGTCCACCTGAGATCCCGCGTCCACCATGGTATAGGCGTACTCGCCCTTGGACTTGTTGGTCATGTTCTCCACGTTCACCCCGCAGGCCCCCAGCTGGGTGGTAATCTGGGCGATGACGGCGGGGACATTGCGGTGAATGACGCACAAGCGCTGAACGCCGGACCGCTCCATAATCACGTTGGGGAAGTTGACGGAGTTTTTGATATTGCCGTTCTCCAGGAAATCCCGGAGCTGGTCAGCCGCCATGACGGCGCAGTTGTCCTCGCTCTCCGGGGTGGAGGCCCCCAGGTGGGGGATGGCCACCACGCCGCCGGCCAGGGTGATCTCGTTGTCCGGGAAATCGGTGACGTACCGCGCCGCCTTGCCGGACTGGAGGGCGGCGATCATATCGGCGTTGTTCACCAATCCGCCCCGGGCCATGTTGATGATGCGCACGCCGTCCTTCATTTTGGCAATGGCCGCGGCGTTGACGGTATCCTTGGTGGCCTCCATATAGGGCAGGTGGAGGGTGATGTAATCAGAGCTGGCGTACAGCGTGTCCAGCTCCTTCACCACCTTGATGTGCCGGTCCAGCCGAAGGGCGGCGTCCACCGACAGATACGGATCATAGCCGTACACATCCATACCCAGGGAGAGGCCGATGTTAGCCACCAGCGCGCCGATGGCCCCCAGCCCCACCACACCCAGGGTTTTGCGGTAGAGCTCCGGCCCCACAAAGGCGGATTTGCCCTTCTCCACCGCGGCGGCCACGTCCACGTCCCCGGCCTGGGCCTGCTCCTTCACCCAGGCCGCGCCGCCGATCACATCCCGGGAGGCCAGCAGCATGGCGCACAGCACCAGCTCCTTCACCGCGTTGGCATTGGCCCCGGGGGTGTTGAACACCACGACGCCCGCCTCGGAGCAGCGCTCCACGGGAATGTTGTTCACCCCGGCTCCCGCCCGGGCAATGGCCCACAGCTTCTCGGGAAAAACATAGTCATGGAGCTTGGCGGAACGCACCAGGATGGCGTCCTCATTCTCCACCCCGTCGCCGGTCAAATAGCGCTCAGCGGGCAGGCGCTCCAGACCGACCGGGGCAATTTTATTCATGGTTTTAATATTATACATGGGGAAAACCTCGATTTATATTAGTTGTTTTTGTCAAACTCCCGGATGAAATCCGCCAGCCTCTCCACGCCCCTCCCCGCAAACGCATCCGCATTTGCGGGGGCCCCTCAGATTTTACACCCGCAGGGCGAAATGAATTCACCCTGCGGCAAGGTTTTGCTTTGTAAAACACTTGAACGCGCCAAGCGCGGCCCGCTTTGCGGGCTGTCGGGCGTGGTTCATCCCTGTGCTTCACCCTGGCTTCAATTCCTTTTATCGAACTCCCGGATGAAATCCGCCAGCCTCTCCACGCCCTCCACGGGCATGGCGTTGTAGATGGACGCCCGCATACCGCCCACGTTCCGATGCCCTTTCAGGTTGGTGAAGCCCGCCTCCGCCGCCTCCTTGACAAACTTGGCGTCCAGCTCCCCGCTGACGGAGCGGAAGGTGACGTTCATATCGGAGCGGGAACCCGGCTCGGCGGGGCAGGTGAACAGCCGGGACTCGTCCAGTACGCTGTAAAGCAGCCCAGCCTTGCCGTGCTTGATCTGCTCCATGCCCTCCACGCCGCCTTTGGAATCCAGCCACTCCAGCACCAGGCCCAGCATATAAATGCACCAGCAGGGGGGCGTATTGTACATGGAGTCCTTGTCGATCATGGTTTTGTAGTTCATCATCAGCGGGGTATAGGGTAGCTCATGGCCCGCCAGATCCTCCCGCACAATGGCGATGGTCAGCCCCGCCGGGGCCAGGTTCTTCTGGGCGCCGCCGAAGATAATTCCATATTTGGACACGTCCACAGGCCGGGAAAGAAAGTTGGAGGACATATCGCACACAATAGGCACATCCCCCGTATCGGGCACATACTGCCATTCGGTGCCGTAAATGGTGTTGTTGGCACAATAGTAGAAGTAACTGGCCTGGGGGTCCAGCTTGAGCTGGTCCTGGGCGGGAATATAGGTGTGGTTTTTGTCGCCGCTGTCGGCGGCAAGAGAAATCTCGCCGTACTTCTTAGCCTCCTTATAGGCCACGCTGGCGAAATTGCCGGTGACGGCGTAATCCGCCCTGCCGGTTTTTCCGATGAGGTTCAGAGGAACCATGGAGAACTGGCTGGAGGCGCCGCCCTGCAAAAACAGCACCCTATAGTTTTCGGGCACATGGAACAGCCGGATGAAGCTGGCCTTGGTGTCGTCAAAGATCTTCTGGAACACCTTGGAGCGGTGGCTCATCTCCATTACGGACATGCCGGAGCCCTGGTAGTTGGTGATCTCGCCGCCCGCCCGCTCCAGCACCTCCAGAGGCAGCATGGAAGGGCCGGCAGAGAAATTGTAGACGCGCTGTGTCCCCATATCTCTTCCTCCTTGATTTTTCCCGCCCCTTTTCCAGGGCGGGGGATTTCGCCTGGCATTTTACCGCTTTAGCGTATTGTATTTATTATATGTGCTTCCCACCCGTTCTGTCAATGCCCAGATGGGCAAAAAAAGCCCCCCCTCTCAGGGGGGCTTTGGGTATTTTGTCCGCACAGGCCGCATTTTGCCGGGCAGGCTTGTATGCCCGGCATCCTCTCCCGGCCAAAACCGCAAAGCCGGGCCAATCGCCGGGGCGCTTTGAGCAGCGGCGTCCCCGCTTGGCTCACTCCTTGCACCTCAGCATCCGGGCGGCGTTCAGGATGGCGATGACGGCCACCCCCACGTCTGCAAACACCGCCCCCCACATAGAGGTCTTGCCCAGCGCCCCCAAGACGAGGAACAGCGCCTTAACGCCCAGGGCAAGCACGATATTCTCCTTCACAATGCGCAGGCATTTGCGGGCGATATCCATGGCCCGGGCCAGCTTGGCCGGGTCGTCGTCCATGAGCACCACGTCGGCGGCCTCAATAGCGGCGTCCGACCCCATAGCCCCCATGGCAATGCCCACGTCCGCCCGGCTGAGCACCGGCGCGTCGTTCACCCCGTCGCCTACGTAGGCCAGCACACCCTTTGCGCTCTTTCGGGCCAGCAGCCCCTCCAGCCGCTCCACCTTGTCCCCGGGCAGCAGCTGGGCGTGCACCTCGTCCAGCCCCAGCCGGCCGGCCACCGCCTCGCCCACGGCCGCGCTGTCCCCGGTGAGCATGACGGTGCGGATGCCCCGGCTTTTCAGGGCCTTGACGGCGGCAGGGGCGGTGGGCTTGATCTGGTCGGCAATAACGGCGCAGCCCAGGTAGCGCCCCTCCCGGGCCACATGGACCACGGTGCCCGCCTGTGCGCAGGGCTGAAACGCCACGTTCTCCCGTCCCATCAGCTTCTCATTGCCCGCCAGAACCCGTCTGCCGTCCACCAGGGCGGACACGCCATGGCCGGGTATCTCCTCCACCTGCGTCACCCGGGCCGGATCAACCTCCCCGCCCAGAGCCCTGCGCAGGGACTGGGCGATGGGATGGCCCGAATGACGCTCCGCCAGGGCGGCGGCCTCCAGGAGCTCCCGCTGGGTGACGCCGGGAGCGGGCTCCAGGGAGGACACCTCAAACACCCCTTGGGTGAGGGTGCCGGTCTTGTCGAACACCACGGTCTCCGTCCTGGCCAGCAGCTCCAGATAATTGCCGCCCTTCACCAGAATGCCCTGGGCGGAGGCCCCGCCGATGCCCCCGAAGAAGGACAGGGGGATGGAGATCACCAGGGCGCAGGGGCAGGAAATCACCAGGAAGGTGAGGGCCCGGTGGACCCACACCCCCCACTCCCCGAAGAGCAGGGAGGGGATCACCGCCAGGGCCAGGGCGGCAAACACCACGGCAGGGGTGTAATACTTGGCGAAGCGGGTGATAAAGTTCTCAGCCCTGGCCTTTTTGGCTGCGGCATTCTCCACCAGATCCAGAATTTTCGCCACAGTGGACTGTCCGAATGCGCGGGTCGTCCGGGCCTTCAGCAGCCCTGTGACATTGACGCAGCCGGACAGCAGCTCCCCGCCCACCCCCACGTCCCGGGGGGCGGATTCGCCGGTGAGGGCAGCGGTGTTCAGGGAGGACGCGCCCTCAATGACCACACCGTCCAGGGGCACCTTCTCGCCGGGACGGATGACGATGATCTCGCCCACCGCCACCTCGTCGGGGTCAACCTCAATGATCTGTCCGTCCCGCTCCACGTTGGCCGTGTCGGGCCGGATATCCATCAGCTGGGCGATGGACTGCCGGGATCTGCCCACGGCCACGCTCTGGAACAGCTCGCCCACCTGGTAGAACAGCATAACCCCCACCGCCTCGGCGGTCTCCCCCAGCACCAGCGCCCCGACGGTGGCAACGCACATGAGGAAGTTCTCATCGAACACCTGCCCGTGGCCGATGTTGCGGATGGCCTTCCACAGGATGTCCCAGCCGATGGTGAAGTAGGCCGCCAGGTACAGCCAGATGGGGGAAATTGCGTATACGCCGCCGTCCAGCCGGCTGGTGAGCAGCGGAATGCCAAACGGCACCCGGACCGGCGGCAGCAGCGCCGCCAGCGCCAACAGCACCGCCGCCGCAATGATGCGGATGAGCATCTTTTTTTGTTTTTTGGTCATAGCATTTCACTCCTAACAACACTACTGTTGTCCCGCTTCGCAGGCGGCTGGACGCTCGGTCGCTTTCGCTGCGACTCGGATAAAAAACAGATTTGCTCCGCAAATCTTGGTTTTTCATCCTCGCTCCGTTCCAAGCTTCCTCGCAGCCACCTGCTCAGCGCTTCTCAAGAATCCCTATACCCTCGGGCACGCCGCCGGGAATGACCTCCAACGCCACCGGGGCCAGCTTCAGGCGCTCCAAGAATTCCCGATAAGTCTCCGGGGTAAAAGCGTGCTCGTAGTGAAAGCCCACGCCCTGATAAATTTTAATCATGGAGCCGTAGGCCGCCCCCGCTTTCCCTTGAAGGTAGGTGGGCAGGATGAGCCGTCCGCCGGGGGCGGCAACCCGCCACAGCTCCTGCACCGCAATTTCCGGCTGGGGCAGCAGGTGGAGCACGTTGGCGGCGATCACCGCGTCAAAGCTCCCGTCCGGGTCGGACAGGGCGGTGATATCCCGGTGGGCAAACTGGAGGTTGGACAGCCCCCGCCTGGCCGCTTTTTTCCGGGCCCGGGCCAGCATGGCCTCCGACTGGTCGGTGCACAGCACCGAGCCCGCCCGTTTCGCCACGGCCAGGGAAAACTCCCCCGTCCCGGCGGCGCAGTCCAGCACGCAGGCTCCGGCGGGAACCAGCTCCCCCACACGGGCCCTGGCGGCGGCGTTTACCTTTCGGTTACTCCACTCAAACAGGTCATACAGCCCGGCGACCCGGTCCCAGAAGGTCCGGCTCACAGCACGATCTCACAGTCGGGCTCCACCTTGCGGCAGACCTTCACCACGTCCTTCATGACGGCGTCCACATCGTCCGCCTCAATGGTCATTTTCTGGGTGAGGAAGCTGACGGTCGCGCCGGTGACGCCGGGGAGCTTCTTGATAGCGTCCTCCATTTTGGCGGCGCAGTTGGCGCAGTCCAGGTCAATGAGCTTAAAGGTCTTTTTCATGGTGATACTTCCTTTCATTCCTTAATGTGATCCATCCCTTGGGCAATGATCCTGCGCACGTGGCCGTCGGCCAGCGCGTAAAACACAGTCTTCCCCTCCCGGCGGAACTTCACCAGGCGGCTGTTTTTCAGCACCCGCAGCTGGTGGGATACCGCCGACTGGGTGAGCCCCAGCAGCTTGGATATGTCGCACACGCACAGCTCCGCCTCAAACAGGGCGTACAGGATTTTGATGCGGGTGGAATCGCCGAACACCTTGAACAGCTCCGCCAGATCATACAGCGTCTCGTCGTCCGGCATTTCGCCCAGCACCTCGCTTACGGCGTCCTCATGGACAAACAGACAGCCGCAGCGCTCAATCTCGTTGTGGTCAGTCATGGCACACCCCTTTCACACCACAAACACATGAACATCTGCTCATATGTTAACTCAAAATCCTACCGCTGTCAATACCCCTACAGAAAAATTTTAGGCGCTGCCTGGAAATTGGCGGCGCGCCCTGCGGCCAGGAATTTATTCGCCGCACAGGGCCCGCCGTTTTGGCATGGCGGCAATTTTCAAACAAACTCCAAGCGGCGGGGCGAAACCATTTGATCCTGGTTCCGTCCCGCCGCTTGGAGACATATGCTCTTTATTTTTCCTGCTCTAAGTAAACCATCACCGCCGCGCCCGGCCCCACATGGGTGCCGATCACCGCCCCCACCGGATGCACCTGGCTGGGATGGGGCCCAAAGGTCTCCCGGGTCAGCGCCATCAGGCTCTGGCACAATTCGTCATGGGCGGTATAGCCGTAATACACCGGCAGGCGCTGGTCAAAGGCCAGCTCCTCCCCCACCAGCTTTACCAGGGCGGCCAGGCTTCCCTTAACGCCCACCCCTTTGCCCACCAGCCCCAGCTGGCCGTCCTTCAGGGTGATGATGGGCTTCACTTTCAAAAGCTCCCCGGCGATGGACACCGCCGCAGGCAGCCGTCCCCCCTTGTGGAGGTACTTCAGGGTGTCCACAATAGCCAGCAGCCTGACCCGGCTCTTTGCCCGCTCCAGCTCCGCCGCAATGGCGGGCGCGTCCATCCCCTGATCCCGGAGCAGGCACGCCAGGTCAATGAGCAGCCGCAGCCCCAGCACCGTCTGGGTGGAGTCCACCACATGGATGTCCTCATAGCCGCACATCTCCCGGGCGATCAGGGCGCTCTGGCAGGTGCCGGACAGGGAGGATGCCATGGGCAGGCAGACCACGCTGTCCCCCTTCTCCTTGGCCCGCTGGAACCAGGGCAAAAAGTCATCCGGCCCCGCCTGGCTGGTGGTGGGCAGCTCCTTCGCCTCGGCCAGCCGCCGGAAAAACGCCGCGTGGTCCAGCACATCGGGGAACTCCTCCTCCCCGAACTGCACCTTCAGGGACACCACCCAGATTCCCCTGCTCTGGGCCTCCTCCGGGCGGAAATCGGCGGTACTGTCTGTCAAAATATAAATGGCCATGGTATGGTCCTCCTCATCACATTTGATTCTGCCTGCTTACCTCGTGAAAAAAGCTGTCCAGCCGGCGCAGGGATCTCAGCAGCGCTTCCAGCTCCCCCTCCTCCAGCTTGGTGGCGGCGCTGTCCGCCATGCGGGCGTGGAAGTGGGCGTGAAGGCGGTTGGCCTCCTCCCCCTTGGGGGTGAGAAACACCCGGATCACCCGGCGGTCCCCTGGCTCCCCTCCCCGGTCCAAATAGCCCTTGCGCACCAGGGTGTTTACCGCCGTGGTCAGCGTGCTCACCCGGATCGCCAGCGCGTCGGCAATCTGGGTCATGGTGTTGCGCCCCGCCGCGGTAAGCCCCCCCACCGCCTCCAGCACATGGAGCTCCTTCACCGACAGATCCCGGGCGCCCATACCGTTGAGCGCCTGTTCCTCATAGGCCAGGATCTGGTTAAACACATGGACAAAGAAATAATTCAGCTCTTCCCGCTGGCTCTCGTTCATAGCCCCGCCTCCTCCGAATTTCAAATATTCGGCTTCCGAAATTATTTGAACCTCAAAATAATATACCCCGAAAAAAGGGGCCTGTCAACCCCTTTTTTCCTGCGGCAGGGTAACGGTAAACGCCGTACCCTCCCCCGCCGTACTGCGCACGGCAATTTTTCCGCCGTGCCGCTCCACAATGGCTGCGGCGATGGACAGCCCCAGGCCGTACCCGCCCTTCTCCCTTCCGCGGGCGGCATCCGCCCGGTAAAACCGCTCAAACAGGTGGGCCTGGTCTTCCGCCGGGATGGGCTCCCCCGTGTTGTGGACGGTGAGCGCCGCCTCCCCGCCCCCCTCCAGCGTCACGCGCACCGTCCCGCCGGGCCCGCAGTATTTGCAGGCGTTGTCCAGCAAGATGGCGCACAGCCGCCGAAGCTCCTCCCCGTCCCCTGTGACGCCCACGCCGGGGGCCACACTGCTCTCCAGCACCAGCCCCGCCTCAAAAGCCAGCGGCTCAAAGGACATCACGCACCCCTCGCACACCTGGCTCAGCTCCACCCGGCCCCGGGGGCGCTCCCGATCCCCCGCGTCCCCTCGGGCCAGGAACAGCAGATCCTCCACCAGCCCCTTCATCCGCAGGCCCTCGTCCCGCAGGTGCTCCACCCACCGGCTCTGGCTTCGAATGGTGTCGTCGGGATGGCCCAGCAAAATGTCCGCATCCGCCAGCAGCACCGTCAGAGGCGTTTTCAGCTCGTGGGAAGCGTCGGCTACAAACTGCTGCTGTCTGCGCCAGCTCTCCTCCACCGGGCGCACCAGCCAGCGGGAGAGCAGCACGCTCACCGCGAAAAAGCCGGGCAGCGCCGCCGCCAAAATCAGCGCGGCGGCCAGCGCCTGCCGCCGCACCGCCCCCCGCTCCCAGTCCATACCGGCAAAGGCCAGCTCCAGCCGGTTTCCCCCGGAGCGGATCAAAAAACGCAGACCCAGCCCCTCCAGCCGACCGGACTCCCGCCCGGCGGCCAGCGCCTCCTCCACCGCCCGAACCACCGTCTCCTCGTCCAGCACGGCGTTAAAGCCCAGCGCCAGCCCTACCCGGCCCCATCGGTCCGCCACCGCGTAGAAGGCGGGCAGGCCGGTGCGCAGCTCATCATCCTGTCCCAGGCCGCCGCCGAAGGGGCGCAGGGGATCCAGCGCCGCCTCTCCCCGGTCCAGCACGGCCTGCAGCACCCGCTCCGTCTCCTCCCGGTACTGCCGGGCGGCAGAGACGGTCTGAACCGCCAGCGCCGCCGCCAGCATCCCTGCCAGCAGCGCTGTGATGATGAGAATAAATTTCCAACGCAGTTTTTTCAGCATGGCGCTCCTCCCATGTCCCGTCCACAGCAGGTTTTCCTCAATCCGCCGGGCCCCGCCGCCCGAGGCGATGGACGGCGCAGCCCCGTCCGCCGCATTCAGCGCCGGCCCTATACTGAGAAAGGATCGGAGTTTTTTGATGATATTTTAGTATACCATCCCGCCCCCTGCAAATCAATTCCCGCCGTCCTGTCTGGGGCGGGAAAATTTGCCGCGGAAAAAAATTTATTGTTTTTTTGAAAAAAACTCTTTACAAAGTGGATGAAGTATGTTACCGTACTAACAGTAACAATTCTTATTAGCAATTTACAAGAGGGGAGCCGTCATGAACAACGTCCGCCAAAGTAAAAAAAGGGACGCCATGCTGGCTCTGCTGCGGGGAACCACCTGTCATCCCCCGGCGGACTGGGTATACCACCAGCTCAAAGCGGAGTATCCCGACCTGAGCCTGGGCACCGTCTACCGCAACCTGAACCAGCTGTGCGGCCGCGGGCTGATCCGGCGGGTCGGCCCGGTAAACGGACAGGAGCGCTACGACGGAACCCTCTCCCCTCATTCCCACTTCATTTGCAATCGCTGCGGCGCCATTCTGGATCTGCCCCAACGTTCTCCCGGGCAGGACTGGCTGGAGACCGCCAGCGTGCAATATGGCTTCCAGGCGGAAAGCTGCGAGTTCATCGTCCGCGGCCTGTGTCACGAATGCACGCACGCGCAGCCCGACGCACAAATTTAAACATTGGAGGAAAATTATCATGAAAAAATGGATCTGCCCTGTCTGCGGTTACGTCTACGAAGGCGAAAATCCCCCCGCCGAGTGCCCTGTCTGCCATGTCGCCGGCTCCAAGTTCACCCTTCAGGAGGGCGAGATGAAGCTGGCCGCCGAGCATGAGTACGGCATCTACGCCAAGACCGTGAAGAACAATCCCGACATCAGCGACGAGGACAAAAAGTACATCCTGGAGCAGCTCATGGCCAACTTCAACGGCGAGTGCTCCGAGGTAGGCATGTATCTGTGCATGGCCCGCATCGCCGCCCGGGAGGGCTATCCCGAGGTGGCCCTGTATTGGGAGAAGGCCGCCTATGAGGAGGCCGAGCACGCCGCCAAGTTCGCGGAGCTGCTGGGCGAGGAGCTGGAGCCCAACATGAAGGCCAACACCGCCAAGAATCTGGCCTGGCGTGTGGACTGCGAGTTCGGCGCCACTCAGGGCAAGTTCGACCTGGCCGCCTGCGCCAAGAAGAACGGCCTGGACGCCATCCACGACACTGTCCACGAGATGGCTCGTGACGAGGCCCGCCACGGCAAGGCGCTGAAGGGCCTGCTGGAGCGGTACTTCAAGTAATCCGGCACACAGGAGGATTTATCATGGACAAGTACGCATGCCCCTGCGGCTATGAGTATGATCCCGCGGTGGGCGATCCCGACAACGGCATCGCCCCCGGCACTCCCTGGGAGCAGGTTCCCGACAGCTGGGTCTGCCCCGTATGTGGGATGGGCAAAGACGTGTTCGAGAAAGCCTAAACAGCGCGTTTCATCGAGGGGAGCAGGAAAACCTGCTCCCCTCTTTTTACGCTTTTGCAGCCTCCTTGTGGGAATTTTTGTGGATAGTTCCCCACCGCTACCACTGATATTTTGCCACAATGGATATTCAGTTCTTCTGCCTACAAATTTTCGGCACTCTGAGCCCTTTCGTCCCGGGGCAGACCTATACCACGCTGCCCCGGCTGTTGCTGAGGAGTATCACAACGCCCCAAAATTGACCGCACATCACACCTTGAAAAGAACCGCCAAATCATGTATGCTAAGGGAAAATTGAGCGCTTGCACCATTACCTGCTGCCAAAGGAGGCCGTCCCATGCCCCGTGTTCTGATCATCGAAGACGATACCGACATTAACAACTCCACCGCCCAATATCTGCGGCGGCAGGGATGCGGCTGCGTCCAGGCCTATTCCGGCACCGAAGGAAGGCGCCTCTGGCAGGAGGGCGGCTTTGACCTGCTGCTGGTAGATCTGATGCTGCCGGGACTGTCCGGCGGCGAGCTGATCGCGGAGATACGCAGATCCGCCCAAACGCCTGTCATTGTGCTGTCTGCCCGAGCAGAGCTGTCCGACAAGGTGGAGCTGCTGAGCTTGGGGGCGGACGACTACCTCACCAAGCCCTACCAGCTGGAGGAGCTGTGGGCCAGAATTCAAGTCCAGCTGCGCCATGCCAGCGCCTCCCTTGTGCGCGAAATCCTGCGCTACCGGGACTGGGAGCTGAATTTTGACGAGATGACACTGACGGCAGCGGGCCAGCCGGTAAATCTCACCGCCCATGAGTTCAAAATCGTAGAGCTGCTGACCGGCCAGCCTAAGCGGGTATTCACTAAGCAGCAAATTTATGAGGCGGTGTGGGGAGATGCCTACGCCGTGGAGGACAAAACCATCACCGTCCACGTCAGCAACATCCGGGCCAAGCTGCGCCCCAGCGGCACAGACAGCTACATCCAGACCGTGTGGGGGATAGGATTCAAGCTGTCCGAGCGCTAGAGCCCCCCGTGGGCATTGTCAACAGGCCCAATGGAGGCGAGCCCTTCCGCCCTGCGGCGGCAGAATCCCTCGTCGCCGCAGGGCACATCGTCAATGTTCAAACAGCGCCTAAACTTTGCTCTTTCTTTACCATTCCTTTGCGATGTTTGGGCACTTGCCTGTTAGACTGGGCCTGCAAACAAAAAAGGAGGCTTTTGTATGACGGTGATACAGACATCGGGCCTGTCCAAGCGCTACAAGGATAAATGGGCGGTGGACCACCTGGATTTGCAGGTGGAGCAGGGGGACATCTATGGCTTCATTGGCCGCAACGGCGCGGGCAAGTCCACCACCCTGAAGCTCCTGTGCGGCCTGATCCGGCCCACCCAGGGAGAGGCCACGATATTCGGCAAGCCCATTCGGGACGGAGTGGTCCGTCGCCGGGTGGGGGCACTCATTGAGCAGCCGGGACTTTACCCCGACCAGAGCGGGCGGGAAAACCTGCTGCTGTACGCAACGCTGCGGGGGCTGGACAGCCCGGAACGGCAGGTGGATGAAATCCTGGAAACGGTGGGACTCTCCCCCAAGGAAAAGAAGCCGGCGAAGCACTACTCCATGGGCATGAAGCAGCGGCTGGGGGTGGGGCTGGCCCTGCTGGGCGGGCCGGATCTGCTTCTGCTGGACGAACCCATCAACGGCCTGGACCCGGAGGGCATCCGGGAGATGCGGGAGATGCTTTTGCGGCTGAACCAGGAGCGGGGGCTGACCTTGGTTATCAGCTCCCACATCCTGGGGGAGCTGAGCAAAATCGCCACCCGGTACGGCATCATCCAGGAGGGCCGGATGGCGGAGCAGATCACCGCCGGAGAGCTCTCCCAAAAGTGCGCCGACTACCTCCACCTGCGCTGCGACCAGCCCCAGAAGGCCGCAGCACTGCTGGATAAGGAGCTCTGCCTCAACCGCTGGGAGATGCGCCCGGAAGGGGAAATCCGCATTTACGATGCGGTGGACGGCAAAGCGGTGGGCCGGATACTCACCCAGGCGGGTATCTCGGTGGAGGAGATGGGCCTGCACCGGCAGGATCTGGAGAGCTACTTTTTGGAGCGGATGGGAGGATCGGACCATGTTTAATTTGCTGCGTATGGACCTGCGGCGGCTGTTCAGGACCCGGAGCTTTTACATTATGCTGGGAGTGACGGCGGCGTTTTTGATGATGACGGTAGCCATAGTGTCCGTCGCAATGGACCAGGCGAAGCTGGATGCGCTCGAAAGCACCGGACTTGTGGTGACCGGCGGAGACAGCGAGGATATGATGGAGCTGCTGCACGGCATGAACCGGCTGGACTTTCTTCACGAATGCCTGGGCAGCGGCTTCCTGTTGGCGCTGGCCTGTATCGGGGTGACCCTGTTTGTCAACGGCGATTTTTCCAGCGGGTGTGTGAAAAACATCTGCTTTGCCCGTCCCCGCCGGTGGGAATATGTCTTGTCCAAAATTCTGATCGCCGGACTTTACACCGCCGCCATTACGATTCTGGGCGTTCTGGTCTCGCTGGTATGCCCTATCTTTATGGGGCTGCACCTGGAAACAAGCTCTTTTACCGAAATTCTTCAGTATGCCTTCTGGATGTGGCCTCCCACCTGGGCTTTCAGCCTGCTGGGGCTGGCGCTGGTGCTGCTGACCCGCAGCTCCACCCTGAGCGTCATCATGGCGGTGGTTGCCGGGGGCGGCTTGATGGCAGCGCTTCTGCAAAGCCTGTGCCAGGGCTTTGGATGGCCTGACCTGACGCAGTATCTGCTCAATATAGTTGTCCGCTCCCAGTGCGCACCCATGCCGGACGGGGGCCGGATCGCCATGATCCTGGGCTGTTCCCTGGGCTGGGCCGCGCTCTACGCCGCCGGGAGCTTTATTACCATGGAAAAGCGGGATATCTGAGAAGCTGTACCCATAGCCGAAGTATTCAGAATCGCGAGCCAAAATTGCCGGTGGCAAGGCGAAAAATCGCGGCAATACTTGGTGTATTTCAAGATTTTTCAACGCAGCCAGCGGCAATTTGGGCCGTAAAGCTGGGTGCTGAGGCTATTGGTACAGCTTCTAAGAAAAAAGACCCCCCGCCCACAGGGCGGGGGGCTTGAGCAATAGGAGGAATTCCCATGCTGCCTGTCCTGATTTCTGCCCTTGCCGCGTTGGGCCTTGCCCTGCTGCGCTTGTGGGGCTGCCACCGCCAGATGGCGGATATGGCCCGGGTGTTGGAGGAGACCCCGGCGGAGAGCAATCTGCGCTTGACAACGGAGGTAAACAGCGCCACGGCGCGGCGGCTGTGCCGGGCAATGAACGCGCGGTTGGAGGAAGGGCGGCTGCTGCGGACGCAGGCGCTGAACAGCGAGCGGGAGCTGCGCTACACCATGGCCTGCATTTCCCACGATATCCGCACCCCCCTGGCGGGTGCCATGGGCTATTTACAGCTGCTGGAGGAGGAGCCGGACCGCCGGGAGGAGTATCAGCCCATTGTGAAAAAGCGGCTGGAGGAGCTGGACCGGCTGCTGGACCAGCTGTTTTTGTACACCCGCCTGCTCAACGCCTCCATCCCTTTGGAGTGCGGCGAGACGGCCGCCCTGCCTCCCCTGTGGGAGGCGCTGGCGGAGCTTTACCCCCAGCTGGAGGCGGCAGGGATTGCGCCTGAGCTGCACTTTGACCAGGAGGATATGAAAATCCGGGCCGACCCGGCGGCACTGGGCCGGGTGTATCGGAATCTGATCCTCAACGCCCTGCGCCACGGCGGCGGGGGGCTGGCCGTCTTCGGGCAGGACGGAACAATCCGCTTCACCAATCCCCTGCTCCCCGGTTCCAGGCCCGACCCGGAGCACCTGTTTGCCCGCTTTTATCAGTCCAGCCCTGCCCGGAACAGGGGCGGGGCCGGTCTGGGGCTGGCCATCGTCCGGGAGCTGATGGAGCAGATGGGCGGGGAGGTGTCCGCCGAAATCAAGGGGGACGAGCTGGAAATCAAGCTGGTGTTCTCCCAATAGCCGAAAAGCGGGGGCGGCGGTTCATAGAACTGCCGCCCGTTCAAGCTGCTGCGTCCGCCGTAGCTCAGCCCGCGTTGAGCTGATCCAGCACCGGCTGGACCACCACCATCTTTTCCGCCACCCAAGCCTTCCAGTTCTGCTCCAGGTCCCCGTCCTTGAGAATCAGCTTGGCGTACTCGTCCGCAAGGTCCATGGTGGCCTGGGACTTCTCCCTGGAGCTGAGGGTCTCATAGTCGTACTCCCGGGGAAGCAGCGTGGTATCGTCGCTGAGCTGGTCCCGGAGCTTGTAGAAGCGCCGCACGGCGTCCTGGATCTCCGTGCTGTAGTTGGGGCTGACCAGGGCGAAGTCGTCCGTCAGCACCACGCTGCCGAAATAGGAATCCTTGGAGGGGTATTTCCCGGCCATGACCGACAGGTGTTCGCCCTGAATGGCCGGGTCCAGCAGGGAGACGTAATTCCCATTCTCATCCCGCTCCCAGTCTATCCCCTCAAAGCCCATGTTCACCAGGTTCTGCCCCTCTTCGGTGGCGCAGAAATCCAGAAGATCCATGGCGCGCTCAAATTTTTCATCGCTGATGGTGGGATTGAAGATAACCTGGCCCCAATAGTTGGCATCCTCGCGGTAGTGGTATTTCCCATCCTCGCCCACCAGCTGGGCCAGATGCAGCACCTCATCCGGGTCAAGGCCCTGGGCGATCAGGCCGTTGCGGATGTAGGTGATGAGAATGGCGTGGCCGTCCTCCAGGGCGATGCCGGAGGTTCCCTGCACATAGAACTTCTGGGAACCCTCATACCGGGTGAAGGTATAGAACTCAGGGTCAATGACCCCTTCCTTATACATCTGCTGATAGGTTTTTAGCGATTCCAGGGTGCGCTGGTCCGCAGGCGCCCACTGGAACAGGCCGTTTTCGTCCTGGTAGTAGCCGTCCCCGATGTTGCAGGCCTCGGAAAAGTCCGTGGTGGGCCACAGCTTTGCCAGATCGTAGGTGCGGATGCTCAGGCCCACCAGGCTGCTGCCCACATTGCCGGGGTCCTTCTCCAGGAAGGTGCGGGCAATTTCCGCCAGCTCCGAGGGGGAGTACGTGTCCTTGATCTCCAGGCCGCAGGCCTCCAGCCAGTCCTTGCGCATGTAGAGCAGGGCATGGTAGCTCAGCCGCTCGCTGGGACGGTTGGTGGAGAAAACCGGCCTCCACAGGCAGTAGGTGCCGCCCAGCTTCTCCTCGGCGATGGCGGAGATGGGCACATCGTCCTGGGTTTTGGCCAGGTTGGGCCAGCGCTCCTTCCAGTCGTCGGGGAAGCGGTAGATCGCGTCCTGCGCGGCATAGGTTTCAATCTCGCCATAGGGATATTCCGCGTGGGCCACATCGGGCATGTCGCCGGAGTTGATCCAGACGCGCAGCCGCTCGTCCCAGTCGGACACGTCAATGGTGGTGGCGATGATATCAAAATCAATGTTATAGGTGTCCAGCCAGTAACGGCCCCAGTCGTCCCCGCTGTAGTCCCCCCCGGACTTGATGCCCGCCATCAGCCAGGTCAGGGTGAGATGCTCGTCATAGGTCTTTTTCCCCCCGGAGGCGTCCGGCGTGCCGGGCGCCGTGGAGGCGGGCGCGGGACCGGCGCTGTCGGACGGGCCCTCCTGCGCCGGAGCGCACGCCGCCAGGCCCAGCATGAGCACAAGCAGGGCGCTCAGCAGCGCGCACAGTGTTCGGGTGAACTTTTTCATAGTGATCTTCCTTCCTTTTTGTGTTTCTGAACGGGGCTTTTACGTCTCCCGGACAGGATGGTGTCAGGACTTGATCGCGCCCACCATGACGCCCTTGGTGAAGTGCTTTTGCAGAAACGGGAAAATGCACATGATGGGCAGGGTGGTGACGATGACGGCGGCCATCTTGATCCCCATGTCGAAGTTCCGGGCCGCCGCCTCCATAGAGCTGGTGCTGCTGGAGATGTTGGACTCCATCACAATGGAGCGCAGCACCACCTGCAGGGGGACGATATCGTTGCTGCGGATGAAAATCAGCGCGTTATACCACTCGTTCCAGCGGTCCACAATGCAGAACAGGGCGACCGTGGCCACAATGGGCTTTGCCAAGGGAAGAATGACGGAAAACAGAATGCGCCATTCCCCCGCCCCGTCCAGCTGCGCCGATTCCACCAGCGCCTGGGGGATGGAGCAGAAAAAGTTTCTGGCAATGACAAAGTAAAACACATTGACGCCGCTGGCCAGGACGACGGACCATATGGTGTTGGTGAGCTTCAGCTCCCGCATCTGCATATACAGGGGCAGAATGCCGCCGTTGAAGAGCATGGTGAACAGAATCGCGCCGAGAATAAATTTTTTCCCGGGAAAGGCGGGCCGGCTGGTCCCGTAGGCCAGGGACAGCGTTAAAAACAGATTCAGCGGCACCCCCAGTCCTACGATGAGCAGCGAGGTTTTAAAGCCGGAGGCGATGCGTTGGTCGCCCAGCAGGTTCTGATAGTTTTCCAGCGTCGGGGCGCTGGGGAAGAGCAGAAGCGGATGGTCTAAATATTCCCGCTGAGTGGAAAATGAGATGGCCACCGCATTGACCAGCGGGACGATGATCACGAGGATCAGGCATCCGATGGCCAGGAATATCAAAACATCGGCCGGTGACAGCTGTTTTTTCTTCATGGAGCGTCCTCCTTCGGGGCGGAGCGCCGGTCAGCCGAACAGGCCGGTCCCGCCTAATTTTTTCGCGCCCTTGTCCGCGGCCACCAGGAAAATGCAGTTGACCACCGAACGGAACAGGCTGATGGCCATGGAGAAGCCAAAATCAGGCACCGAGCCAAAGGTGACCCGGTAGATATACATGTCCAGAATCTCGCACAGGTCGGCCACCGCCGGGTTTGATAGGTTGAAGATCTGCTCAAACCCTCCCGTCATCAAATTGCCGATGGACAGCACCAGCATCACGATAATGGTGGGCTTCAAATTGGGCAGCGTCACGTGAAGCAGCATCTGCCAGCGGCTGGCGCCGTCCAGCTTTGCCGCCTCGTATTGATCCAGGTCAATCCCGGAGAGGGCCGCCAGATAGATGATGGCGTTCCACCCCGCGGACTTCCAGCTCTCCGTGATATAGAGGATGGGCGCAAACAGCTTGCCGCTCCCCAAAAAATTCACCTTATCCAGGCCCAGCGCGGTCAGCACGCCGTTGAGAAGGCCGTCCATGGACAGCGTATTGGTAATCAGGCTGGCCACAATCACCCACGACAGGAAATAGGGAAAGGTGAATATGGTCTGCGCGGCCTTTTTATACCGCTTGCCGGCGCACTCATTGAGCAGCAGCGCCAGAACGATGGGAACCGGGAACTGGAACAGCAGCCTGCCCACATTGATCCGCAGCGTGGTGAACACCGAGCGGAGAAAGGCCGCGTCCCGGAACACATACATGAAATTCTCCCAGCCGCACCACGGACTGCCCCAGATCCCACCCTTGGCGCTGTAGGTCTTGAACGCCAGCAGCAGGCCGGACATGGGGCCGTAGGCAAAGAGCACGAACCAGACCAGCCCCGGCAGCATCAGGCCGTAAATGGCCCGGCTTTTCCAGATATCCCGCCCCAGCCGGGACAGCCTACGAGGGATTGTTTGTTTCAATGGGCTCCCCCCTAAAAGTCGCGTTTCACGTGGTCCATTTCGCCCTCGAATTCCAGCTCGTGGGCCAGCTCCACCACCATGCGCATCTGGTTGGCGCTTTTCATCACGCCGCCGTGGATAACCACATTTTCAAAGTGAATCCGTCTGGGCCAGCGAACCTCCTGGTGCATCTCAAAGCCCCGGATGATGGACACGGGAAAAATGGGTCCGTCCACAGTGATGTTTCGGAAGTACACGTCCTCCACCTCGCCCCGCACCCGGTCCAGCGAGTATTTTGAGTCCAGAATCTTGATATCCACCAGTTTCTCCTGGGCGTCCTCAATCCGAATGTTTTCGTACACCACATTGCTGACCCGGGCCCTGTCCGCGTTGTGAATGGTGAGCACGCCGCCGGACTGATTCCCCTCGTATTCGCAGTGGATGATATCACAGTCGGAGTACAGAATGTCCGACACCTCTTTGCAGCGCAGCTCATACCCGATTTCCAGCGCGTTTCCGGGCTCCGCGTTCCACAGCACGCAGTCCCGCACCACAACGTTCTTCACATCGCAGCAGGCGGCGGGCGTGGGCAGCGGACATGCCTTGATCACGATGCAGTCGTCCGCCGCGCGGATGAAGCAGTGCTCCACCAGAACATCCCGGCAGCCCACAATGTCGATGCCGTCGCCGGTGACCAGCCGGGAGAGCACATTCACATCCCGGATTTCCACGTGGGAACAGGCCCCCGGCACGATATTCCACACGCCGTTATCCACAATGGTGATCCCCTGGACCAAAATATTTTTCCCCAGGGAGAACTCCGCCATCAGGCGGCCTCCGTTTTCATCCGGCTTGTGCCAGACCGCGCCGTACAGGATCCCATTCCCCGTCACCGACACGTCATCGGCCATGTAGGAGCGGATCCGTCCACACACAATGCTCCCTTCCTCCAGGTACGCGCTCTGCCCGGTCTGGAGTTCCAGGGTGCCCACGTTATACACTTTGCCCGCTTCAAAGCAGTATGTGGGCCTGGAGGAGGGACGGGGGACGTAGTGGGACTGGAGCAGAAACAGCGGACGCTTCAGCTCGCCGTCAAACTCAATACTCAGCTTTTTCAGCCCGGGCGCCGTAAAGCGCAGGGTCTGCCCCTCCAATTCATGGGAAATGCCCAGCGACACAGGCCGGATTACCGCCCGCTCCACCGGCTCGGACACCTGAACCTCCACGGGAAACGCGGCGCGCGTCTTTCGCACCACCACGGCATAGTCAAAGGAATCGGTATGGTAGACCGTCTGCTTTTGGCCGTCGCAGTATAGGGTATAACGCGCAGAGCGCGGGATCTCCGCCTCGGAACCGATCTCGAACAGCGGCTGTTCTGGAAACAGGGGGTTAGGATTGAATTTCAGCATAACATCCTCCTTGTCTGTCACGGGCGGACGGCGGTGCCGTCGGGCAGGCGGGCCAGCATCCACTCCCAGGCAGTCCCGCTCTCCCGGCAGGGATATTTCGCCGCCAGCGCCTCGTCAATATCCACGCCGATGCCGGGATTCTCATTCAGGTAAAGGAAGCCGTCCCGGTACTCAGGCATACCGGGGAACATCTCCCGCATCAGCGGCCCATTCAGCGACGGGTAGAGGCCATTAAAGCTGTCCGCCCACTCCTGCACGCCGAAATTGGGGCTGGAGATATCCAAATGGGCGTTGACGGCATGGCCGATGGGGGTCATGTCAATGGGGCCGTGCCAAGCTGTGCGGACGCCGTACGCGTCGCAGAACGCCACGAGCTTTCTGGCGGGGGTGATCCCGCCGATCTGACTGACATGGACGCGGATGTAGTCGATCAGCCGGGCGCTCACAATGGGCATCCACTCGTGGGGGTTGTTGAACAGCTCGCCCATGGCCAGCGGGGTGGCGCACTGCTGCCGGATGGTCTGGAACCACGCGGCCTGCTCCGGCTGAAGCACGTCCTCCAGGAAAAGCAAGTGGTACTGCTCCAGCTCCTTCGCAAAATTCAGCGCGTCGATGGGGGCCAGGCGCTCGTGGACATCGTGGCAGAATTCCAGGCAGTCCCCATAGGCGGCGCGGAGCTTTTCCATCAGGTCCAGTACATTTTTCATGTATGCCTTGGGGTCAAAATATCCCCCGGGGAAGGGATTTTCCGGCCTGTGCATGTTGGGGTTCTTTCCGCCGTAGCCGCCCACCTGCACGCGGATTTTCCGGTAGCCCCGCTCCCGCAGCGCCTCCACCCGCTCCAGGGTCTGCTCCGCGTCGGCCCCCTCCGCATGGGTATAGCAGGGAACGCCCGGCCTGCATTTTCCTCCGAACAGCTGGTAGAGGGGCATCCCCGCCAACTTTCCCTTAATATCCCACAGCGCCATATCCACGCCGGACAGCGCGTTGTTGAGCACAGGTCCGTTGCGCCAATAGCTCATTCCCATGGCGGACTGCCAGATATCCTCAATATTGGCCGGGTCCTTGCCGATCAGGAACGGACGCAGATATTTTTCAATGACGGTCACCACCGCCAGATACCGATGGGTAAAGGTGGCGCAGCCCACGCCGTACAGGCCGGGCTCACTGGTTTCTATCTTCACCGCCACCAAATTGACGCCCTCCGGCGCTGTGCAGATGGCCCGTACATCCCGTATCTCAATTCCCATCCCGTTCAGCCTCCTTTTTTTGGCCGCCCCAGCTGTCGCAGGGGCCGCTTTCCGGCATTCCCGGCAGAATCAGCCCTCCGTCGATGCGCAGGGTGACCCCGGTGATATATGCCGCCTCCGGGGAGGCCAAAAACGCCACGGCCTCTCCCACGTCTGCCGGGGTTCCCACCCGTTCCAGGGGAATACGCCGGCCCAGCTTGTCCCAAAAGTCCATCGGCACCGCTTTGTGCTTTGCCAGCTCCTCCAGCTCTTCCCTGCTGCGAACGGCGATGGCGCCCGGCGCCACACAGTTCACCCGGATGCCGTAGGGGGCCAGATCCAGCGCCGCGGACTGGGAGGCCCTGGCGACGGCGGCTTTCACGCCGCCGTAGATCCCATCCTGGGGATAGGCCCGCTGGGCGCGGGAGGAGGTGATCTGGATGATGCTCCCCCTTGTGCCGTTCCGAACCATCACCCGTGCAGCGGCCTGGGTGCAGAACAGGTAATTCTTCAGATCCAGGTCAATCAGGTCGTTGACCCCCTGCTCCGTCAGGTCCAGGATGCTCTCAAACCGGGTGGCCCCCGCGTTGTTGACCAGCACGTCCAGCCCGCCCAGCTTGTCTGCCGCGGCCTCCACAAACGCGGGCCCGGCGCCGGGCTCCCGCAGATCCGCGCGCCAGATTTCGCAGCGCCGGCCAAACTCCTCCCAAATCTGCCGCTGGAGCCGGACAGCCTGGTCTTCTGCGGAGCAGTAGGAAAATCCGATATCATAGCCATGCCCGGCCAGGACGATGGCAATTCCCTTCCCGATTCCCCGGCTGGCGCCGGTGATTACAGCCACTCTGTTCGCCATAGTAGTCCTCCTCGTGTTATAATTTCATCACCGCCGCCGCGCTGGGCGCGTCAATGCGCTGGACGGGGGTTGGCTCCACATTCCCTTTGGCATCCAGCCGGAACACGCACACATCTCCGGAAAGCTGGTTTGCCACCAGCAGCGTGCCGGTCTCCTCATCCAGCAGAAAATGCCGCGGGAAGCGGCCTGCGCTGGGGCATCTGCCCCTCAGATCCAGCCTGCCGCTGTCTGGGTCCACAGAAAACCAGACCAGCTCATCCGTCCCGCGCACACAGGCATAGAGCGTCCCATAGCGCCGGGACAGCTGCAAATGAGCGGTGAGCACCATGCCCTCCTGCCGCGCCGCCGTGCTCCAGGAGCCCCGGATCGCGGCAACGCCGTCCAAATCAAACTGAAGCATGAAAACCTCGTTGCTCAGCTCAGCGGTGACATAGGCGGTAGGCAGGCTGTGGTGAAATGCCATGTGCCTGGGGCCGCTGCCGGGCGGAAAGGGTATGGACGGCTGCCGGGGATTGGGGCGCAGGGAACCGTCTGCCCCCCGCAGATAACGATAAATCTGGTCGGTTCCCAGATCCACCGCAAAGAGCTCCCCGCCGCCGGGGGAAAGCCAGCTGCTGTGGATGTGGGGGCCCGTCTGCCGGCTGGGATTGGGGCCGCTGCCGCAGTAGGAAAGCTCCTGCAAAATCCGCATCTCCTCCCCCGAGCAGTCAACCGCCGTCAGCGAGCCGGACTCGTAGTTTGCCACATAGGCCACCGCCGTCTGGGAATCGAAACAGATGTGACAGCTTCCGCTGCCCGGAAAACGGATCGAAGCATCTATTTCACACACACCCTCCGGCGTTTTTTTGCAGCGGACCAGCCCCCCCTGGCCTCCCTCTTCTGCCGCGTAGAAGGATTCTCCACCGCCAAAAGCCAGATAGGAGGGATTTTTTGCAGGGCAGACGCCTTGCTCCCGGTACATCCCATCCGATTCCCGGCGCAAGGCCAGTATACCCGTGCCTGCCCGGGCCGGAAGCCAGTCGGGCAGCTGCGTATATTCGCCAATCAAAATCATGGCACATCCCCCTCTTGCACCAAAATACATATCTTAAACATCACATAAACATTATCTATATTTCGAGATAAATAATCAATTCACAGATTAGACAAATTTTCTCCGTTTGTGTTGTAGAATGTGCCGATATCCTGTTCATATCCTGGAAAGTTTCTTGACAAAAAAGCGTTTTCATGCTACCATGCTTTTGATACTGCCCATCGGAGCGCCCAGGACGGAATAATGTTTAGGGGATGTTTGAATGCTGGCATACCAGAGGACCTACGAGAAGATTTTGGAGGATCTGAGAAATGATGTTTACCCCGTAAATTCCCTTCTGCCGCCGGAGCCCAAGCTGGAAGAAATCTATCACGTCAGCCGCACCACGGTCCGGCGCGCCATCGCGCAGCTGGCGGATGAGGGGTATGTGAAGGTGAAGCAGGGCTGCGGGACGGTAGTTTTAAAGAATATCTATCCCGACGACTCCTTTGCATTTTCCAGGCTGCGCCACTTTGAGGATATCATCTCCGTGCGGCACGCATCCATTCCCGATCCCCAGCACATGACGGCGCGGGGCATGTATGTGGATCTGGTGGATGCCGATGTTAAAACCGCGGAAGCGCTGGATATTGAAATCGGCACGCCGGTTTACCGCCTCCAGCGGATCTTTTACAGCCGGGATATCCCCCTCATGTACCTGTTTGACTACATTCGCACGGATTTCTTCCCCCAGCTCGACAAATTTACCACTGAATTCTGGGATCTTTACCCCTTCCTCATCAAGAAATATGGCGTTCAATACAAGGGCTGTGTGGAATATATCTCCGCCGCCGCCGCCGACTTGGTGGATTCCCAGATTCTCCACATTGAGCCGGGTACTCCGCTGCTGAGGACGAGGCGTGTGGCCCAATGCGATAAGGGCCCGCTGGAATACGCCGTTCTGCATGTTCGCACAGATATCACCGAGCTGTGCATCACCATGGGGGACAACATTCCCTTTGACTCCACCAATTAGTCCCAAACAGAAAGAAGCCCTGAAATCCCAGGATTTCAGGGCTTCTCCATACTTTTTTGATGGTTATCCGTTCGCTTGAAATTTTCTGCGCCAAGTGGTAAAATCTCACCCGGAGTCTAATTGCGGGGAGCTGACGCATATGAGATTTTTTTTTGCGCTTAAAAGAATTGTATGCTTTGAGCTGCTGTGGAGGCTGGCCTTTCTCTGCCTGGTTAATCCGCTGTTCAGCGGATTATTCCACGCCTATGTATCAGCTGCGGGGCTCAGCCTCAACGGCGGCATTGTGTGGGCGTTTCTCCATCCCGTGGGCGCGGCGGTGTTTCTGCTGCTGTTTTTTGCCACGGCCTGGCTGGTATTCTATGAGTACAGCGTTGTCATCCGCACCGCCGCCCTGTACCGCCAGGGGGAGAGCTTCACCCTGGGCCAGGCCATGAAGGCGGCGCTCTGGGACCTGCGGCTGCTGCGGGGATGGGGCCTGATCCCGGGGGCTGTGTACTTCGTCCTGCTGCTCCCGCTGGTGGGGGCTGTCTATGTGAGCGGAACCGCCCCCCGGGTCACTATCCCATGGTTCATTTTTGGCGAGCTGCAAAAGAGCTGGGCGGGAGTTGTGGGGGGCATCGCCATCCAGGCCGGATATTACTTGGCCCATCTGTTGCTGCTGTTCGTGCCGGTGGTGATGGTGCTGCGGCAGCGGCGGTTTGGACAGGCCGCCGGGGACAGCCTGCGGTGCTGGCGGCAGCTGGGTTGGCGGGAGCGCATGGCGGTGCTGGCCGTCTACGCCGGGTGGAACTGGGCGTACACGGAGCAGGCCCGGTACTGGCGGCGGAATGTGCTGACCGGCGATGACTTCAACGGCGATTTTTTGAAGTATTTGTTATTCAACGAGGCATTCCAAAAAGATTTGCTCTGGTGGCTGCTGCTGGTTTTGCTCCAGGCTGCGGCCATGGCCGGGGCGGTTTGGCTGCTGGCATCTGTGCTGGCCAAAACGGGAGAGGCCCAGGCCACCCTCTGCCCCGCATGGGACGCGGACGGCGCAGCGGTGTGGGAGATCGTCTCCCGGCGCTGGGCCGCCTTTGCCGGGCGCTGGAGGGGACGTATGAAAAAGCTCCGCTGGCGGGCGGGAGCGGCGGCGGTGTGCCTCACCCTGATTGCCGGCCTCCTGCTGGGCATGGAGCACTCCCTGTTGGTCCATGCTCCCATCGTGCTGGCCCACCGCGGCGGAGCAGGCGGGATTGAAAACACCCGGCAGGCCGTTTTCTCAGCCATGGAACAGGGTATGGACTATGCGGAGATTGATGTACAGCTCACCAAAGACGGCGTGCCGGTGCTGTTCCACGACGGGAACCTGTGGCGGATGGCAGGCCGCGCAGAGAGCGTAGGCGAGCTGACGTGGGCAGAGCTTCAGGAAATCCCTGTGTCCGACAAAAACCACCCGGGAGAGACGGGAAAGATCGCATCCCTGGAGGAAGTCCTGTCGGTGTTGGCCTGTCGGCCCGGCATGGGGCTGCTTATCGAACTCAAACCCGAGGCCGGCACCGGCGATGCCCTGGCCCAAGCAATCATCCAGCTGGTGGAGCGGTACGAATTTGGCCGCCGGGCTATGTTCATGTCGCTGGATTATCTCTGCCTTCTGCCCATCATGGAACAGCATCCGGAATGGTGGGTGGGTTGTTGCGCCTATGGCGCGGCAGGAGATATTGATGATGTGGTGTGGCGCTATCAGGTGGACTTTCTGGCGGTGGAGGAGGCATTGGTGAGCTATCGTCTGGTGACCCGGGCCAGGGAAGTTAACCTGCCGCTGTACGTGTGGAGCGTGTATGACGCGGAAAAGATGGAGCAGTATCTGGAAATGGGAATCAGTGGAATCATCACCGATTTCCCGGAGGAGGCACTGGCTGTACGGCAAGCCTACAGAGACAGCCATCCCGGCGCGGAGTACATATGGCGGGAATTCGGGCTTCCCCGCAAAGAGGAGTGGGGCAGTTGGTGAGGCCTCCTGCCGGCTTCTCCGGCCCATCGGCTGGCCGCCGGGCCGGAGAAGCTGGGATGGACTTTTTCGCGTTCTGTATATTTGTTTTACATTGCTTGCTTTATCGCGGCAGAAAGAATGCTGAAAATAGGGGTTGACAGGAACGGGAAATCGTGCTATTATAATTTAGCCTTGACAAGCCGGAGTGGCGGAATTGGCAGACGCCCGGGACTTAAAATCCCGTGGGAGTGATCCCGTGCCGGTTCGACCCCGGTCTCCGGCACCAAATAAAATATCGCGGGGTGGAGCAGTCTGGTAGCTCATCGGGCTCATAACCCGAAGGTCGTCGGTTCAAATCCGGCCCCCGCAACCAAGTTCATGTGGTGAAAATGCTATCTTGCCCGTCAAGCCAGTGTTTTCAACGCATTCGCGGCCCTCGGAAAGTGAAATCCGAGGGCCGCGAAATTTTGCTATCCGCAAGCTGTTTTCCCAAACAGGAGGGTTTCGCACTCACACGCCCACCTTCCTGCATTGCCCTCCCGCAAACCTGCCCCGCAAAGGACAAAGAAATTTTATGCGCTTTTGACGCCGCTCCAATGGCCCAGGCAGGGCCGAAAGGAGCGGCGTTTTTT
>Ga0073907_1000034_pt1 | contig 180655 bp, 160 predicted proteins | sample GluameincwithD2O_FD_65483 | JGI IMG/M metagenome (GOLD analysis project Ga0073907, IMG submission 65483) | Mouse cecum microbial communities from Vienna, Austria - Glucosamine amended microcosms incubated with D2O | ecosystem: Host-associated > Mammals > Digestive system > Large intestine >... | reverse complement strand
TCAGCAAAATCTTCTTTGGGATATTATCTTCACTGGATGAGATGGCGAAGAACACATCAGGCGGCAGCACAATGTTGTCATTTCAAGTGCCAGGCAATAAAATTGCAACTGTAGTACTAGGGGTAGCGGAAGGCTCAAGAGAAGATAGCGAAAGCTGGCGTAATTTTTTCAGATACCAGAAAAGCCGCGGACTGAAAAAGATAAATCTGCTTTTTCCGGACAAAAGCCTCGGGCTTGTAGAGACTTTCTGGGAGTTTTATCCTGACGCCAAATGGCAAAGATGCGTAGTTCATTTTTTTATAGAAATGTGTTGAATGCAGTTCCCAAAGGCAAGGTCAAGGAAGTGTCCAGGATGCAAAAAGCCATCCATGCGCAGGAAGACAAGGATGCTGCACGACAAAAGACCTCGTCCATAACTGTCAAATTACGAAAAGAACGTCCTGGTAATGCCGCCCAGATTTTGGAAAGCGGCATTGAGGAAACATTGCCGTATTATGATTTTCCATCAGAGCATTGGCGAAATATTCGTACAAATAATCCGCTTGAGCGTCTGAACCGGGAAATCAGGAGGCGCACCAATGTAGTGGGCAGTTTTCCGGATGGACATTCTCCCTGATGCTGGTTTGTGCAAGGCTACGATATGTTGCAGTCCAGAAATGGGGCACTGAACGTTATATGAGGATGAAAAAAATGGAAGAAAACAAATGAAGTTAAGGAAGGAAACACAGCAATGGAAATCTCCCAGTACCGGTATTGTTCCTTTTTTGCGACAGCCGCTCATGGCGGTCAAGGCAACCTGCTTCGCAGGCGCGCAAGCGCGGCCTTGATCACCATGAGCCAGGCTGCCGCATTTTGGAACGGCGACGCGGCTCTGGGAAAAATTTTATATGGAAAGCATTACTAAAAACACCGAGCTGCATCCACGGAAAGTGCGAAAAATTCTGGACACTACCCGCTTCGGTTTTTGCTTCATAAATATGTAAATAGTAAAACATAAGCTATTTGGCCGCCGCTTCTTTTGAAAGATGCGGCGGCTTTTATTAGGGAAGCAGCCAGGGCCTTACAATCGGCCAGCCGCGTCAAAGCTTGTCAATACGGGCATTGATTGTTATTTATTCAGGGCGGAGGGCAAAATGGCACACTCATCCAAAGAAAAAAGCAAGGCATTGATGCAGTATATCTGTCAGAAAATACCGGCCGAATATTCCGGACGCATTAAGCTAAACAAAATTTGCTGGTTCAGCGAGATAGAGACAATGTATAAAACCGGCCATCCTCTTACCGGCAACACTTATATTCGCCAATGTTTTGGGCCAGTTGTGCTGAACGCGCATTTAATGCGCGAGGAGCTTGTCCGCGAGGGAAAAATTCAGGAAATCACTAATGATGAGTCCGGACGAAAGATTTACAGATATAAAGCCTTGCAGGAAGTCGAGATCGAAAAAATTTTTTCAGGGGAAGAAATCTCCATTATCGACGGACAGATAAGAAAATATCTATATATCGACGCGCATGGCATAAGCGATCTGTCCCATGACAGCATCTGGGCTTCGCTTGAAGACAGCGACGAAATGCCCCTGGATCTTTATCAGTTTCAGCCAGTCTATAGCAATGAGCAGGCGGCTTCGGTAAAAAAATATTCAGAGGAGAAGTGGCAAGAGGATTACGCCAATGTCTGCCCGTAGAGTGGTTTTTTCAGATCTGGCGCGCGTGAAGCTTGAACAGGAGTTTCCTGAAGAAAATGCGAAATTGCGGCGCGCGCTGATAAACAGAATTAGCCTTGAAAAAGCTGTCCCTGATAAATGTAAAGATTATTTCTGCTGGAAATATTCTTTCAGGGAAAAAATCATTACAGTATATTTTTTGCAAAACGGAATTAGCATGGATGCTGTGAACATAGTTGATCTTGAAATTTTTTTGACATAAAGAAAACGGCATCATATAGCATTCCACGCTTGAAAATACCCCTTAACGGCGAAGCAAGTTCGCCTTGGGGTAATATTTTTCCTCATGACAAGCATATTTGCCAAGATGGCTCAAGTCAATTCTTAAAATACAGTGCCACAGGGCAATCGCATAAATTAAAAATTTGTTTTTTTCTTTAGCAAGTTTGCGTAGCAAACGCAGCGTTAAAGAGGGTTCGGGGCGACCAGAGGCGGCGCGCAGCGCCGTGCCCGTTTGGCCGCCAAGGCATTACGGGCATCGACAGCAGCGATGGCCCTTGGCCCCCGACGGGGCGCTGGGCAGAGCCCCGCAAACTGCTTCATTCGATTGCCCTGAACAGCGCCATATATTCCTGATTGCCCTTCGGCCCCTTGATTGCGGCCGGGAGCACGCCCCGGAACTCCAGACCAAGCTCATTTATGCAAAAGGCCCTGATCTTTTCCACGGCCTGTTTTTGCGCTTCAACATCGCGCACAACTCCCTTTACGACAAATTTGGGCCCCAGTTCGAACTGGGGCTTGACGAGCAGGGCAAGCAAGGCCCGCGGGGCAAGCCAGGGCATACAGGCCGGCAAAACAAGCGTGAGGGAAATAAAGGAAAGATCGCCGGTCAAAAATTCCACAGGCTCTGGTATCAGATCCGGCGGGGCATAACGCAAATTGACGCCCTCATGGCTGATCACACGTTTATCCGCGCGCAATTTTTCATGCAGCTGGTTCTTGCCCACATCCACGGCATAGACCCGGGCTGCGCCACGCTGCAGCAGGCAATCCGTAAAGCCGCCGGTGGATGCGCCGGCATCCAGGCAAACCTTGTCTTTCACATCAAGATTGAAGCCATCGAGAAGGGTAATCAGCTTGTGGGCGCCCCGGCTGACATAACGCTCGCCGGGCAAAAGAATGAGGCTGGCATCGGGCGGGCAGGGCTGCCCGGGCTTCTGGACAAGCTTTGGCCGGTCGCCTGCAAATGCAATGCGGCCGGCCATTATCAGACGTTTCGCTTCTTCCCTGCTTTGAGTCAGACCTTGCGCAAAGGCGGCTTCGTCAGCTCTGGTTCTTGAAGCCATTTAATAAACAACGCTATAGGACATGACCTCGGGACGATGAAAGAAAAATTCGACACGGCGATTGACAGCGCGGCTTTCTTCCGAAAGGCCGGGCTTGAGCGGCCTGGTATCCCCGTAAGCCACGCCGCGCATTCTTGTTGGCTTGATTCCGTGTTCGGCCAGATAGCGCAAAACTGCGGCGCTTCTGGCACCGGAAAGCTCCCAGGCGGAATCAAATGGCGTTTTGGCCTCCCCACTGTCGGCATGGCCGCGCACAACAAGATACAAATTATATTCTTTCATGATGTCCAGAACTTCGTTCAGAACCTTCATGCCTTCCGGCTGCAGGGTGACCTGGCCCGGGCGGAACATGACGTCGGAATTGACTCTCAATTGCACACCCACATCATCCGCGCTAATGCCGGACGAACTCTGCGGCACGGCGTCCGCCATCAGCATCTGTTTGATTTTCTGGGCAATCGCGTAATGCGATTTTTCGACTTCGCTGATTTTCAGATCGCGGGTGTCGATTTTGTCCGTGTTCTGGATAAAGGGATTGTTGGAAACAGGAGAAGTGGCGCTGGAATCAAAATTTCTTTCGCCACTGAAGTAGGCCGCAAGGCCGGCCCTTGTTTCCGGTGGAACCATGTTGAGAACCCACAATAAAAGAAAAAAGGCCATCATGGCCGTAACAAAGTCCGCGTAGGCAACTTTCCATGCGCTGCTCATGTTTTTTCTCCCGTGGCGCGGGGCCGAAGCCCCGCGCAATCATCTATTTTCTAACCGCTTCTGAGCTTTTCTTCCATTTCGGGGAAGGTTGGACGATAAGGATAGGGTATTGCCCTGCGTCCGTATTCAACGGCTATAAGGGGCGTGGAACCTCGGATAGCTGCTGCCACAGCTTCCTTGATGGCGTTGAAATAAAAATGTTCTTCCGAAACAAAGTTTTCCAGCTTGGCGCCCATGGGGCCAAAGAGGCCGTAGCAGCACAGAATACCGAAAAATGTGCCGACAAGGGCGGCGCCAATGTAATGGCCCAGCACGTCAGGCGGCTCGGTGATCTTGCCCATTGCCAGAACAACGCCCAGAACGCAGGCAACGATACCCATGCCAGGCATTGATTCTGCCATGTGGGAAACGGAGTGGGCCGGCAGCATCCCCTCCTCGCGCATGGTTTCCATGTCAACATCCATCAGGCTGTCGATATCGGCCGGGTCGCCCGTCGTGAGATAGACCCTGAGCGTGTCGCCGATGAAACTCACGAGCTTGGTGTTTTTGGAAATGTTGGGATACTTGCTGAAAATCGCGCTCGATTCCGGCTTTTCCACATCGCCTTCGATGCTGATTACGCCTTCCCTGTGCATTTTGGAAAACAGGGCATAAAGCAAGGCCAGTGTCTCCAGATAGCGGGACTTGCTCGAACCCGGATCCGCAAAGAGATTTTTGAGGCTTTTGACAATCAGGCTGAACGTGTACTTCGTCTGCGAGCCAAAGAAAGCGCCAAGTCCGCAACCCAGAATGATTATGAATTCCGCTGGCTGGAAAAGAACGCCCCATTGGCCGTGCGACATGGTGTAGCCGGTTACAACAGATGCGCCTACAATTAATAGGCCGATTAAAAGATACATGCCTTACCGTCCGGGTATGCTTTCGAATGCATGACAGATGCCCATAAAGGTTTTGTCGTTCAGGATTGAACGGGCCGACTATACAACATTGTTTCAAATTGCTCAATGACAAATACCGCATCCATGCCATATATGGAGAGCGAATTCGTTCTCAATATAAAATCCGTCAGGATTTTGCGCCGCCAGGCTGCGTAAGCCAGTCAAAAAAAAACGCCTTTTGACTGGCGACCTTCGGCATTGAAATGCTTGCGTGTCAATGCCGGCATCTTTTGTAAAGCCTTGCCAGACTGCTTGTTACTGAATAGCCGGATTATACACCATCGGCCAGAAAAAATCCAGTCCTGTATTGCCATTTTGCCCATGCACAACCATTTTGCCGTCCAGGGTAAAAGGCTCAAGCGTAAATGTAATGGTTCCGTCAACATTCATGGCCTCGTTTTGAGCTCTTGTAATGTCAATCTGGCCCTGATTCCCGTCCTTCATGCTCAATTTGCCCGACAATTTGTCAATGCCAAATGTTGTGGCAAAAATCCTTCCGGCCGGTCCGTCAAGAATTTTCAGAAAACTGTTTGCCGGCCTGCATTGAAAATTGTCGAATTCCAGATTGAACACGCTTTCCAGGACTGGATTGGGCAGTTTGTTTCCATTGGCCTTCAGCTGAAAATTGGCCTTTCCCCTGGCTTCCCTGCAAAACGGCAGCCTCGCGATTGAGATTTTTTTGCCATTTGCCAGGACGCGCCATGAATTATCGGAAAAATCCAGATGGACCATGCCCTCTATCCGGCCGTTTAAGGCCCTGAACGACAAATTTTTCAAATCATATTTGCCGGCGCCTCCCACAAGGTCAAATCTGGGCTTCTGTGCGGCAAGGCCATTCCCCGTTATGGCCTCAAAGGCTACGCGCACATTTGTGCGCGGCCACGCCGCGGTTTTTGCGATCCTGCCAAAGGCTCCGAATAAAATTGGCACATCCCCCAGGAATATTTTTCCAAAATTTATCCTGCCGCCAATTGTGGGCCTTTCTCCGTCATGTTTAAGCACAATCTCGCCAGAACCTGAAATATTCCCGATCTGGATGGCCATTTCCTCAAGACGCATGTCTTCCGACTGTCTTTCAAGAAAACCTTGTAAACGCATGGGCTGCGTTTCTGATTTCCTTCCCGCGTCTGTCGGTAGATTTTCAAGCGCAAGTTCAGCGGAAATCGAACCATTGTCCATAATTGCCGCGCCTTTTAACGTCACGCTTGTCCCGAGCCAGTCGATATTGCAATCCGCGATGCGCAACAGGGATGTCGCGGTATTCAGGGCCCCGCCAAATCCAAGGCGCAAGGGGCCGGAAGGAATTGGCAGGGGCCATTTGAGAGGGGTGAAGCTTATGGTTGTATGCCTGAATGTCAAATTGGGGGAATAATAGTGAAGTTTGCTTCTGAAGGCCAGGTTGCCGGAGATTTTGGAGCCGGCCTTGAGCAAAAAATCGCCCTTGAGCTCGGCTTCCTGCTGGCCGGCCAGGGCTGCGGAAAGATTTATTTGCTCAAGCCCGAGGGAGCTTGCCCCTTTTTCCCAGAAAATGTCGCCTTTCTGAATCAGCAAACGCTGAACATTGGCTTTTGTGGAAGTATTATCTGACGCAATCCTGATGTCCCATGGCTCGGGGATGCCATCCGGATCAACTGGCTTGAGGGTGGGGCTGTCCAGACGGACTTCCCGGACGCTGAAATTGCCCATGAAAAGTTCAAGGAGGCCAATATCGGCATAACCCCTGGGGATAGAGACCAGGAAGGACTGTTTTGGACCGATAACGCAAAATTTGCACGAAGAAAATTCAATTCCGCCGCTTTTTAATGAAATGTCCGGACCTTGCAGCATCAGGATGGAGGAATTGGCATAATTTGCCAAAGCCTGGGTGAAAATCCTGCCCAGTTCGCCGGCGCGCGTCTTTTCCAGCCACCATGCGCCGCATGCCAGACAAAATAATATGGCGACCGACAGAATACAGGCCAGTTTCCGGCTTTTATACTTCATAGCCAATGCCCGAGCAAGCAATGAGCCTATTTCAAACAGGAGCGGCGGCATGAAAACCATGCCGCAGTTTTGGTCAGATTTTCCGCAATAATCGCAACATCAGTGCAAACAGCAAAAAAGCCTTGTGAACAACCCCTCAAGCACTCTTGCGGGATTTACCGTATATTGAAGCATTTCCTGCGCTTCCGAGAACCAGCGAATAATATTGGCCGCAATTTTGGGATCCGACGCCCTGGAAAAAACTTTTTCCATTTGCCCCTCCGTATTTCCGGCAAGTACCCGCAGCAGGGATTTTTGGCAGCCAAGAATAATCTGTTCCGCAATTGCGTTATCAATTGAACCCCTTAATGAAATGTGATCCAGAAATTTTTGACCGGTAGCAAAAAATTCTGTCAGTTCGTCTTCATAAGGCATCCGTCTTGCCTGATGGGGATCGGGCCAGGGGAGTGTAAGGACAAAGGAGCGCGAAACCAGCGTGGGCAAGAGCTGTTGGCGCTGGGGAGCAAGCAGAACAAAAAGAGTATCCCTGTTCGGCTCTTCCAATGCTTTCAGCAGGGCATTTGCCGCATTGTCGCGGTTCACGGGCAAGCCCATAAGGATGACAACCCTTTTGCCTTCCCCGTGAGGAGGCTGGGATATCAGGCTTTTCAATTCCCGAACCCGGTTCATGTTCAAGGCTTTTATTGGGCCGGGATTTTCTTCATCCTCCGTATTGCTGATGCGGCCATCGTGAATTGACAAATCCAGAAATTCATTGGCTCCGATCTGGAGGCAGGCATTGCAGGCCAGGCAGGGCGCCACACGCGCGCCGTTCGCAATAATCCCTTCGCAATTTGCGAGCGCGGCCCAGTACCTGGCCAGATCCATGCGTTGCGCGGCCGTCCCCCCCTCAAGCAAAAGGGTTTGGGGCGGACGGCGCGAAAGACGGGCCAGCGCGTCCAGAAGCGGTTTCAGATCGTCATCATGAAGATGTGTATATGCTTCATCTTCCTGAACGGGCGGCCCGGTTTTTTCCTTGCGGGGGGCAGCCATTTCAATTCTGGCGGAAAATGGTCTGATCCCTGTCCGGGCCCACGGAAATCATCGTGATCGGCGTACCGGCAAGTTCCTCGAGCGCGCGGACATAATTTTGGGCCTCTTTGGGCAACTCCCCGAATTTGCGGCACTTTTCAATGCTGTCTTCAAATCCGGCAAATTCCTCATAAACAGGGGTTACTTTGGCCAGCGCGCCTTCTTCCTGCGGAGGGTATTCCAGCTTTTTGCCGTCAAGCATATAGGCGACACAGACCTTGAGAACGGGCAAATTCTGGAGAACATCAAGCTTGGTCAGGGCAATGCCGGTAAGACCGTTCAGGCGGCAGCTTTCACGCAGGATCACGGCGTCGAACCAGCCGCAGCGCCTGGGCCTGCCCGTGGTCGCTCCAAATTCATGGCCGCTTGCGCGCAAATATGTGCCTGCGTCATCCAGCAATTCTGTCGGGAAGGGCCCGGAACCCACACGCGTGGAATAGGCTTTGACCACGCCAATGATCCTGTCTATGTCGCTGGGCGCTATGCCGCAACCTGCGCATGCCCCGCCGGCAACCGTATTTGACGAGGTCACAAAGGGATATGTGCCGTGATCTATATCAAGATGGATGCCCTGGGCGCCTTCAAAAAGAATATTTTTGTCCGCGTCAATTGCCGAGTGCACCATTTCGTCCGTATCCTGGATATAGGGCAGAAGCCTGGGCGCGATGGACAGAAGGCTTCTGACAATCTCATCGGCATTAATTGGATCGTAATGATAAAGCCCTTGCAGCAGGGCGTTTTTTTCAATCAGGGCATGTTTTATCTTGGACTCCAGCAGCTTGGGATCAGCAAGATCACAGGCCCTTATCCCCGTTCTGGCGGCCTTGTCTTCATAGGCGGGGCCAATGCCGCGCCCTGTGGTGCCGATTTTGTTAAGGGCCCTTCTGGCCTCCCTGGCCTTGTCCAGAGCCTTGTGATAGGGGAGCACGAGATGGGTTTTTTTGCTGATGCAGAGACGTTTGGGTGAAATATCAATGCCTTTTTGGGCAAGATCGTCAATTTCCTGCAGAAATACATCGGCATCCAGCACAACTCCGTTGCCGATAATACACAATGTGTCCGGAAAAAGAATGCCGGAAGGCACAAGATGCAAAATTGTTTCGCCCTGGGCGGTCTTGATCGTGTGGCCGGCATTGGCCCCGCCCTGAAAGCGGACAATCACCTGGCTTTGCGCGCTCAACAGGTCAACAATTTTTCCCTTGCCTTCGTCGCCCCATTGCGCGCCAATAACCACAGTATTTGACATATCATCATCCTTGCAATTGGCTGAATTCGCATTTTTTACGCGTACCGGAAAAATTGTATCTTTATTGTAATCAACATTGCAAGCAAAATTGCTGTCGCGGACGCATTTACCGGCAAGGAAAAAGAGCGTAACATGAAAGGCATGGTATTTCTGGATGCCCTTGGCGGCGTGACAAGCCTTCTGGTTGTGGTGGCCCTCGGTTTTGCGCTGGCGCGGATGGGCTGGTTTTCCGCCTCGTCCCGCAAGCTGATTCCGGCGCTGGTCACCAATGTTTCCCTGCCGCCCTTTCTTTTCAGCATCATTGTCGGTTCCATGAGCCGCGACAGGCTTTTCGAAATGCTTTATGGCATTTCCCTGCCAGCGCTCACCATGGCGCTCATGTTTGGCCTGGCCTGGATTGTCGGCAAAATGCTGCATGTGGACAAGAGGCACTTTGGCCTTTTCTGTGCCTGCATTTCAAATCCCAACACGATATTTATCGGCATTCCCGTCAATATGGCTCTTTTTGGGCCGGAATCGCTGCCCTATGTACTGCTGTATTATTTTGCCAGCACCTGTTTTTTCTGGACCGTGGGCAATTACGCCGTCAGCCGCGACTGGCATGGAAACGAGGGTGGCCCTGTCGCTTCGCCCGGCATCTGGCACAGGATTCAAAAGATTGTTTCCCCGCCGATGATGGGGTTTCTGGCCGGGTTGTTTTTTGTGCTTTCAGGCTGGTCATTGCCCCATTTTATCGACGATGCGGCAAGAACTGTCGGCAACCTGACCACGCCCCTGGCCCTGCTTTTTATCGGCATAACTCTTGAAAAAATGGACTGGAGTCATTTCAGGCTTACCAGGGACATGATTGTCGCGCTGATTGGCAGGCTGGTCGTCAATCCACTGGCTGTCTGGCTGCTTTTGCCCCTTTTTTCCCTGCCCCCGCTCATGGGCAAGGTCTTTATCATGCAATCGTCATTGCCCGTTATCATGCAGATTGCGATTTTGAGCGCGTATTACAATACCGACCCGGAATTTGGCTCGGTCATGGTTTCGCTTTCCACAATATGCTGCGCGATAACCATCCCTGTTTATATGACCTTGCTGTAAAAAAGCCCTTCGCGTTCAGGCCTTTATCGCCGCCCAAAATCTGCGGCCCATGCTTTTGATTAGCCGCCCCGGGCGAAAAGATGTGTGCGCCAGTTTTTGCGGCACGACAAAACCTGTCGGGTTGAAATCTTCAGGCCTGCGAAGCGGCCAGGATACAGGAGCCGAGATTTCTTCCCTGTCGTTTCTTTTGGCTATGGCCGCGGCCAGAGGTGATTGGCCAATCTCCATGTCAAGCGCTGCCAGCAGGGCGCGATCCATTACCTGGGACGAAGCGCAGGCGCCAAGCAGGCCAAAATTGAAAGGAATGCCTTTTGACGGGCCTGTAACGCTCATGGCCACAATGCCGTCCACAAACGCGCCGGAGGGCGGCAAAGCCGCCCACATGGCCGCAAGACAAGCTGCGAAAAATGCTGGTTCCCTGCCTTCCCTCGCATGGATTATGGCCTTTCTCGCGCCGCATACGCAGCCAAAAAGATTTTTCACGGCCAGAGTTATTCTCATCTGGCTATGCGCCTTGATTCTGGGCACGGAAAGCAGGTAATCGCACTCTATGGCTCTTCTGGAAACCATGAAAACAGGCTGGCGTTCCGCGCCCGGCACATCAAGCCGCAAGGGCGCGGGCTGGTTCATGGGCAAGACTTCAAGTCCCAGCGGGGCCAGTTTTTCATCCAGCCCAATCGCGCGGGCAACGGATTTTGCCCGGCCAAATCCGGGAGAATCCGCCACATCAACCTTGCAGCCGCCATCGAGCAGCAGCTTGCAAACGGCTGCCACAATATCGGGATTGGTGCAGGCCAGGGCTTTTGAAGTGAGCAAATTTGGTTTGACAAGCACGCGCATTCCGGGCCGCATCGGGATGCGTGCCGCTTCCATTAGCGCGCGGGCTTTTTCCTCGAGATTGTCGTCATAAGCCCGGCATTTTTCCAGCGCGCAGGGAATGGCGGGATTTTCGGAATAATTCATGCTTGTTTCCTGGCCAAAATCCATGAAAAAGAGCAGCCAGTCAGCGAGAAGCCGGCAAGGCAAAAAAAGATGGCATGCAGGCCGAAAGTATCGGCAATAAAGCCAAGAGCAGGCTGGGCAATGCCGCCAAGCGTGGTGGCCAGGCCAAGGGTAACGCCAGAAGCGAAGCCGATATTGCGGGCCAGCAATTTTTGCCCCAGCACCACCTGCGAACTGAATGGCGCATAGATAACAAAAGCCAGGAAGGGCAAAACGCAATAGGCCATGGTTATATTCGGCGCCAGGCCGAATGCCAGGACGGCAATGGGCATGATGGAGAAAGCCAGCCTGATTACAGGCACGCAGCCAAGACGGTCGGCCATGAATCCGCCGAGCATGTTCAGGCCGACTCCGCAGATTCCGAATACCACAAGCGCCATGGCGCCCATTGTATTGCTTTGGGCAAAAACATTGACAAAATAGAGTGGAATAAAGGCATTGCAGCCTGCAAAAACAACGGAACGCGTAATAATTACGCCCATCAGGCGCAGAAATTGCGGCCAGTTGTTTTTTGCATTTTGCGAATCTTCTTCATCAAGCTCTTCCGCTTCCGCGCCGGCGGGATCTTCCGCCAGTCCGGCTGCACTGCGTCCGGCTTCAGCATGCGGCACATGAGCCTTTCCTGCCGGTTTCAGGCCGGCTATCTGCCGAATCATTATTGCCGCCGTCAGCAGGGCTATTATTGCGAATATGGCTGTGCCATGCATTCCGAAATGGCCAACAAAAAAGGCAATGAGTATCGGGCCGAGAATGAAACCGCTGTTTCCGCCTATGGAAAACAGGGAAAGGGCGACGCCCTTGTTGTGGCCGGCAACCTTGTTGGCGAATTTTGCTCCTTCCGGGTGAAAAAAGGCGGAGCCAATGCCGCTTATGGCAATAGCCGCGAAAATTGCCCAATAATTGCTCATAAAGCCCATCATGGTAACGCCCAGGCCGGCCAGGACTATGCCGAGCGGAATGAACCAGGGCTTTTGCAGGCGATCGGACAAGAGGCCCAAAAGCGGCTGAATCAGGGATGAAAGACAGGAATAGGCCAGCACAAGACCGCCTGCCGCCTGGTAATCGAAACCGTAAATGGATCTCAGATAGGGCAGGGAGGCCGGAACCGCCCCGCCATTGATATCGCAGGAAAGATGGCCAAGCGAGACCAGAAAGATTTTTTTCTTGTCCATGGCAGGCGTTACACCTTTTTACGCAAGTTTGCGCACTGGCCAAAAATGACAAGTTCCAGCCAGTCGAGCGCGAAAGAAAGGGCGGCCTCGTCGCCTTCGGGCGCCATTATTTTCTGTTTTTGCTCTTCATCCAGATCAAGACGGTCAAACAATTTCATCTTTTCCGTAAATTCCCGGAAGTCGTCAAGCTGATACAGGCAAAGCATGGCCATGGCGGCCAGTTTGGCATCAAGCGGCTTGCCGCTGGCGCAAACCATGCTCAATAAGCGCATATACCTGTCATTGAATTCAGTGTATTTTGCCATCTCCTGGCTTTGCAGCCATTTGCGCGGCGTTTGGACAGTCCTGCATTCAAAGCCCTTGCAATGGTCTTCCCGCAGGACAAAAAAACGCTGGGCCACCCCGTCTTTCGCCAGGCGCGAGCCCCGTCCAAGGGGATAGCATCTGCAGGCCGAAGGCCGGTCTTCATAAACCGAGCAACCGGCCGGCGTAACAAAGGGGCAGAGCGCTTCCGGTCCATCGACCATGCGCAGGGTCAGCTGGGGAAAGCCTGTATCGGGGCAGGTTGAAAAATTGGCAAATAGGCCAAGAAACTCCCTGGCCGTCATGCCGCTTTGCCTTGTAAGGCGCAAGGCATCGTATGGCGTAAGCGGCAAATTCAATTCCGAACAGCAACGGTTGAAACATGGGGTTTGTGGGCCGCATTCAAAGCAAAATTCTTCATCTTCCCCAATCTGGGGCAGATCTTCCGGAAAATCCTGCCCGGAAATATCTGGATTTTTATCGTTCATAAATTATTCCGGTTTTTAAAAATTGGCTCTGGCCAGCGGACAAAATATCGCAATCCAGAAAGGCACGGAAAAGTCCAGCACCACGCCATGGACAATGGAAGCCATGATCCAGTCCTTGCCGCCATGACGGGCAACCACGGTTAGTATTGTGTCCATGGAAGCCGCGCCGCCGCATGTGATAATCGCAGGCGGCCCGATAAATCCTGCCAGGAGGCCGCAGCAAACCAGGGTCAGTATTTCCCGGAAAACATTGGCCAAAAGGGCCACCGCGCCGATTTCCATGCCCAGTTCCCTGGTAATGAATATTGACGAAAGCGAATAATAGGCGAAACCGGAGCCAATGGCCAGACATTCAAAAATTCCGTATGCCAGAAAGAGGCTGCAGATGGCGCAACCGGCAAATGTGCCCGCAGTTGTGGCAACCGGCAGAAGCAGAATTTTGGGACTAATGGAACGCAAGATTTCCCCCAGGCGCCTGTCGCGGCCCAGAACAAGGCCAGTGAGGCCCATCAGCATCCACAGGGCCTGGAGTGTCGGATCGTGTTCCACGAGGACCTGCGGCAGCAAATCGAATTTTCCCAGAACAATGCCCAGGAAAAAACAGCCAAGAATGGGCAGGGTTTCGCTCATTTGTTCATTTGCCTTTTGCCGGTTTTTTTCAGGATAAATGGCGTTATCAGCCAGGTGCAGAGGATTGAGCCCGCCATGCCGGCAAGAGTGATCAGAAATGCCGACATGCCAAGTTTGGGCAGGGCTTCCATAATTTTGCTATTGCCGCCAATGCCTGCGCCCAGCAAAAAAAGAAGCAGCAGAATTGACGGCAAAACCAGTTTCTCGAAATGCCTGAAAAGTCCTATATGTCTGGTCATGCGCCCGATAACAAGGCCACAGAGCATTATGCAGATTGCAATGTACATGTTATCGCCTGCCGTACAGTCTGTAATAATTGAAAGCCCCCTGCATGATAACCAGGGCTTTTTGCTTTCCGTTGGGCATTGAGGCCAGTTTGTTCAGGTCATCCAGTTTGAAGATAATGCATTTTCTGTAAAATTTGGGGCTGGTATCAGGCAAGGCGCAGTCTTCCAGGGCTTGCTGGCCGAAAACAAAAAGGATGCGGCTGCCAAGATGGTCAAGGCCGGACCAGAAGGCCTCGGAATCAGGCGCGGGCATCCCGGCCACAAGCACCCTTGTCGGCCAGAATGTGTGTGTGCCGCCGGGCTGGCGCAAATCCCTGATCAGACTTTGCAAAAAATTGCGCCTCAGCTGTCGTCCCTGCAAGCCAATATCATCATGCTGGCCGGCTTCCAGATCCAGGGCAAGATCGGCGTATGTCCATGCCGCAAGGCCGGGTTTGGTTTTTTCCAGCCTTGTGCGCCAATTTTCGGGCATTTGCGCAGGCTGCAAGGGCTGCCAGAGCGGCGACGCAGAATTGCCTGGCGCTTTTTCCACGGCAGTCGCAGAAAATTTTTCTTCGGCAGGTCTGCTTCGGGAATAGCGAGGAACATCAGCAGGTGATTTTGCGGCTTTTTCAACCACGGCTGCTGGCTTTGGGGCAGAATTTTGCGGCGCGTATTCAATTTGCGGGGGGTTATTGAATAAAAGATTGCGCAGCCCGGCCTTGCGCCAAAAGCAGGCCAGCGGATTTACAACTTCAAAAGCCATGAACACAAATCCCAGGCTATATCGGCCTTGCTTGCGGCTTGCCAGATTTCCTCGCGGCCATTGCGGTCTGCAACAGCCATGGTGTTCTCATCCGCGCCAAAAGCGCCGGAATCGGGATTTACCCTGTTGCCGGCAATAATGTCCGCGTTTTTGTGCCGAAGCTTCTCCCGGACGAGAGGCAGCAGGGAAGGCATGTCGGGCGTAATTTGAGCCGCGAAACCCAGGGCTTTCTGGCCCGTCTTCCGGGCGCACAGGCTTCCGATTATATCCCTGTTCGCTTCAAACCTGATTTCCGTCCCATCCGGGAAATCTTTTTTGCTTGCCTTGCCTGTCTTGATCCTTTCGGGCGCAAAATCCGAAACAGCTGCCGAGAATATGCCAAAATCTGCTTTCGGCCAGATTTTTTCGGCCTCCGCATACATTTCACTTGCGGATTGCACAGTTACGCGTTTGACAGCCTCAGGAATGTACACTTCAATTGCCGGGCCGCAGATTGCCGTAACTTTGGCGCCCCTCAACCATGCACAGGTGGCCAATGCGCAGCCCATACGCCCTGTGGAGGGATTGGACCAGAAACGCACCCCGTCCCAGAACTCGCGTGTCGGGCCAAGCGTAACCAGCACATTTTTGCCTGCCATATCCTGCGGGGAAAGCGCGCGCAGGGCAGCCAGAAAAATTTCGGGCAATTTTGCCAGCCTGCCTCGTCCTTCCTCGCCACAGGCGGTGTCCCCAATGTCTGGCCTGACTATAATCGCCCCCCGTTTTTGCAGGATTTGCACATTTTCCCTTGTGGCAGGATGTGCCCACATTCTGGGGTTCATGGCCGGCGCGATAATCAGCGGCCCGGCAAAGGCCAGGGCCTGCGCGGAAAGCATATCCGAAGCCGCGCCCCGGGCAAGCCTGGCAATGGCGTTTGCGGAAGCGGGCGCGATTATCATCGCACCCTCTTTCATACCTGGTTCAAGATGGGTGAATACATCGGAACCTGTCTCGAACATTTCGCCGTAAACCGGTTTGGCGCCCAGGGATTCAATAAGCATGGGGCTGATAAACTGGCGCGCGCCGGCAGACAGTGTTGAAGAGACATCAAGACCGATTTTCAGCCAGGCCCGCAAAAGATCGGCAGCCTTGTAGCAGGCCACCGAGCCGCTTATGCCGAGATGGAGATATGAACCCGCGAAATGGCGGCATAATGCGAAAGGGTTGTCGGCAATCTGATTACTCAAATGTCTTTTTCCTCCAGGTTTTTGCTGCCCCAGGATTCTGTCTTGCCCGGTAAAGCGGGAACAGGCGCATTTAGCGGGCCATATTCTTCTCCTGCAATGGATGGGGTGATATTTTCCTCTTCCGGGCGCAGCATGCTGGCGCCATCCTCAAGCCTGGGGCTTTGCCAGATTTCCATTATTGTCAGAATTCCCTGGCGATGGAAAACAATTGCCGCCATGTTCTTGCCATTTTCATAGACATGGACAGCCCTGTCGCCCTTGCGGTTCTGCATCCTCAAATTCCAGCCCGCGCTTGCAAGGCCGCTGTTCATTGTCATGGCCGCGGCAGCGGAATCGACATTGCCGCGATAGGTTTCAAGACCCTGGCGCTGCCCCGTCATGCCAGGCGAGATATAGCCATGGGAAGCATAGCGCTGCATTCCAGCCGGCAGCGGCACGCCAAGCAAAATGCTTGTCGTCGCGTTTTGACCACCTGTAAGGGGATCGCTGGTGAAAGGATTTTCTATGGACATTTGCGCACAGCCCGCAAGGGGCAATGCGCATACAAGACCAAGGAGCAGGATGACATTTTTTACGAGCATGGTTATATTCCCCCGCGACATTTTTCCAAATGTCCGATTTTTTTGCAAGCCGCATTGCAATAGGCCGGAGCAAGCGTCTTTGTGATTTTAAACCACGGCCATCAGGCCGAACAAGCCCCGCATCTTGCTGTATGCGATTGTCCGTTGCCCTGTTTTTTGGAGAAAATTTTGTCGGATTATGATCTTCCGGAGTACAATTTCGCTTTGCCGGATAGCCTCATAGCTTCCCATCCGCCGGAAAATCGTGGCGATTCCAGGCTGATGGTGCTGGCGCGCAATGGACTTGTACCGCCCCGCGATGCCATGTTTTGCGATTTGCCAAGTTATCTTCCCAAAGACGCGCTTCTGGTGGCCAACAATTCGCGAGTGCTCCCCGCAAGATTGCGTGGCAAGCGCGAAAGTGGCGGCAAGGTGGAATTTTTGCTGCTCTCGCCCTTGCCGCTGATCCTGAAAAACGCTGCTGCCTCTTCCAGGCGAGGCATTTTTTCGCAGGAAGCCGAATGCCTTTTGCGCGCCGGCGGAAAAATCCGCATTGGTGAAATTATTGAATTTGGCGAAAATTTCTCTGTGGAGGTGCTTGCCAAAGGGGAGTATGGCAAGTGCTGGGTAAAATTGTCCTGGCGGGGAAACCTTGAAGATATTTTTGCCAATGGCGAAATTCCCCTGCCGCCATATTTGCGGCGCAAGGCCGAAAATGGCGACAAGACGCGTTACCAGACAGTTTATGGAAGTCCTGAAAAAACAGGCTCTGTGGCCGCGCCTACTGCCGGGCTGCATTTTACGGAGGAAATGAAAAACAGGCTTTTGGGTCTGGGTTTTGGCTGGACAGAGCTGACACTTTATGTGGGCTATGGAACTTTCAGCCCTGTAAGATGCCAGGATATCCGCAAGCATGCAATGCACCCGGAATATGTTGAAATTTCTGCCGATTGCGCGAATACAATTCGTCAGGCAAAAGCGGATGGCAGGCCAATAGTCGCGGTCGGCACCACCAGCATGCGGGCAATGGAAGGCGTGGCGCAAAAAACGGGAGAAATTGGCCCCTGGCAAGACTGGCTGAATATTTTTATCTATCCAGGAAAACGGTTTAAAGTCGCAACCGGCTTGCTTACCAATTTTCATCTGCCCGAATCAACGCTTCTGATGCTGGTATCAGCCTTTGCCAACCGTCAATATGTGCTGGATGCATACGCCATGGCCGTGGAAAGAAAATATCGCTTCTTTTCATACGGCGATGCCATGTTGATTTCTTGAGACTGTGTCCGTCGTATGTTTTTTAACCCAATGGAGACAATTGAAATGGATGCAAATAAAACCCGGGTGGTAATCAAATTCGGCGGCCATGCCCTGGATGACCCGGAACTGAACAGCGCGTTTTGTCAAAATCTTGTTTTTTTGCGGGATCAGGCCATGGAATTTGTGATTGTGCATGGCGGTGGCCCGCAAATCGGAAAATTACTGGACAAGCTTGGCGTGGAAAGCCGCTTTGAAGATGGCTTGCGGGTTACGGATGAAGAAACCCTGAAAGTTGTGGAAATGGTTTTGTGCGGCAAGGTAAACAAGCGCATCGTTCGGGATTTTTTGCGGGCCGGGCTTCCCGCGGCCGGTATTTCGGGAATGGACGGAAAATTGCTGCAGGGGAAAATAAAGAATCCCGCCCTCGGATACGTCGGGGGAATCACATCCGTAAATCCGGCAATTGTGAATGTCCTGCTGGAAAGCGGATTTTTGCCTGTAATCGCGCCCCTTGCGCTTGATCCTGATTGTCATCCCCTCAATGTGAATGCCGATACGTCGGCTGGCGCGATAGCTGGCGCCCTTGAGGCTGATTTTTTTGTCCTGATTTCGGATGTGCCCGGTGTGCTGGATGGGGACGGCAAACTGCTTGGGCGCCTTGACTGGCCGGAAATTGAAAACCTGCGCGCCAAAGGCGTCATTACTGGCGGGATGATTCCCAAGACGCAGTGTTGCAGGACAGCCCTGGATGGCGGATGCAAAAAAACCATCATCCTTGATGGCCGGGCCGAATCAAGCCTGAAAAAATTCCTGCTTGATGGCGAGCCGCTGGGAACGGTAATCGAATTATAGAAATTTCCGCGTGGGACAACCAGATTGGTAGCATTCAGGGCTTTGCGTCTTGCGCCCGGGAGGGGGTTGAGACCCCTCCCGGCTAAACGACCGCGTCTGATAGACCGCCAGAGAGTGCGGGGTGGGGGCCTGTTTGGCCTGAGGGCCGAGGTCTCAAACCACAAAGGAACTTGCGGATGAAAACTTGACGCGCTGGGGGGCTGATGTGAATCTGACCCTACCTGACCTCTCTTTCCATGTCGCGCTCTTCTGCGCGTCTTTTCAATGTTTCCCGGTGGTCGTGAAGTTTTTTGCCCTGGCCAAGCGCGATTTCCACCTTTACGCGATGGTTTTTGAAGTACATTTTCACAGGCACCACGGTCAGGCCTTTTTGCGCGCTTTGGGCCGCCAGTTTGGCAATTTCGCGCGAATGAAGCAAAAGCCGTCTTGGCCGGGACGGATCTTGCGGGGCATACCCTGCATTTGAATAGGGGGCAATGTGCAGGGAAAGCAGCCAGGCCTCGCCATTTTTGAAATCGACATAACTGTCGATAAAATTGACCTTGCCCGCGCGAATGCTTTTTACTTCCGGACCGGTCAGCGAAATTCCCGCTTCAATGAAGTCCGAAAGATTGTATAAATGCCTTGCTTTTTTGTTTACGGCAATGGAACTTGATTCCTTGTTTTTACTCATGGCTTTTCCGTAATACAAAGGAGGAAGAATGATATGGCAGTTCGGGCCCCAAAAAATTGACCATTGCCGCCTCAAGAAGCTTTTTAACTTCCGCGACGTCATGCAGGGTTAAAATTTCATTTACCAGATCCGCGCAGAGGCCCGCGTCCAGTTTGCGCAAAATATGTTTGATTGCGGGCACAAAACGCTGCGCAGCGGAAAGTTCGTCAATTCCGAGGCCAAGCAGCACAACAATGCCGCAAGGGTCGGAAGCCAGTTCCCCACAAACGGAAGCGGTGATGTTTTTTGCATGGGCCGCATCGATTACCGTCTTCAGGGAACGGATAATCGCCGGATGCAGCGGCTCGTTGAGATAGGCCACATGGCGGTTGTTCCTGTCTATGGCCAGAAGATAATGCACAAGATCGTTTGTGCCAATGCTGAAAAAATCACATTCGCCGGCAAGAATATCGCTTGCCAGCACGGCGGATGGCGTTTCGATCATGATGCCCAACGGCAGATCCTTCGCGTACGCAAGGCCCTCGGCTTTGAGTTCTTCCTTGACTGAAGATATTATTTCCCTGGTTTCGGCAATTTCCGCCTTTCCCGAAATCATCGGCAGCATGAGGGCTGCATTGCTGTTGCGAGAAGCGCGTAAAACCGCGCGCAACTGGGTGCGGAAAATGTCACGGTATTTCAGGCAAAAGCGGATGCCGCGCAAACCCAGGGCCGGATTTGGCTCATTGGGTATGATGTTGGGCAGTAAAAGCTTGTCAGCGCCAACATCCAGGGTCCGGAAAATAACTTTTTCGGGCGCCGTCTTTGCCAGCACTGTGGAATATTCTTCCACCAGGGCCTTTTCATCGGGCAGCGCGCCGCCAAGATAGGCGTATTCCGTTCGGTAGAGGCCAATGCCCCTTGCGCCGGATTTTTTCAATGTCCCCAGTTCGGAGAGGTTTTCCAGGTTTGCGCCAACCACAAGCTCAATGCCGTCCTTTGTGGCGGACGAAAGGGTGGCGGATGTTTTGGTCTGGTTTTCGAAAGCCAGGTAGTTTTCCCGGAATTCCTGGTACTTTTCGAGATCGTCTCCATCCGGGGCAAGCAGGGCGCAGCCGCGCAGGGCGTCAACAATAACCGTTTCACCCTCTCTGGCCTGGGCCAGCAAATCTGTCATTCCGGCAATTGCGGGCACCCGCATGCCCCGGGCCAGAATGGCGGTATGGGAAGTAGGGCCGCCCTCGGCAGTCAAAAGTCCAAGAATCCCATTTGGGCCAAGCTCCATGACATCGGCCGGCGAGAGTTCGTAGGATGCCAGTATGCTTTTGTTTTCCGTGGCTTTTTCATGGCTTGCGCCTGTAAGGGCATCGGCAATCCTGAAACAGATGGCCTTTATGTCCTGGGCGCGATCCTGCAAATATGGATCTTCGATGCCCGAAAAAAGATTGCAAAGCTCTTCCATTGTTTCGTTCAGGGCCCAGGTGGCGCATATTTTCCGCCTGCGTATTCTTGCCCGGGCGGAATCAATAATTTTGGGATCCCTTGCCAGTTCCATTTGCGAAAGCATGATTTCGCGATATTCCTGCAAGGTTTCGGGAACCTCCCTCACAGCGGCGCCAAGCGCGCTGCGCACCTGTTCGGCGGCGCGCACAAGGGCTTCCTCCTCTTTGGCTACATCTTCAGCCACTATACGCCGCTTTTCAAGCAGGCGTATGGACTGCTTGAGGCGCAGCGGTCCGATGGCGATTCCTGGGGAAATCGCATTGCCCCACAAGATTAATCTGGCCATTTATTCTCGAGCCTTTGAAAGAAAAGCCGATATTTCTTCCACTGCCATATCCGCATCCGCGCCTTTTGCCAGAATGATAGCCACAGAATTGACGGGAATGGCAAGCGAGAGGACATCAAGCATGCTTTTGGCGTCGGCTTCTCCGTTTTCTGAAATTATTGAAATCGCGGCCTCAAAATTTTGCGCAAGCTGGGCCAGGCGCGCGGACGGCCTTGAGTGAAGGCCCCTGGGCAATTTGATTGATACTTCCCTTGCCACGCCGCGTCCGTTCAATTCGGGATGCTGTTCAATTATCGATTTTGTCACTTTCAGTCCCGGATTTATTATTCTGCCCATCCCTGAATTGCCCGGCAAGGCTATAAAGCTCTTTCGACGGCCAGCCGGAAAGTTCCCTGGCTGCCAGGCGGGCCGCTTCCCTTGGCTTGCGGCCGCTTTCAAGAAATTTTTGCAGAATCTCTTTTGCATCGGCCAGCGCCGAACGGCTTTCCGTTTCCGCCGGGCCGATGACAACCGTAATCTCGCCCAGCAAATTTTGGCAATACTTTTTGTAATCCGCAAGGTCCGCGCCAATAAATTCCTCATGTTCCTTGGTCATTTCGCGGCAAATGGCAAACTTTCTCGGGCCCAGAATTTCAAGGGCAAGCCCGAGGCTTTCCTCAAGCCTGTCCTTGCGTTCAAAAAAAACCAGGGAACCGGGCACAGGAGCGTATTTTTCCAGAATTTTTTTGCGTCCGGAAACATCCCGTGGCAAAAAGCCCAGAAAGGAGAAAGGAACAGGCGGCAAACCGGCAGCGCTTAAGGCCGCCACAGGAGCAGAAGGGCCGGGAATGGGAGAAACCGGGATATTTTCCTTGCGGCAGGCTGTAACAAGCCTGTAACCGGGATCGGATAAAAGCGGAGTGCCCGCGTCTGTTATCAGGGCGACATTGCCGCCGGAACGCAGGGCGCTTAAAACTTCTTCCTGGCGTTTTTCCTCGTTATGTTCAAAAAAGCTGGTGAAAGAGCGTAAAGGTATGCCACATTCCCTGAAAAGCCTGGCGGCAAGGCGGGTATCTTCTGCCAGAACCAGGTCAGCGCCTTCAAGCGCACGCCGCGCCCTGGGCGAAAGGTCACCAGGGTTGCCAAGCGGCGTGGCTATTACCCAGAGACGGGGAGAAGTCAAAGGCATTGCGATAATGCTCCAGATGATAGGTCTTGCCGCAAGCCGTCAGACAGACAACGTCAAAACGCGCCGGAATATTCCAGGCATCGTGCTCCTTGAGCCAGAAAAGCGCGCACTTTGCAAGGCGCCGCTTTTTGGCTGCGGTAATGGCCCCTTCCGGGCCGCCAAAATCCGCATTTTGCCTGGTTTTCACTTCCACAAATACCAGATATTCCTTGTCCCTGCAAACCAGGTCCAGTTCAAGATGGCTGTGGCGCCAGTTGCGCGCAAGAATTTTATAGCCGCAAGCCGCAAGGTAGTTTTCGGCGGCGTTTTCGCCCTTCCGTCCCAGCTCCAGATGGAGGGCAGTGGAATCCGCAGCCTTATTTCTCATTGCTTTGTTGCCAAAGAGAGCCCTGAACCGGGCCATTATCCGGTAAAACACCGCGAAAAGTCTTTCTGTGCATGGAGGTGGGGCCAAATTTGCGCAGACTGGCCAGATGATCCCTGGTGCCATAGCCCTTGTGTCTGGCAAATCCATAACCGCAAAAATGCCTGTCCAGCGCAATCATGATTCTGTCGCGAAAAGTTTTGGCCAGGATTGAGGCTGCGGAGATTGCCGGTTCAAGGCTGTCGCCATGAACGACAGTTTTTTGTCGAGGCAGCGTTTTTTCGCTTCTGGCCAAAGCTTCTTCAAGGATATGCGGCGGAATTGCCTGATTGCCGTCAATAAGCAACAGACCGGGATTCAGTTTCAGCCTGGAAACAGCATGGGCCATGGCTGCAAAAGTGGCCTGCAAAATATTGATTCTGTCTATTTTTACAGGCCAGACCACACCCAGGCCGTATGCCCTGGCGCATTCTTTTATCTGTATCTCGAGCCTGGCGCGTTTTTTTGCTGAAAGGGCCTTGGAATCGTCAAGCCCCGGAAGCTCGAAGCCATAGGGAAGGATTACTGCCGCTGCCACAACGGGGCCGGCCAGGCAGCCCCTTCCGGCTTCATCAATTCCGGCACAAAGCGGTCGCACAAAATCAATAGCGGCCACGCGGCTTGATTCTGGCGGCCTTGCCCTTGAGTTTTCTGAGGTAGTACAGGCGGCTGCGGCGCACCTTGCCCTGGGTCACAACTTCCACATGATCGATAAATGGCGAATTGAGCGGGAAAATGCGCTCAACGCCAACACCATCGGAAATCTTGCGCACGGTAAATGTGGAATTCGTTGTTCCACGTTTGAAGCGGATTACATTGCCTTGAAAAATCTGGATTCTTTCCTTTTCGCCTTCAACAATGCGCAAATAAACCTTGACCGTATCTCCTGAACGGAAAGCGGGCATATCCATGCGCATGTTTTCCCGTTCTATTTTCCTGATGACATCCATTTTTGAAAACTCCTTGATTTTTCAGGCAATCAACAATAATCGCCGAATATTCTGTCCGCCATGATGGCAGCTGCCGCTCGTACCGACAGATGATTTTCAGAAATAAAACGAACCGGGCGCAATATGCCGTCACATTCGGCAATCAGCTCCCGGGCCAGACCTCTTGCGGTTCCCAGACATAACAAAACCGGATGCCCGGCGGCAATTCCGCGGGCATCGGCCGCGGTTATCAGTTTGCCTGCATCCTTTTTATGTGGCCATGCTGCCGAACTTGCCAAAGTATAGGGCAAACGCCCCGTGCGTTCACGAACGGCAGCCTGCGCTTCGGCAAGGCTTTCAGCCGGCCGCACAAGTTCCAGCGCCTTTTTGCGATCCGGATTGGCCTGGCTGCCCGGACCCACAGTCCAGTGCCTTGTTATGTCCCTGAGCAAATTTAATTGGTCATGCAGAGGCGAAACAACATAGAATGATCCCATGCCATAACTGCATGAAATTCTGGCGATATCATGGATATCAAGATTTGTCAAAGATGAAGTTCCTGTTTTTCCGTTTTCCAGATACACGGGATGGTGGATCAGGCAAAAGGAAAAATTCGCGGCCGCGCGCCTGCGTGGAATATTTTTCAGATATTCCACGTCAGCGGAATCCATTGTGGCGCTGTCCAGCATTTCGGGGCGGTATTGCAGGGTGGATTCCAGGGATTTTTCCCTGCGCCAGGCATTTATCAATTTATGGTTTCCCCCAAGCAGGATTGGCGGAACCTGGCGACCCTCATAAACTTCTGGTCTTGTGTAGTGGGGATATTCCAGCAAGCCGTCCGAAAAGCTTTCCTCGCTGGCGGATTCAATTTTGCCCATGAAACCGGGCAGCAAACGCACTGAAGCTTCCAGAACGGCCATGGCGGCGGTTTCTCCTCCATTTAAAATATATGGCCCCGTGCATATATGCTCGATTGGAAAAATTTGCCCGAGGCGTTCGTCAATTCCCTCATAACGGCCGCAAACAAGGCTGATCGTTTTTTCATTGGAAAGATCCCTGGCATATTTCTCGTCAAAGGGGCGGCCGCGTGGGGAAAGCAGGATCAGCCGGCCGGGATTGTCAATGGAGCGAATGGCCTTTGCCATCGGGTCGATCTGCATGACCATGCCCGCGCCGCCCCCGTAGGGCCTGTCATCCACATGGCGATGGATATTGTCGCTGAAATCGCGAGGATTTATGAAAGATACCCTGAAGATATCGTTTTTCAGGGCCTTTCCCAGCAAACCGCAATCCAGGGGCGAGGCGAAAAATTCCGGAAAGAGGGTAATTATCTGCCAATGCTGCGCGGGCTTGTCATCAATCATATGGCTGATTTGAGTATTTATTGGAAGAATTGTTTAAAAAATAATGATTTACAGAATATTTGCCGCTTGCATCCAGTGCGAAGCGGGCTTCAGTTCCTGTTCCGCCCTGGCGGCAATGCAGACAATATGCCCGGGAAAGGCAAGATATTTCCAGCGCCAGGCATCTAACTGGACATTGGCCACAAGGAGCCCGGTTTTCGGGTCTTTTTTGGCGCCGGCCAGGCCTGTGCCCCTGGCCTTGAGAATGGCCTCGAGTTTGAGCCAGCTTTTCAATTGCGCCAGATTGGCGAAAACATTGTCGTCTCGCTCTCCCCAGGCTTCCGCGTCTATGCCCGGCCTGCGGCATGGCTCCTCCCCTTCATAAAGAGCGCAAAAAGAGGCTTGCCGTGTGTAGGAAAAACCGGCTGCCAAATTTTTGTTTTCAGGAAAGGGAATGCCGTTTGCATCCGTGCAAAGCCTGGCTGAGTCGGGAAGCCGGGAAATCAGCATCAGGCGCGCCAGAATGCGCGCGGCGCGCATCCTGAGTGTTTTTCCCGTTCTGGCGAATTTGTCAAGATGGCGGATTTGTTTTATATCAAGGCGCTCTGCCAGATGTTCCATACCTGTTTTACAATAATGCTCCAGGCTTTTATCACAAATATCTGGCAGAGCGCATCCAAGAATTGTCAGCACGGAAAAGCCCCCTCCATTGCGGGAGGCGCGTTATTTCAGCGGAATTTTGAGATCATTGGCCACTACAGCCAGCCATTCTGGAATGCCAAGCCAGTTGCAGTATAAAACGAAGCCGCCGATGAGCAGGGCCAGAATCAGGATGAACCAGAACCAGAACTTCATTTTGCTCTGTCTTTTGCGCAAACGCGCCGGCAAGCTGTAGGGATCGTCCAGGTCTCTCACTGCGTTTGGCGGCATTTTGCCAATGCTGGTCAGGGATTGGCCCATGACAAGGTTGATGGGCGCGCCCTGGTTGACTGCCCAGCCGGAAGCGTCAAGCAGCGGGCCAAGGCTCCTGCGTCTCAGCTTGAACCAGGCAATCAGCACGGAAGGGCCGGAAATACAGATTATTATCCCCACAAGCGCAAGCGGCCACCACCAGCCGAGAGAGGCCAGCGAGTTCGCAATATAGGCAAATGCCGCGCTGAGCACACTGATGGCAACGCTGACCGCGGCAAAAATGCCCGCGCCCCTGGCGAAATCGAAAGGCTGTTTTGTTTCCCCGGCCTTTGGAGGGGCAGTCAGCGTGGCGACTGCGTTGCCAGTGGCCTTGCCGACCGCTTCCTCTTTCGAGGCCAGGAATTTTTGTGCCTGTTCGCTTATCAGGTTGGAAATGCGGATATAAGGCGCCCAGGCCGCTTCCCGCAGGCTGATTGGATTGTGGACAACCCTGATTATTTTTGTATCCCATTCCTTGCCGTCATTGTCGACAAAAAGTCCGTGTCGCCCGTCAATCAATGAAACAAGATCGCCGGCCGTAAGGGCGGCCGCAATCGTGCCCGTGGCTGTCGAACCATCCTTCTCCGTTCTTTGGCACTGGCAGTAAATCAGGCAAAGATGGCTTTGCGCTGCAAGGCGCACATGGGTTTCAAGATCGCCAACCGGCACGCACAGGCCGCAGGCCCGACTGTCCAGATAAAGGGTGCCGGCCTGGAAAATGGCCTTCTTTTCCGGTTCATAAAAATCCACAAATGAAACAAAATTCATCAATAATGTATAAAGATGGGCATGGAAAAGGGCGAGTTTGTCCAGGTCCTGGATTGCGGTCATTTTGGGAGCAGCCAAATCTTTGGCAACAAGATCCGCAAAATCTTTCCGTGCAGAGCTATTCAGAAAAAGCTCAATTTGGGCGTCATCCAGCGAATCGAGGCTTTCATTTGGCGAGAGTGGCATATAAACCCGTTTGAGCGTGTCTTTATCCGGCGCAAGCGCAAGGGCGGGCAGATCCGGCAATTCAACCCTCGTGGCATCGGCCGGGGGCAGGTCATAAACCGGTTTGCTTTCCAGGGCCGCGGCGTATGATGCGAAATTATTCCTGATTGCCAGCCAGGCATCTTCCGGCAGGCTTTCAGTCTTTGCGCCCTTTGGCAAAATTGGCGAGAAAAGACGTCTGAATTCATTGATATCTTCCAGCCAGGCGGGATTGAGGCCCTGCAGCAGCGGAAGCGGTTTTCGGGCTTCCACCCGCGCAAGCGGCATACGCTGCAAGGTATCGGCTATGTTTTCCCGGAGGACTTCTCCGCCATGGTCGGGCTTGATGGTATCGCCGCCGAGCCCGGCATTGGCAAGGGCGCCGTCCTCGTTGAGCGCGGCCAGTGTGCCGGGCGCGAAATCGGCCATGCGGCAGCGACTGAAATAATCGTCAATCTTGGGCTGCAGCCGGGTCAGCAAGGTCCAGGCGGCTGCCGTGTTTTCGCCAAGCGGCAACGTTGCGCCGGCCAGTCTTTTGCGAAAATCCCTTGTTGCTTCAAGCCTTTTGGTGAATTCGTCCGCCAGATCGGGGTTGAGGCCTGGCTTCTCGGAAGCGTCGCGCATGGCGCCGACAATGGCAAAGGCCTGGCGGATGTAATTTTCCAGATTTTTGTTGCCGTCCGGCACGGAAGTAACTGGCACGATGCCGTCGCCATTAAAGGCATAGCCTTCAGCTTCTTCCAGAACAGTTTCGATTTGCGCTGGCGAAACTTTTTCAGCATTGGGAGCATCGCTTTTTTCAAGAACAAGATATGCAGCGGCCGAGATTTCCCTTCCTGCTTCCGTATCGTCCCGCAAATTGTCGATTGGCAGATTATTGCCGCCTTCTTTCAGCCGTGAGGGGTGTCTGACCCTCTCGCACACCCAGGCCACGGCGTCCAGAATATCGGCCGAGCGAATGCGGCCGTCATTGTCGGGATCAAGCAGGGCAAGAGTCCTGGCATTGAATTCCAGACCGTGGGTCGGGCAGCTCATGGCCATCCAGAGCTTCTGGTCAAGCTTGCCCAGGTTTTGCCATTCCCAGTCTGTTTGCAAAATCGCCTGGTCCAGGCCGCTCATCCGGCGAAATGTAAAGGCATTTGGCGATTTTTTTATATTTTCGGCAGGGGCTGCCGCATTTTCAGCCGGTGGGCTGTTGTCTTCAACTTGAGCTTCATTGATTTTTTGATCTGGCATAACATCTCCAAATAATAAAAAAGGGGCGGATACCCCGCCCCCATTGCTGGCATAAAATGGGGCCTCAACGTGCCCAAGTGCATTGCCGGTCATCCGGTCTCAATATTTTTGCCACAAGTTGGGCGCCAGGTCAAATGCCGTGATGGCTGCTGCTGAATGCTGCCCTTCTTCCGGCAGTCTTGTGGAAGTTGATACGCTCATATATGTCTCCTTGCGTTACATGTAACGCGCTTCCATCGTTTTCTCAATTTTGCCGAATGTCTGGTTAGCATTGGATTTACGATGTAATCGTCATGTTCTTGCCATATTTTTCATAGAAAGTTTTTTCGGACCTGGAATCCCCGATCAGGTACAATTCCTCGCCTTCCTCGAAAATATGCTTCGGGTCCGGATTGGCGTGCAGGATGCCCTCCTTGTTGCGCAAGGCGACGACGCTGCAATGGGTGGACGAGCGTATGCCGCTGCCCATCAGGGGTTTGCCGGCCAGGCTTTTGCCGACCGCGCTCCTGAAAATGTTCAGCCCTTCATTAATCATCAGCACCTTGCCGGGAGCCAGCAGATTGATGATGCTGCTGGAAACCATCGAGGCCAGGGAAAGCACGAGATCAGCGCCCGCGGCATGCAAAACGCCCACGTTGCGATCCAGGGTTGCCCTGCTGATGATCTGGATATCCTCGCGCAGGCGGCGGCAATAAATGGTAAGATATATGTTGGTGTCGTCGTCGTGGGTGGTGATGATGACCGAAGGGGCGGCGCGGATGCCGGCTTTTTCCAGAATTTCGAGATCCGCCGCGTCTCCTGTGACCATGTGGTTTTTTACAAAACCGCCCTTGGCGCTCTTGTCCACAACCACATATTTGCGTTTGCTTCTTTCAAGTTGCCTGGCGGCAACCAGCCCGACCCTGCCGCAGCCGATGACGATAACAGGCGCATCCTGGCTTGCCTCCACCACGTCCTTGCCCAGGTAGCGGTTTGCAGCCTGGATCTGATGCATGTCCCCAACAATTACGATAACCATTGTGGCTGTGAACACTGTGTCTGGCTGGGGCATGACGAATTTGCCCCTTTCCCAGAGGCCGACAACATTTGCGCCCGTGGCGCTTCGCAAACCGCTGTTGCGCAGCGACTTGCCCACAAGCTCGGTGCGCATGACAGGCCCTTCGGCCACAACCAGTTCCTTGAAGCGGCTAACTACGGAAAAGCGCATATTGAAATTGAGAATTCGGCGCGCCAGGGCCTCGCCCAGCAGTTTGTGAAAACGCAGCACCTTGGTGCAGCCCGCAAGCTGAAGTATATCGATGGCGTCCTCGCTCTGGGCGGAGGAGACGATGGGAACGTCCGGCGAGACATCCCGCGCCGTGAAGACGATGTTTGTGTTTCTGACGTCACTGTCCAGCGCCACAAGCATGGCCGCGCGCGAAATGCGCAAATTCTCGTAGGTCGTGCTGGAATCGTGTTCGCCGACTATGGCCTCATAGCCCTGGTCAAGCAAGTCCAGCGTCTTGCCGCTTTCCGTGCAAAGTATGACGCAGCGGGCGCCGTATTCCTGCAGCTCGTCAACAAGGTTGAGCGCAATCGGGCTTGTGCTGACAACAATGACGTGGCCTTTGGCATCTTGCGGAATCGCGCGCGGGGTATGGCCTTTTTCCTGGGCTTTGAGCCACGGGGCGTAAAAGAACTGGACAAAAGTGAAGGGCAGCATGATCAGCATCAGGATCACGCCGGAAACAAGCACAATGAGCGTAAAGAGCTTGCCAGCGTCCGAGGTGAAGGTTATGTCGCCAAAGCCAAGGGTGGACATGACGGTAAGCGTCCAGTAAACGCCGGTTAGCCAGGAATAGTGCTGCCCTTCATGGTTCATTATCAGATGGAAGATTACGGAATAGAAGGCTATCAGGGTAACCAGCATCAGCAAAAAGCGCGTAAGGAAGACAAGGTTGCGCCGCACGCTGTGCTGTTGCAGAAAAAAAACTATCTGGCTGGGCAGGTATTTCATGAAAAGCCTCGCCTGGCTTTGGCATATTTTCAATACAAGCCCTATAGCAAAGTAAAATTCTGTTGCCAACCTTGCAAAAAACCATTATTTCTGCAAATTGTTATAAACCAAAGTCTTGATTATTCACTAGCATTTTGAGGAGATTATGAGCGTCGAACCGGACAAGATTATTTATTCGATGATTCGCGTATCCAAACGGCATGGTCAGAAAGAAGTACTTAAAGATATATCCCTTTCCTATTTTTACGGAGCCAAGATAGGCGTGCTCGGCCTGAACGGCGCCGGAAAATCCAGCCTTCTGAAAATCCTTGCCGGAGTTGACAAAAACTTTGACGGCAAGACAGTGCTGTCGCCAGGCTACACCGTCGGCTATCTGGAACAGGAGCCCCTGGCCAATGACACAAGGTCAGTGCGGGAAGTTGTGGAAGAGGGTTTTGCGGATCTGGCCGCCATCGCCCGGGAATATGAGGAGGTGAACCGGAATTTTGCCGAGGTTGACCCGGAGGAAATGCAGCCCCTGCTTGACCGCCAGGCCGAACTTCAGGAAAAGATGGATGCCCACAATATCTGGGATCTGGAATCCCGCCTGGAAATGGCCATGGACGCCCTGCGCTGTCCCCCCGGCGATATGCCCGTGGACAGGATTTCCGGCGGCGAGCGCCGCAGGGTGGCCCTGTGCAGGCTTTTGCTGCAAAACCCCGACATCCTTTTGCTTGACGAGCCTACAAATCACCTGGACGCGGAATCCGTGGCCTGGCTGGAACGCTATCTTTCCACCTTCCCCGGCACTGTAATTGCCGTAACCCACGACCGCTATTTCCTGGATAATGTCGCGGGCTGGATTCTGGAGCTTGACCGCGGCCGGGGCATACCTTTCAAGGGCAATTATTCGTCCTGGCTGGAGCAGAAGCAGAAGCGCCTGGCCGGCGAGGAAAAGGCCGAGGTAGCCAGGCAAAAGACCCTGCAGCGCGAACTGGAATGGATTCACATGTCGCCCAAAGGCCGGCACGCCAAGGGCAAGGCCAGAATCAACGCCTACGAGGCCATGCTTTCCCATGAAAGCGAACGCAGGGCAAAAGATCTGGAAATCTATATTCCGCCGGGGCCGCGGCTTGGCAAAAGCGTCATCGAATTTGCCAAAATGGGCAAGAACATGGGCGACAGGGTGCTGATGGAAAATGTCAGCGCGATTATCCCGCCTGGCGCCATTGTCGGCATTGTCGGGCCAAACGGCGCGGGCAAGACCACGCTTTTCAAAATGCTGACCGGCGAGGAAAAGCCGGACATTGGCGATTTGAAAGTGGGCGACACGGTAAGGTTTGCCCATGTTGACCAGGGCAGGGAATCCCTTGTTTCGGGAAAAAGCGTTTATGAAACGATCAGCGAGGGCCATGAAAGCATAAAACTTGGCAATCGCGAGGTCAACGCGCGCGCCTACTGCGCCCGCTTCAATTTCAATGGCGCGGACCAGCAAAAAAATGTCGACGTCCTTTCCGGGGGCGAGCGCAACCGCCTGCATCTTGCCCAAATGCTCAAATCCGGCGCGAATGTCCTGCTTCTGGACGAGCCGACAAACGACATCGACGTCAACACAATGCGCGCCCTTGAGGATGCGCTGGACAATTTCGCGGGCTGCGTTCTGGTCATCAGCCACGACCGCTGGTTCCTGGATCGTGTTGCCACGCATATCATGGCTTTTGAGGATGACGGCCAGGTCGTTTTCTTCGAGGGCAATTTCAGGGAATATGACGCGGATCGCAAGAAACGGCTGGGCAAGGACGCTGACACGCCACATCGCCTGAAATTCCGCAGATTAACCCGTTAGCGGGAGGAGACTATATGGACAGATGCAAGCCCAGGCAGGGCAAAAAGGCATTGACGGCAATTGCCGTTATATTGATGTTTGCCGTATGCGCGATTTTTCCCAATGGGGCCTATGCCCAGCAAGGACAAAAAATGGAACAGCCGGCTGTTGAAAATGGAATGAAACTGTCCAGCCCGAAATCGGTGATTCTTTCCCCGAACGGAGGGCGGCTTGATTTTTCGCATGACGCGATCATTGAAAAAATAAACGGCGTCAATACCGTGCGTTTTGCAATTCCCTCCGCCGCCGCGAATTTGCAGATTTCCATTCCCGGCAGCGTAATCGAGCGTTTCAGCCAGGAACCCGCGAATCTGGATATCAAAAGCGATATCTCCGCCTTGCGCGCCAAATTGCTGGAGCAAAAAGCGGATATGGAAGGGCGGTTGCTGGCTGTGAAAAGCAGGATTGCCCTTCTGCAGGGCATCCCTGAAAGCGTTACAGCCCAGGAATTGAACCAGATGCAGCAGATAATGTCCGAAACCATTCCCGGACTGGTCAGGGAACAGGCCGCGCTTGAGAAAAAACTGGCCGTCGTGGATCAGGAACTGCAGCAGATTCCGTCAACTTCCCATGTTGGGCAGATTGTCAGCGTGGTTCTGGCCAATACCCATGAGGACGTCAAAAGGGCGCGCGTAAATTACAGCTATATGCTGCATAATTGCGGCTGGGACGCCGTTTATGACTTCAACGCCCGACCCGAGGAAGGCAGCAATGACGTCATCGACGTGCGCCTGCTGGCCGAGATCTGGCAATATTCGGGCATGGACTGGACAGATACCGAAATCACCCTGGCCACGCGGGGCACAGGCCCGCGCGAGCCGCAGCCGCTGCCGGAATGGGTGATCGATTCCAGTCCAAAGCCTCCGCAGCCCAGGGCCGTGCCCATGATGCTCAACGCGGCCAAGGCCAGGGGCGTGGCGGAAGATTCGGCGGAAGCCCCGGCCGCGGCCTACTCGCCGGTAACGTCGGACACCCAGTCCGTTTACGCCACCTGGAAGCTCTCCACAGAGGATTTGCCGGAAGGCAAATCCCGCCTGGTCATCACCAGGGATGCCTGGAAAGCCCCGCTCGAATGGCTGGCCAGGCCAAGCCGCGACGACAGCCGCGTCTTTTTGCTGGCCAGGTACGATTTGCCGACAAACCAGGCCTGGCCAGACGGCACGGCCGAATATTGCGTTGACGGCCAGAGCGTCGGCAGCGGCGTCTTCCATCCCCACGGCGGAGAAGCCATTATCTATCTTGGCGCCGACCCGAGAGTAAACGTCCGCACGACCATAGACAGCCACAAGCAGGGCGAAAAGGGCTTTATCAACACCAGCAAGACCTGGACCTGGGCCTGGACCTACACCATAACCAACGATCACGACAAGGACATCAAGGTGCGCCTTGAAAGGCCCATGCCCATGATCGTGGACCAGGGCGTTACAGTCACCTACGATGACAAGCCGGACGCCAAAAAAGACGAAAAGAAGCACATGCTTTACTGGATTGTCGATGTGCCGGCGCACGGCAAGGCAAGCGTGGAACACAGCATCACCATCACCTCGCCCACCAAACTGCCCCTGCTTCCTGACGTGCCATAGGCCTTGTTCTTGAAACTTGTAAAACAATAGCGGTCAATGCGGGGCTCCGCCCCGCTCCCCGTTGGGGGCCGCGGCCCCCAACCCCCCTTTATGTCAGAAATATAAAAAAGCTGGATTAATCAGTCCATCCATAAAAAAATAACAATCAATACGCAGCCGGCCTGCCTGGCGGCAAACCGGAAAAGCACGGGGGACTTATGCGGCGAATCTTGAAACTTACGCAAGGGGCCTACGGCTTCCTTTGCCGACGATACAGAAATATCCTTGTCAAATGCGGCATTGCCGCCATCTGCGCGCTGGCCTTGTCCGCTCCGGCACTCGCCGCTGAGGGCGCGGACGATCTGCCCGCGCCAGGAAGCTCGTTTACTGTCGACCGCGTCATGGTTTTCAAAAACCAGGATATTTCCTATGGAACAATCAATGGGCCTAACGACTCTTCCGATTTTGCGCTTGTCCTGGAAGATTCAAAAATCTCGGCCAAGGAAGTAAACTTGACGCATTTGCTGGTCAAGGCCACCAATTCCCGGCTCAGTTCCACTGATGTGATCACCATGGCCATACATGAAGGCTCGCTGGATAACAGCGAATTTTATTCTTCAGGTAATATGACTTTTAACGGCCCGCTTAATGTTCTTGGCGGAGAAAACCTGCTTAAAAGCGGGAAGGATCTGGGTCTTCGGTACGGCACTGTCCTCACGGACGGCGCCACGCTTACCCTGGAGGCCAAGGAGCAGATTTTTTCAGGAAATGATTTGCGGGCCAATAATATCCGTGCGGACTATATTAATTCATCTACTTCATCTTCAAGTCTGCATTTGAGTGATGGCATCTTTGTATCGGAAAATCTGTTGGAAGAAAAATATGGCCCGAGCATGATAGGCGGCTTCATGCGGCTTGAAAATATGAAGTCCAGAATCGGCTCCATCGTGGTTTTTGGCGATACGAAGGTTTCTGGCGGCAATTTCGACGCCCAAAAAGCCATCTTTGGCGGTCCCGCGTCTTTCAGTGATTCCGCGGTAACAGTCTCCTCGCTGTCAGCCGCTGATTTTGCTGTGGATGGCGGCAGCCTCAACCTTGGAGCTGATGGAGAGGAGAAGAGCAATATAAGCGGCAATCTGAATTTGAAAAAAACAACAAGCAATATCGGCAATCTGGAAGTCAAGGGCATGACGACTGTTACGGGAGGTTCCCTGACCGCCGATACCCTGACGCTTGTGGCAACGGTTTTCGACAATATCCAGCCGCAAATAGAAAATTTGACCCTCAACGGCCCACTCACGCTGCGAAACAAGGCGGTATTGGACACAAAAGGCGATGTCATCGGCAATAATCAGGTGTCCATCAATAGCGAAAGCAGTCTGAAGATTGACGGAAGCTTTGCCACCGAAAAGCTTTACATGGATCAGGGCACATTGTCCGCCAGCGGCGACGTAAATGTCTCCATGATCGATTTTGAGCTGAATTCAAGCAAGATAATTGGAGATTCCATTACAATGCAGGATATGTCCTCATCTGGCCAAAGCTTGCTGGATGCCCGGACAGGCATCAAGGCTGGCAAGGTAGATGTTTATTCCGGCAGAATGGTTTTCCAGACCAGCGCCGACGCGCCTTCCGGCGCAGCTGCTTTTCGGGCTGGTTCCGAACCCGGCACAATCGATATCGATGCTCTCCGGCTTCATGGCGGCGCGATTGCCAGCCTGAAGGGAGGCACAAACATAGTTGGCTCTGTTCAGGGCACAGGCAGCCTTGACGCCCGCAATTTGCAGGTAACAAGCGACTTGTCGCTCAATGGCGGCGAGTTGCATCTTTCCGGCAGCAGCAAGGTTGGCAATAATCTCTGGCTTGAGGAAGTAAAAGCTTCCGTGGGAAATTTTGAGGTTATAGGAGACGCCAATATCAAAAAAAGCTCGGTCACGGGCAATACAGTAACCCTCGACAAGGGCGCGACTCTCGAAGATTATTCATCTTTACAAGTCAATTTCTTGAAAGCAGGCGCGGACATCACGCTTTCGGGCAATTCCGAAATTCTGGCCGGCGATATGGATCTTGGCGGCGGCCACCTTGTGCTGGACGGCAAGCCAGGCGAGCCCGTGGTTGCGGCCGTTGGCGAATTTGGCGGCGGCGATCTGACAGTCGAGGCCAATTCGCTTTTGAGCATAGGCGCGGACTCCTCCGACTGGGCAAATATGATCATGGGCGCCCACAATGCATCCGCCGCCCTGGGCCTTTGGACTCCTTTCAGGCTTGGGGAAGGCTCGTACGCGGCCGTGGGCGCGGGTTCGCTTGCCCGCAATAATGGCAGTCCGCGCGCCAACCAGATCGTCTTCAGCGCGGATTCCCTGCTGGTTACCAACGCGGCTGTCGCTTCAAAAGACGGCAAGGGCGCGATTTCGTCCGTCAATTCGTCCCTGGCCACTGTCGAGGCCGGAGCGAAGCTGCATATTCTCCACGCCCAAAAGGACGGCCTTTACAGGGTGCTCGGTGACAACGTGGATGTCGATTATAAAGGTGATGCCTGGCAGGGCGATAATGTGAAAACCGATTCCGTGCTCATCAAGCTTGAACGCCTTGGCGGCGACAAGCTGGGCTGGTTCCAGGCCAAGACCCCGGGCGCTTCCACCGTTTTGCCCGGTCTTGATCCCGATATTGGCGGCAGCGTGGACGATGCCGGAAACAAGAACCAGATTCCGCCGGAACCGGACAGCGTGCCCCGGCCCCCGGCCAACAAGCCCGTAACGCCCCAGCCCACTCCGCCCCAGCCTGACACGCCTGTCCAGCCCGATACGCCGACGCAGCCTGACAATCCCGGACAGCCTGATACGCCTTCTCTGCCTGACACCCCGTCGCAGCCTGACAACCCGGGGCAGCCGGCTCCGGATAAACCGGAACAGCCTGATCCGGATCAGCCCGGACAGGATGTGCCGGAAAATCCCGACGAGCCGGATGAGCCGGACAATCCGGATGAGCCGGACAATCTGCCGCAGCTCAAATACGACTACACGCAAGGCCAGCTGTTTCTCTCACGGGCGACCAATTTATGGTTTATCGGGCATGACGCAAGACTGGCTGCCAGAACAATCGAAAGCGCGGCCCGCATTTTTGCCCTTGGCGCTGTGCCAGAAATGACCTTTGCGGCCAACCAGGCGGGTTCGGCAGCCATGAATCAAAGGACTGGATCGGATTGCAATGCCGGCGTCCAGGCCATGAACACGGAAGGCGAAATTATTGGGGACAACAGAAACTGGCACGGATTTGCCATGTGGATTTCGCCGCTTTACAAAAGCGTGAACGGCTATTCCCTGACCTCAGGCCATTGGGAGGTGGACGTCAACGGAGCCCTTGGCGGCGTGGCTATCGGCGCCGATTACACCTTTGAAAACGCCCTCAAAGTTGGCCTGAGCTTCAATATCGGCGGCGGCTATTCCCAAAGCGGCGGCGAACTTGCGGAAACCACAAACAATATGTCCTTCTGGGGGCTTGGCGCCTACGCCGGATGGAACAAAAACAATTTTGACCTCTCGGCCGACGTTGCCTTCACCTCAACCTACAACAAGATCAAGCAGGATTTGCCGCAGGCCATGCTGATGGACGATTTGAAAAGCGACATCACGGCCTGGGCATTGAGCGCGGGTGTTGAGCTTGGCTATACTTTCCAGACATCGTTTGTCGATATCCGTCCCCATGCCGGCGCGCGCTACACCCATATCTACAATGACGCCTACGACGTGAACAGCGGCGGCACTGTGCTGGAGGGCAAGGCCAGAAGCCAGAATGTCTGGACCTTCCCTGTCGGGATAAGCCTGGAAAAGAAATTTGAATTCGACAATGGCTGGCATTTGCGGCCAATGCTCGACTTTTCGGTCATCCCGGCCGCCGGCGACAAGAAAGCCTGGTCCGAGGCGCGCTTTACGGGCACGGATACCTGGGCCACAATGAAAGACCAGTTCATGGACGACGTAAGCTACCGTGGCTCGATTGGCCTGGAACTTGGAGCGGGCAACCTTTCCCTCGGCCTCAACTACAGCATGCAGGCGGGAATGAAAACGAATTCCCAGACCGTGATGGGCACTTTCGCCTATACGTTCTGATATGGTTGAAAAACGAGTCAAAAAATGGGGGAGCTTGCTCCCCCATTTTTGATTCCATGGCAAGCTTTGCTTCTTCTTGGTTCACGCCGTTGGCAATCACCTGTTCGGCAAAGCAAAACTTATTTGGCCTGTTGTTTGCATATAGAGTGTAAAAAAATAATGGTTTGACGCGTCACCCGCCAGGATTGCGGAAGCATTGGCGCAAAAAAGGAGTTTTATAATGCAAGACGCAATGTTTAGCGGTCTTTTTGGCGCCCTCACGACAGAGCATCGCATGAATTTTATCGCCAATAATTTGGCGAATGTGAACACGCACGGCTACAAGAGGCAGACCCTGGCCTTCAAGGACACAATGGCTTCGTACGCGCACGACGAAATTCGCGAGCCATTGATGAATTTGCGCTCCAAACCGCTTTTTCCGGAACCCAAAAACATGGTCAGGCCCAGAATTGCCGTTTCCAGAACCGATTACTCGCAGGGAACCATGGAATTTACAGGCAATGCCCTTGATCTGGCAATAGCGGGTGAAAACGCCTTTTTCCGCATCAACACGCCAAAGGGTGATTTTCTCAGCAGGAGCGGCCATTTCGTGCTTTCAAGCGACGGAACGATGATGACGCCCGACGGCCATCCCGTATCCGGCACGGGCGGCAATATCGTTATTCCGGCAGGCACGCGCAATGTGGTTATTGGCGGCGACGGCCAGGTTTCGGCAGACGGCGTCGTGATCAACCAGGTTGAGCTGGTCAGCGTCGATAATCCCCAGAATCTGGAAAAGCTTGGCAGCAATCTTTACAGACCAAGGGAAAACGTCGATGTGGCCGAAGGCGACGCCTACGGAGGCGGCGCGAGGGTAGAACAGGGCTTTATCGAAAAGGCCAATGTGGAGGTTGTTTCCGAAATGGTCAACATGATTGAGGTCAACCGTCAGTTCGAAGCCTATCAGAAAGTGATGCAGACAGCCGACACCATCGACCGCGCCATGCATGATAAAGTCGGCAAGCGCGTTGGCTAACGGCATTGGCTAGCAATTTGCACTGCCAAAATATAATTGTTCAGGCCATTGGCATAAAGATATTTCGAGAATTATGCGAAACCGTTACCGGACGGTTCCAATAACAAATTTTTGACCCAGCGGAGGAGAGAAAGCTTATGATGCGTTCGCTTTATACTGGCGCTTCCGGCATGGTTGCGCAGCAGCTCAATATTGATGTCATTTCCAACAACCTGGCAAACGTGAATACGACGGGTTTCAAAAAAAGCCGCGCCGAATTTGAAGATCTGATGTATCAGACCATGAAGATCGCCGGTTCGATAACGGAAGGCGACAACAGCCTGCCGGTGGGCATTCAGGTCGGCATGGGCGTTCGTCCCACAGCTGTGCACAAGTTCTTTACCCAGGGCGATTTCCAGAATACCGGCAACGCTCTTGACGTGGCCATCGAAGGCGACGGTTTCTTCCAGGTGGAGGTGAACGGCGACCTGATGTACACGCGCTCCGGCTCGTTCAAGCTCAATCAGGACGGAACCGTGGTAACGGCCAACGGCTACATCCTGCAGCCGGAATTCGCGGTGCCTGCCGAAACAAAGAACATTTCCATTTCCTCCAGCGGCCATATTGCCGCGCTGGATGCGGAAGGCCAGGAAATAGCCGGCGCGGAAATTCCGATTTACACCTTTATCAATCCGGCCGGTCTTGATGCCCGCGGCCGCAATCTCTATACGCCGACAGAAGCCTCCGGCGACGAGCAGGAAGGCGTGCCGGGGGAAGACAATGTCGGCACATTGGCCCAGGGTTTTCTGGAAATGTCCAACGTGGAAGTTGTGGACGAAATGGTCAACATGATTGTCGGCCAGCGCGCTTACGAGGTGAATTCAAAGTCAATCCAGACTTCCGACTCCATGCTGGGAATTGCGGTGCAGCTCAAGCGCAGCTAGGCAGCTTGAAATAGCAGGGCCAACAAGGCCGGTTTTGCCCGGCCTTGTGCAGTTGTTTTTAATGATGTGCCGGGAATTTCCGGCATGCGAGGTAAACTGGATGCGTTTTTTGTCCATGGCTCTGGCGCTGCTCATTGCCCAATTCTGCATATTTGCGGATATTGAAGTTAATGCCGCGTCCACCGGGCTTTTCAGTCAACCTGTCTGGCAGGACAGCGACCGCAATCACAGGCGGTCACCTCCCCAGATCATAAATCAGTTGACGCCGCCCCAAGTGCGCGCCGGCGGCAATTTGCCGCTGGCTTCCGATGCGCAGTCAGAACGCCAGGCCAAAACCAGAAACATGCTTTCGGGCGCGGCGGCTCCCCTATTGAAACCCGGCGAATTGCCCATGCTCGAGGAAGGCGACTGGCGCCTCAAAATCCTGCCCGCAGCCATAACCCGCGGCGAAAATGTGCTTTTGGGCGAAATCGCGACCCCGCTTGGCGAAATTGACCCCGTTGTCTGGGATAATCTGAAAAACCGCGAGCTTTGGGTTGCGCCGCCCCAGGAAGGCAAGCCCTTGCAGATAAACCGCTCCAAACTTTCCCAGGCCCTTCGCCAGGCCCTGGGCGCGGAATACGCGGGCCGCTGCCTATTGCCTACATCCCTTGTGATTCAGCGTGGTGGCGTGGTTTTTCGCGCAGACGACCTGAGATCTTACGTTGTCAAAAGTTTGGCTCCGCAGATGGCGGCAATGCCTGGCGAGGCAGAATTGACCGATTTTCGTTTACCCGAATACATTTTTCTGGCCCACAACCAGCAAAGGGTTCAGCTTGAGCCAGGCAAGGTGGGCGCCGGGCGCATTCCGCTCAAATTCGCGGTACAGGAAGCCGACGGCAATGTGCTGCGTCGGGTTTCCGGCACTGTCAACCTGAATTTGTGGATTACAGCCCCCGCCGCGGCCAGGCCAATCAACAAGGGAGAAACGCTGACCCCGGATGCCATAACCTTCATGCGAGTAAACGCCAACCAGTTCAAGGATCTCCCCTGGGACGGCCAGGGAGGGCCCTGGCAGGTTGTGCGCGCTCTGGCCTCGGGTGAACCAATTTTGCAGTCGGATCTGGCCAGCAAAATGTCCATTCGTCGCGGCAATGTCATCACTCTGGTTTATTCGCGCGGCAATGTTCGGATGCAGATTCAGGTGGAGGCCCTGGCTGACGGAGAACCGGGAGCGACAATTCCGGTACGCAACTTGCAAACAAAGAAACAGATTTACGCTACAGTCAAAGATGGGAGTACGGTTGAAATTCATTGAATTACCGTGTCGGAGCACTTTTGATTTGTGGATGTGGGCAGCAATGCGGCGCATCGCGCCTGATTGCGGCAACGCAAGGCGAGCGCGCAGCGCCGCCCGGCCAGAAGTGAGCGAAAAAACACGTTTTTTTCGCGAAACGACAGGTCGTATGGTTGAACCGTGTAACGGTTCAACTAATAATTGCAATGAGGAGAGGAAAATGAATAACAGGATTTTGGCATTGTTTGTTGGAGCGGTCTTGATGTTCTGCACGGCCTGCGCGGGCGGTTCGCATCGCAGGCCGGCCCTGCAGCAGCCTGTAACCCAGCCGCAGGAATACAGGCAGGAAGTGAATGGCCGCAATAATCCCGGCTCGCTCTTTGCCGCCAGCCAGGAGGAAACCCTTTTTGCTGATAGCCGCGCCAAGCGCGTAGGCGATATCGTGGTTGTGAAACTTGTCGAAAACACCAAGGCCCAGAGCAAGGCTGAAACGAGCGCCGACAAGCAGAGCGGCAACAACTACAGCGTCGCGACCATGTTCAACAAGAGCAAAACCGGCTTCATTCCCTTTGTGGGCATTGGCCCGCAGGGCGATATCGGCAACAACCTGCCCATATTGCAGACGGCTTCCGACAGTGATTTGACGGCCACCGGCAAGACCAAGCGCGAAAACTATGTAACCACGTCCCTTGCGGCAAGGGTTCTTCGGGTTCTTCCCGGCGGTCTGCTGCAGATTGAGGGCGCGCGCGAAATCCGTGTCAATGATGAAACCGAATACATGGTTGTGCGCGGCATGGTTCGCTCCCGCGACGTCGATTCGGACAACAGCATCTATTCCAACCAGATTGCGGACGCCAGCATAGAATACTACGGCAAGGGCGTTTTGGCAGACAAGCAGAAGCCCGGCTGGTTCACGCGCCTGATGGACAATGTCTGGCCTTTCTAATTTATAGAATCTGAACGAAAGAAAGCCCCCTTCTTCGGGGGCTTTACGATTCCAAAAACAAAATCCCCTGGCGAGCCTTTCCTGCTTCGTATGCCAGTTAGTCCTGTTTAATTCCATTTAATCTCATTGCTCCGTAGCGCATGGTCAATTTCCCATAACTTTGTTTGACATGGCCAATGTTTTTTATTCTTGTCTTGTCATTCCTGTTCAGCCGGCTTTCGCGCATGGCATCGGACAATTTTCCGCATGACGCGGCCTACAAGGCATTTTTTAGTACTCCAGAAATGGTGAAAAGCCTTCTCGAGGATTTTGTGTCGGGAGACTTCATCGGGGATTTAGATTTTGATACCCTTGGCGATCTGGAAGATGAAGAGGATAATATTATGCTGGAACAGAAATTCAGACAATGGGAACAGGAATTCATATATAAAGGAAAGGCTGAAGGTCTGGCCGAAGGTCTGTCATGCCAGAAAACAACCCTGCTGGAGATGCTCTCCGACCGTTTCGGGACAATTTCCAATGAATGGAAAGAGGCAATAGCGCGCCTGGAGGACGCCGCACATTATGGAAAGTGGCATCCGCGCTTGGCTGCGAACTTGTAGTCCGCAAGAAAGCGCTTGCATAACGTTGATTGCCAACTCCCTGTATCAAAAAAGGGGGCTTTCGCCCCCCCAAAAAATCGAATGATTGATATACAGCCTAGAAAGTGGCGCTGGTAAAGCTGATGAGCAAGAGGCAGATTATGCCTACAACCACACCGTAAAGCAGGAATGGCCAGAATGTCTTGCGCATCACCTCGCCTTCCCGGCCCGAGAGGCCGACAACAGCGCAGGCAGCGACGATGTTATGGATGCAGATCATGTTGCCCATTGCGCCGCCTACTGTCTGCGCGGCTTCAATGATCGACGGGGCAAGATGTTGGGTAATGGCCATGCCCCACTGGAATTCGGCGAACATGAGGTCGGAAATTGTGGCCGAACCGGTGATGAAGGCGCCAAGACCGCCGACAAAGGCAGCAAGGAAGGGCCAGATGCCGCCGGCAACCGCGCCCACGGTTTCGGCAAGCGCCAGAGGCATGGAAGGCACGCCTTCCGGATTGACCGCGGAGCCGCGGAAAATGGCGACAAGCGCGACAGCAAAGCAAAGCGCGATTGTCGGGGACTTCATTTTGACGAAGCTTTCCGTCCAGGCTGCCTTGACCTTTTCCGCGCTCATTTTATGCAGCGGAATGGTAATCAGGGCTACCAGGATGAAAAATGTGCCTGGCAGATAAAGGTAGGTTATGCCTTCGCTGATGTCGGCAAAGCCAAGAATGTTGTTGTAGGTGATTTTCTGTGCCGTCAGCCAGCCCTTGAGGCCGAGTTCGGGAATACGCGAAATAACCAGCAGGACGCAGATGATGACGTAGGGCAGCCAGGCCATGAACTGGCTCATGTGCGCCTGGAAATGTGTGCTGGTATTCTGGCTTGCGGTGCCGGACCACGTTGCGTCCCATTTGGCAGGGTCGCCGAAGCCCCATTCTTCCTTTGGCACGCAAAAGCCCATTTTCGCGCCCCAGACCACAATGCCGAGGCCAATCAGGCCGCCCAGCATGGCCGGGAACTCTGGCCCCAGGCCCCAGGCGCAGGCAATATAGGGCACCAGGAAGCAGACAGCCGCGAAAATGCAGAATTTCCAGGCCCGGAATCCCACGCTCCAGGAGCGTTCCGGCCCCCAGAAGCGGGTCATGAAGCCAAGCATGAAGATGGTCAGGATAATTGCCATCGGCCCGTGCATGAAGGTGGCCCATTCGCCGACAACCCTGGCAAAGCCGTCAAAGTTTGCGTAGGGCATCACGGCGCCGGCTGCCTGGCCATCGGCCACGGCGTGGCCCACCGTGTCTTTCAAAAGCCCGAAGCCGACCAGAATAGGCGTGCCCACCGCGCCAAAGCTTACCGGCACGGAGTTGAACACAAGGCAGACAACGGCGGCCGCCATGGCCGGAAAGCCAAGGCCAAGCAAAAGCGGGGCGGCCAGGGCGGCTGGGGTGCCGAAGCCTGCCGCGCCTTCAATAAAGGCCGCGAACAAAAAGCCGATAATGATGGCCTGGACGCGGCGATCCTTGCTCACATTCTGCATGCCATACTGGATTGTCTCCATGCCGCCGCTTTTTTCCAGGGTATAAAGAATAAGTATGGCGCCAAAGACGATGATCAAAACGCCTATTGCGATGATCACGCCCTGAATCGACAAAGCCACAAGACGCAGGACCTCGATTTTCCAGCCTATCATCCCGCAAACGAAGCAGGCTGCCCAGGCAAAGGGCATTGCCCTGGTGGCGGGCCAGCGCATTCCCACCATCAGGACAAGGGCAACCACAATCGGTATGATTGCCAGCAGCGCCAAAAATGCTGTAGACATCAATAAAACCTCCCGGACCTTTTTGGCGCATGATGGCAACGTCCCATTGTTTGCCGATGTACTGACTCAAGCGCCTGTATTATATTAAAATCTCTTTGTGTCATATCCCCAAAAGTCCTTTCATGGCAAGGGCGTATGGCAGGAAAATGTATTAATTCCGGGTGGATTGTCCGAATTTGGGGGATATTTTGCGCAAGGATTGACAATGGAAAACTCAGAAGCTGCCTTCACATGGTGAATTTTGTTCTCTCGCAAGGAGGACGAGTAAATTGTGAAGGGAATGAGCTCTTACGGTACTCGGCCGTAATAATTTACGAAATCTGACGCAGTGAGAGGGCGGGATGTGCATGTGAAGACTGCTTCTCAATGGCGTTTGAAAATGAAATGGACGGGAAGAGACCGTCTTCCCGCCCATTGAATCAAATGTGAATTTTTTCCAGGATACGCTGATTAATTCAATTTTTTCCAGCGTTTCCTTTATCAACCGCCCTGGCCTTGAAAACGCCTGGAGCAATCTGGGCGCAGACCATGCAGCCAGCGCACAAATCCTCGTTCACAGCCAGATTCCCGTCATTTCTGCAAAAAGCCGGGCAGGCCAGATTCCTTGCGCAGGCTTCCGCTGCTTCCCCCTGTTTTGCGACAAAAGCAACGGCCTTGCGCCCTTTTTTCAATTTGCGCCGGGCATAAAGCATGCAGGGTTCCTCGGCAATCAGCACCCTTGCTCCGGTCCGGGGCCCGAGTTCGGCCAGCGCTTTCCTCAAAGCCCGGATATTGTGCCCGTTGACCTTTGCCAGATGCTCCACGCCAAGGCCGCGAACAATGGTTTCAATATTCAGCCTGGAGGCGTTTTCGCCCAGCTGGATCTGATCCATGCCCGGATTTGGCTGGTGGCCCGTCATGGCCGTGGTTCCGTTGTCCAGAATGACAAGCAGCAGATTGTGGCGATTGTAAACCGCATTTGCAAGGCCGGTGATGCCCGAATGAAAAAATGTCGAATCGCCGATGAAACCGACCACCATCTTGCCGGACGCCCTGGCAAAACCGCTGCCCGAGCTTGCAGAAGAACCCATGCAGACAAGAAAATCCGCGCATTTCAACGGTGGCAGAAGGCCAAGCGTGTAACAGCCAATGTCGCTGGAATACAGGGCCGAATCGCCAAAAGCCTCCCTGACCGCATAATAGACGGAACGGTGCGCGCAGCCAGGACAAAGATTTGGCGGACGCTTCGGCAGGTCGTCCCGCGCGGCCGCATGGCTTGCTTTCGGTTCTTCAGCGCCCATAAAACGTGCCAGCCGCCTGGCAACCAGCGTGGTGGAATATTCCCCGCATACTCCAAGCTCTTTATCCTTACCCTCAATTTGGGTTTCAAGACTGTTTTTCTGGGCAAGGGCGCGAATATCTTTTTCCAGGAATGGCTCGCCTTCCTCCAGAATCAGGACGCTCTTGCAGGCAGACAGAAAGGCAAGAAGCATTTTTTCGGGCAGCGGCCAGGTCATGCCCAGTTCCAGAACCGCAACCCCGCTGTCGTCCTGCAGGGCATCAGCCAGATAGTTCCTGGCAACGCCCGAGGCAATGACGCCATATCCGGTATGCATATCCGGGCTGCTGATTCTGTTGAAAGGGCTTTTTCCCGCAATTTCCCTGGCAAGAGCCATCTGCTCGCCCAGTATTTTGTGCCGCTTTATTGCCACAGCCGGAACAGGCACAAAACGGCCGGGATTGCGTTCAAACTCCAGGGTTTCGGGCGCCTCCGGATCGGAAGTTCGCCCAACCTTGCCCCGCAAATGGCTTATACGGGTTGTGGTGCGCAGCATCACGGGCTGTTCGAGTTTCCTGGCCATGCCAAATGCGGCCCGCGTCATTTCGTAGGCTTCCTGGGCTGTGGCCGGTTCCAGGCAGGGCAGATGCGCAAGGCGCGCATAGCCCCTGTTGTCCTGTTCGTTCTGGCTGGAATGGCAGCCGGGATCGTCAGCGCTCAGGACGACAAGGCCGCCCGGCAAACCGATGTACGCGGCCGTGAACAGTGGATCGGCAGCCACGTTGAGGCCCACATGCTTCATTGCCGCCAGGCTTTTCATGCCTGCCAGGGCAGCGCCGGCGGCAATTTCCATGGCCGTCTTTTCATTGACCGAATACTCAAGGAAAAAATCCGTTCCGGATTTGTCTTTAGCCCTTATCAAGGCAAAGGTGTCGGCGACTTCCGAAGATGGCGTGCCGGGATAACAGGAAACCATGCCTATTCCGGCGTCAAGCGCTCCCGCGGCTATGGCTTCGTTGCCGAGCAAAAGGGCATGTTGGTCTTTTGTAAAAAAAGGATTGCGCATTTTTCAAGCCAGATGTTTGCAATTTTACTTTTTACCGACAATTTCGCCGGCTATCTCATCAGCCATTTTTTTGAAGTACGCGCGCTGGGGCGTGCCTGTTTCCTCGCCAAGCTTGCGATACGTTTCAAGGGCCAGCTGCTTGTTGCCTGTCCTATAGGCCGCTTCCGCCAGCATTTGCTGCAGGTATTGGGAATTGTTCGCGGCCGGCAGACGCTTGTCGAGTTCCTGGAGCAGGGCAAGAGCCTGCTGATATTCGGCCTGCATCATCAGGCTGCCAACGCTGCCAAGAGCAGCCGTAAGGCCCAGGGGGCCGTCATTGTCAAGTTTGGCCGCCCTGGCGTAAGCATCCGCCGCCAGAACGGGATTGCCGTTTTCCTGCGCGCTCTGGCCAAGGCTCAAATATATGAACAATTTGGTGGAAGCCGGCGCCTTCTGGGCCAGATTCAAAAGCGCCTGATCCTTTGCCTCACCCTTCAGCTGCATGTTGATGCGCGCAAGCTCGGCGCGGGCCTCATCTTCCTTGCCGGACTTGTGCCAGTTCCAGATGGCCATGCCGCCCAATATAAGCAAAAGGGCCAGAACGATACCCGCTATGACGCCCGCGTATTTGGTTATGAATTGTAAAAGAGGCGCGTTTTCGGCGCTCACTTCAGCCTGAAGATCCTGTAAAAGCGGATTGGACGCGCCGCCATGATTTTTTTGTTCTTCTGCCATCTGCCTTGCGCCTACTTCCTTTGGGGAAGCGGAAGCGCCCTCCTTGCAATTTCCGTATTTATAGATTATATTTAACGATATTCAAAATATCGTCACCCAAATTTTTAATTTGGGCTGTCCCCGGGCTATTAATTCGCCCCTGACGAAGTAATAATCCGAATAATCGTCTACTGTCAAAGACAAGGATTGCGGAACCATGGGCGTTGCGAATGAAATGGAATATCTGGCCCAAAAAGCCAAAACTGCATCCAGAAAGCTGGCCCACGCCAGTCCCGCTGCCAAAAATCTTTTTCTTGAACGGCTTTGCAAGCTGCTTGAAGTGGAAGAAGCGGAAATTCTGGCTTCCAATGCCAGGGATCTGGAACTTGCAAAAAAGGCCGGGCTTGATGACCCGCGGCTGAACAGGCTGACGCTTACGCCGGCCATCATGGCCGAAATGCGCAAGGCCTGCAAGGAAGTCGCGGCTTTTCCCGATCCTGTGGGCGCAACAGAAAGCCAATGGCAGAGGCCGAATGGCCTGCTTGTCGGCAAGATGCGCATTCCCATTGGCGTGATAGCCATGATTTACGAAGCCAGGCCAAATGTCACCATTGATGCCGCGATTTTATGCGTCAAGGCCGGAAATTCCGTTATCCTGCGCGGCGGCAGGGAGGCCGTCAATTCAAATATGGCCCTGGCCCGGCTTTTGCGCCAGGCCCTGCATGAAGCTGCTTTGCCGGAAGATGGCGTCCAGCTGGTCGGGAATGCCGATCATGCCGCAGTGCGGGAACTTTGCAGGCTGGATCAATATATTGATGTGCTGATTCCGCGCGGCGGCGAAAAGCTTGTCGCTTCGGTCTGCGAAGCGGCGACCATGCCTGTTCTCAAGCATTACAAGGGCGTTTGCCATGCCTATGTGGATGCCGGCGCCGATATTGGGCAGGCGCTCGAAATAATCGCCAATGCCAAGGCCCAGAGGCCAGGCGTATGCAACGCGCTTGAGGCCTTGCTGGTCAATGCCGAAATCGCGCCGGACTTCTTGCCGCGGCTTGCCAAAATGATGGCTGGGCTGGGCGTGGAATTGAGGGCCTGCGCAAGGTCGCTGCCCCTGCTTGGCCCCGGGGCCAGGGCGCAGGCGCCGGAAGATCTGGGCTGTGAGTTTCATGATCTCGTTCTGGCCGTATGCGTTGTCGAGAACATGGAAGAGGCCCTTGACCATATAGCCAGGTATGGCTCAAGACATACGGAAATTATCTGCACGCAAGATTATGGCCGGGCCATGCGTTTTTTGCGGGAGGCCGACGCTTCCATGGTGGCGGTAAATGCCTCGACGCGTTTTAATGATGGCGGCCAGCTGGGCCTCGGGGCGGAAATAGGCATTTCCACCTCCAAGCTGCACGCATACGGGCCAATGGGTCTCAAGGAGCTTACAACCACAAAGTTTGTAGTTCTGGGCAATGGACAAATCAGGAATTAAGCCCGGAAGGCTGATTTATGGCGGGAGTTTCAATCCCGTCCACATTGGCCATCTCAGGCTTGCGCTCGAAGCCTGCAGGCTGCTTGGGCCATTTGTCCGCAAGGTGGACTTTGTGCCCGCGGCCTGCCCGCCGCACAAGAAAAGCAGCGGCCTGCTGCCTTTCAGTATGCGGGCCGAGCTTGTCCGGCTTTCCATAGACGGGATTTCCTGTCTGGAATGTAATGTTATAGAAGAAGATTTGCCGGAACCCTCGTATTCCGAACGGACAATCCGGGCCATTGCTGCCATGAGGCCGGACGAGGAACTGTTTTTTTTGCTTGGCTCAAGCGATTTTGCGTTGCTGCCGGAATGGCGGAACGGGCGGGATCTTCCCCGGCTTTGCAATTTTGCAATAGCGCCGAGGGGCGATCTTGATTTTGCGGGCTTTGTGGCCATGGCCCAACAAATCTGGCCAGGCAACGTGATTGTGCCCCAAAAGCAGGCCGCCGGCCTGTGTGCGTGCGGCCCTGGCATGGTATCTTTCGTTGAGTTGTCGGGGGGCGGAAAACTTTTTTATTTGCCTGTTCCGTTTCTGGATGTCAGCGCCACCTATATCAGAAAACTCTGGCTTTGCGGGGAAGATGTTGATTTTTTACTGCCCGGTCAGGCAATCGCGTTGCTCGACAGGGAAAGAAAGGCTGTGGAAGCCTGCTGGCGGGGAAATGATTAATGCTTAATGTAGCTCCAAAGGAATTGCGGGAAAACATAGCGCGAGCCAATGGCTATTTGCGCCGGGGGGAAGTGGCGCGCGCGCTTGCGGCCATGAGCGCCGCCCTGAGGCAGTTTACGGGAATTCACCTTATGCGCGGGCCGCGGGCCGAACTTGATATCCAGATAAGCGAATTTCTCAATTCATTAATCCATCATCAGGCCATGCAGCCGCTGCTTGATCCATCCGGCAGCGGCAAGCCGAAAATCATCCGTTACCAGCAGGGCAAGGAAAACATTCTTGCCACAGTTCTCGATGGCCTTGCCAGAATACTTACCTCATCGGCTGAGGAGGAAATCAGGCGCGAAGCGGAAACAAGACTCGAACGCAAGAAAAGCCTCATTGAAACCGGCACAAAGCTTATTCAGGAAGGGCAGCTGGCCAAGGGCCGCGCCTTTCTCAAACGCGTGGCCGAGGAATTTTCCGATGACGAGGGCATTCGGGTTCAGGTCGGCAAAATATTCGAAGCCAACAATTGCCTGGTGGAAGCCGCTGAAATGTACGAGGAATCAATCGAGCACCAGCCCAGGGAAGTCGCGGCCTATACAGGCGCCATAGCCGCCTGGCTGCAGCTGCATGAATTTGAGAAGGCCGAAAAGATATTCATGGCTGTTTTGCGCACCTTTGGCGGCCATCCCAATACATACGGCCGCATGGCCAAGATGTACTGGGACTGGCGCAAGCGGGACAAGGCGGAAGAAATGGCAATCCGCGCGCTTCAGGGCAACAAGGAGCAGCCGGAGGCGAAAGCTGTGATGGAGGCCATGCAGAGGAGGTAAGGCGTTATTGGGCCTCTTCGGCCAGTGGCCAGACGATCTTGCGGATTTCCTCGTTGCCGGCGCGCGCATTGCCGGCTATAGCCATTTGTCCGGATTCGATTTTCGGCAGTTCAATCTGCCCTGGCCGGGGCGGCCTTGCGCCAACAGTCTGCTCGACACGTTCGAAAATATTTGAAATTATGGCATTGGAAACAACCATCCCGCTTCTTGTCAGGCTCAGATAGCCGTTGCGGATGCGGATCAGCCCGTTTTCATGCATGGCCTGGACAAGCCTTTGATTGTCCTTGAGAAAATCTCGTCCGGTAAGCTGCTTGTAAGCCTTGAGGCGCAGGCCCCTGGAAGTGCGCAAACGCAGCATGATATGTTCCATCAGCCTTGTGCCTGGCGCAAGAATTTCCGCCTGTTTGCCCAGGGATTTTTCCCGCGCCAGATTGCCCCAGGCCGCAAGGCTTGCGGGATTGGTCCAGCGGGCGCCAGCGATGGTGGATGTGGCAGATGGCCCGAGGCCCAGATAGTCCTCTCCTTCCCAATAGCCCAGATTATGGCGGCACTGGAAGCCCATGCGCGCGAAATTGGAAATTTCGTAATGCAAATAGCCGCTTTTTTCCATAAAAGCCGCTCCTTCCATGAACATGATATTCTGGTCGCGCTCTGGCGGCAGAACAAGTCTGCCAGCATCGCAGTCCAGTTCAAGGGGCGTGCCCGGTTCGAGCGTGAGGCAGTAGGATGAAATATGCTCGGGCGCGAGGCGCACCACGTCTTTGAGCGTTTGCAGCCATTGGCGCACGCCCTGTCCGGGCAGGCCCCACATCAAATCGACGCTGATATTGGTAAAACCGGCTGTTCTCGCAGCAAGGACGGCATTGAGGCTGTCCTGCACCTTGTGCGGCCGGCCAAGAACGCGAAGGCACGAGTCATCCAGACTCTGGATGCCGATTGAAAGGCGGTTTATGCCTGCGGCCAGAAAATCGGCTGCCTTGTTGCTTCTGGAGAGGGATTCCGGATTGGCTTCAAGACTGATTTCCGCCTTGGTCTCAAGTTGAAAGGTGCGATCAATCCTTTCCAGAATGCGCCCCACAATATCGGGTGGCAGCAGGCTTGGCGTGCCGCCGCCGAAAAAAACGCTGCTTACCGGCGCCTTGCCCAGCTTGTCGCCATAATGCGCAAGCTCAAGCAGAAGGGTATCAAGATAATCGCTCATCATTTGCGCGCCGGATCCATCCCTGCCAATGGCCATGGAATGGAAAGCGCAATAATTGCAGCGACTGCGGCAAAACGGCACATGTATATATAAAAGCATGGTTTCTTCCTGTCGAATTTATGACTTTTCAGGATGCAAGCATAAATTATGCCTTAATTTGCCATTAATGGAAGCGTTTTTCAAAAAAATTATTATTGGCGTTGAAAGTTGACTGTTTTATATTGGCAGCGTCATCGGGGCCACTTGGATTCGTCGGTAAATTTGGTTAAATTGTCTGCGGTTTAAATCGATTTCAAACCAGGGAGTATGCAATATGCGTAAATGTATAACCAAGGTTTTTATGGCGCTTGTGCTGGCAAGTTTTTTTGCTTCGCAATCCATGGCCGCGCAGACTGCCCCGCAGGCGGGAAAACCCGTGCAGGACGCGCCAGCCCAGACCACGGAACGCACGACCCTCATCAATGTTCAGGTTGACGGCACGGACAGCATAGGCGCCAGGCTTTCCACCCGCCTCAAGGAAAGATTTAACACGAGCAGTCTTTTCCGCCTGAATTCGGAGGAAGACAAGGACAAGCCGGAACTGCGCCTGCTGCTGAACACGGCGCCGGAATTTCCCAGCCGCCCAAGCGTTGGTTCGGTTTATGGCGTTTGCTGGGTTTTCAGCCAGGGTAAGGGTTATCTTGGCTATTTGCTTGCCCGCGAAGTCGGCACCGTAAATGCCGACGATCTAGACGCGCTGGTTGACAAGCTCGTTGAAAGAACGGACGGCATCGCGGCAAAATACGCCAATCTCTGGAAATAGCCCGGTTTTTTGCATGCAAAAAAAAAGTTCAAGGCCAAATAAAAGAGAACGCGCCCCGCGCCGCGTCTGGTCTGGAGCGGAACCTCTTTTTCCGCCCTTGATGCCCTTTGCGGCCAGGGCCCTGGAGATTCTTCCGCGTGCCCTGGCCAAAGTCTGGCCGCTCAACAAGGCCCACAGCGCAAGCTTGCCGGATGATATTGCGGAGCTTTCCAGCCTGCTTACCCAGGACAGATCCCAATTGCGCCATTCCTACTGGAGCAAGCCCAATTTCGTCAGCGCCTATCTTTATTATTTTCTGCCTTGGAATATTTTGCGGCAATGCAGGCTCTTGCAGGACCTTCCCTTGCCTCCATTCCATACGGATGGCCAAAACTGGCTGCTTGACGCCGGTTCTGGCAGTCTTTCCCTGCCGATTGCGCTTTGGCTGGCCAGGCAGGATTTACGCGAAAAAAAACTGAAAATTCTGGCGCTGGACAAAAGCCGCCGCCCCATGGAGCTTGGCAGGGCCATTTTTGAAAGCCTTGCCGAGCTTGCCGGCCTGCAAGCCTGGCCTGTAAGCCTTGTCAAAGGCTCATTTGAAAAAGCCGCGAATTCCTTGCCTGATGGAAAGATATGGCTGTTTTCGGCAGCAAATGTATTGAACGAGATTGTTTCAGGCAGAAGGCAGGGAAAACGGTTTAAATCCCAGGAATTCATGGCTGAAGATAATGAAAATGATCTCCAGCTTGAGCCATATTTCGACGCCATTCCGGCATTTATGGAAAATGGCGCGGCATTCCTGTCCATAGAACCAGGAACACGCCTGGGCGGGGAGTGCATGATGCATTTGCGGGAATTTGCGGTCGCAAACGGCTATTGCGCGCATTCCCCCTGCGCGCATCAGGAAAAATGCCCCCTGCTTGCGCGCAACAGGCAGCAGGCTACCAATAATCATTCCAGCCTTGGAAGCGCCTGGTGCCATTTCACTTTCGATACCTCCGGCGCTCCCGTCTGGCTTCTCGAACTTTCGCGCAAGGCCGGGCTGGATAAAAAAAGCCTTTCCCTTTCTCCGCTTCTGCTTTCGGCCACAGTTCCGGTTGACAATGGGCAACCGGGCAAATGCAGAATAATCTCCCGGCCTTTTCCTGTTCCCAACCTTTCGGAATATTGCCGTTATGGTTGTGAAAAGAATGGTCTTGCCATTCTGCCGGATGCGAAATGGCTGGAAGATGGCGCGCTTGTGCCTTTTTCGATGCCTGCAAAACCTGAAAAGGACAAAAAAAGCGGCGCAGTGATTGTCGAGCCGCCTGTGGCCGCAGATGTTAAATAACAAAAGTCCTGGTTTCAGATCATGAATATTCTTGTCATCGGTCTTCCTTTTTTTGAAAATACTTTCCGTTCCATGGGCCATGCGGTGGTTAACGCCAATTCCGAATATTCCGACGATCTGGTTCTGAATCATCCGCAAACCTGGCAAAGCATCAGCAAAAAGCTTCAGAGCGGAGGATTTGAGGCTGATTTTGTCCTCTACATGGATAATGGCAACCATCCTCTGCTCATTGACCCGCACAATATTCCCGTCCCGTCAATTTATTATTCCATAGACACCTACTGCAATCCCTGGCACATACCATACGCCCATGCTTTCGATATGGTTTTGGCGGCCCAAAAGGATTTTTTGCCTTTTTTTCTGAATGACGGCCAAAACGGCAAATGGCTGCCACTTTTTTGCAGGGAAGCGCTTTGTGATGTGGAAACGCCCGAAAGAGACATTCCAGTTTCATTTGTCGGCACACTTGGGCACAAGAATAATCCCCAGAGAGAGCCATTTTTGCGTAAGTTTGCCCAATGCCAGCCCCTGGACATCCTTTCTGGCGACTTTGTTCCGATTTTTTCACGCAGCAGGATTGTGCTCAACCAGACCGCTTTTGGGGAAATAAATTTTCGCTGCTTTGAAGTTATGGGCCTGGGAGCTGGCCTGCTTATGGAAAAATGCGGCAATGGACTTGATGAACTGTTTACTCCAGGGGAGAATATCCTGCCCGTCTATACAAGAAATGACGCAGCGCAAGCGGCCAGGATAGCGGCTATTTTTCTTGAACGGCCGGCGGCATTGGAAGAAATTGCCAAAAACGGCAGAGAGCTGGTAAAAAAGGAACATACGGAAGTCGTCCGCGCTTGTCAGATACTTTCCATTGCCGAGCCTTTGCTGTCGGAAAATGCCGCGGTGAAGCGTCTTTCCGAGCTGCAAAAATACAGAAGGTTTACAGGCACGGCCTTCGGGATGCTGGCCAGCGAGCTTTCCGGCGAGGAATGGCAGCCATTCAGAAAGCTGTATTGCAGAATAGTTGAAGAAAATTACAGGGATTTTCAATAGGGTCTGCCCGGGAAAGCGGAGAAAGACGTATGGCAAGGAAGGCAGTATTTCTGGATCGCGACGGCACCATGAATGAAGATCCAGGCTATACATTCCGGTCGGAAGACTGGCGCTGGCTGCCGGAAGCCGTAAAAGGGATTTCAGTCTTCAATAATGCTGGCTGGCTGGTGATTGTGGTCAGCAACCAGTCCGGAATCGCAAGGGGTTTTTATTCCCGGGAAGATCTTGGCCGCCTGGAAGCTTTTGTAAATGCGGATCTTGCAGGCAGGGGCGCAAGGGTGGATGACTGGCGCTATTGCCCCCATTTGCCCGAAATCACCGGCCCATGTTCATGCCGCAAACCTGAACCTGGCCTCTTGCTGGCAGCAGCGCGAGACCTGGATATAGACCTTGCGGCTTCATGGATGCTGGGCGACAGGCTGATTGACGTTCAGGCCGGGCTTGCGGCCGGCGCGCGCGCTGGTCTGGTCAGCGCGAATCTTCAAAGCGCGGAAGCCGAAAAATGTCGGGCGCTTTATCCCGATGTGCCTGTCTGGCAAAATCTTTGTCAAAGCGCTTTTTACATAATTTCGGGCAATCAATTTCAATATTAAAGCTATAATGGGGCTATCATACTCCCCAGCGAGTGCAGGACGCGACCGGACGGCGACACGAAGTGCCGTGCCCATTTGCCCGTTTTCCCGTAAGTGCATTACGGACGCGGAAGCCGTTATAGCATTTCTTGAATGAAAATATCCATTTTCAATGGATATTTTCATTCATTCGCGCTGCCGTCATTTCCGCCGCAGACAAGCTGCGTCTTCATTAGCTCTTCTGTCCATTTGCGTAAGCCAGCAAAGCCGGCACGCAAACGTCCCTGCTGGACGGCTTTCGGCTGGCCGGCGTGGGTGTCTGCTGCCGCAGCCACAAGAGCGTTTGCCTAATTTTATTACGCAAACGCTCTTGTCGCGAAGGACTTACGGATAGCGACAGCCCAGCTATCGACAGCAGCGATGGCAGCCCCAATATCCAGTTACAGCGTTACATTGCCGGCGGAGCGGGCACAGGCGCTGATTTTTTGGGTTTTGTTTTCTTTTTGGCCACGGCTTTTTGGGGCACGGGCGCCGCTTTTTGCGGCTGTGCTTTTTCAACGCTTTTGCCCTGGGCCCGCAAAACTGCCTTTGCGTCAGGGTCGCCGTTCTGGGCTGCCAGCCTGTACCAGCGGTTAGCTTCTGTCAGGTTGCGGGCAACGCCTGTTCCCTGTTCATACATCAGGCCAAGGCTGTACTGGGCTGCGCTTTCATTTTTATCCGCGGCCTTGCGATACCATTCCACGGCCTTGACGTAATCCTGCGGCACGCCGCGACCCTGTTCGTTCATGAAACCCAGGTTGTACATGGCTTCTGCGGAACCGGCTTTGGCCGCGCGTTCATACCATTGCAGGGCCCTGGCCTGATCCTGGGCAAAGCCGCGGCCTTCTGCATACATGAAGGCAAGATTGTTCTGCGCTTTCAAATGATCCTGCTCGGCAGCCTTTTCAAACCAGTGCGCGGCACGGGTATCGCTCTGATTTGAGCCTTTGGCATTCAAATATAGCCATCCAAGACCATATTGGGCTTCAGCCAGCCCCTGGTTTGCCGCGCGTCCATACCAGTCCAGGGCCAGGCTTTCATTTTTCGGCACGCCGCGACCGTGGGCATAAAGATAGCCCAGGCCATACTGGGCTTCCGCAAGGCCCTGCTCCGCCGCCTTGCGAAGCCAGCGCGCGGCCTCCTTATAATTGCGTCTCACGCCCTGACCCTGGGCCAGCGCGCAGCCCCAGGCATTTTGCGCGCTCACATCGCCCTTTTCCGCTGCCTGGGAAAAATACCTGGCAGCCTGCTGGACATTTTTCTTTACCCCCAGTCCATCCCGTGTCAGGCGTCCAAGAAAATAAAGAGCTTCCGGATTGCCGCTTTTGGCCAGATCCTTCAGAATATCCGCTGCCCTGGCAAAATCCTTTTTATCCAGCGCATTTTCCGCCGCTTTCAGGGCTGCTGCCTGATTTTCGCTCTTTGGCTGGGAGTTTTCAGCAGGCTTGTCGCCTGGGGGAGCCTTCTCCTGCCTGGCCGCAGCCATGCACTCGCCGGAAAGCACAAGGGCAAGAACCATAAAGATGGCAATAATTCTTTTCATAAACTTTTCAATGTCTTTATCCATAAAGAATTCTCGCTACCATTTATTGTGAGAGCCTGTTCATGGCAATAAAGGCGCCTGGCCTTTTGCACTTCCGTTTCTTGCCACCATATCTGCGCGTGCCCCCAGATGTTTCTCACCTTTTCTGCCGCTTTTTGAGGACTGGCAAACCAGATGCCGGCACGGGCAAGAATTTCGAGAAGCTTTTCGGCCTCTGGACAAAGCGGCCAGCTTTCCGGGTTCCAGAAAAGGACAACAGGGGTGTTCGCGACCAGGGCTTCAAGCATTGTCGTGCCGTGATGATCCAGGACAAGCAGCTTGCAGGACAGTATTCTGGGCAAAAGCTGCCCTTCGCAAAGCCTGATGTGCGGAAAACGCGGCAAAAGCCATGCTGCGTCCTGAAGTGTGCCGGGAATATCGAAATATGGCCGGTAAAAGCTTTTGGCCTGTAATTCTTCGCTGATATTTTCAAAAAATACGGCCTTGTCCTTTCTGTAGGCTATTGTCTGCAGTGGGTTTGGACGCGATTCCAGGCGATAGCCATAGGCCGGCATTTCCGTGCCGACAAAGAGCAAATCTTCCTTGCCCGAATAATTCCATTTATTCGCTATGCGCTGAAGTTGCGGGTAGGGCAGGGGAATAAAATTTCCGCGGGCTTTGCCCTGTTTTTTCCAGCCCCAGGTGAAAAATGCATCCTGGCTGTATTCCACACAATCCCTGTCGCAGGAAACTTCTATCTGGCCGTAATTTCCGCCATGCTGCACGTATGCCAGACGATTGCCACGGGCTCGCCAGATGGCCAGTTTTTGCCTGTATTGCGTGTCTTCATAAACCGAAATGGCGCCTACCCGCACTCGCGCGGTCGCGTTTTTTTTCAGATCAGCGGGATGGCGCAGGTCTTTCAGGCTTTGTGGAAGCGCGGCCAGAAATATCGGCAAGGGATCGAGTGGCAGATGCGCGCCATGGGCTGTGGTGAAGATTTTTAAATCCAGTGAATGATCGACTCCATTGCAGGGATGGTTCAGGGCAAGAGAATATTTCAGCGCCTGAAAGGCCGTCATCCCCTTCAATTTGGGAAAGCCCAGGCCAAGCATCAATTTTTTTGCCGTAGCCCGCCAGGAAAAAGGAGCCTTTTGTGTATTGTCCTTGCAGATCCGGCTTGTCGGTTCAAGTTCGATTTTTTTCCAGGAAGCAGGCCAAATTGGTTCAAGCAAGCGTGAAAAGAGCCAGTGATTGAAGTCTGTGCCCAGACTGCCCCGCAGGGTAAAATCATGCTCGTCAACAAAATCGAAAGCACAATTTCCCGGCAATATGGGCACGCTCAATTCCATGTCGCTATATGCCCGGATCATGGCCTGAACGCGTAAATTGCGCTCCACGATCTGGCGGCAGACATCAACAAGCCATGGAACAAGCAGGATTTGCCAGTAAGCGTCGGGCAATTTGCCGGCATCAGGACAAAGATGCCTTGCGACAAGGGCAATGTTGTCCACGCAGAGCGCCAGGCAATCCCTGGCCGCGCACTCGAGCCCTTCGCCATTTTCAAGCGGCTCGGGCGCAAAGCGGTACCTGTTTTCCCATTCTGGAAAAAAATCTTCCTGGCCGGCAAAACACCAGGGGCCGGCCGCAATAACTTTTGCGGGATCGGCCTCTCGCGGCATTTTTCCCAAAACCAGGGTCAATGGCTGCAAAGCGCTTTCGACATCCATTTTATTTTCGGTGAATTGGCACATCAGCCAGCCATTTCAGGCTTTTTCCAGATCATCCCACTGCAACACAGTATCTTCCGCAATGTCATGTCGGGCCCTCATACCCTCAACCTCGTCAAAGTTGCGAGGTGAAATGCCGTGCGCCGGCCTTTTGAAAGCAAGATCCGCGCCGGTGATTAATTGCCCCTTTGCAATGTCTCTGGCAGCCACAAGCGACCTTCTTGCATTGCGCCGGGCGGGCTCTTCTTCCGGCAGGGCGCGGACTTCAAGCTCGCCAATTGTATTCAGCGTGTGGCGCAAACGGGTATAAAAATGCTTGAGGTCATTTTTATCCATGGCATGATAATGATCGTTGCCAGGCAAGGTTTTATCATGAGTGAAATGTTTTTCCAGCACCCTTGCGCCAAGCAATGTGGCTGTTTGCAATATGTCCATGTCCCGCGGCAGTGTATGGTCGGAATAGCCTGTGACATGACGGGGAAAAATCCGCGCCAGGGCCGGTATCATCCCCAGCGCCGCGTTTTCGTCGGCTGTGGGATAGTTCAAAACGCAATGCAAAAGAGCAAGCGGGTTGTTGTTTTCCTCTATCCATTCCACAGCTTCCGCGATTTCATGCAGCCAGGAAGCACCAGTTGAAAGCAGAATCGGCTTGTTGAATTTGCAGATATGACGGATGAATGGCTTGTTGGTGATATCAGATGAGGAAATTTTGAAGGCATCCATCAAATCATTGAGAAAGTTGGCCGATTCAATGTCAAAAGGAGTTGAGAGAAAGGTAATTCCGGCCTCGTCACAATGTCTTTTCAGACTTTCAAACTCATTTTTCCAGAAAGAATCGTGTTTTCTGAACAGCTCATACTGGCTTTTTGTCGGTTCCTTGCTTGTATCCCAATAAGCTGGAGAATCTTTCGAGGCCAGGGTGGAGGCCTTGTAGGTCTGGAACTTGATCGCATCCGCGCCGGCTTCCGCTGCTTCGTCAATCAGGCGTCTGGCTATATTCATGTCGCCTTCATGGTTGACCCCCGCCTCCGCGATTACAAAAGGAGGCTGGATGCGCAAAGGCGGTGTGCAGACATCGAAAATTTGCGCGATTTTCATTTTTTTACCTCTTTGTTCAGGCCCAGTTTTTCCGCGACAGCCCGCGCGCCAAGCTCCGCAAATTGTGCCGGATCAATGCCGTTTGCCGCATCCGGCGATAAAAGTTCCACAGGTTTGTTGGCCAGATCCGGATTGGGTCTTACCTCATAATCTGGTGGAAAACTGTCGTTGAAATACATATTCTGGAAATCCACAAATTTGAGGCTGTGGGCTGTGGAATCCAGAACCGCATGGCTGTTTTCGTCAATCAGGCCAAGTTTGACGGCCCGCATCAGGCCGGCCAGACATTCACCGCCCTGGGTGCAGGCAATGTTCCCATGCCGGTTGGCAAGGATCATGGCTTCGATAATTTCCTGCTCCTCTACCCGTATAACCTGGAAAGCGGCCGGACCGGCCGTATCAATAAATTTTTCCGCCAGCATCCTTACCCTGGGGAAGGAAACGGGATTGCCTATCATCGCGGCCTGGGCAACGCTGGGCCTTACAGTTACAGGCTGCCATACGCGTTCGTTTTCAGGCTTGTCGTAATAACGGAAAACAGGATCGGCATGGCTGGATTGAACGCCGAAAATGCGCGGCAGTTTTTTGATTATCCCGAGTTCATAAAGCTTGAGAAAACCGGACATGATGGCCGTAATATTGCCCGCATTGCCGATTGGCACAAAGAAAAACTGATCCGAAACATCCCAGTTGTACCACTGGGCGGCTTCCATGGCGTAGGATTCCTGGCCGAGAATGCGCCAGCTGTTTTTGGAATTCAGCAGGGCGACGGGCCATTTAGCGGCCAGAATTTCGACAACGCGCATACAGTCGTCAAAAACGCCGGGCAATTCCAGAACCTGCGCGCCGCTGCCAAGGGGCTGGGCAAGCTGCTGGGGAGTTACCTTGCCTCTGGGCAAGAGGACAACACAGCGCAGGGGCTTGCCAACGTATGATGTATAGAGCGCGGCCGCGGCTGATGTATCTCCTGTCGAGGCGCAGACGCACAAAACCTCATCCAGATTCTTCTTGCGGCAAAGCCATTTCAGGTAGCTTACCGCGCAGGCCATACCGCGGTCCTTGAAGGAGGCGCTGGGATTCTGCCCGTCATTCTTGTAGGCAAAGGATGCGCCGACAACATTGCGAAGCTGTGGAGCGGCTTCGACTATGGGCGTGTGCGCTTCTCCAAGCCAGACAATATCTTCCTGGTCCACAATGGGGGCCAAAAATTCATAGAAGCGGAAAATGCCGCGCAGGGCATTGATGCGGGTGCCCATTCTTCCGTCCAGGACAAGCCTCCATTCCTCACCTGTAACAAGTTTGAGGAAGGGAAACATTTTATCCCTCAGCAGCAATACTCCATTGCAGGAAGGGCATGCATAAACAAGCTGGTCGGCAGGCCAGGTTTTTCCGCAGCCCAGACAAACATATTCCATTTCCCCGCGCCAGGTGGGGAAGATATCCTGTTTCATTTAATTGCTTCCTCGTTCTTTGGCCTTGCTTTTAAGCCAGGGCTTTTCCGTGCCGTTCCTGAGCCGGGAAATATTTTCGCGATGTTTGACAAAGACAATGACGCACAGGCACAAGCTCAGCGGCACCCATTGCCACAAACCAACAAATATCAAAAAGATGGGCAGAGAAGCCAGAAGGCTGAGAGAGCCAAGCGATACATAACCGCTTCTCCAGATAACCAGCATGCACAGGGCGCAAGAGCCAAGCAGGGGCCAGAAGGCCAGGGGAATGAAAACGCCTATGCTGGTGGCCACGGCCTTTCCGCCCCCAAAACCCATGAAGCAGGAAAAAACATGGCCCAGAACACAGGCCAGGCCTGCAAGGCTGATAAAAAACGGATCTGGAGAAAGCCAGAATGCGCCCCAGACCGGGAATGTGCCCTTGAGAACATCACAGGCCAGGGTAGCGATTCCGTAAGGCAATCCGCAAAGGCGCGAAACATTGGTTGCCCCGCTGGAATGGCTGCCTGCCTCGCGTGGATCGATTTTGCAAAATGTTTTGGCGATTACGACGCCAAAAGGTATCGAACCAAGAATGTAGGCCATTACAACCCATAAAACCTGAAAAATGAGCATATCCAAAGCCTTTTGTTAATATACGGGAATAATCTTGAAATTATCCTTGAATTATTCCACCGGCTGAACTTCCATAATCTGGATTTCATTATAAAGCGGATTGACCTTGCCCAGACGCAGCTGGACAGCCATCCCGGGGCAGGCCCTTTCATCAAAAAGTCTGCGTTTGCCACGCACAAAAAGTCCTTCCGCCGGCAGGTTTACTGTAACAGCCATATCGTTTTCTTCAGTTATAATGCCATCCCACCACTTTCTGGAACCTTCCTGAAGAATGTAAAGCAATTTCCAGTAGCGCGGCCGAAAACGCTGGGCATGGCCTGCGCCTTCCAGAACAGGATTAATCTGGGCCAGAACTTTTTCCAGCGCTTCTTTTTCAAAAAGCGGCGAGCCCTCTGTAATAAAATGCAGAACCTGGGCTTCATTGACGAGATCCGTATAACGCCTCAATGGTGATGTTACAGGGGCATAGCGCGCCAGAGCAAGAGCCGCGTGCCTCTTCCCCCCAACTTCGAGAGAGGAGGGAACAAGCGCGCGCATCACCCGCGCCATATCCTCCGGCTTGTCCCATATGCCGGCGTATTCTTTTGGCACGGCAACATCCTGAGTGCGGTGCAAGAGCGGGAGTTTATTTTCCATTGCCCAGTCCGCAATGCCAGCGCTGGCCGCGATCATCATTTCGGCCACAAGTCCCTGGGCAGCCGGTGCCGGGCTTTCTTCCTCCAGGCTTACCCGCGTATCCCAGCCCTCGCCTTCAAGCGATATTTTCGGTTCCTGCCTGTCCATTATGACAGCACCATCATCAATGCGTCTTTTCTTGCGCAATTCGGCAACTTCCAGGCCAGTTTTCAGGATTGGCGCGAACGCATAAGCAGGATTTCCGCTATTTTCACTGCCGTTCAGGATTTTTTCCACATCGGGATAGGTCAGGTTGGCCGCCAGGGAAACCCTGGCCAAAGCGGGCGTTGCTGATGCAATCCTGCCTTCTCCATCAATTTGCATCGAAATGCAGAAAGCCGGCCTTGCCTCTCTGGCCACAAGCGAATAGGCGTCAAGTCCCAGTTTCCCGGGGAGCATGTGCAGATCGCCTTCCGGCAAATAGATGCTTGTGCCCCGCTTGCGCACAGCCCTGTCAAGATCGCCTTCAAAATCCCAGCGCAGGGCCGGGCAGGCAAGGGCAATCGTAACATCGAAGCCATTCCCGGATTTGCTGGCATGGAAGGCATCATCAATATCATGGGTGCTGGCGCTGTCGATGCTTACAAAAGGCAAAGCACATTCCGGCAGTTCATCCAGTGTTTTGGCTGCCTTTACCAGGCTTTCAACTTCTTCGTCATGCTTGCGCCACCATTCGTCGCCACGCTCATAATCGGCCCGATCCAGCCAGAAATTGTAATGTGGCGGCAAAACACCCCAGGCAATCAGCAATTGCAGCGGCAAATGCGGCACATCGGGCATTCCCTTGGCAAGCATGTTCCAGAGCGCTTCATCCTTCTGGCTATCCGGGTCCAAAACCCTTTCGTGCAAAAGCACCCTTATGCGCTCGGCTATGGCCTCTTCGGGCCATTCAGTGGCAGGCGGCGGAGAAGAATGGCTTTGCGCTATATTCCATAATTGCTTCAAAAAGGAGGCGCCTCCGGCAATCAGGGCTTCGCGTTCGCTTTTTACGCGCTCTTCATACAAGCGTTTTTCAACGGTCTCAGCGCTGTAAACCTGGAAATGCGGCGGCTGAAATCTGAAATGGCTTTTCAGATTTAAAAGGCCTCGTCCAAAAGCCGCCACAGTATCTTCATCGGGATTTGTGTCAAAGAGTTCGGCAAACCAGGAAGCCAGCGCTTCGTCGATTTCGCCCTGGGCCATTTCCCAGGCTTCAAGAAGGGGGAGGCTCCTTGCCAGTTCCTCACGTTTTTTCTTGTGCTCCTCAAGAATCCGGACGCTGTCGTCCCGGCTGGCTGCCGGATTAAAACATGGGCCAAGCCAGGGGAGCACGCGGCTTGACGAAAGCTTGGCCTCCCTGCGGTTGGGCAACAGAAGACGAAGGCGATTCTCATCGCCCTCGAGGACCATGGCAATCTGTGGAACGTTCCCTTCCATATACTCCACAATGCAGCCTGGCTGCGGATAACGCTGCACCTCAATTACCCTGGTTTTCCTGGTATCTGGCGCCGGACGCGGCCGAACCGACCTGCTGCGCGTATCTGCGCAGCACGGAATAGGGGCTTGTTTTTTGTTTGGGCTTGTGGTTGGCCCTGCGCTTTTCCAGCTCTTTTTCATCAACAAGCAAATCCAGTCTGCGCGCCGGTATGTCGATACTGATAATGTCGCCGTCCCGCACAAGCCCGATTATGCCGCCATCGGCGGCTTCCGGCGAAATATGGCCGATTGCGGCCCCATTTGTGCCACCAGAAAAACGTCCATCCGTAAGCAGTGCCACATCCCTGCCCAGACCCATGCCTGTTATGGCAGCCGTCGGGGAAAGCATTTCCCTCATTCCCGGGCCGCCACGCGGGCCCTCATAGCGGATCACCACGCCATCGCCGGGTTTTATCTTGCCATCAAGAATGGCCTGCATGGCATCTTCCTCGGAATCGAAAACCCTTGCCGTGACTTCGCGTTTCATCATTTCGGGCGCGACAGCCGATTGTTTGACTACGGAGCCCTGCGGCGCAAGTGAGCCCTTGAGAATGGCAATGCCACCCTCTTTGGAATAGGCATTTTCCGCAGTATGAATGACGTCATCGTTTTCAATGCGGACATTGGCTATATTTTCGCCAACCGTCTTGCCTGTAACCGTAAGACAATCGGTATGGATGAGGCCAAGGCAAGCCAGTTCGGCCATGACAGCTGGAATGCCGCCCGCATTTTCCAGATCCACCATATAATGATGGCCTGCAGGCGAAAGCTTGCACAGATTTGGGGTCTGGCGGCTTAATTTGTCAAAGAGCGAAAGATCGATATCAAGCCCTGCTTCTCCAAAAATGGCTGGCAGATGCAGAACTGTGTTTGATGAACAGCCAAGCGCCATGTCAACGGTGATGGCATTGGCCACGGCATCCGGCGTTACAATGTCGAGGGGCCGAATATTGTTTTCCAGCAAATTCATCACCTGCATCCCTGCTTTTTTGGCCAGACGCACACGCGCGGATGAAACCGCTGGTATTGTGCCGTTTCCGGGCAGGGCAACGCCTATTGTTTCCGCAAGGCAATTCATGGAATTTGCGGTAAACATTCCGGCGCACGCTCCGCAACCCGGGCAGGCGCGTTCGCTTATCCTTTCCAGTTCGGCTTCCGTCATCTTGCCTGCGCCAACTTTTCCCACGGCCTCGAAAACAGTTATCAGGTCGCCTTTTTTGCCATTCCCCAGGTCTCCCGGCAGCATGGGGCCGCCAGAAACAAGAATGGAGGGGATGTTCAGGCGCATCATGGCCATCAACATGCCGGGTACGGTTTTATCGCAGTTGGGAATAAAGACCAGGGCGTCAAAGGCATGGGCGCGCGTCATGATTTCTATGGAATCGGCAATAAATTCACGGGAAGGCAGGGAAAAGCGCATGCCTTCGTGATTCATGGCAATGCCATCGCAAACCGCAATCGCGGGGATTTCAAATGGCACGCCGCCGGCCATGCTCACGCCAGACTTGACCGACTTCGTGATGGTATCCAGGTGAATGTGTCCCGGAACGATTTCATTGGCTGCATTGACAACGCCTACAAAAGGGCGATCGATTTCTTCCCGGGTAAGCCCAAGCGCATACAGGAGAGAACGATGTGGAGCCTTGTTCAATCCGCTTTTCATTTTTTTGCTGGCCGAATCATTCATCTGAATTCCTTTATTTTTATTGATATAATCAAGTCAAATGCCATTTGGGAAAGAAATTCTATGTCAAAATTCAAGCTTCGTAAATGGTCTGTTCTTGCTCTTTGGGCGGGGGGGGCTTATAAAAAAATGACTTTAAATGCCCGAAGGGATATATAATGGACAAAGATAATTTCGAATTTGAATCAGAAAAACCCGAAAGCAGCAAAAGCAAAATGACACCGGCCGAAAACGCGGCTCTTGCGCATATTCCGGCCTCTGTGCTCAAGGAATTGCTGCACCCGCCTTTTCGCAAGCGTCATCCCTTTGTTTTTTGGGTCGGCGCCATTATCTCCATGATAATAGTGGCCAGCGCCTTTGGTTTCGCGCTTTCCAAAAAAGACGTTTTCGCCCAGCGTGAGCGAATTGCCCTGGTTACCATCTCGGGGCCGATTGCGGATCCTTCGCCAACATTGTCCTGGCTGCGCAGGGTGGAGGGGAATGCCGGCGTAAAGGGGCTGCTTGTCAGGATCGATTCCCCGGGCGGGGGCGCGGCGGCTTCCCAGGAAATTTATCATGCCCTGGAAAGATTTGCCGCGAAAATGCCAGTGGCTGTGAGCATGGGCTCGACTGCCGCTTCCGGCGGCCTGATGGTGGCCATGGCCGGCCATCGGATATTTGCCAACCCGTCCACGGTAACAGGTTCAATTGGGGTGCGCATGGATATTCCGCAAATTCAGGATCTGATGTCCAAACTTGGCATTGGCCAGGAAACACTGGTCACCGCGCCCTTCAAGGATGCCGCTTCCTACAGGAAACCGCTGACGCCGCAGGATCGGGCCTATCTGCAAGGCGTTATCATGGATATGCACAGGCAATTTGTGGAAATAGTGGCAAAGGGGCGCAAAATGACATACGAAAAAGCCGAGAAATTGGCCGACGGCAAGATCTTTACCGGGCAACAGGCCATGGATCTTGGACTGATCGACGCAATGGGCGGCTTTGACGATGCGCTTCTCTGGCTTGCCAAACAGACTGGAATCCCGGCAAACCGCAAGCTTGTCATGAAACCGCAGGCCAGGGGTGGAATTGTCGAAAATTTGCTGGATCTCTTTTTGGGCAATGACGAGGAATCAGCCAGACTGTTTGAATTGATTCGGGAAAAGGCGGCACTGCCGGCTTTTTATTTTTGAAGCAGCAAGTATGTCAACCATGCCATTTGACTGAACCCCGGCAAAGCCGGGGGTTATGGCTTGTCATTATCTGTAGTGGCATTATAGAGCCCATGATGCGCCTATGCGCGCAATTGCCGCAGGCATCCTGTATATTCTAAATCTGCCGAATGAAATATACATTCCACAGGATATGGCTTCAAAGGCCATTGTGTTGCCCGGGGGCTTTCCAGCACTTCGGAAAAATTCGCTAAAAATTGCATGATATGCGAGAATCATAGACCCGCGCTTACTTCAGCCAAAAATCCAGCGAGTATTTTCCCGCCCCAATGCACAAGATTGCAATAAAACCAAGCAAGTACGGCATGGCTGTGGCATTGTAATAACGGCCATGAACGGTTTTTACTGCCACTCCCATGTTGATAATGCCGGCAACTGCCACAACTCTGGTAAAGAATCCCAAAATTGTGCAGATCGAAGCCATGGTTTCCACAAACATGGCCAGCCAGAATCCCGCTTGTGGGGAAAAACCGGGCACTTTGGGAAAATGGGCCGCATTTTGGGTATTCATTATTTTTTGCAGGGCGTATGGAAAAAGTGAAAGCCCGATGACAAGACGGACAAGCAGGGCAGCCCAGTCATAGGGGATGGGCGAAATCATCATTGCAAAAAAGGCGTTTTCCATATCAAGCTCCATATTTGGCATTTATGTATTGAAATTGCTTTCCGGTTCAAAATGAATGCTGATGCGTCCGATACCCGGCAAAAGATTGCGGATTTCCGCTTCCATTCTGCTTGCCATGCAATGGGTTTCCGCAACTGTTCTTGATCCGTTGGTCTTGCAGCGGAATGAAAGGTCGACATTTGCGCCCATGGTCCAGATTTCTGTGTCAAATAATTCGCCGACATCCTTGTGATGCGGACGAATCTTCTCAAGAGTTTGAAGAACTTGTTCCCTTGATGGAGGTGAATGAAGTGGAGCGGAGCGATCCACCGATTCAAGGGGTTCGATATGTGAGACAACATGCTTTGCCCACAAGCGCTTGCAAAGATCGTGTTCATAAGCGGATACTATTTTGTGGGCCTTGGCAATGGACATTTCGGATGGCAATTCAATATGCGCATGGATATGCAGCCCGTCTTCGCGCATTGTAAGCGCCAGCGCATGAATATCAAGCCCGTGCATGGCCGCAAGGTTACGGGCGCTGGCATAAAGATCCGGCGATTCTATTTTGGCTGGCTCAAAATGAACAATGGTTTCCGCTCCCGGCAGCACATTCTGAACCGTTTTCTCGAGCATTTCGCAGATTTCATGGGAATCATCGATCCTCATGGCCGGGGGCGCTTCAATCGTCAAGTCCACAAAATAATTTGAACCGCTTTCCCTGATTCTTGTCTGTCTAACAGAAAATGCAGGGGCCAGCCTTGCCAGAGCCTCCCTGACCTTTTGGGTCTCTTCTTCCGTTCCGCCATCCATCAGGGCGGCAAAGGCTTTTGTAGCCATGCGCCAGCTTGCGCCAAATACAAGTGTGGCTACAGCAAGGGCCGCGATTGCGTCCGACTTGTATAAAATTGTGTGCAGGGTTGCGTCTGGAGCCACAAAATTGGCGCAATATACGCAAACCAGGCCGACAAGCACCACTGCTGTCGAAAGAATATCGGTCGAAAAATGCAGCGCGTCCGCGGCAAGGGCCTGGGAACGGTATTTTTTGGCAACCCTGTAGAGCATGGACGATCTGCCAATATCGACAACAATAGAGATAATCAAAACCGCGAAAGCCCACCAGGAGGGCTTAACCGGCTTGCCTTCAAAAAGCAGCCTGTCCAGGGCTTCCCAGACTATCCACAAGCAAGTAATGAAAAGCAGAAAAGTTTCCGCCAGGGCGGAAAGATTTTCGGCCTTGCCATGTCCGAATGGGTGATGCCTGTCGGGAGGCGCTCCGGCCCACCTGACAGCAAAAAATGTTATCGAAGCAGCCACAAAATCCAGAAGGCTGTGCAGGGCTTCGGATATCAGTCCAATACTGTTGCTTGCAAAGCCAGCCGCAAATTTGAGGATGGTAAGCAGTGCAGACCAGACCACGCTGGAGGAAGCGGCCTTGCTTTTTTCGGTATTGCCTGTTTCGGTTTGCTGATTTTGTAAAACCATATTTCCATTGTTCGTCAAAAGTATTACCGGGATGTTTCTTCCCGCATGATAAATGGCTTGGCTTTGGCGGGCAAGCCAAATTTCTCGAATCCCGGTTAACTGCCATAGCAGATGGCTTCGGGAATTTTTTTCAAAATGAATATAAAGTATTTCTGAATATGGCCGAAAGACGAATAAACCTGTTTTAACTTTTTACAGGCGCAAGGACGCGCCGGTACATTGCCATGATGGAAAATCTTCAAAGCATCAGCTCACGGCCGGTTGCCGAGGCAGTTCCCTCCGGATACGGAGGCAGGAAAGTTGTGGATAAATCGCCTGGCATTCAAGGCGATACACTTGATTTAAGTCCCGAAGCGGAAGCGCAGTTACGCAAGCTGAAGCAACGCGATGCCGAGGTGAGGGCCCATGAAAGAGCCCACATGGCCGCTGCGGGCGGTAATGCCGTGGGCGGACCCCATTATGAATACCAAAAGGGACCGGACGGCAAGCAGTACGCAATAGGCGGCCATGTTGATATCAGTCTTTCAAGCGTAGATGGCGACCCCGAAGAAAATGAAAAAAACGCGCAGGAAGTGCGCCGCGCAGCCCTGGCTCCGGGGCAGCCATCCGGTCAGGACAGGGCAGTCGCTGCCCAGGCTGCCAGCATGGAAGCGAAAGCAAAGACCGAAAAGCTCGGAGAAAAAAACGATGAACAGACGGATGAAAATTCTCCGGTAGCCGAACAGAAAATTGCGGATCGCGCGAAAAAGAATTTTGAAAATGCCGGCGATACAAATTCTCCGCAGGAAAATTCCAACGCTTTGATGCGCAAGGCTATTGGCATTTATAATGAAGTCGCTCAGACCGGAACAATGAAAACTGCCTTTGGCAACGAAATACCAGGGCTTGCAATGGCGGTATAAGCAATTTCGAATCGCGCAATATCTCCTTTTATTTCTGGAGGAAGATTGTTGGCGAAAAGAAATATTTCAGACTTATTATTAGGGCTAAATTATTTATAGAGAACGGCATCGTTCTCTAAACAAAATCCGTCAGGATTTTGCGCAGCGCAGCGGCGTAAGCCAGCTAAAAAACACGCTTTTGGGCTGGCGATCTTCGACATTGAAATGTAACCATTTCAATGTAGGCATCTATAAAGACAGCGTCTGTTTTCCCTGCGGATGATTCCCCTTCGATTTTGGGGAAAGTCCGGGATAAACAGACGCTATCTTTTTGCGGGCTCTGTGGATTACTGGCGCCCCGCTTTGCCAGTTTATTTCCAGAACTTGTCAATATAGCCGGTAACAAAGAGAATCAGGATGAGAAACGGGAGCACATAGGTAAGATAACCGCGCAAAAAGCGCGGAAATTTTAGGCCCGCCCCCATATCGACTTCCTGAATAAAGCTATTCCACCCCCAGCCACGCCGAGAACAGCAGAAAAGTAGAAATAACAATCCGCCAAGCGGAAGAATATTGTTTGAGACAAGAAAATCTTCAAAATCAAGAATGCTGCTTCCGCTCCCAAGAGGAGTAACGAAAGCCAGGGTTGAAAACCCAAGGGCGCAAGGCAGGGATAACAGCCATACGCCAAGCATATGCAATGCGACTGCGCGTTTTCTGGGCATCCCCCAGCAATCCACGCTGTAGGAAATTATGTTTTCAAAAACGGCAATAACTGATGAAAGGGAGGCGAAGGCCATGAATATGAAAAACAAGGCACCCCAAAATTTACCAAAATTCATGGAATTGAAGATATTGGGCAAAGTAACAAAAATTAATCCCGGCCCTGCGCCCGGTTCCACACCAAAGGAAAAACAGGCAGGAAAAATTATCAGGCCCGCCATCAGGCCAACAAAGGTATCCAGCCCGGCAATCCAGACAGCTTCGCCTGTAAGGGATCTTTCCTTTGGTTGATAGCTTCCAAAAATGCACATTGCGCCAATGCCTACAGAAAGCGTGAAGAAAGCCTGGTTCATTGCCGCATTGCATACGTTCAAAAAACCAAAATCACTGAATTTTTTCCAGTCCGGCATAAGGTAGAAGCTTGCGCCTGACCCTGCGTTGGGGAGCATGAGAGACCTTGCAACAAGCGCGACCAGAAGCAGCAAAAGCCCCATCATCATGAACTTGACAATTCGTTCAACGCCTCGTCTCACGCCCATGGCGCAAACAGCAAAACCAATTGCCACAGTAATGGTCATCCCGATAATTTGCACCATTGGGTCGGCAAGTGTCTGGTTGAAAAAATTCCCAACCCCTGCCGGGTTCAGCCCCTCCAGACTTCCGAAGCCCATGTACCAGCAATAAATCAGCATCCAGCCAGTGACCGTGGTATAAAACATCATGAGGAGATAACTGCCAGCAAGCGCGACCCAACCCAAACTGTCCCAGCGCGTTCCATGAGGTTCAAGCTTTTCAAGAGCGAGTCCCATATTGAGGCGGGATGCTCGCCCAACGGCAAATTCCATAATCATGATTGGCAGAATGGCAAAGAGAAAAACCAGATAGACGAGGACAAAAATCGCTCCTCCATATGCCCCGGTTATGAATGGAAAACGCCATACATTGCCGAGCCCTATGGCACAGCCTGCAGAAAGAAGCAGGAAGCCAAGCCGGCTGCCAAGCATTTCACGACCGGCTTTACTGCCTGGAATGAGATCATTTGCCATTGGAAAATTCCTTTATTAATGCAATCTCAATGCGAAATTAATTCCAAAACAGAATGCGATGGCGCACATGAAGGGGCTTACCTCCCGGAAGCGGCCTGTAAGAGCCTTGATCAAAACAAAACTGATGAAACCAAAGCCGAAACCGGTTGCAATATTGAAAGTCAGCGGCATGCTGATAATTGTCAGAAAAGCCGGAATTGCTATGGTAAGATCGTTAAATCTGATATGCACGACTTCCTGCATCATTAATGCCCCGACCACAATCAATACAGGCGCAGTCGCAAAAGAGGGAACCAGCGCAACAAGAGGAGCAAGGAAGAGCGCAAAAAAGAAAAGTATGGCAATCACCACTGCTGTAAGGCCGGTTCGGCCGCCTTCTGCCACACCCACTGCACATTCAAGATAGCTTGTGGCGGTTGTGGAGCCAAGCACTGCGCTGGCCATGGTTGAAACGGAATCGGTTATGAGGGCGCGGTCAAGATTCTCGATTTTTCCATCTTCTTTCATGAAACCGGCTTTTTGCGAAAGTCCGATAAGAACTCCCATATTATCAAAAAGATCGACCATGGTCAGCGTGAAAATAATTGAGAAAAGACCATGTGAAAGGGCGCCTTGCAAATCCATTTGCATGAACAGGCCAGTCGGCAAGGGAATTGAGGCAGAAAAAAATTGGCCGTCAGGCAGGCTGCTTTCTCCCGTAAGCATTCCTGCAATCGTTATGATTATTATGCCAATAATCATTGCGCCCCTGATTTTCAGGGCCATCAGGGTTCCTATTACGAAAAAACCCGCGCAGGCCAACAATGTTTTGGGATCGTTGAGCTTTCCCAGAGCCACGAATGTCGAAGGATCGGCTGCGATGATACCGCAGTTTTTCATGCCGATAAAGGCGATAAATGTGCCTATGCCCACGACAATCGCATATTTGAGATCCATGGGAACGGCATCTATTATCATTTTCCGGATGTTGGTTACCGTAAGGAGAAGGAAGATTACGCCAGATATAAAAACTGCGCCTAGACCAGTTTGCCAATCATAACCGGCCGGACCGCAAATGTAGTAGGCGAAAAAAGCCGAGATGCCCAGTCCCGGGGCTACTCCAACTGGAAACCTGGCCCAAAGCCCCATAAGCAGGGTTGCGAAAATGGTGACCCAGATTACGGCTGCAATGCTTGATTCCTTTGGCATGCCTGCATCCGCAAGCATCCCTGGAACAACAAAGACAAGATAGCTCATGGCCATGAAACTGGTCAGGCCTGCTATGCATTCAGTTTTTATAGAAGTGCCCCTTGCTTGCAGGTTAAATAATTTGTCCAGCAAGCTTTTGTCGGGAGGCAAATTGCCGGTACCTTCAGCTTTGTTTGTCATCTTCTTCAGCCCTGTAGAATGCGCAGCCACAGCGCCCGGCTTCTTTAACCCGATATAGGGCCTTGTCTGCATGTGAATACAAATCGTCCGTGAAGCCGCCATTTGAAAAAGCCACGCCAACGCTCAAGGATGTGGGCGGCAGACCTTCGGCAGGGTTTTTCAGATTTTCGTTTATCGAGGTTATCTTGGCCATGATTATTTCTTCAAGACCGGGGGGATTGCCCTTGACTATAACCGCAAATTCATCTCCACCCAGGCGAATGCAAAAATCATCTGTTCTAAAAGCATGCTGTAACAGCCATGCAACTCGGCAAAGCGTTTTATCGCCCATTATATGCCCGTAGCTATCGTTTATATCCTTGAACTTGTCCACATCAACAAGCAAGAGGCCAACCGGGTTAGGTTCGTTGGCAAGCAGCTGCTTGAGAGAATCAAAAGCAGCACGGTTCAAAAGCCCTGTTAGCGGGTCATGTTCCGCTTTGTGGCGCAGCATACGGTCATGATGTTCCTTGACCGCGAATATATCGTTATATGTAAGGGCAAGATGTTTAAACTCGTAAGCGCCAACAAGCTCGAACATTTTATCGTCTTTTATGCATTTTGCATATATCTGTAACGGTCTGACAATCAGAACAATGATCATCATGAACGTAACGGCGTTCAGCAGAAAAAGGCCAATCAGGGCAATGCGCTGGGCGGAAAGCATATTTCCAAGTTGTTGTGTCTGGGCAATTTGTTCCTGCCGCGTTTCAGTCAGGGTTTGAGATAAAAACCGTGAGAGGGCATCTACAATTTTCTTTTTTGCTTTTGCATAATCAGAATTGAACATCAGATCACGGGCGTGTTTGAACTTGTCTTCCGGCGAAAGAGCCTGATCCGCGGCGGAAAGACTTGTAGTTTGCACAACGCCAGGCATTGCTGCCATATCCTGTCCCAGACCCTCGGCAACGAGCCTGATTGCGTAAATCTCCTTGTGGGTCAAGGCATTTGAATATTCAATAGCTTTCTCAAGGTTTGCCCTGAACTCGGGTTTTATGTCGCGGCTGGAAATAAATTCCAGGGCTTTTTCCCTTGATTGGCTGGCAAAAAGTTCATCAAGATAATTCAGGGCATGTTCAATATTCAATGTTTGCGTATAAAGACGGGCTTCTTCTGTAAGATAGTCGGATGCCACATGGATCTGGTGAGCTGATTTTTCCCATGCAATATAATTTTCCGTAGCCTGGACAGTCTCATTATAATCCTGGGCAACCCGCAAGGTAGTCCAAAATACTGCAATAAAAAGAATCAGGGAGAGAACGAACATTGTTATGTTCAATGATCGTATTCGCACACCCTTTACATGCTTCTGTCCCGTGTTGTTCATTGGCGATTTCCCCCCCTCGGCAATAAACGAAAAATATTACAGCAGTTTCACCTGCGAAGAAGCAGTGTTAAAAAATCCTCAGCGAATGCTTCATTTGAGCTGTGAATGTTAAAAGAATCATTAATATATTTTATCTTTACAAAAAATTAAAAAAGAAAGCCTTTTATACCGGTAAAAATGACCTGGGAAGCAATAGCTGCCAAAAGCAATCCAGTTAATTTTGCCAATACTGCAATGCCGGTGGAATGTAAAATGTGCCCCATAAAATCCGCGGCCAGCAGAAGCGCATACATTCCCAGTGCAGCCAGCAAAAGGGAAAAAAGTCCGGTAAGCAAATCGGCCATATCTTTTATTGTTGCGCCCATAACCATTACCGCGCCTATCGAAGCCGGTCCCATGCCCAGAGGAATGGCCAGGGGAACAACGCTTATGTCGCCTTCGGATTTGATTTCTGTGCTTGTTCCGTCATCTTTCATCAGGTCTATGGCTGCCAGCATAAGCAACATGCCGCTGCCTATGCGAAATGCATCAAGAGTGAAGCCGAATATTTCAAAAATTTTGGCTCCCCAGACATAAAGCACCACGCTGATAATGAATATCGATAGTGATGTCTTGAATGCAATGGCATGCTTGTGTTGTTTATCATAATTTCTGGTATGCCCCAAAAATGCACTCAAAACGGCAGGCGGTGTCATCAGCGCGTATAGCTTGATGCTATGCCCAAGCACATCCCCAAAATGGATGTCAAACATCATACTTTTCCTCAAACTTTGTTTTCGCCCGATGAATTTTGCCACCGGGAATTTTCTCCTTCGCGCCAGAAACGCAGGCCATATTTTTTTGCCTTGCGCACCACCTGCGATTGGCTAATGCCCAATATTTTTGCAGCCTTGTATGTGCTTCCCTCATTATCAAGCGCATTGGCCAGCATTTTACGTTCGAGATTTTCAATTGCCACGGACAATTTTGTGGGAACATGATCCTCTTCTTCTTCCATTTTTGACATACCGGGGCGCATATAGCCGGGGAGGTCATTCTGCGTGATTTTATCGCGTTCGCAAAGGGTGGCCAGGGACTGGATTACAGATTGCAGCTCACGGACATTCCCGGGCCAGCCATAGGTCAGGAATAGCTTTTCGACATTTTTATCAAGCCGTTTGGGGTGCCCCGTGGCTTCCCCAATCTTGCCAAGAAAATTCCAGGCAAGCAGAAGGATATCATCCTTGCGGTTTCTCAAAGGCGGCATATCGACACAGAGCACGCGCAGACGGTAAAAAAGATCTTCCCTGAAATTGCCTTCTTTAACCATTTGATCCAGAGGACGATTTGTTGCCGCAATTATCCTGCAATCAACCCTGATAGGGCGTGTCCCTCCGACCCTGTATATTGGTTGCCTGTCCAGAATGTGCAAAAGTTTTACCTGCATGGCAGGCGCCAGTTCGCCAATTTCATCAAGGAAAAGAGTACCACCGCCCGCCAGCTCCAGCATACCTGGTTTGCCACCTTTTTGCGCGCCGGTAAAGGCACCATTTTCATAGCCAAAAATTTCTGATTCCATCAGAGATGAAGGAATGGCACCGCAATTTACCGTAACAAAAGGTTTTTCGCTTCTCGCGCTCTTGTCATGGATGATTTTTGCTGCCAGAGATTTGCCGGTACCGGTTTCGCCAAGGATAAGAGTGACCACATCAGTCTGGGAAGCCTTCGAAATATCGGCAAGAACTCGTTGCAGGGCCGGGCTTTGGCCAAGAAGGCCACCCATGGATTGTTCTTCAAGGCCTCTCGCGCGAAGGCGGTAGGCCAGAGCTTCAACTTCGAGGTCGGAAAGCTTTTGCTCAAGGTTTTCCAGCTCTGTAATATCCCTGATAGCGGCAATTACCCGCCATACATTGCCATCTTTGTCAAAGACAGGCGTGCTGGTATTCAGGCATCTTTTTCCATTGGAGTAGTCGTCAAAAAGAGTAACTGTATGCTTTGTCTCCAGGGCGCGAAGTGTAACACAAGTCTTGAATCTTCCCTCCCGAAGTGGCTCGCTTACATGTCGCCCCACAACTTCTTCGGCCCTTATTCCAGCAATCCGTTCCATTGCCCTGTTTATGCGCCGGGTAATGCCGTTTCCGTCAATAACCCAGATGCCGTCATGGATAAATTCAAGAATTTTGTCCACTTCCCTGAAAGAATGTTTTGCCTCCCAGGACAACTCTTCCAGGGGAATTTGCTGGATCAGGAATACGCGCTTCCGTGCTTCAACGCTCCACCAGAACAAGAGATAATTTGTCCCGTCAGGATGGCGAAAAAGGATTTTTCCTCCGTTTTCACCTTTTCCATCCGACAGGACATTACAGACTCCCCGGGCCAGCCAATGGGACAGAGCATCATTTTCTACAGGCTGCTCCTGGCTTCCCAGCAAATCGCACAGGGCTTTGTTAGAAAACATGAGCAGCCAGCTGTCAGCATGGCAAACGCCTCCGGGCACATGCGCACAGGCCGCCTTGAACAGATCTTCAAAGCCGGCATCCATGAGCATTCCCTCTTGATCGCATTTATTCATGATGCGCGAAATATGCCAGATTGACGCCCAAATGTCCATTATCTGCGCACACGCGCCAGCAGATCTTCAGGAGGCAGTGATTGCAGAAAACGCACCCTTAGCCAATAGCATAACGCACCAAAACCGAGAGCAAAAATATAGGAAATCCAAAATCCTTCCGCGCCCATGGGAGAATCGCAAAGCCAGTCTGTGCGGGCCAGCGCGTATCCCAGGGGAAGGCCGATTATCCAATAAGCAATGAAACAGATGACAGATATGATACGGGTATCATTGTAACCACGCAACACTCCAATTCCGGTCATCTGCAGACCATCCACCAATTGATATGCACCTACATAAAACATCAGACGCATGGCCAGATCAAGGACCTGGGGATCATTATTGTATATTGCCGCTATGCCATGCCTGAATACAATACTCAAGAGGCAGATGAGCAAGGCAAAAACCACACTCAGCGACAGGGCCGTCATTGCCGAAATTCTTGCCTGGACCGGTTTTTTCGCTCCGCAGCAGAAGCCTACGCGAATGGTTGCCGTCATACCTATGGCCAGGGGAATCATGAATACAAGCGACCCATAATTCTGGGCGATTTGATGCCCGGCAACCATTATGGTGCCCATGGGCGCAAGTAATATTGCCGAAAGGGCGAAAAGCGAAACCTCAAAAAACAGGGCAAGTGCGCTGGGAAAACCAATTCGCAATGCTCTGAACATCAGGTGCCAGTCAAAAACCGGTTCGTCTATGGGGCGATTTTTGCGAAATGGCGTGAAAAGCGGATGCAAATCCCTGAACTGGGGATCTCTTCTGAGGTAGTACATCATGGCCAGGGCCATAAACCAGTAGCAGATTGCGGATGCTATTCCGCACCCGACTGCGCCGAGTGGAGGCAAGCCCAGCTTTCCGTAAATCAATATATAGTTACAGGGAACATTCAACAAAAGACCCAACATGGCGATTATCATCGCTGGCCTGGTACGGGAAAATCCTTCAAAAAAACTGCGTTGATTAACGAAGAACATGAATGCGGGCATACCCCATAACAGCGCCCGCAAATATCCTCCTGACAAATTGGCCATCCGGGGAGAAAGGCCAAACAATTCAAGCTGATGCGATATGATCTGGAAAAAGATCATAATGGGAATGCAGATAGCCAATGTCAGCCATATACCCTGACGCAGCAAATGCGCAGTCTTTTTATGCTTGCCTCCGCCAACCATCTGGGCAGTCAGAGGAGGCAAGGCAAGCAGGCAACCTACGCCAAGAAGCGCAACAGGGGCGAAAACAGAGCCTGCTACTGCTACCGCGGCCATATCTTCAGCATTGTATTGGCCCGTCATTGCCGTATCGGCAAATGTCATGCCGGTCTGGGAAAGCTGGGCAATGAAGATGGGCAAGCCAATTTTGTAGTAACACCTGGCTTCCATCCATGAGAAAAAATTTTTCATTTTGTCATCCTACAGCATTCTTGAATGAAAATATTCATTTTCAATGTATATTTTCACTTATTAGCACTGCCTTCATTTCAGCCGCAGTCTGGCTTCGGCTTCATTCAGCCGCGGGTGTCTCCTATCGCAGCCATTGGAGCATTTTCAAAATGCTCTGATCAGAACTGTAACATTTTACGCATGATAATATCTATTAACTTCAACGCAAATTTGCATCGAGATATTCTCGCGCGCCTTTGCAGGCAAGGTCGCGTTAGAACATTTACGCAATTTAATTGTGTAAATGTTCTAATAACATGGGCCATTTCCAATGATAAATAACATTCAGTGGAAACGGCCCGAAATCCTTGGCGAAAATTTTTATGTCAGGAAGGTTAGCCGAGAAAGATATCCATTTCCATATTTTTGCCATTTTTTGCAAGGGCGCACTTAACAAGCATTTCAATGGCATTTCTGCCCTCGTCGCCCAGATTTCTGCTGAATTGCGTCACGAATGTTTTTATATGCGAATCTGTTACTTCCCTGGATATTTCCCGGGCATTTGACCTGATAAAGTCAAGAGAATCATCCGGATGCTTCCAGGCGTATTCCAGGCTTTGGGTAATCGCCTTTTCCATGGCGAATGCAAGTTCATGAGCGACATCGCGCCTGATTACAATTGCGCCCAGCGGAAGTGGCAAATGATATTTATCTTCCCACCATTCTCCAAGATCAAGAATTTTGCGCAAACCCATATTCTGGTATGTGAAACGACCTTCATGAATTATCACACCCAAATCGGCTTCATCATTTTCCAGGGCAGGCATAATGTCCGAAAAAAGCATTTGTCTGCGCTCCCCGCAAAATCCGCCATGAAGATCAAGAAGTAAATTGGCGGTGGTCATCCGGCCAGGAGCAGCAACTTTGGCATTTGGAAAATCGGTTATCGCGTTTTTCGCCACTACAAGGGGGCCGCATCCAAAACCCAGTGCGGCGCCACTTGAAATGACGATATAATTATCCAAAATCCAGGGCAAAACCCCAAGGCTGATTTTACTGACTTCCAGCTTCCCGGAAAGCGCGAGATTATTAAGCTCTTCCACATCCGCCATGTGCAGATTGATGGCAACTCCATCCCTGTATTCAGGGCGCACAAGGCCGTGCAGCAGCGCATGAAAAATGAAAGTATCATTTGGACAAGATGAAATTCCCAAACTGATGTTAAGCGGCATGATTTCCTCTCATTGACAATTTGCCTCCAGAATGCCTATTCTGGACATTGGCCCTGAAAAACAACATAAATTTACGGTGATAACATGCTCGATGCCGCATATTATGCCGCGCGTGGACTTTCGTCTATTTATAAAAAGATTCTTAATCGGAAACGTCTTGATTTTGATGACGGCATGACGCTTTTTGCTTGCCCGGATATTACGGCGCTTGGGTCGTTGGCGCATGAAGTGCGAACCAAATTCCATGATCTCAAAACCCATTATGTTGTCAATAGACAGATAAACTATACTAATGTCTGTGTAAATGATTGCGTGTTTTGCGCTTTCAGAAGAGACAATGTAAGTGAGCCAGGAGCATTTTTGCTCGATAAAACAGCGATCCTTCGGCGAGTGGAAGAAGCCTTTCAAGGATCGCCAGGACTGGATGAACTGCACATTGTGGGAGGCTGCCACCCAGACTTGCCATTATCTTTTTTTGAAGATGTGTTTGAAGAAATTGGATCCCGCTGGCCTGGTTTGCCAATCAAGGCTTTTACCCCGGTAGAGATTGCGCATTTTGCCAAAAAAGAAAGCTTAAGCCCAAAGCAGGTTCTTGTTCGCCTGCAAAAATCCGGCTTGGCGATGCTGCCAGGAGGAGGGGCGGAAATCTTTGACGAAAAGCTGAGGAGCGTTCTTTGTCCCTCGAAAGCAAATGCCGCGGAATGGCTGGAAATCTCGGGAACTGCCCATAAATTGGGTATCAAAAGCAACTGTACAATGCTTTATGGGCATGTGGAAAATGCCGCGCAAAGGGTTGATCATCTTTTGCGACTTCGGGATCAGCAGGACAAGACAGGGGGATTTACCTGCTTTATTCCCCTGCGCTTTTTAACAAGCAATAACCGCCTGAAACTTCCCCATGGCGGGGCCAATGCGCTGGAATCTCTCAAGGTTATCGCCATTTCAAGACTTTTGCTCGATAATATTGAGCATATAAAGGCTTACTGGATAATGTTGGGACAAAAATTGGCCCAGACCGCATTATGGTATGGCGCAAATGATCTTGATGGAACCATAGTTGAGGAACATATAGGGCATATGGCTGGTTCAAAAACCTCCCAGGGGCTGACCATCAATGAGCTTGAGGAAATGATTCGGGAATCCGGTTTTGAACCAGTACGGCGCAATGCCCTTTTTGCTTCTGTATGACCCAATTAATATCCTGTTTTTCTTACAACAGGATTCATTTCAATAAACTCAATTTCTTGACAAGATAGTGGAGATTCTCATGGCAGCCATGCGTATCGGCAAGGATGACCTGAATATGGTCTGTCATAAAGCTGGAATGGGACAAAGACTCGACCGCAAGGAAGCGGAAGTTCTTTATTTTGATGCCGATTTGCATACTCTGGCACATCTGGCCCATAATATGCGTCTTCGGCTGCATCCGGAGCCTGTTGTTACATATGTTGGTGACAGAAACATTAATTATTCAAATGTCTGTGTTTGCGGCTGCCGGTTTTGCGCCTTTTTCAAATCACCAGGCAGTCCGGAAGCATATATAATAAGCAGGGATGAACTTGCTGCAAAAATAGACGAAATGTATGCGCTTGGCGGCAACCAGGTTCTTTTGCAGGGTGGGCATCATCCCGGCTTGCCTTTAGAATGGTATGAAGACCTGTTGTCTTTTATGCGCAAAAATTGGCCAAAGCTTCATATTCATGCCTTTTCACCTCCTGAAATTTATTTTTGGTCGCAAAAGTTTGCCATGCCTGTAAAAACAATTCTTTCCAGGCTTATGGCAGCTGGCCTGGATTCGATTCCAGGCGGAGGGGCCGAAATACTTCATGATGATATCCGTAAAAAGGTTTCTCCAAACAAGTGTTCTGCCAGCCAATGGCTGCTTGTGATGGAAGAGGCCCACAAGCTTGGCATGCGCACAACGGCAACCATGATGTTTGGCCATGAAGAAGAAATTTCCCACAGGCTTGATCACATTTTTGCCATTCGCGAGCTTCAGGATAGAACTGGTGGTTTTACAGCCTTTATTCCCTGGACATTTCAGCCAGAACACACTCGCATTCAGCGCAATCCGCTTCCGGCCCCTGCCTATCTAAAATTGTTGGCGATAAGTCGTTTGGTGTTGGATAATGTGCCCAATATTCAGGCTTCATGGGTAACCATGGGCAGCGAAATTGCCCAGTTGGCTCTTTTTTACGGCGCCAATGATTTTGGATCCCTTATGATTGAAGAGAATGTGGTCGCCGCTGCGGGTGTATCCAATAAAATGAGCAGGGAAGAAATCAATACGACAATAAGGGGCGCTGGTTTCGAGCCTCGGCAAAGAAATATGGATTATTCGTATACTGGTTTTTAAAATGGAGCGAAAGCCTGATGGAAGAAGCAAAAAGCTCTTTGCGCATGGGCAGGATAAACTATCTTAATGTTCTGCCAATTTATCATCCGCTGGAAGCCGGTATTTTGCCATGTGAGTATGAACTGGTTTCCGGTCCGCCCGCATTGCTCAATGACATGATGTCAGCTGGCCTTTTACAGGTTTCTTCATGTTCCTGCTTTGAATATGCGCGCCATCCCGATCGATATTTTTTGGTTCGGGATCTCTCCATTGGTTCAGGAGGTCCGGTCATGAGCGTGCTTTTGTTGTCGAAAAAACCGATAGAACAACTTTCTGGACATGAGATTCTTATCAGTGGAGAAAGCCATACTTCTGTTGCGCTTTTGCGGCTTTTGATGAAAGACCAATATAAACTCAAGGTAAGCTATAGAACTGGAAAAGTTACTCCAGCGCTGGGCAAGCCAAATGCTCCCGAGGCATTTTTGGCTATTGGGGACGAAGCCTTGCGGTTGAGAAACCACCGTGATTATCCATATATGCTGGATATGGCTGAAGCCTGGCGGGAATGGACGGGATTGCCTTTTATTTTTGGATTGTGGGTTATTAGCCGTAAAGCGTGTGCTGAAGGATTGATACAGGAAGACCCTGGCGGAATATTGCGTCAGGGACGCGATTGGGGCCTCGCCCACATGGATATAATCCTGGATTTGACTGCGCATGGCTGCCCCTTGTCCCGGGATGAACTTTACCGTTACTATACAGAGGGGCTTGTTTATACATTGCGAAATGAAGAAATTGATGGTTTGCGTCTTTTCTATTCCAAATTGGCAAGGGCTGGTTTGATTGGGGCCGAACCATCTCTTGAATTCTTTGGAGATTAAAAATTATATTCCTCCTTTATCCAGTTCAATGTGGCAGGTTTTATACTCAATGGCAACCATTGTGGAAGACAGAGGCAGGAATGCGCATTAAATGAAAGCCTGGTTTGGTGCAGGAAAAAATTTGTTTCACCCGAAAATCCTGGATTGTAAAGGCAATCACCTGCAAGAGGATGGCCAATGTGGGCAGCATGTGCCCTTATTTGATGTCTGGCGCCTTTTTTAATTTCACAAACCGCAAGAGTAAGGCCGTTTTCGGCAAATTCGCAAACCTGTTTTTCTGTGAAAAATGCTGAAAATTCCTCGGACAAATCTGCCGGCTTCTCCCAGACTTGAATTGGCGTAATGATGGTTTGCCTTATTGGCGCTGCTTCTTTGGACAATATTTTGCTTTTCTTTCGTTTATCTGTTGCAAGAGCGTTTTTTACAATTTTTTGTTGGTGCAGTAATCCCGAAAGCAGCGCCAGATAGAGCTTTTGGCATTTACCTTCCCTCTGGCTAATTAAAAATTCATTCTGTTCCGTATGTCGTGTTGTGGCAAGAACAATGCCGCTGGTTCCATAATCCAGTCTTTGCAATAATCTGGCCTCACCGGATATTTTATTGTCATGTAATATTTGTGGCAGAAAATCTTCAAGGCTGTAGGCCGCAGAACCGGGGATTGAGACGCAATACATATTGCGTGGCTTGAAAAGGAATAAAAAATTTGAATCTCTTTCAAGCAGTCTTGCCTGTGTTGAAATTTTGATTTTTGTTTCTTCAAAGGCAATGATATCCCCCTCTTCGAGTCTGTTATTGGGTCGCGAAGGTTTGCCATTGACTGTAACTTGTCCATTAATGGCAAAACGTTTTGCCCCCCGTGTTCCCAAACCGGACACAAGTTCTCCAAGTGCCTTGTCCAGCCTTTGTCCGGCATGGCAATGATCAATGGTGAAGAGTTGTGGTGTCGTCATTGTTTTGGCCGGCTATTTGCCGGATTATTTTTAAAAGAATCCCGGGGTCATGGCGGTCGGGATGAATTTTATCCACGATGGGACAAAAAATAACATTCAGTCCCAGAATGGACAGTTTTTCAAGAACCTTTGTTCCAAGGCCGCCTGGGTATATGCCATTATTTTTGTCAATGAGAACGAAATTTAACAACTTATCATTTTCGGCACAGGGATAATCTCGCTTCAAGGATGCAAGCAAAATGCTGGCCTGTTCCGAAATATCAAGACCTGGTATTTCAGGATCAATTCCCGAGTTGGGAATAAAAATTTTGGGGCATAAACTTTTGGCAATTGCCTTTCCAACGCCTTTAACCAGGGTATTGGCAACAATGCTGGAATAAAAACTTCCCATGGGAAAACATATAACAGAGCATTTTTTGAGATATTTTTTTGCCTGGGGATAAAGTGGGGGGCGGCATGCAATTTCATCAAAGGACATCCTTTCCAGGTGTTCGTGCACAGTCAGGAACAATTTACTTATCTTATGGGATAGTGCCTTTAGTCTGTCCTGGCCAACAATTATGTTTCCATTTTCAAGTTCCGCAGCCAAATGCAAATTTTCAGCGCATATTGGCATGACAACACCTTTCGCATGGATCAGGCTTGAAAAATAATTTAAAGCGAAAGAAAAATTTCGGCCAGATTGAAGGTAGGCTCCGGCCAGGACAAGATTGCCCAGACTTGCATTCAAGGGGTTGAAAGCTAAAGGCATCCGGATAAGGAATTGAAAAAGGCCATTATACAGGGCTATTTTTTTATGGGGAGGAATCTGAAGCCAAATCTCGTTATTTGGATTGCATAAATCCGAAAGGCAATTGCGAAGATGTTCGCGATTTCCGGATTCCGGCAGTCTGAAGGAAAGAAAGTCCATAACTGCTCTGGAAGTTTTATCTGGATCAGCTAGCGCGAGTAATCTGTTGCGAAGATCTCCCAGGGCCGGGATAGCAAAGGCGCGTCTTAATTCCTTGGATGATCTACCGGAATCAAAAGTGGATATCAGATGAACAGACGGTATGGAACAAGCTGCCATGAGACGGGCAAGTTCTTTGGGGCCTGTTCCACCGGAGAAAAATAGCAATGGGCGCTCATTATTCATTGCAGATATTATAATCTACAAAACCCAATTCCGCCAATTTAAGATAGATTAACCTGCCAATCCACGCATCTGTCGCAGCATAGGCAATTTGCCTTGGCGAAAGATTGCGGCTGCTCCAGTTTGAACATTGCGACCCTTTGGAAATTCTCCAGCCAAAAAGATTGGCAGCTAGTGTGCGCAAGCCCTGGTTTGGCAAGTTGTTGGCTTTGGCCACTGTACCCAGATCAACACAGCTTTGTGGCATGAAAGGGTATATCCTTGCTAGCGCAGCCATATCATCATGAATGCCAACTCCGGTTTTGATTATTTTCGGATCGGCAAGCAATTGCGCGCAAGGTTCTCCAAAAGGAAGCCATGCCAGTTGGACCAGATAGACAGCGTTTGCGCCAGCAAGTTGAACAAGGGAGGGAGAATTCAGTTTACCTTTGCGAAAAGTGGGACGGGTTTCAGTGTCAAAACCCAAAACGCAGTCAGATCTTAAATCTTTTTCAGCTTCCCGCCATTCGGAAAGATTGCGCACTATATGCAATGGGCCATCATAATGCCTGAGAGGCATGTCATTAATTTCTTCCCGTGTAGGGCGGCGCAACAATCTTTCCCTTTCCATGGTGTTGTCTTTTTTATTTACCGATGCAGAAACTGGAAAAGATACGATCAAGAAGTTCTGCCGAACTATTTATGCCAATTATCTGACCAAGTCTATCGCATGCGCTATCAAGATGCGCAAGGCACAAATCCAGGCTTTGGCCTGCTTCCATATCTGCCAGAAGGGAGTCAAGCTCTTCATGCGCTTCTTCAAGGATGATTGCCTGACGGGCATTTGGCGCAAGCCCGTTGGATTCTGCTATGCCTCCACAACCAGATATTAGCAAATCATGAATATTCTTGCAAAGGATATCAAGATTATGCCCCGTTTCGCAGCTGGTAATAAAAAATGGCCTGTCGCCCAGCCATGTTGGGGGTTGTTTGGGCGAGAATATGTCGCTTTTATTCCAGACTACAACAACTGGCTTGTTCTTTGCCAATTCCAGGATTTCCGCTGTGGCTTCATCAGGTTGGGCTGCCATATCATCCTGTTTGCCGAGTACCGCGCCATCAAGCAGGAGAAGGATTGCATCAGCATCTTCCAAAATTTCCCTGCTTTTTTGCATCCCCATATTTTCCACAGTGTCTGCATTGTTATGCGAACGCAAACCAGCGGTATCACATAGCCTGATTGGCAGTCCTTCTATTTGTATCCATTCTTCAAGAAAATCGCGTGTTGTTCCAGGCAAATCGCAAACCAGCGCACGATTTTTACCACAAAGTGCATTGAGCATACTCGACTTCCCGGCATTTACCGCTCCCGCCAAAGCAACAAGAACGCCATGCTGCATTGTATTTGCGCGTTTATGGCCCGAAAGCAGTGAGGATATGGATTTCAGAACATTTTGGATACCATTATAAAATTCCGATGAGGAAAATGCATCAACTTCATCGTCAGGAAAATCCAGGGCTGCAGTCGCCTGGACACGCAAATTTTCCAGGTTTTCACGCAGTTCGCCTATTTTGCGGCCAAAGACACCATCCATTCTGTTCATGGAATAACGAATGGCATCTCGTGAGGGGGCGGCAATAAGTTCGGCTACTGCTTCTGCCTGGCTCAAATCCATGCGATTATTGAGAAAGGCGCGTTTTGTGAATTCACCAGGTTCCGCCTGGCGCGCTCCGAGGCGAATAAAGTTTTGGAGAATGGTTTGCAAAATAAGCCAACCACCATGGCAATGGACTTCTGCTACATCTTCCCCGGTATAAGTTGCTGGGCCTGGCATGAATACAACAAGAACGTCATCGAGAGGCTCGTCATGACTGTCCAGAATTTTTCCATGCTGGAGGCGCCAGGGGGTAAAATTTTCAAATGTTGACGATTGCGGTAAAAAGCTCCTGGATAGCAAATCCTTGGAGCGTGGTCCGCTCAGCCGGACAATGCCAATTCCACCATTGCCCTTTGGCGTTGCTATTGCCGCAATTGTTGGCATCAGGATTTCTCGGGACGGCGTGAAGATATGACAACTCTTTTTAATGGCCCATCACCAGAGCTTCTGGTTGTAATATCCTGCATATCTTGCAAATAAAGATGAATAATGCGTCTATGATAAGAGGAAAGTGGGCGCGTTGAAAAAGATTTGCCGCTCTGTCGTGCCTTTTCTGCAAGCATTTTTGCCATTCCACGCAATTTGTCTTCCTGGCGGGCACGATATTCCCCTATATCAAGTTGGACCCTGAGGGCTGCGTTCATGCCACGTGAGACAAGCCTTGAAGCAAGATATTGAATGGCCTGGAGAGTTTGGCCCTCTCTTCCTATGAGGAGTCCCGCATCGCCTGACCATTCCACACGTGCGCGAATGCGCCCGTCGGTGACATCTACCTTTATGGGTAGAGATTGCCCCGCGACTGGTGTAACAAGCTTGTCAACAACTTCTTCAACCAGTTTTTCTAACAAATTGTAATCGAGCTCATCCATTGAACGAACAGGGAGTTCTTCAATTTCATCTTCAAGATCAGAGCATCTTTCGTTAATGACTGATTTTGCAGGCAAAGGTTGCACTGATGCTGGCAAAGATGTTGAAAGTGCCGAATTTTTAACATTCGGTTTGCTTTTTTTTCTGGATTTTTCCCTGGTTACAGGTTCTTCTTCCTGCCTTTCCACTGCTGCAGGCTTTGATTTATGTGCAATCCGGTATTCTTCGTGCTTTTTCCCAAGCAAACTTTGCACAGTTTCACGCAAGGGAGCGCGACGGGCGCGGATTTTTGCCTTGCGAGCCCCAACGATTCCAAAGATTCCACTTTTTGAATCCTGTATGATTTCTATTTCCAGCTTTTCGCGTGGTGCATCGAAATATGTGCATGCTTCTTCTATGGCGTTATCCAGATCCTTGCCATTAAATTCCTTGAAACCGTCCATCAAAAACCTCTGGAAAATTGCTTCTTACCCTTTGGCCGCGACAGGATGCTTTTTCCTGTTTTTGCGCATCATCAACCATTGCTGGAAAATCGAAAGGATATTGTTGACCAGCCAGTATATCACGAGACCGGAAGGAAAATTGAGAAAAAGAACAGTAAAGATAAGTGGCAGGAACATCATGATTTTTTGTTGCATTGGATCCTGTGCTGGAGGACTCATGCGCTGTTGCAAAAACATGGTTATGCCCATGACGATTGGCGTTATGTAAAGCGGGTCTTTGGCTGAAAGATCAGCGAGCCAGATGATATCCGTGCCAGGAAGATATGTTATAAAAGATGCATGCCTGAGAGCCAACGAAGTCAGGAGGGCCTGGTAAAGCCCGAAAAAAACTGGCAGCTGTATAAGAATTGGCACACAACCACTTGCGGGATTAACCTTGTAAGTCTTGTAAAGTGCCATTACTTCCTTGTTCATTTCCTCCTTGTTGTTTTTGTATTTTTCACGAATCTTCAGCATCATTGGCTGAAGTTCTTTCATTTTTTCCATGGAAGCATAGCTTTTTGCCGTTAAAGGCCAGAATACAGCTTTAATGAGAATGGTTAGCAAAATAATTGCTATACCCCAGTTATGCACATATTTCTGGAAAAACTCCAGCAACCATAAAAGACCTTTGGCAATACCGGAAAAAAATCCAAGGTCAATGCTTTTTGCAAGTTGTTCTGAAACCGCATTCAATTGGGCACGATCTTTCGGTCCAATCCAGTATGAAATTTCAATTTCCCTTGATTCGCCAGGAGCAAGGATGGTTTCCTCTCCCTCGACTGCCGTCCTGAATACGGTTTTTTCCTGACGTCCCATCATTGTTACACCATGGGGATTTGAAGGAATGACCGCTGCCAGGAAATAAGTGCTCATTGGGCCAGCCCAATAGATTTTTCCGGTCGCTTGAACTCCGGTGGTAGCCAATGTCTTGCTGGATGATTCTTCATCAAGGCTCCCATTATCATCCCAGGCAAGACGCATTGAGTCATATTGTCCACCGGAAGCCTGGCTTGCATCCATGGCCGTTGTATAACGGATTCTTGCACTTCTTGTTTTGGAATCCGGGTTGGCGACAGTAATTTTTTCCTTTATGAGATAGGTATCCGCAGACACAGTGAAATGCCGGCTTATTATAAAATTGTCTGTTTCACCGGTCAGGGTAAATGAACCTTCACCATTCTGGACAACAAGACTCGATGAATTTCCCGATATGCTCCATTTTCCTGTACTCCAGGAAGGTTGGCCATTAACTACAAGGCCTAGCGGAGCAACGAGCGCGGTATGTTCGTCAACCAGATTAACAAGCGGGGAATCCGGAAGAATTCCTGTATGATAATTCTTTAAAACAAAGGAACGAAGCGAACCGCCGCCAGTGTAGAAAACAGCGTCGTAGAGAGGAGTGTTAACGGGAAAATCGCGTCCCGGCGAAGGGGTAAAAACAGGAATTGTCGTTTCCTGCACAGGAAGACTTTGTTTTTGAGGCGCTACAGTTTTTTCACTTTCCTGCGCTGGCATCTGGGGCTTTGGCGCCCAACCCATATATTCGGCCACATATCCCCAGCCGAACAAAACAATGAGGCATAAAACAACAGCAAGAATAAGATTTTTATTGTCCTGCATGGGGAAATTTACTCCTTGGGTGGCCTTGGGCAAGACTGGCTCTTTCGGGGTGGAACTGGGTCATATCCAGATCCCCCGAAAGGATGGCAACGTAAAAGCCTGCGCAAGGCAAGCCAACTGCCGGTTAGAATGCCGTGGGTCATAATGGCTTCGGCTGCATAAGCCGAACATGTGGGGTAAAAACGGCAGGCCGGGGGCAATAATGGTGATATGAAACGTTTGTAAAAACATATCGGAAGAATAAAAAGCCTGCGTATAAGAATTCGCATTCACATATTCCAAAAATGCAGTCTGACTATTGTTTTGCCAAACGTTTCATTATTGGCAATAATTCAAATTTAACATCATCCAGGCAGAGCTTCGCAGGCCCCAGATTCTTTTTGGGAACAATCACAATCATTGCCGCCGGAAAGCAGGCTCTTTCAAGACGAAAAAATTCTCGCAATAATCTTTTGATACGGTTACGCGTCACCGCATTGCCAACTTTGCGTGAAACCGCAAAGCCGGTAATGGGTGCTCTTTCATCCCTTTGGCAGATATGAACCACAAAATGCGAGCTATGAAAACGTTTACCGTTTTCATAGCAAGTCATGAATTGGGATTTTTTCCGGAGCCTGTGCTGCCTGGAATAGTTGTTGGGGTTGATAATCAAGCAACAGGTGCCAGACGTTTACGGCCTTTACGGCGACGGCGGCGTATTACTGCGCGGCCTGCTGGAGTGGACATGCGCACAAGAAAACCATGGGTGCGCGCGCGGCGGACTTTGCTGGGCTGGTAGGTTCTTTTCATCTTTTATCCTTGTAATATGGCCGCAATATGCGGCTCTGCAATTTTAACAGGAAGAGATTAATATACACCTGTCTGTTATACGTCAAGACAGTCCAGGATATCTCCAGGAAAAAGCGGACCGACTTGAACAAGAGGCCATTCCTGAATGGATGCCGGATAATAGGCTGGCTTGATAAACTTAAAATATTTAGCGATTGAAAAATTCGTTTTCAATCCTGGCACAAACGCTTCTTGTACGTTTTTGCCATTGTGGTTTTTCATTTCAAGAATGAAATAGCAAAAAACAAAATTGGTCGGAGCGAAAGGATTTGAACCTTCGACCCCCTGGTCCCAAACCAGGTGCGCTACCAGGCTGCGCCACGCTCCGAAAGAAATATTGTCAAAATTGTCGAACTTTCTTTATATGATATTGTCCAAATAGTCAAACGTGTTTCGCAACCAATTCTCATTATTCCAAATTTAATCCTGTCTGGACCATTTGCCAAAAATTGTTTAATAATTTAAACTGAAATAATAATTTGTGCAAGACATCTCCCGGGGTTTTTGCAAGCAAGTTTACCATGCGTCACTATCCACCTCTGATCAAGTTTCTGCTCCGTTTTGGCATCTCTCCCAGAACGGTTCTTCTTGTTGCCTCCGACCTCGTTTCAATGATTGGCACCATGCTTTCCATTTTATTGATTCGAGCAGCATTTGGCGGTCTTGAGCCTGCCATATATCATTGGGTTTTTCCAATCCTTCTTATAAGTCCTCTTCTTGGGGGCAGTCTTGGACTTTATCAGGCCATAGGCATGCCTGCGCACCAGATGATGAAAACAATTTTTCTTTTTGTCAGTCTGGTTTATGGAGCGATCCTTGCCGCGCTTTTTTTATCCCAAACAGGGGATTTATATTCGCGTATGGTTATTATGGGCAGCTGGATAGCAACTCTGTTTGCAATGCCCCTGTTACGCTCCCTTTGTACGCGTATCTTTTCAAAACATACCTGGTGGTGCCGGGAAATGATAATTTTTGATTCCGGCACAAGCGGGCATCATTACTGGGTATATTTGAAAAAGCATCCCGATCTTTGTCTTTTGCCGGTAAAAATATACCGTTTGCAAATTATAAGGACTCCATTATCCGATATTATTGCCCAGGCAAAAAAAGATTGGCCAAATGCCGTGGCACTTATTTTGCCTGGCAAGGATGGAAATGGCAATTTTGTCGCGCAGGTTAGCCGCCACTTCAGAAAAGTTCTTTTGGTTCCGGATTTTGAAGAAGGCTTTAAGCGTTACTGGCTTACGCCTTGCCAGATTGGCGGTGTAACTGCCCTGCTATTAAATCAGAACCTGCATGATAAAAGAAAATTGAAGTTTAAACGTGGCATGGATATCTTTTTTTGTATATTATCTTTGCCTGTCCTTTTACCACTTGGAATGCTCCTGGCCCTGCTCATACGACTGGACAGCAAGGGCGCGCCAATTTACCGCCAGAAAAGAGTGGGGCGGGGCGGAACTTCAATGTGGGTATATAAATTCAGGACAATGGTTGATGGAGCGGATGGAATCCTTGATAAATGTTTCAAGGAAGATCCTGTTTTAAAACAGGAATGGGAAAGAGATCACAAACTCAAACATGACCCCAGACTGACAAGGATGGGACATTTTTTGCGAAAGACCAGTCTTGATGAACTGCCTCAAATTATTAACGTTCTTGAAGGTTCGATGAGTCTCGTTGGCCCACGGCCCATAGTGGCGCGTGAAATTGAAAAATATGGCGACGTCTTTGATGAATATTGCCGTGTGCGCCCGGGCCTGACAGGATTGTGGCAAATCTCCGGCCGCAACAATACCACGTATGCTGAAAGAGTGGCATTTGACCATTATTATATTAATAACTGGTCCGTCTGGATGGATATCTGGATTCTTGCAAGGACAATCCCTGTAGCCTTGACTGGTTATGGCGCTTATTGAGGTTTCTTGTTTTGAGGGAACGAGGGAATAATCTTTATCGCAATCTCGACCGTTATCTGGGAATTCCTCTTGCAATGCTTGCGGGTAGCTTGCGGAAAATAGATAAAAACAGTTTTGATTCAAAACAAGTTGAAAAGATTGGGATTCTTTGCCTGGGAGCAATTGGGGATTTGCTTTTGACAAGCGCCCTGGTTAATGGCTTCGCTTCCTGCCTGCCTGGTGTTTCAATTGAACTTGTTTCATCGAGAGCAAATTCCTGCGCGCTCGAACTTTTGGGTAATGTTGACAGCAAAAAAGCTTTTGCCGTCAAAAAGCCCTGGGATCTTATAAATTATGTTCGTTCCAGACAATATGATCTATTTGTGGATACAACCCAATGGGCTCGGCTCGGAGCCTTGGTATCAATTTTTTCAGGGGCCAAACATACCATTGGCTTTGATACGCCAGGACAGCATCGGGGAATCGGATATGATATAAAAGTGCAACACAAAAGAGACAGGCACGAAATCGATAATTTCCTTGCGCTTGGGAAAGCTGTCATTGCGGATTTCAGGGGAGAGGCCGGTCTGTATGTACCAAAAATTAACAGCAATTCCATTGAAAGAGCAAAAGTTATTTATCTTCATATGTGGCCAGCCCCTGGAAAAGGCTGCAGTCTTAAAATGTGGCCAGAAGAACACTGGGCAATGCTGGCAAGATTTCTTCTGGATAATGGTTTTTATATAAAACTTACTGGTTCGGAATTTGACGCGCCAGCAAACAAGGCTTTTTTAAATAAATACTTTGCGGGGGAAACCCAAATTTCCTCAATTGCTGGTGATTTTTCCCTGGCCGAGCTGGCTTTCCTGCTAAAGAACGGGAGTGCCCTGGTTTCCGTAAATACAGGAATTATGCACCTTGGGGCACTCGTTGGCGCTCCAACGATTGGCTTGCATGGAGCAACAAATCCGCAGCGGTGGGGGCCAGTTGGACCAAGGTGCATCAGTCTGGTGCCGCATAAGGGAGAGTTCGGCTACCTCAATCTTGGCTTTGAGTATCCTCCTGGTGCTCAAACAGCGATGCAATGGTTGCCCGTGGAAGACGTAATCAAGGCTCTTGATAACCTGGATGTAAAAACGCCATAAAAACATTTTTCTCAAATAACTGTTATGGCTTGTCCCCAATTGCAGCCGTAATCAGAGCTTCCGCTGCAAGTTTTCCGTCAACAAAAGCTTTTGCTTCCATCTTGCAAAGTTTCAGCTTCATTTTCATATTGCTGCATTCAAGATCAAGTCTGTCGCCTGGTATTACCTGCCGGCGGAATTTTACGTTATCCAGTCCGGTAAAAAGAAAAAGTTTACCTTCAAGATTCCCCATATCAGCAGCAGCCAATAGGCCACCTGTTTGTGCCAATGCTTCAAGAATTAATACGCCAGGCATGATGGGGCAGCCAGGAAAATGCCCCTGAAAAAAAGGTTCATCAAAGCTTACATTTTTGTATGCCCTGATATGGGATTTGGGAACACATTCCATAACTCGATCCACCAACAAAAAAGGATATCGGTGCGGCAAAAGCGCAAGGATGCGCTGAATATCCATTGTTTGCGCGATATTTTCTGACACTGCCTACTCCATTATAAAATAAATTATGAACTTGTATTACTGATGATTTACTAAATCATCAGTACGCAGGTGAAGCCCAGCGCGCCGCGTAGCGGCGTAAGTCTGCCAAGAAACATGCTTTTTGCAGAAGATATTTTCTGTTTATATCTAAATATATTTATATATAAGCTGAAACATCTATAGAATGATAGCAGATAATTTGCAAAAACGAAAGTTGTTGGCAGAAGAGCAAAACAGGAAATGAAAGGGCGCCTTGCGGCGCCCGGAAAGTCGTTATTTTTTGACAGGTTTTTCAGCCGGTTTTTCAGCAGGCTTGGCCGGTGTTTCGGGTTTCTTCTCTTTATATAGCTTGTTGACTTCTGCCAGCACGTCCTGGGTCAGATCCATGGATTGATCAGCATAAAGCACACCGCCGGCAGTTACGTCAACAACAAAATTAAAACCTTTGGCTCTGGCAACTTCATAAGTTGCGGAAAAAACCAACGTGACCATATCCTGCCGTAACTTGACTTCATCCTGTTCAACTTTGCGCAGGAAATTGCGGGTTTCATTGTCAAGTTTTTGTTTGGCCTTGATAAAGGCCACCTTTTTGTCTTCGCTTGTTTTTGGATTTTTGAGGGCTTCAGCCTGCTTTTTGAGTGAAGCGCCCTGTTTTTCCAATGCGGCACGTTCTTTGCCATACTTGGCTTCCATCTGGTCCTTGGCAGCTTTGGCAGGTTCCGACTGGGTAGCCACGGTCTGCATATCAACCACGCCAATTTTGGCTGGTGGGACCTGGGAAGCATCTGCGGCAAAGCAATTAGTGCCAAAAAGCAATACAGCCGCCAGGGCAGCCAAAACAAGATTACGCATCAAACTCTCCTTTTGAGCACATAACACGCAGAATAAAAAAGTGCGCCTGTCCCAGCCGGGAAAAACGCCCTGCTTACATAGCATCACTATCTCTACCCGTCAAGGCATTCTGGGCCGTGCGCATATTCAAAAGCCGATCCCTGTAAGCCATGATGCCTTCGGCAATGCCTTCCGCCATTGTTGTTCTGTAACGGTAACTCGCAAGGTTTTTTGCTTCCGCGGAATTGGTGCAGTAGCCAAGCTCAATTAACACTGCGGGCATTTGCGCTCCAAGAAGAACATGAAATGGTGCGGATTTTACCCCATTATTGCGAGTCGAAAAGTCACGTTTTTTGAGTCTGAAAAGTGCAACACGCTGAATATCCGCCGCCAAACGCTTTGATTCTCCTATTTTTGCTGAGAGCATGACATCCGCAAGCATTGTTTGCATTTCTGAAAGGCGTTTGTCACTGCCTGCGTTTTCCAGCATGGCCAATCGTCCAGCCTGGGCATTGCTTGCAAGATCGAGATAATAGGTTTCAAAACCCCTTATAGAAGGATTCTCATGGGCATTTATGTGTATTGAAACAAAAAGGTCAGCTTTGGCGGCATTGGCCAGCCTGGTGCGTTCGGAAAGTTTGATGGTCTTGTCCTGGGTGCGGCTGAAAATTACTTCAAAGCCATTTGCCCTGAGCAGGCTTCCCAGAGTCAATGCAACATCAAGAACAGCCTGGCGTTCAAGCACATTGTTATGATGTGTGCCAGGATCCTTCCCACCATGTCCTGCGTCTATGAAAACACGTTGCACAGTCAGGCCAAGCTGGCTTGCCAGATCCGCAACTTTGCGAACATTGGGATTATCCTTTTGCTTGCCGGGACTTGCCTTGCGGTTGGCCATGACGGTGCCTGGCTTTGAGTTTTTGGGCAAAGGTGTTTTTCCGGCTGCCACATTCAGAATGATGCGGGTTGAGCCATCTTCGCTTCTTGTATCAAAACGACGCGCATCCCTGAAATCAAATTGCAGGCTCGCTCCGCCTTCCTTGCGGTCACGCACGCGAACAGCCTGCAGAAGGCTGCCAGTAACCGTAACGCCCTTGCGCACATCAGCCACGACTGAAGCCTCATCCAGGTCAAGCACCAGGCGTGCTGGTGAATTTTTTGATTTCTCATGGAATCTTGCCTTGTAAGAAGTGGGCGCGCTCATCTCCAGCACAATTTCCACGGCATTCTTGTTTTGGGAATTCCATGAAAGAACCTGGAGTTCTGGTTTTGTGGAAGAGTTTTTTTGTGAGGCTTCCGTAAGCGCCGGTCGGCTTGCATCCCACGCCGCATAAAGCTTTTTTGCCCTGGGCGCCATGTCTCCTTTCGGATATTTGTTCAGGATTTTTTTCAGAAAAACTTTTCCTTGTGGGCTGTTGCCGGCAATTTGGGCGGCAGCCAGAAGGGCGTCATCGGCCAGAGGATGCCTTGAAAATTGGGTGGCAACGCTGGAAAAAAGTTCCATGGCGTATTTTTTGTCTTTCGGCGAAAAGGAGTTTCTGGCCAGGCCATCCTGCACCAATGCCGAACAAAACAACGCGTTTGCAGCCACATTGCCTTTTGATGATTTGAAAAGATTAAGAAAATCCTCGCGTAGCGCTTCCCAGTTATGGCGAAATTTTGACTTTTCCGCATCGGCATTCAAAACATCCAGGCGAGCCTTCAAGGCCTTGTAGCGTATATTTGCCGAACTGTCTTTTTTTGCCGTGGATTGGCGAATTGAACGGGCAGGCCGGTCTTCCTGCACATCATTGTTGCCGGTTGCAAGCAATTTTGCCGCGTCGGGCGATGTTCTGCCTTTTGTGGCTGCCAGAAGGGCGCGTTCAAGCGTTGCCGCTTCTTCAAGCATATCGCCTTTTGGATATTGCTGCTGAAGGCGCTTCAGCAGAGCAAGCGCGCCTTTGTCATCCTTGAGTCTTGCAGCGCGAATTTTTGCGGCTCGAAAAAGTGCATCATCAGCAAGGCGGCTTTGAGCATGTCGCAGGGCCAATCGCTCATAAGCCGCAACGGCTTTCCTGGCATCCGTCTTGTTGCAGGAGCGTGTGGCAAGTTCTTCCAGGCTTTCGGCAGCACGGAAGAGGGCGGCAGGACGGTTTGGCCAATTGGGATCGGATTCGTAGATTGAACGAAATTCGCCAGCAAGCTTTTCCCAGGGTTCCCGAAGCAGGCTTTTCTTTTCATCCAGCTTAAGATTGGCAATGCCTGCCTTTGCTTGAGCGTACCTTTTTTCGGTTGGAGGGAGACCGGAATAACCGGCGTCATAACACAAGACCACTAATAAAAAAATGGCCAAAACAAAAAAGAGGGGCGCAACCAACCGCCGTAAAGCGGCTCTGGATTCGTCCCTTTTTGCGCTATTATTTGTATTCACGCCGGTCACCTGTATTATTTATATACATACCATTAATAAATGTCAATGGTTTGTTCTAATTATCGGTCATAACTACGCCTTCTTAAGGTATAAACAAGATTTGCACATATTTTATAGATGCTTCAGTTTATATTTAAACATTTTAGAGCGTTTGCGTAATGAAATTAGGCAATCGCTATGGTGGCTGCGGCAGCAGACACCGGCCAGCCGAAGACCGTACCGCAGGGACGTTTGCGTTGCCGGCTTTGCTGGCTTACACAGATGGACAGCAGAACTAATGAAGCCGCAGCTTGCCTGCGGCTGAAATGACGGTAGCGCAAATGAATGAAAATATCAATTGGAAATGGATATTTTCATTCAAGAAATGCTATAGGCTCTCAATCGGTCAGTTCATGTGCCATGTAGCCCGGTCATATCATGTGCTAACGACAGAAAAAATGATTTCTGTTTTACGCGCCTTTCCAGCGTTTGCAAAGCGGATGTGGAATATGCAACAGATCCATCATCCGGCCAGTAAACTGCCGCATGGCTGCCTGCATGGAATACTCCCCTGTATAGAAAGCCGGAACAAAGGGCATGATTATGGCTCCGGCTTCCGTTGCCGCGCACATATTACGCAGGTGCACAAGGTTGAGAGGCGTTTCGCGTGCAACAAGCAAAAGAGGGCGCCTTTCCTTGAGCGTTACATCGGCAGCCCTGTGCAAAAGCGTTGTTCCCACGCCATTTGCTATTGCCCCAAGCGAACTCATTGAACAAGGACAGACAATCATGCCGCAATTTTGCCATGAACCACTGGCTGGCGCCGCTCCCATGTCGCTGGCGGGGTAAACGCAGCTGGCGTATTGGGCAAGCGCTGACGCATCAAGGCCGCATTCTTCCTGGAAGGTGCATTTTGCGGCTTCCGAGACTATCAAGTGTATTTCCAAGCCAGAAATGCAAGCAAGGCAGCCCAGCACATTTTGGGCCAAAGGCATGCCGCTGGCACCGCTTACGCCAAAGACGATTCTTGTCATACCAATTATTCCAGTTCAAAATATCAAAGAGTAAAAAAGCCGCGGCGCTTTTGCGAACCACGGCTTTTTGTTGAATAAGGAATTCTATTTGTCAAATAGTCTGGAGCATTTCCCGGTACTCCAAAACATATTGTTTAGGAGTACCGGCAGTCAGGCGTAAGCCTGACGCGGCGGCATAGCCGCCGTAAGCGAGCCGAAACCACTTTTTCGGCGAAGCGATCTTGACATTGAATACGAAATATCCAATGTCATTGAGTACTAGAAGCCAAAGCCGTCAGAATCTTTGCTGCTGTTTGAACCAAAACCGAAATCATCTTCAACTTCGTTTTCGACAACAGCGTCCGCTGAGGAGTCGGAAGCAGCTTCGATGGTGTTGGCAACAGCGTGGCCTATGGAAAGACCTTTCAGGCCGTCCTTGATTGCGTCCTTGATATTCTGCATCAGGTCTTCGTGGTCAATTGCGACTTTGCCTTCGAATTCGGACAGTTTGCGGTTCAGGCCATTCATTTCCGTTTTCATGCTTTTGGCCTTGCTTTCCAGGTCATCAACCTTCTTTTGAAGTTCCCTGGCCTGTTCACGCACCGGCCGAAGATCCTTGACTTCCTTTTCAAGCAGCAATACGGCTTCTGTCTGTTTTGCCAGGCTTTTGGCATTTTCTTCCAATGTCTCGATTACCTGTCCGACCAATTCTTTCATTCTGCCTTCCATTGGCGAGACTGAAACATTGTCGCCAACAAGGCCTTTAACCTTTGTAACAAAGGCATCCCAACTCTGGCCTTCATGCCATTCATGGGTCATGAATTTGGGATACCAACGGCAAAGCCAGGAAGCGGCAAATGGGCCGATAGTTTTTTCTTCATCCGTGCTCAATGCCGTGTACCCTGTAAGGAATGAAGCGAGATTTTTGGCATTATCCCCACCCTTGCCGAAAATCAGGGCAAGAACCGTTTCAACCGGAAATACCTTGCGTTCATCAGCCATGAAATAACCCCTTATGGAGATAGATAGTCCTGTTAATGCAATTAACCGCGCCCGTACATCCGCACATAAACCATCGCGACAGCGCGATAGACAAAATGCCCAAGCTTTGTCCACGGTACCCAGGCAAATAACATCCAGACAAACACCAGGTGCAGATAGTAAACAATAAAAGCGGTATGAATGCAGTCCATCAGCCTGAAAATCTGGCAACCCATACCTGTGAGGGCCACAAGCCAGATAATTCCAAGCAGGTACCAGTCATAATAGCTTGAAGTCTGATATTTGCGGTTCAGGCTGAGACGCCGCCAGGTTAGCAGCGCAAGGGCGACAAGCAAAAGAACAGCGCCCACATTGGCTATGATCTTGACCCAAAATGTCTGCGGCATGGGGGTTTCGATGAGTATGGCCGGAATTATCTTGCCTCCCCAGTGCCCGAGGGCTACAACCGCGGTTACAAAAGCCAGAATGCAGAAGCTCCAGACAATCATTGTATGGGACAGACGCCTGCTTTGTTCGGGTTGGCCGGTTTTCGGGCCATCAGCGCACTCGGAAAAACGGTTGGCGCTGATTACTTCTTCCCACAAAACATCCCAAATGCAAAGCAGCCAGTTTCTATGAGGACCTATATAAGTCGTTTTGCCTTTTGGCTTGAAACGATCCCACAATTTCATGCTGCCGCGCACCAGAATGGCGAGGGCTGTGAAAAATGTCAGCATGAATATCGGGTCAATTGTATAGTCGCCAGAAAAAATCTGGCCAAAGACAATCTTGCCGTCTTCCGTGCGTGGAAACCAACTGCCCATGATTGCGGCGCGAATCCACCAGACAACAAACCAGATGACTGCCGGAATGAGAAAAAGCCAGGGCAAGCCCCTGGGGCTGCTCATCCATTTGCCGATAATTGAAGGCGCCATCAAATCCCTGTAAACCATGTCGCGGGCCGCGGACATCATGGCAGCAGGCCGCGCGCCACGTGGACAAAGATCGGAACAGTTGCCGCAGTTGTGGCAAAGCCACAAATCAACGTCGCTCATCAACTTGTCTTTCAGGCCCCAAGAAGCCCAGATCATTTCCTTGCGCGGGTATGGCGCAGCATCTGGCGCCAGAGGGCAGGCAACAGAACATGTGGCGCATTGATAACATTCTTTGAGGTTTTTACCGCCAGCTTCCATCAGCTGACGGGTATATTCGGAATCTGTTTGCAATGTAATTTTTGCCATTGCCCATACCTCCTACATGCTTTTAAACGGATTTGGGCCTATGGCCGTGATTCTGGCCACAAAATCATTAATGCGATCCGGCACAGAATCGTATTCGTCAATGGCTACTTCCATCTGTTCGACTCGCTCCGGCTCCATGACCATTTTCTTGAGGGTATCCGCAATGTTGTCCGCGCGACGGCTGCATATTTCAGATCCCTTGACAAAATGGCATTGATAATCATCGCCATATTTGCAGCCAAGAAGCAACACGCCATCATAGCCCTTGCTCATTGCGTCCGCTACCCAAATGGCGTTAACCGAACCAAGGCAGCGAACCGGAATGATTCTGCAATACGGGCTCCAGGATTTTCCTCTCAGGCCTGCCATATCAAGCGCAGGGTATGCATCGTTTTCGCAGGCCAAGATCAGGATGCGCGGGCCTTCCTTTTTGAAGTCCTTTGGAACCGCAACTTCGCGAATCATCGAGCTGATCTGGTCAATGCTATAGTCGGCGAACGAGATAACCCTTTCCGGGCAACCGCCAAAACATGTGCCACAACGCCGGCAGCGGGAAGGATTTGGCTTTGGCGTGCCTTTCTCATCGTCATCAAGGGCGCCAAATGGACATTCCTCGGTGCAGCGCTTGCACTGGGTGCAGCGTACGAAATTGAACATGGGGTAGGACTTGTCGCCAGATCTTGGGGCGACAGACACGCCGTGGTCTCCAGCTTCAATACACTGGATGGCCTTGAGAACCGCGCCGGCAGCATCTTCCATGCATCCGTCCATCGTCATTGGCTGACGCACACAGCCGGCCGCATAAACTCCTGTCCTGCGTGTCTCGTATGGGAAGCAGATGTAATTGGAATCCGCAAAACCGTCAAAGAGCGTAAGATCAGGAAAATCCGGGCCCTGGCGATAGGCAAGGTTTATTGTAAGATCAAGGGCTGTGGTTGGCACAATGCCGCAAGGCAGAACCACCAGATCCACATCCAGGTCAAAATCCATGCCAAGCAGCGTATTTTCGCAGGATACAACCACGCGGTCGCCACGATCCGAAATGGATGTGACATCCGCCCTGGTCATCATTATCCCGAGGCGATTTTGCATTTTGCGGTAAAATCTTTCCAGAATACCGGGGATTGCCATGTTTTTATAGATGATAAAGGCCTGTGTGGCATCGTTTGTTCTGTCACATATAATATTGGCCTGCCGTAGCATCCCCACCGAATTGACCACATTGGAATATTGCAGATGGCGTATGCTTTCCAGCTCCTCCTTGACAAAAGGAGCATCCATATTTTCGCCGTCGCTTTCCGCATTTTCTCCGGCTGTTTCGTCCTTCGCGACTTTATCGTCAGATTTGTTGGCAGAAGCGGCAAAAGCTTTTTCCGCAAGGGTGGTATCAAGCACAAAGGCGATACGTCTGGCGTTTACAGTGCCTTCGACGAGCATTTTTGCAAACTGGCCGGCATGAACAATGGCCGGACTTTTGCCAAGCCCCATCGGTGCAAGGTATTTGGGATCCAGAGGTGTCCATCCGCTTGCGAGAATAACAGCTCCTATCTCGTAATCCAATGCCTTTTCCCCGCACTGAATGTGTGCGCGAAATTCGCCTGGCTCGCCTTCCAGCCTGGCGACCGTGGAATTGAGGTGGGCTGTGATCTTGTTATTGGCCAGAACTTCATCAATCAAATCTTGCAGATTGGATGGTTGCTTGTCTGTCCAGGGGGGTGAGAGGGGAGAGGCAACCGGAATATTGTTTACTGCTCCTCCATAACGCCCCGATTTTTCGACAAGCACAACCTCATAACCACTTTTTGCGGCCTGAAGCGCGGAATGCAAGCCGGTCCAGCCGCCGCCGATAACCAGAATCCTTCGCACTCCCCTGACAATTGCCGGCTCACTTACGCCGGTTTTTTGCAGCCGGACAACTCCCATATTGAGGTAATCCCGCGCCATTTGCTCCAGCATGGAAGGGGGAAAGGAATTGTCGGATGAAGTTGGAAAGCACAGAACGCATTGCTCGCGCAGGTTGACATGACCGACCTGGATGGCCTGGCCGTTATGAGGTGGGAAGCGATACAAATCCGCATCAACCCGTGGGGAGGCTCCGCAAAGGAGAACTCCATCAAGATCCTGTTCGGCTATGTCTTTGGAAATTTCTTCCACGCTTTCGGCAAGGACAGGCACAACTTTGACCACGCCAAGCAGTTCGCCCCATTTTTTTCTCAGACCGTCGGCTAGAGCTTCAATATCAAGGCCGCCCCCGATATTGCTTTTATCCAGATAAACGCCAATTTTATTTGCCATTAGAGGCCCCCTTGATGATTTGGGTTGCATAAAGGGCGGCCGCCGTGCCGGATTGGGCCGTACGGCTTACATCAAGAGGCATCTTGGCACAACCCGCTGTAAAAATTCCCTTTGCCGATCCATCTTCAACAAAACCGTCTTCATCAAGATTGATCGGGAAAGGCAAATTGCCGGCAGCCAGGCTGGGCTGCATGCCTGTTGCCAGGACAGCCAGATCATATTCAATCCTCGACTTTTGGCCTGTCAGCGCGTTTTCGGCAACAAGGGTTACCTTGTCGCCTGGCGCCTGCAACGCTTCCGCTACCTTGCCCTTGACAAATTTTACATTTGGCAGGGCCTGGACTTGTTCCAGAACCTTGATATAGCGCCCGGGCGCGCGCAAGTCTATGTAATACACGGTGATCATGGTTTGCGGGGCCTGTTCCGCAATATACAGGCACTGCTTGAAAGTTGCCATACAGCAAATATACGAGCAATAGCTGAGGTGATTTTCATCGCGCGAGCCGGCACATTGCACAAAAGCCACCTTGAGCGGCGCCTTGCCGTCTGAGGGACGCCGGATCTTGCCGCCTGTCGGGCCAAATGCCGAAGCCAGGCGTTCCATCTGCATATTGGAAATACAGTTTTTTATGCTGCCGCCGCCAAGGTTGGCCAGATTGGCCATGTCGTATGGCTGCCAGCCGGTAGCCACAATTATGGAAGCAGCGTCAAGCACAATTTCCCTGGGCTTTTCAACGACGTCCAGAAATTTGTCCCCGGCCACACGCGCTGAATCCGAAACAGAAAGGGTTGAAGGATCAAGCGCCCAGCGGGCCGGGTAGGCGAAAGGCATGGCCTTGTAAAGAGCCTTGCGTTTGCAAAGGCCAAGTTCGAATTCGCTTGGCGCTTCGCCTTCAAGACTTGAGGCAAGCAGGCTGAAATCCACATTGTGCGGAGCTGTATGCCGAGGATTGATGCGGATTTTTACTTTGTAATCACCTTTTTTGCCCGAAAGGCCCACAACCTCGCTCAATGTCAGACAATGGATTTTGGGATTGTTCTTGATGCGTTGGAACTGGATCTCCAGACCGCATGAAGGTGGACAAAGCTTGGGAAAATATTTGTTTAGCTGAGCAACACGGCCGCCCAGCCAGGGCATTTTTTCCACGATATAAACTTCGTGGCCAAGTTCCGCCGCTTCAATGGCGGCAGTAAGGCCCGCAAAGCCGCCGCCCACGACGAGAATGGCATTGGACATCCTTGATATCCTCCTTGAAGGCGGCCAGCTATTCGGGCCGCTTGGAATAAAGGGCTTTTCCCCGAATAAAAACGGGTCAAGCAGCGCCAGCGCTCTGGCAAAAAGGGCGTCCCCGAGGGGACGCCCCGATTTTAGTTATGATTAGTCGGGAATGATCTGGATATAGGGTCTCTTGAAGAAGGTGGTCTCGTTGGTGACCGGGTCAAAGCGGGAGTTGAGGAAGCATTTCCACTTCTTGTCGTCCAGGCCCATGAAGTCGGCCCGATAATAGAAGCCGGGGTAACGGGATTCTTCACGAACCGCAATGTGCTGCATGTGAAGGCGCACTGTCCAGAGACGATGGTAGTTTTCCCAGGCGCGAAGGAGTTCATGCAGGTCGCGCGCGGAAAGTTTGGCGGAGTCTTCTTCCAGCAGCATGAGCAGATGGAAGCCTGTATCCAGCATTGCCTTGGATGTCTGGTAGTATGTTGCGACACCACCGCCGTATTCGTCGGTAGCCTTGATCAGGCGCATCATGAAGTTTCTGGGCGCTATGTAGTTCGGGTTGATGGTCGGATCGGTTGATGCTTCGTGCCCCTTCTTCCAGGTGTAATAAGGAGCATAAACCAGATTGCGGAGTTCTTCGTCGCTTTCCTTGATGGCCGGCTTGAAGTCCTTGTGGTCGAGGCAGAAGCGGACCATCTGCTTGCCGGCGATACGTCCTTCGGCATGGGAGCCGGATGAGAATTTGTGGCCGGATGCGCCCACGCCGTCAGCACAGGTGAAGAGGCCTTCGACTGTGGTCATGCGGTTATAGACCTTGCCGTTTTTGGCGTGGATCTTGTATTCTTCCGGAACCCATTTTTCGTCGGGGCCGGAAACCCAGATGCCGCAGCAACCGGAATGGCTGCCAAGAAGATAGGGCTCGGTCGGCATGATTTCGGAACCGCGTTCTTCTGGCATGGTATTGCTGCAAGCCCACAGGTTGGCCTGGCCAACACACATGTCGAGGAAGTCTTCCCAGGCTTCCGATTCAAGATCTTTCTGCTGCTCTTCATCCATGGTTGCGAAGGTCTTGTTCAGGGCGGTCTTGGTGTCCATATAGATGGGACCACGGCCATCGCGCATTTCCTTGATCATCATGTGGTTGCGCAGACAGGTCGGGATGACGTTGCCCTTGGCATAGCCGCGCGCTTCGTAAGGTTTCAGAAGATCCTTGTTTGTCGCGCAATAATCTTCGCCTTTGGAGTTGGTTGCCTTGGCCTTGAAAAGCAGGAACCAGGCGCCCACAGGACCATAACCATCCTTGAAGCGGGCCGGGACGAAGCGGTTTTCCATCATCGTCATTTCGGCGCCAACCTGGGCGCAAAGCGTATAGGTGGAACCGGCATTCCATACGGGATACCATGCGCGGCCCATGCCTTCGCCCATTGAGCGGGGACGATAGATATTCACAGCGCCGCCTGCGCCAACCATGATGGCATTGGCCTTGAAAATATGAACCACGTTTTCGCGCAGGTTGAAGCCAACGGCTCCGGCAATGCGGTTGGGTTCATTCTTGTCGAGCAGCAGTTTTACAATGAACATACGTTCCATGATGCGGTCTTCGCCCAGGGCATTCTTGGCCGCTTCCGCAACGATGCATTTGTAGGATTCGCCGTTGATCATGATCTGCCAGCGACCGGAACGGACAGGGTCAGCACCCTTGCGGATTGAAAGACCCTTGGCCTTGGCCTGGGCTCCGTTCAGGTTGTGGCCGTCTTCCTTGACCCAGATAGGCAGGCCCCATTCCTCGAAAAGATGTACGGAATCGTCAACATGACGGCCCACGTCAAAAATGAGGTCTTCGCGGACAATGCCCATAAGGTCGGTCCGCACCATGCGCACATAGTCGTCGGCAGTATTTTTGCCGAGATAGGTGTTGATGGCCGAAAGACCCTGGGCGACTGCTCCGGAACGTTCAAGAGCGGCCTTGTCGCAAAGCATGATTTTCAGGCCGTGTTCATCGCCCCAGCGCACGGCTTCGTAAGCAACGCCACAGGCGCCCATGCCGCCGCCGACAATCAGCAGATCCACATCATGGGTTTTAACACTGGGTTCTTCAATCGGAACGCCCTTGCAGGGCTCATTAACTGGAAGTTTTGGCATGATTATATTCTCCCGAGAGCTTTGTTATTTCGTATGCATTGATGCGGTACAAGTTCAAAAACTGGCTAGCCGTTTGAGCCAACAGCTTCGGGATCATACAGAACGCCGTCTTTCGCGGCTTTCCGCTTCATGCCCGGATCTTCCACCTCGAACTTCTTGCCGAGAACGGTCTGGGGTTCTGCCAGCTTCGCTTCGGTAAACAGGCATTCGTTATCAAGGCTGCCGCCTGCGGGTTTGCCTTCATAAGGCTTGATTGAACCTTCGGGAGTTGTGCGAATGGGGAACTGGAAGCGTTTGATGGCGCCATTGCGGAATTTTACAGTCCACTGGATGGAATCGCCGGAACGCATAGGGGTACAGACGCCGCCCATGGGGCAGAAGTCGGCATAGGGGCGCGCCGCAATGGCGCCCTGGGGACAGATTTTTACACAGGAATAACATTCCCAGCACGCGTCCGGTTCCTGGTTGTAGGCTTTCATTGCCTCATGATCAAGGATCATGAGGTCGTTGGGGCAGATGTACATGCAGGCGGTTCTTTCAGCGCCTTTGCAACCGTCGCATTTGGCCGGATCGACAAATGTCGGCATATTTTCCTCCACTCTTGAAATATTTTTTGCAAACCCTCAAAGTGCTGCGCTGAACTTCCCCAATGAGGCAGAGCGCTGGCATCCTTTGCGGCAGAACATGTGTGAAAAATCACAAACAAGTCCTGTACTGACCTTTTTGCCAGGCCGCCAACGTTCTTAATATGCCCACAAACAAAGATTGCCGAACAAAAAACGCAGGTGGATGGCTTGCGAAATTGGTAACAAGGTTGATGCCTTGCGTCAACCCCCTTTCTGGATATTTCTTGGATCCTCTTTCCTGAATAAACCCAAATCTGCCATAATACCAAACAGTTGGACAAAGAAAAAATTTGGCAAATTTTACCTTTTCTTTCCATTAGCCTCCCTTGAGAATGCTTTTCAATGTTTTAGCAAAGCTGTCCAGATCCTCCCGGGCAATGGTCAGCGCCGGCAAAAGGCGCAGGGTAACGTTATGGCTCAGGCTGCAAATAAAGCCCCTGTTCAGCAGTTCTTTCCAGACCTCGGGCGCGCCGGAAACCAGCTCCACCCCTATCATCAGGCCCTGGCCCCGCACATCCCGGATCTTGTCAGGCATTTCCCCACGCAAATCCTCAAGCCGAGCGATCAATTCGCCGCCGTTTATTTCCGCCCTCTCCCAGAGGCGATCGCGCAGCATTATTTCTATAACCTTGCGGGCCACAGCGCTTGCAAGCGCGCCTCCCCCAAAAGTGGTGGCATGGCTGCCGGCTTCGAATCCCCGGGACATTTCATCCGTGGCCAGCATTGCGCCCATGGGAATACCGTTTGCCAGGGATTTTGCAATGCTTATGGCGTCGGGTTTTATGCCGGCATGTTCATAAGCCCAGAAACGCCCGGTGCGGCACATTCCGCATTGCACTTCATCGCAAATCAAAAGAATTCCTCTCTCGCGGCATAATTGTTCGACACTGCGCAAATAATCGGCAGGCAATGGCACCACGCCGCCTTCGCCCTGCACGGCTTCCAGCATTACAGCAGCCGTTCTGGACGAAATGGCCTTTTCGAGAGCTCCGATATTGCCTGCCTCAACCTGGGCAAAACCTTCGGGCAATGGTTCAAACCCATCTTGCAGGCTTTTGCGTCCTGTCGCGGCGAGCGTGCCGAGAGTACGTCCATGAAAACATCCCGACATGGTTATGATTTCATAGGCGTCGACTTTTTTGATCTTGCGCATATAGCGTCTGGCAAGCTTGATGCAGGCTTCATTGGCTTCCGCTCCGGAATTGCAGAAAAAAGCCTTGCCGTGATGGGAGGTGGACAGAAGAATTTTGGCCAGATCAAGCTGTTCTTCCTGATAAAAAAGATTGCTGATATTCCAGAGCTTGCGCGCCTGGATTTCCAGCACTTCGCAAAGTTCGGGATTGCAGTGCCCGAGACCCTCAACGGCAATGCCGGCCAGGAGATCAACATATTCCTTGCCGTCCACATCCCAAAGCCGGGAACCGGCTCCACGCGTAATGGCAACCGGATAGCGGCTATAGGTGCGACAAAGAAGTTTCTCTTCAGCACGTTTTATTTTTTCAAATGCTTCAGACATTTTTGCTCCTCCATGAACGAAAGTGATTAAATTCCGGTATGGCCAAAGCCGCCTGCGCCTCTTTCGGTTTTGGCCAGCTTTGCTACCTGGCGCCATTTTGGGCGTACAAAGGGCTGAATAACAAGCTGCGCAATGCGCTGCCCGTGCGAGATTGTTCTTTTTTCCCCGCAAGTATTCAAGATAAAGACAAAAATTTCTCCAGTATAGTCCGGGTCAACCAGCCCCACACCCTGGGCGACGATCAGGCCGTCTTTTGCTCCAAGGCCGCTTCTGCTGTATATAAATCCGGCAAGTCCCCGCTTGAGTGGCTGGATTGCCAAACCGGTGGGTATTTTTATCCTGGCGCCTTTTTCAAGAAAAATTTCCCTTTCCATGAGGCAAGCTGCCAGGTCACAACCGGCAGAGAAAGGTGTTGCCGGTTGAGGAAAACCGTTCTCATAAAGATTTTTTGCCTCCGGCCTGACATATTGGATTTCAAAATCCTCTTCAAGGGGGAGATAGTCTGTTTTTGTCATGATTCTCCAGATTATTATTTATTATGGTAATAGGCAAATTGTTTCGATCCGCAAGTGCCTTGGTGGTATGCCATTATCACCACATTTACAAATCTTGCCTTTTGTCTTGCCAAAGAATATGGTAAAAGGAGGGAATAATCTATTTTTTAGTCAGGAATGTTCTTGGGCATATCATGTTTTTATGTTTTTTATGGACAAATTATGACAGAGAAAAACAATTTGCCGCAGGCAGTGCTTTTTGCTGGCCAGGGTTCACAGACAAAAGGCATGGGCCGCGCTTTGGCCGAAAAATTTCCGGAAGCCATGTGTCTCTGGAAAAAAGCCGAAAAAGCAAGCGGCCTTGGACTTAGGGGAATATATTGGGAAGGCAGTGAAGAGGAAATGGCCGATACTGCAGCTTTGCAGCCGGCCCTGACAGCTGTCAATTTAAGCATCTGGAATGTGGCAGGTCTTCACCCTTGTGGAGCGGCGGGGCACAGTCTGGGGGAATTTTCGGCACTTGGCGCTTCCGGCGCGCTTTCGGTAAATGATGTTCTGCGGATTACAGCCTTGCGTGGCAAGTTGATGGCCCAGGCCAATGGCGGAGCAATGGCCGCAATTGTCAAGCTGGCTGCTGGTGAGGTTTCAGCTCTGGTTGATGAGGCCGCAAGCGAAACGGGAAAAATTGCAGTCTGCGCCAATTTCAACACGCCTTTGCAGACTGTGGTTTCCGGGGAAAAAGAAGCCATTGATCTGATGTGTAAAAAAGCAAGGGAAAAGAAGGGGCGGGCCATAATGCTGCCCGTGTCCGGAGCTTTTCACAGCCCCATGATGGCCGAAGCCAACAGGGAATTTTTGCCGGCGTTAAAAAAAGCTGACTGGCATGACCCGCGTTTTCCCATATATTGCAATGTAACCGGCAAAGCCGCGCGCAGCGGAGCGGAGCTTTTGGAAAACATTGGCAAACAGATGGTTTCCCCTGTCTTGTGGGTGGAAACAATTCGCTCCATGTGGGCGGACGGAGCGCGCAAATATATGGAAATAGGCCCAAAAGCCGTTCTGGGAAAGATGGTCACCCAGGATCTTGATGAATCTGCCCATCCGGAAGTTGAGCTTGTCAGCGTGTTCGCGGAGGAATAGCCATGCACGCTAAAGATATTCTTATTGGCGCCCTGGAAACGATTCTGGCCAGGGATAATCTGGAAATTCCGCAAAAACACGTCGTCAATCCGCCAAAGGACACCCGTTTTGGCGACCTCTCGACCAATGTGGCCATGCTGCTTGCAAAGCAGACAGGCAAGAATCCGCGCGCGCTGGCCCAGGAACTGGCCGAAGCCCTGGTAAGGGAATGTCCGGATATTGCAAGCGCGGAAGCTGCCGGGCCTGGTTTTTGCAATGTGACCTTCAGGCCGGGTTACTGGCAGGATATTGTAAAAAGGATTGAAAAGGCCGGCCCTGATTTTGGGCACTCCAGCAAGGGCGCGGACAGCAGCGTGCTGGTTGAATATGTATCCGCAAATCCCACAGGCCCCCTGCATGTGGGCCACGGACGGGGGGCGGCCTACGGCGACAGCGTGGCCCGTATTCTGCGCTCCCAGGGCTGGAAGGTTGGTACCGAATATTATCTCAATGATGCCGGCCTGCAAATGCGCACGCTTGGGCTTTCCATTCTTCTTCGTGCCAGGGAGCTTGCCGGTCAGGAAACCGACTTCCCCAAAGATTGCTATCAGGGTGATTATATTGTTGATCTTGCCAGGGAAATCACCACACTTGTTCCAGATTTGCTTGAAAAGCCGGAAGAGGAAGCCAGGGCTCATTGCCAGGAATTCGGCATGGTGGAGATTTTAGGGGGCATAAAGAGCGATCTGGCCAAATTCCACTGCGAGCATCAACTTTTTTTCTCGGAAAAAAGTCTGGTGGACAGCGGGGCAGTGTCCAGGGCTTTTGCAGCTCTCGACAAGGCCGGGCATACGTTTTACAAAGATGGCGCTTATTGGTTCAGGACCACGGCTTTTGGCGATGACAGGGATCGCGTATTGAGGAAATCTGACGGCTCCCTTACATATTTCGCCACGGATATAGCCTATCATCATGACAAATTCGAACGTGGATATGACTGGCTGGTTGATGTCTGGGGGGCGGATCATCATGGCTACATACCGAGGATGCGCGCCGCAATCGAAGCCATGGGCCGAAATGCCGACAAATTTGACGTGGCTCTTATCCAGCTGGTCAACCTTTTGAGGGACAACAACCAGGTTTCAATGTCCACCAGAGCCGGAACATTTGTCACCCTTGAAGATGTTGTCAACGAGGTCGGTGTTGATGCCGCCAGATTCATGTTTTTATCGCGCAAAAGCGACAGCCCTCTTGATTTTGATCTGGAACTGGCCAAAGAACGCTCGATGGAAAATCCTGTATATTATGTTCAATATGCACATGCCAGGATTCAGGCGCTCATGCGCCGGGCAAAGGAGCGCGGCATCGAATTGGCCGATTTTTCATCTCCTGAAATTTTAGCCCGGCTTGATACGCTAGAAGACCAGGCATTGCTGCGCCAGATTGCGCTTTATGAAGAGATGCTGGCAAATGCGGCCCGGGATCTCGCCCCTCATTATGTGAGCAATTATTTGCGTGAGCTTGCCGCCCTTTTGCATAGCTATTATGCCAAACATCAGATAATTTTGCCGGAAGATCAGCAAAAAACGCTGGCCAGGCTTGCGCTTTCCCGCGCTGTTGGCCAGGTAATAAACAACGGTCTTTTTCTGCTTGGAGTTGATGCGCCGGAGCAGATGTAAATTAATTGAAGGGATTTAAAATATGCCGATACAGTTGCCCTTGCGCAAGATATTCCAGAAACGCGCCCCTGGCGCCCCGCACTTTGCAATCAGTCTTTCGGGAACCATGGTGGTCGCCCTCAGTCTTGTGCTTGCAGCCTGTGTGGCATGGGCTTTTTTTATGGGTTTTATGGTTGGCAAAGGGCAAAATCCCGGCGCCAAACTCCAGTCCATGACCGGAATTGCCCTTACAGATGAAAGTGAAAAAGATACTGATTTGTCCAAAAATGTTGCCAGAGGCATCGGGGAGGCGGAATCCGGGTCAACGCGCCAGGATGGAGCGTCTGAACAGCCATATCCATTTACAAGTCCTGAAGGTGAAAGCAAGGCCGCGTGGGGAGACGAAAAGCCCGTAATGGCGATAAAAGAACCCCCAAAAAACACTTCACCCAAAAGTGAAAAAGCCCGTGCCCGGGAAAGGGAAAAACGCGCTGAGCCGGCCAAAACGGACAATGGCCAAATTTACAATTATTCATATCAGGTTGCGGCATACAAATCCGCAAATGAGGCAAACAAGCTCAATGCCAAACTGGAAAAAGCCGGCCACCGCGCCAGTGTGCAAAAAAGCGGCAAGGTGCATCTGGTTTTGGTAAAATTACGCGGCACGGAATCAGATGCGGCAAAATTGCGGGCCAGACTGGAAAATCTGAAGCTTGGGAAGCCTCTTCAACTTTCCAAAAAACCGGTGGAGGGTAAACAGCGCGCCAAGGGGGGCAAATGAGCGTGCCCACAGCAAGCAAGGGGTCAGTGTCAAGGATTGTTGACCTTGTTCGCGTGCTGGGCGCCAAAACGCTTTCCGGCATTGATGCAATTGGCGGCATGACCATCTTTATGGTCAGGGGCCTTTTTCAGATATTTGCAAACATCCGCATTATTCCCCGCACTATCCGGCAAATTTATATCATAGGCTACCAATCGCTTTTTGTTATCATGTTGATTGGTATTTTTACAGGCATGGTGCTTGGTTTGCAGGGTTACTACACACTCGTGCAGTTTGGTTCAACGGGGCTGCTCGGCTCTGCCGTCTCACTTTCCCTGATCCGTGAACTCGGGCCGGCACTAACGGCAATCATGCTTACGGGCCGGGCTGGATCAGCCATGGCTGCTGAAATTGGCGTGATGCGCATTACAGATCAGATAGATGCCCTGGATGTAATGGATATCAATTCCATAGGCTATTTGGTCAGTCCCCGAATCCTGGCCGCGCTTGTGGCATTTCCGTTGCTGACAGCCATTTTTGACACCATTGGCATTTTTGGAGGCTATTTGACCGGTGTTTTGATGCTGGATATGAATTCCGGCGTCTATTTTTACAAAATTTCACATGCCGTGACAATGAATGATGTTAATGGCGGTTTTGTAAAAGCCCTGGTTTTTGGTCTTCTTGTTTCCACTGTATGCTGCCATCAGGGCTATTTTTCCCACTTGCGGCGCGACAGCGTTGGGCCGGAAGCTGTTGGCAACGCCACTACTTCGGCTGTGGTTATTTCCTGTGTGCTCATTTTGGCCGCCGATTATGTGGTAACCTCATTTCTCCTTTAGGCTACATATATGGAAAGCTGGGATATTTGCTTCAGGAATTTGAGTGTAGGCTACAATGGCGTACCGGTGCTTTCAGATATAAATGCCACTTTGCCCGGCGGGAAGGTATCTGTTATCCTTGGTGGTTCAGGTTGTGGCAAGTCCACCCTGTTGCGGCATGTCATAGGCCTTGCAAAACCCATCAAGGGCGGTATCCTGATTGGCGGAAAAGATTTGTTTACCCTTTCACGAAATGATTTCCGCCGGCTACGCAAACGAATGGGAGTTCTTTTTCAGGATGGCGCTCTCCTTGGCGCGCTTACTCTCGCCCAGAATGTTGTGTTGCCTCTTTCCGAACATTTGCGTTTACAGAAAAAGCTGTTGCGGGAAGCGGCATTGAGGGTTTTAAGAATGGTTGGCCTGGAAGAATTTGCCGATTATTATCCCAACCAGCTTTCAGGCGGAATGCGCAAACGCGCCGGGCTTGCCAGGGCGATTATCGCAGACCCTGCGCTCCTGCTTTGTGATGAGCCTACATCTGGACTTGACCCAATTACAGCAGCCCGCATGGATAACCTGCTTCTTTCCATGCATGCCAAATATCCAGGAATGACCATTGTTTCAGTAAGTCATGATCTGGCCAGTCTCAAAACCATTGCAGATTATGTGCTTGTGCTTGGCGAGGGGCGCGCAATCTTTGCGGGCACGCTGCAAGAACTTTACGCCAGCAAAAATACATATCTGGAACAATTTCTGGAACGTAACCCAGGTCCGGTTTCTCTTGATTTTGATCAAAAACGCAATCCAGAAATTGAAAAGACCCTTCAAAAATGGCTGGACAGCTGATATGGTTCGGAGTTTTTGCCTGTTGAAATTTGGAATTCCGTATGCGCCAGTATATTTGCGAACATGACACGCCAGTCGGGGAAATTGTTCTGTTTACTGATGGAGAGGCGCTTACAGGCGCTTATCTGGAAGGGAAGAAACATTTTTGCGGTCTTGCGGGGAATATTCTTAAGGATTCCGGGAAGCACCCTGTTCTGGAACGTGCAAAAAACTGGCTTTCAGCCTATTTTGCAGGTGAGAAACCAGAAATTGGAGAACTGCAACTTAATCCTGAAGGCAGCGATTTCAGACTTGAAGTATGGCAGAGCTTGCAAAATATTCCTTACGGAAAACTCATAAGTTATGGCGACATAGCGCGGGAAATAGCCATTCGCAAGGGTCTGGCACGTATGTCTGCCCAGGCGGTTGGCGGTGCTGTTGGCCATAATCCACTTGCCATAATCATTCCCTGCCATCGTGTAATAGGCCATAACGGCAATCTCACTGGTTATGGCGGCGGTATTGCAATAAAAATCTGGCTGTTGCGACACGAAGGCATTGATGTGTCAAGGCTGTCAATGCCAAAAAACAAGGCCTTTAAGGGCAAATCTCACAGGTAATAATAATGAAAATTGCCCTTCTTCTGGCGGCCTATGGATCGGCAAATCCTTATAGCCAAAGGGCAATTTACAGTTTTGGGGCCATGTGCCGCCAGAAATTTCCGCATTTTCCCGTGCGCTGGGCTTTTACTTCCCTGCTTTTGCGTGAAAGAATGGCCAATATGCGCAGGAAAAGCGATTCCGTGCGCAAGGCGCTGGAACGACTTTGGCATGAAAAGTATGAATGTGTGGCCATTCAGCCTTTACAGGCAATTCCCGGCCATGAATATCAGCAGGTTTGCAATGCTGTTGGTGAAGTTGCGAGTGCGCGGAAGATGCGTTGCGCCATAGGGCGCCCTTTGCTTTCCACCCCCTGCGAGGCTCCAGAAGTGGCGCGCGCATTGCTTGCGCATTTGCCTGCCGATAGAAAAAGCGATGAAGACGTCGTGCTGATGGGGCATGGCGCAAGGCATGAGGCCTGCAGCCTTTATAATTATCTGGCAATTGAGCTTGCCAGACTGGACAAACGCGTCTATCTGGGAACAATGAGTCCGCCAAACGAACTTGAAACCATTATTCCATCACTGGTTTCGGAGGTGGTCTGGCTTATGCCTCTTCTGTCCGTTGTTGGAAAACATGCTATAAACGATATGGCCGGATCGGCGGCAGATTCCTGGCGTTCAAGGATAGAAGCGGTCGGCCGTCGGTGCAACCCTGTGCTTAAGGGTATTTCGGAATATGCATCTGTTGCGGATCTCTGGCTTGGGAATCTTGGAAAGGCGGTAGATTTTCTGAAAGATTGATTTCGGGAAATTTTTTCCAATCTCGATGACGCTTCTTGACAACAGACCCAAAGCGGCAAAAACTGGCTGAAAAAATAGGAGCAAGCCATGCACAAAATTATTTTGCCGGTTATTTGTTTTGGGTTTTTGCTCGCAGGATGCGCGGGTTTGTCGGGTTCTCCGCAGGATACATCCGCTCTTTCCATTTCTGCGCCGGGTGGCGGAACAAATGCCTTTAACCCCTATATGCAGTCTGAATTGCCCAATTTGAGGGGAACAACAGGAGAGGGCCGGCAGATGCTTGGCCACCTTGGCGGCAAGGTGCAAAGCATTGAAGAGGAGGCCAGACACCGCAAAAATTGGCGGGATGAACTTTATCCAGTGGTCTTTGGGGACAAGAAAGCGCCGCATGAAATCATTGTTGTGCTCAATTTTGCCGAACCTGCCTGCGAAAACCTGTGGAAAGCCGTTGTTTCCGCAAGCAAGTCGCTTTCTCCCAAACAATGCAAGATTGTCGTTTTCGGCAAAAGCAGTGAAAATTACGGTACAGACCTGATGGGCCTGGCCATTTGGCTGGCCCATTCCCGTTCTGGCAAGGCCATGCCTTATCTGACATACGCGCTTGGTCGCTGGAATGCGGTAAAAGCCGCACAGAAGAGTTCCGGCACCATCAAATCATTTACCAATGAATATGATGCCACGGCAACATCGCATGATTATCCCATCCATTACGGCTATCTCATGCAGCTCAATCCGCCTGTGCCGACAAAACAGGAACCGGCTGTTGCCAAATATTGTTATGATGCGGGAAACGTAAATATGTACCAGGCAGTTCAGATTTGCCAGTATTACGGGGTAAGGAAACTGCCGGCTGTTATTGTTGATGGCAAGGTGCTTGGCAAGATTTCAACAGATACTATATTAAGTGCCTTGAAATAAGTTGGGAATAAATTAAAATTACAATGCCGGAGCATTGCCATGCTCCGGCATGCTGTTCGGGAGAAAGAGTGAGTAAAGCTGAAATAAAGCGGCTTGATGTGCAGCCGTACTTCGATATGGAAACTTATCTGGGGCTTTGCCAGGAAACCAGGCTTAATGGCGATCTTTATGAAAAGTTGACATCCTTATGGGATAAATGGCTTTCTGAACTGAATATCTGTGAAATAAAGACTGGTGGGACATCAGCCCTTGCGGTCTGGCTGCCGGAAGAAGTTGAGAACGAAGTTGACAATCTGTTTGATGAGTCGCCTTCACAGGGCTTCATGATTAATAATCTTGCCCAGTATATGTGTATGTCGGCCATAGCCGAATTGTTGCCCATGGTGGAGCAGGGTGGCTGCGCTCCTTCACCAGAGCCAACGCTTGCCCTGGCAAACGCCTTGATGGAAGCCGGTTTTCCGTGCAATCTTGGAGATGCCCTGCTGCCCGAACGCCGCTATGCAACAGTAACGCATTATCCTTTCAAGGGGGGATGTGAGGTTTGCAGCCTGAAAGACAACTGTCCCAAGGGCAAAAATTATACAATGGTGCTTCCCGGGCATGAAAAAGTCCAAAAATGAGAACTTTAAGCCGGGAAATCATTTCCCGCCGAAATAGCCGAATTAAACTCGATGGGCTTCCAGCGTTTCACCGGAAGTGTTTTGCCTCAAAAATATTTTCTGTAATGACTTGTTAACAAAGCTTGTTCACTGACAGCAAATCTATTTTATTGTGCATTTGCAATTTTTACATTCATCGATAATTGCGAATTTGCAAGTGTGCTTTGTTGAAATGCTGTTTTATAATAAACAGTATTGGAATTGTTGGTTTAGAGGGCTTCCATGACAAGGGTGCGAAGATCATTTTTAGGGCACCGCACTACAAGCTCAATTGTTCTTCTGTTGCGGCGCACGCTTTCGACAGTGCAGGAACGGGATGTGTCAGTATCATAATCCCGCAAGGTTAAAACATCTCCCTTGATGGGGAGTTGATCCGGTATAACTTCAACAAGATCTGTGGTTTCAGCATCAAAGCCATCCCAGGCCAGGGCCAATGGAGCAGCGAGAAACAACAGAACCACCGTTAATAATGGCAGGTATTTCATGTGCAACTGTTTAAGGCCATTTTCATTTCTTGGCAACTACCGGCAGCTGCATCTCGATTTTTCTCTGAAATATGGAAAAAATTCGTTCATGCCTTACAATTCCGACCGCCGTCATTTCGGTATACGCGGGAATAAATGTCCTTTTTTTCTGGCTAAAATGCCTTGTTGCGAACAGGATTGTTTTTAATAATGATAGCCTACATAAAAGGCAAACTTGCCGAAGTGTTTGGAAGCTCTTGCCTGGTGTTGACAACTGGTGGCGTTGGCTATGAGCTTGCGCTTCCAGCGCAGGCTCTTGCAGCTTTGCCGGAAACTGGCAGCGAAGTGGAATTTTATACCTTTCTGGCAGTGAGGGAAGACGCCCTTGAACTATATGGTTTCGCAAGTTTTGACGAACGACAGGCTTTTGAAATGCTTACGGGCATATCCAGGGTTGGCTGCCGCACCGCGCTTGCAATTTTGTCCATATACTCACCGGATGATCTTGTTCGCATAGTGGCGCAAGAAGACATTCCTGCCCTGGCGCGCGTTTCGGGCATAGGAGCCAAAACAGCCCAGCATATTTTTCTGGAGTTGAAATACAGGCTGAAAAACACGCCAATTCCCAGAGGGGCGGCACCTGCAAAAATGCCATCAGTTTTGCGCGATGTTCTGGATGGCCTCGCAAATCTTGGCTATGCGGAAGAAGAATGCGCGGAAACGGTAAAAACTGTATTGGCTGGAGATCCGGATCTTGATGTGGGCAGCGCCTTGCGTGCCACCCTCAAAGCCCTTGCAGCCAGGAGAACTTGATGGGCGGTTTTGACGACAATATTTCACAAAGTGACGAAAGTGTCCGTCCAGGAACGCTGGATGATTTCATAGGCCAGGAAGAGTTGAGAAAAAATCTGGCTGTCTATATTCGCGCAGCCCGGGAAAGAGGCAGGGCTCTCGATCATACGCTTTTTTACGGCAATCCGGGGCTGGGTAAAACTACCCTGGCCCAGATAATGGCAGCGGAATTGAATGTCAATCTGGTCTGCACTTCTGGTCCAGTGCTTGAGCGCAGCGGCGACCTGGCCGCCATCCTGACCAATCTGGGGCGCAATGATTTGATTTTTGTAGATGAGATTCACAGAATGCCGATAGCGGTGGAAGAAATACTTTATCCGGCAATGGAAGATTTCAAGTTGGATCTTGTACTTGGCCAGGGTCCGGGCGCAAGAACTGTAAAAATTGAACTTGAGCCATTTACGCTTGTGGGGGCAACTACGCGTATGGGGCTTATTTCTTCACCATTGCGCGATCGTTTTGGTATTCTTGCCCATCTGGAATTTTATTCTCCGGAAGATCTGTCCAGAATTGTGCTACGCACAGCAAAAATTCTTGGCGTTGTCATAAACAATGAAGGTGCCGCCGAAATTGGGCGAAGATCGAGGGGAACTCCAAGAATCGCCAACCGCCTTTTGAGAAGGGTGCGGGATTTTGCTCTGGTTCATGGCGATGGCAATATTACAGCCGCGGTAGCCTCAAAAGCGCTTGAGCAGATGGATGTTGACGAGCTTGGTCTTGACCAGATGGACAGAAAAATACTGAATGTCATAATCAGACACTATGATGGCGGCCCTGTTGGCGTTCGCACGCTGGCTGCGGCCTGTTCGGAGGAAATTCGCACTATTGAGGAAATATATGAGCCTTTCCTGATTCAATCCGGTTTTCTTAAACGCACTCCGCGCGGGCGCATGGCAACTTCAAAGGCTTTCAAACACTTAAAATTGTTGGGATAGGTATTTATTCTTTGCCATTAATCTGCGAAAGGCAATATAAATGGGGATTGCCATCTAGATCATTTTTTCATTGAAAATGAGTGTCCAGTCATTATCTGGCGCGGCGCGAAGATTTGCATTGCGAAGACCATTGTTACGGATGTTTTCTCCCCATAATTCCCTGATTTTTGTTTCCGCTTCTTCTGCGGCAAATTCTTTTTTGCCGCCTTCCCATTGGCCCCAGGGCGTGGCAAGGGTGTGAAGATGCTTTTCGGCATGCCGCAGGCTGAAGTCAACCATTGATAGGATACCGAGAGATTCATCAAGAAATTTGTCATTTTCAATTATTTCTTTTCTGATTGCCATACACTGCCATGAAACACCAATTGTATGCCGTGGCAATAAAAATTGTCCCCATGCGGATTCTGCCAATCCTGGATATGGCAAGTCGCGCAAAAGCATGAATGGCAAACCAGTTATATCGGGATACCAGCCGCCATTGACAAGGTAGCCGTTGCGCCAGACCAGACCGCCAACCATGGCAAGGTCATCCCTTGTGGCTTCGATAATCAATTGCTCTGGCCTGCAATTTGGCAATGGACTCAAGCCGGCATACAAAAAGAGCAAAAGAGGGTTCCTTGCCTGCATGGCGGCATTATTGCAGGATCTTGCCCAGTTATTGTTCCCATGCGGTAAAACTTTGTGCGGAATATTGTTCGGCAACGCCGCATTCGGAACATAACTGCTTATTGGTTGAATGCAGATTTCGAGATTGATTTTTTTCGCAAGGGTTTCAATGGAGGCCACAAGATTCGCATTCGGGGATGGATTTTCAGAATCGGTCAGGAGAATGATGCTGCAGGACAAATTATCGGGCAAATCATAGGCTAACAGAAAAAAATTGTTTTTGCCTGTCTTTACGACATTAGCCTGTATCCCACGCCTTTCGGCCATTTTTTGTTTTGCTGTTCTGGTTGCTTCAAGGATATAAGGTTTGGATTCCATGCTTCCTGCAGTACTGTTTTCATGTATGCGCCAATGATAAAGGATGTACGGCAAGTGCCAAATTTGTTTCGATGTGAGTTTTTCTGTAACTCTCAACGCTAGGTCATAATCTTGGGAGCCTTCAAAGCCGGGACGAAGGCCGCCTGTTTTTTTCAAGATAGCAGTTTCATATATGGAAAGATGGCCGGGTAAAAAAAGGTCGCGGTCGAATTCAGATTTGAAAATCGGGGAAGTGCGGACGTTATTGCTGTCAATATGGTCTTCGTCAGTATAAATGAACCGCAATGAAGGGTTTTTGGCAATTGCTTCGGCTACAATGCCCAAAGCTTCCGGAGCAAGCATGTCATCATGATCCAGAAAGGCGATGTACGGAGCTTTAACAAGCTCAAGAGCACTGTTGCTTGCCTTGCATATATGCCCGTTTTCTTCACGAAATGTAATTGAAACACGTTTGTCGCTGGCTGCAAGAGACCGAAGAATTTCGGTTATATCCGGATTGGTCGAAGCATCGTCCGCAATACAAAATTGCCAGTTTGAATATTTTTGCGTCCGGACGGAATTAATTGCCTGAAGCAAAAATTCCGGTTTGGGATTCCAGACAGGCATAAGCACGGAAATCATTGGCCAGTTCTTTCCAGACTGAATATCAGGTATTTTTTCGCCTGTTTCCACCCAGGCCTTGTAAACGCAGGTTGACCAATCCAGCGAGCAATTGTAAACGCCCGCCTTCTGCAGTAATTGCATCCCCGGTTTGAGCAGACTGTAATGAAAACGGCTGGATTTTTTACGCCAGTCTTTTGCCTGGTTTTTCAGGTCAATTAATCCCGATTTTTGGGCAAATTGTTCGACTTTTTCACATTGGGCAATGTAATAATTAAAGGTGCCGGGCAAACTTGCCGGAAGGGCGGTAGAAAGATCAAAAGCCTCGATTTTTTTTTCAGGAGGAAGGGATGTGATATATTTTATCAAGTTTAAAGGATTTGGGGCATGCCGCCAATCGAGCCATTTTCCTTGCGGGGAATCTTCTTCAACTGCCAGCGGAAGATTTTTCACTCCTTCGCAAAGCCATGCGTCAAGGCTATAATCAAGCTTGTCTTCCTTAACTTTTAATGGATAATCGATCTTGAGACCGGAGGCCCGCAATCTCCCTCGTTGCAAAGCGCTGTTCCATATTCCGCAAAATTCCCAGGAATCAAATTCATTGGTCTGAAACGCCTGGCACGATGCTTCTGTTGAAAAACGGCAGTTTTCACCAGTTAATCGCACACAGAAATCATACCAGGCAAGGTATTCGATTTTTGTATTAAAACCGCCAAGTTTGATAAAATCTGACTGTCTTAAAATTACAGATCCAGGATGAGCGATTTGAAAAAATCTTTTCCTGGTTGCAAGAGGATGTTCAATTGGCAATCCTTCATAAAGATAGTGGATATATTGCTGACAATCGCAAACAATGCCCAGATGGGCCGCTCTGTTTTTGACGTTTTCATTCCAGCCGGCAAGCAGAAGGGGGTTCAAACCAACAACGCACTGATTCTTTACCAGATTTTCACCAAGGGTTTTAATTACATTTGGTGTAAGATGAATTGTCGAGGAAAGAAAAAAAAGCAGATTGTCTGTATTTTCATCGGAATTGGGCACGGAAAAAAGCTTATTTGCAACTTTCTCAAACGTTGTTTCAGGGTCGCCCTTGATTAAGCTAAAAGAGGTTATTTTGCCCTCATTCAGCATTCTTTTGCACTTTTCCTGCAATTCATCTTCTCTGCCAGCATCTCTGAAAAGGCAATAAAGATGGAGAGCCATATTTGTTGCGCATTCATTAATAGATGAGATGCAGGTAAAAATATTGCCGCCATTCTCGTATATCAGAAGCTGGATTGTGGGACTTTTCATAATTATTTCAACGACGTTTTTTTAAATTATCAACAAATTTGGCCATATTTTTTAACTGTGTCTGCATGGAAACAATATTTTTTTGGAGACTGATAATGTAATCATAAAGGTGGGCAGGCTGAACATCAAGTGATGCGCAACAATCAACGAGTGCCAGCAAGGAGCTTACATCATTTATTTCCACACGCATGGCATGTTTTGTGGCAGCTTCCCATGATAAACAAGGCAGTTCCAGTATATGAGCAAAATTCTCGCTATCCCAAATTTTCTCTATATGATTTTCATCATACTCCAATGAAAAATATGAGAATATTCCTTTAATAAGTTCTTTGTATTGGAGACTTGTACCAACTTTGGGCATGGATACTGGCTGAATTCTGTGAAAAGTATTTATCAGACCTCTTACAAGAATATACTGATATGGAACAGGCTTTGTTTTTTGCCATTCAAGGTCGAACGGATGCGTTTTTCCAGCAGGACTTACAATAAGGTTAAATGGTGCAAGATCCAGGAATTTTCCAGGAAGAAAATCGTCATGGGATTTATGTTCAAGAATAAAATAAATCCATGGGCTAAAAGTTTCAGCAAAATCAGAAAGCGTCCAATTTTTGCACATAACGCAATGGCGTGCGTTGTCCTCAACCCTGGAGCCATAATAATATGGCTCATCTTCGATTACCTGCTTGTAATCGCCATGATTAAAATGGAAATCAGGAAAGAGTTTTTTTCTTGTGACAAACAAATTTCCATTATCTTCCACAATGCTCAACACCTTTGCAAAATGTTTGTCCGCATGGGCGCCGTTCCCATAATGTTGCACAAGCAGGCCTTTTTCGTGCGCTGGAAAAGCATTTTCAGAAGCATACGCCACAAAACACAAAGAATCGGCCAAATCAGCCAGCAATCCCGCATCTATTACACTTTTCCATGCAGCTTTCAAATTGAACAAGGCAGGATTTTCATAGCGTCTTTGAGAACTAGCTAAAATCGGCTCAAGTACAAGCTTGTCTTGAGATGCATCCAGACCAGAAGAAGTAATTATTGTATATGGCAATTTGTAATCTGGAATTGGCACAAATTGTTTACAACTTTTGAAGCCTGCTTCAACAAGAAAGGCGATTAATTCTTTTCTGCTCCAGGTTGAAACTCCATTTTTTTTATATCCGCCAGTTATGCCGGCCCATGGAATTGCCAGATGATCCTCTGGAACGCCAGAAAAATATTTTAGGCCAAGCCTGTTTTCGATCGCCAGAATTAATACACCGTTTTCAACAAGAAACTTTCTCGCATGCTCAAGCATTTGAACAGGAGACAATCCGTAATTACCCGAATACTCCAGAACGCCGATTAATGTTACCACGTCGAATTTGCCGATGGTTTCAGGCAAATCCTGTATTTTTTCTATAATGACATTTACATTATCAAGATCTGCGCACCGTTCGGCGGAAACACATCCTCTTTCTTCCGACCCTTCAACCGCAAAGACAATTTTGGCTACTTCACCCAGATATCTGGTTATGGCTCCACAGCCACAACCCAATTCCAGGACTGTCTTGTCAGAAAGCAGGTGTTTTTCGAACGGGCGCACCAGGTTGGATCTGGCACCAGACAAATGATACGTTGTTGCCCAATCTTTTTGAAACTGATTGAGTTCATGTGAAAAAACACTCTTGTCCCTGACGTTTTTCAAGATATCCATCAGGACTGTTTCCGAACCATCTCTGTATATAAAATCAGTTCCATTTTTCTTTTTCCAGATCCTTTTTTTCGGATCGTACGAATAATTCTCATCTAACATGACTGCCTATCTCTGGTATGGTGTTTGTTATTGATGAACAAATATTTTTAATATGACGGGTGGAATCAAAAGGTGGTTTACTTCTGTTTTTTAACATAAACAAAAGATTATTCTTCAAAAAATGTGTTTTTGCGTTGCTGCCCATTTGCGCATGGCAGGCGTTGCTTGCCAACGCAAACGCGTTTTCAGCGCCGCTTACGGAAAGAGGCGACAGCGTTTTGAAAATCAGGTGGCAGAAGGCTGTAATTTTATTATTTAAAACAAAAGGCGATGTATGTTTTAAACCATACAATCGCCATAAATATTATAAATTAAAATCCGATGTCAAACTTTCAATATTTCCTCGAATCCGCCTTATTCATGCACATAGCTCTCATAGAGCGCGGCGGCGCGGGCGTGGGCTTTTTTGACCCTTTCAATCAGGCCGAGGCGGTAGGCGGCGAGATCCTGAATTGGGCTGCGGGCAACGCCGGAATCCATTGCGGCCCTGGCGACAGCGGGAGTTTCCCATTCTATTATACGGGGATCAAAAGGTTTGGGCAGGATATAATCCGGGCCAAAGGTGAACTTTTTGCCGCCGTAGGCTTCTGATACGGATTCCGGGCAAGGCTCCTTGGCAAGCGCGGCCAGTGATTTGGCAGCCGCAATCTTCATTTCCTCGTTGATTTCCGTCGCGCCCACATCAAGCGCGCCACGGAAGAGGAAGGGGAAGCCGGAAACATTGTTGACCTGGTTGGGATAGTCTGTGCGTCCTGTGCCCATAATGCAATCCGGCACGGCAGCCTTGGCTTCCTCAAAGGTGATTTCCGGGTCGGGGTTGGCGCATGCGAAAATGACCGGATGCGGAGCCATGGATTTGACCATTTCCTGCGAAACAAGTCCCTTTGTTGAGAGGCCCAGGAACATATCGGCGCCCTTCATGGCTTCTGCAAGTGTGCATTTTTTCGGCTGGGCATATTTGGCCTTGTATTCGTTGAGGTCTTTGCGTTCCTTGCAGATCAGGCCTTTGGAATCGAACATGAAGACGTTTTCACGCTTGACGCCAAGCGCAACATAAAAGTCCGCGCAGGCGATGCCGGCTGCGCCGGCGCCGGAAACTACAACCTTGCAGTCGCCAGGTTTGCGGTTGGCTATTTCGCAGGCATTGAGGAAGCCGGCGCCAGTGATAACGGCTGTGCCATGCTGGTCGTCATGGAAAACCGGAATGTTCATCTCTTTTTTAAGGGTCTGTTCAATTTTGAAACATTCCGGCGCCTTGATGTCTTCAAGATTGATGCCGCCAAATGTGGGCTCAAGGCGTTTGACGGTCTCGATAATCTTGTCGGGATCGGTTTCGGCAAGTTCAATATCAAAGACATCGATATCGGCAAACATTTTAAATAAAACGCCCTTGCCTTCCATGACCGGCTTGCCGGCTTTGGGGCCGATATTGCCAAGGCCAAGCACTGCGGTGCCATTGGAAATGACTGCTACAAGGTTGGCGCGGCCCGTGTATGTGGAAACGAGAGCTTCGTCCGCATGAATTGCCATGCAGGCTTCGGCCACGCCGGGTGAATAGGCCATGGAAAGATCTTTCTGGGTATTGCAGGGCTTGGTGGGCAGTACCTCGACTTTGCCGGGCCGGGGAAAATGATGATAATCGAGAGCTTCTTGCTTGGTGTACAATGCCATTTTCCAATCCTCCATGAATTGAATGTTGCAGGCAAAATTTATTGGCTAGGCCATCCCTGCAAGGATAAGCACCAGCAGTTGACCGACCAGGATACGCAGGATCATGGTCAGGGGATAAACAGTTGAGTAAGCCTGGGCCGGAATTCTGCCGCCATAGTATTGCATGGCAAAGGCCAGAGCGGCCGGCTGTGTCGAACAGCCGCTGAGCATGCCGCAGATTGCCGGGAAATTGATGTTCCAGCAGGCGCGGCAGATCAGGGCCGCGGAACACAGGGGCACGAAGGTGACAAAAGCTCCCATGCCCATCCAGGCAAGGCCTGGCCCATTTACCACCGTTTCGACAAAGCCTGTTCCGGCATGAAGACCAACACAGGCCAGAAAGAGCAGGATGCCGATCTCGCGCATAATCTGGTTTGAGCTGTTTGTCATGTAAAATGACATACCGCAAAAACGCTGCGCGCGGCCAAGGAAGATGGCAACCAGCAATGTGCCGCCAGCAACGCCCAGCTTAATGCCTGTAGGAAGCCCAGGAACGAAAACCGGTATGCTTCCCAGGAAAACGCCAACAAAAATACCGGCGAAAATGGACAACATCTGGGGATGCGCGAGGGAGCTCCTGTTATTGCCAAGTTTTTTGGCCAGTTCGTCAAGCTTTTTGGGGTCAGCGCTTTCGGCCACAACCAGATCCTCAAGACGCAGTTTCCATTGGCCGTTATATTTGATTTCCTCTCCATTGCGTATAATGCTGATGACCGTGGCACTGGAAGGCAAAATGCCGGCAAGCGCCTTACCCGAGACTCTGGAATTGCTCACAATAATCTCCATGCGCTGCGTTCCCGCGGTCAATTCGGGTCTGGTGAATATTGCCTCGTGGTGTTTTGCTTCTTCCCTGGCCAGTTCGGCCTGAACATCAATGTGGAACATGCCTTTAAGGATCATCATGGTCAGGATTATGCCGAAGATGCCGAAAGGATAGCAAACTGCGTATGCCTGGCCAATTGTCTGCAGGCCCTGCGAAACCGCGTCCTGCGAACCGGCAACCAGACTCCAGGCCTCATTCGCTGAGCCAAGCGCGGGAGTATTTGTGACAGACCCACAAAATATTCCGGCTGTCTGCGGTATTGTAAGGCTAAAGATAAAATAGCAGCATAATGCAATCGCGGCGCCGGTAAAGACTATGTACATGCTCATCAGATTGAGCTTCAAACCCTGGTCCCTCAAGGATTCGAGGAATGTTGGCCCAACTGATATGCCAATGGCATAGACGAATAGAATCAAGCCGAATTCACGCGCGAAAACAAGCACCCTCGGGTCAAGCGACATCCCGAAATGGCCAAGGATAATGCCGCTGAAAAGGATACCGCCAATGCCGAAGCTGACGCTCATTATTTTGATTCGCCCAAGCAAAATGCCAAAGCAGATCGTAAGGGCAAGAACCAGCGTGGCCTGGACAGCGCCGTGCGTGATAAAGAGCTTGGTAAGCAAGGCTTCCATGTAACGCTCCGGTTATGGCTTCACGCTTTTGCAGCCCATAAGCTTCTTGCGCAGAAATTCCGGAATGATGGCCTTGACCGATTCCAGTGTGGCCATTCTGCGCATGATGCCCAATTGATCCTGCAGGGGAATTTGTTTGGGACAGACGTTGTCGCAGGCCAGCAGGCCCATGCAGCCGAAAACACCCTGATCGTCGCCGATGACTTCATAAAAATCGGCGGGAGTGCGGTTATCGCGCGGATCAATATAAAAACGGGCCAGACGGTTTATGGCTGTAGCGCCCATAAAATCTTCGCGCATGCGCGCAGTGCCGCAAGCCGCCACGCAGCAGCCGCATTCCACGCAGCGGTCAAGTTCGAAAATCTGGTTCGCAAGGGCGTTGTCCATGCGTTCTTCCTGGGCGTTTTCATCAAATTTTTTGTTTGTATGAATCCAGGATTCTATCTTTTTGCCAGTATTGCGGAACCATGTGCCCGTGTCCACCGAAAGATCCCCGATAAGCTTGAATACCGGAAGCGGGTGGAGAGTGATCTTGTCCGGCAAATCGGCTGTCTGGGTATGGCATGCCAGGCCAGGTTTGCCGTTGATGACCATGCCGCAGGAACCGCAAATACCTGCACGGCAACAAAAATCAAACTGCAGGGTGGGGTCCTGTTCCTCGCGAATCTTGTTCAGGGCAATGAAAAGTGTCATGCTTGGCGTCTCTTCAAGCTCATACGACTGCATATGCGGCTTTGATTTCGGATCCGCCGGGTTATAGCGGAATATTTCAAATGTCAGTTTGCGTCCCATATATCACTCCGATTATTTTTTATTTTCATCAAAGGGCACATGCTCTGCGGCATTTTCATCGCCGGGAATAATTTTGCCGCCGCCATAGCCGCGGTCGCCAGGAGGCAAGATATAGAAAGGAGTGGCCTTTTCGTATGAGAGATTGGGCAAGGTTGCGCCTTCATTCCAGGTTGCAAGAGTGCGCACAAGCCAGTCCTTGTCATTGCGTTCGGGGTAATCCTCGCGGGCATGCGCTCCACGGCTTTCCGTACGGTTGAGCGCGCCGTAAGCCACGCAAAGAGCCAGCCTGACCATGCCGGGCACACGCAATGCCATGGCCAGTTCGGCATCCTGTCCCTTGATGCCCCTGCCGACAAGCCGCATGTTTTCCGTACGCTCAAGAATTTCCTGCAACTTGTCCACGCCTGTCTGCAAATCCTTGCCATTGCGGAAAATGCCGACATATTCCATCATGACGTCCTGCATCGCATTGCGCAATGTATAGGCATCGTCTCCCGTGCCTCTTTTGAGCTTGTAAATTTTTTCCTCAACCTTTTTGGCGGCGTCATTAATGGCATCGGTCTTGACAGTCATGGAATCTCCCTCAAGGAATTCCACAACTTTTTTGCCGACCACCCGGCCAGCGACAACAGTTTCCGCAAGTGAGTTTCCGCCAAGGCGATTGAAACCATGCATATCCCAGCAGGCTGCTTCTCCAGCCGCGAAAAGACCTTTTAGCCCATAGGCGTGGCCATCCTTGTTTACCCGCACACCGCCCATGCTATAATGTTGGGTCGGGCGCACAGGAATAAGCTGATGAATCGGATTAACGCCCAGGAAGTGCGTGCATATATCATAAACTTCACGCAGATTGGTGGTTATGTGCTTTTCGCCGAGATGACGGATATCAAGCCAGAGATGATCTCCGTATGGGCTCTTCACCCCAAGACCCTTGCGCATGTGTTCGGTCATGCGGCGCGAAACCACATCGCGGCTTGCGAGTTCCGCTTTTTCCGGCTCGTAATCTGGCATGAAGCGATATTCATTGACATCCAGCAAGGTGCCACCGTCGCCGCGGCAGCCTTCTGTTACCAGAATGTCGGTGGGAACCGTTCCTGTGGGATGGAACTGGACTGCTTCCATATTGCCAAGAGGGACTATTCCTGTATCCAGCGCGGTAATCTGGCCTCCGCCATCGCAAATGACAGCATTGGTTGTTGCGCGGTAAATTCTGCCAAAACCACCTGTGGCGATAACCGTGGCGGATGCTACGTATGCTTCAAGCTCACCTGTGCGCAGGTTGCGGGCAATTACGCCCAGGCACCGGTCGCCGTCGTGAATCAAGGCTTCGGCCTGCATACGGTCATGAACTTCCACGCCAAGCTGCAGCATACGGTTATCAAGAGTGAAAAGCACCGCGTGGCCCGTGCCGTCGGAAGTGTAGCAGGTGCGCCATTTTGCGGTGCCGCCAAAGGCGCGGGAATGGATGAGGCCTTCATTTTCCGTTTTTTCAGTGGCCTGGAAGGGCTTGCCACCCTTGTAGTAGGTATGTTCGCCCGGCACAACCCGGTTCCAGGGAACGCCCATATAGGCCATTTCGCGCATGGCAATTGGCGCAGTGTTGGCAAAAATCCGGGCTACTTCCTGATCGCAGCCCCAGTCCGAGCCCTTTACCGTATCATTGAAATGAATTTCCGGGGAATCGCCGTCACCCATGATCGAGTTGCCGAGTGCGGCCTGCATGCCGCCCTGGGCGGCTGATGAATGTGAGCGGCGCGGGGGAACGATTGAAAGGCAAATGACCTTGTATCCGGCTTCTGCCGCTTCCACTGCAACGCGTTCACCGGCAAGCCCGGCGCCCATGCAAAGAACATCACAGTAATGGACTTGCATCATGACCTCCTTAATTACCGATAAACCATACGCGAATCAGGGCGCAGGTTCCCAGAACCAGATAGCAGCCCATTCCCGACCAGATGACCCCGCGCCAGAAATAACGTTTTTCCTTTGAAAGAAAACCGTATTTTACAGCAATACGATAAATTCCAATGCCCGTATGCAAAATTGTGCAGGGCAGAAAGAAGACATAAAATAGCCACCAGCCCATGTGCAGGCGCTGGGCGCTTTTGATTACCTCGATAGGAAGATCGGTCATCACCGTATAGACATGGAAAAACGCGCCGGCCAAAATTACTACGGCGGTAAGCACCTGCACGATCCACAGCCAGGTATCGACATCATTCAATGCCTTGCTGTGATTGATAAAAATTTGCATTTCCCCAGCCAGGAAAGGCATTTTGCGCGCGGCGATCCAGAAATGGAAAATGATGAGCAAAAGCACGACAGGCGCCGCAATCTGGGCAACATAAGTTACTTCCATGGCCCAACCGATCCAGTCCGTTATCGCGGGACTGATGACCACGCTACCTTCAAAAATCAGATGAAAGCATACAAAGAGGGCAAGACACGCGCCCGAGAGGGCCTGCCAGAAATCCAGACGCGAACGCAAATCCCGGGGAGAGCGGGCAGCCTGGACTTCGGTTAATGGCGTTATCTGTGACATATTTTCTCCTTATATCTTGCGATAAGGTTTTTGGCCCGCCTCGTAATAGTCGTTGCCTTCACAATCAATAACGACAACCGCGGGGAAATCCTCCACTTCCATTTCGGCCAGAGCTTCGGGCCCCAATTCGGGCCATGCGAGGACTGTGTATTTCTTGATGGTTCTGGCAATCAGCGCGCCGGCTCCGCCCACTGCGGCCATGTATGGAACGCCATATTTTTCCATGGCATCCACAACTTCTTTTTTGCGATAGCCTTTGCCAATCATGCCTTTCAGGCCACAGGCCATGAGGCGTTGCGCATAGGCGTCCATACGGCCAGAAGTGGTTGGCCCTGCCGAACCGATTACATGGCCCGGTTTTGCCGGAGACGGTCCTACATAATAGACAACCTGGCCTTCCAGGTCCACAGGGAGTTCTTCACCCTTGTCAAGCGTTTCGACCATCTTTTTGTGGGCGGCGTCCCGGGCAGCCAGAATTGTGCCTGAAATCAGAACCCTGTCGCCGGCCTTAAGGCTTTTGGCCGTCTCTTCATCAAATGGCGCCCGGATATGTTTTGCCTGGGACATATTATACTCCTGTTTTTGTGCCAGCTTAACTTATATTGTTGCCTCTGCGTGTCTTGCAGCATGGCAATTGATATTTACAGCCACAGGCAGGGAAGCGATATGAGTGGGGGCCCATTCCACATTTACCGCAACCGCGGTGGTGACCCCGCCCAGGCCCTGGGGACCGATACCGGTCTTGTTGATCATATCCAGCAGGTCTTTTTCAAAAGCGGCATAACGCTGATCCGGATTTTGGGTTCCCACATCCCTGGCCGCCGCCCGTTTGGCAAGCAGGCAGGCCATTTCCATATTTCCGCCAATACCAACGCCAACAACCATAGGCGGACAGGAATTCGGACCTGCGGCAACAACCGCGTCCAGGATGGCCTTGCGCACTCCCTCAACGCCGTCCGCCGGAACAAGCATTGTCAATCTGCTCTTGTTTTCGGAACCAGCGCCCTTGGGAGCGAGCCTGATATTAATTTTGTCTCCAGGAACTATGCGGATATGTATAATGGCAGGAGTATTGTCGCCAGTATTTTTGCGCTCGAAAAGGGGTTCGGCCACGGACGATTTGCGAAGATACCCATTGACATAGCCATTGTGAACGCCCTTGTTCACAGCTTCCGTGAAATCACCACCAACAATGTGCACATCCTGGCCAATATCTGCAAAAACCACAGCCAGCCCAGTGTCCTGACAAATTGGCACGTCCTCATTGGCCGCTATGTCCGCATTTTTGACAAGCTGGGCCAGAATGTCCCTGCCAACCGGCGAAGGTTCATCTTTTTCGGCCTGTTTCAATGCATTGGCCATTTGCTGCGGCAACTGGCTGCAAGCCTCCACACAAAGCTTCTCTACCACATTGGTAATTTCTTGAGCCGAAATATCACGCATCCGGCACCTCTCCATTTTAATATTTTTGAAGAAATTGATTGAGCGCTCAAACAGTTTTATGATCCTGGAATCTGGTGCAAGAAAAACGTTAACCAGAATTTAATGTGTTCTGAAAAAGCTAATGCGCTTTATTTCACAAAGCAAGCAAAAAATGGTAAAAATTTAAATAAATTTTTTGACATACTCCCAAATTGTATTATTCCACAATTTGGGCAAATATTAAATCGGTTTCCACCCTGTAAATCAATGCTTCTGAGCCCCAAATAAACCATGTATTATCCGCATTCCGACAAAAGAGTTAAGATAAAAGGCAAATTGCCGTTAAGATAAATAAATCATCAGATACAAGGGAGAAGAAATGAAAGAACAAGGTGCCAGTTTCATGTGTCAAACTTCACAAATTTCCATTCGCAAATTGATTCTTACCCATGGTCGCATTCGTCTGGAGCTGGATGCATTCTGGCAGGGTGAAGATTTGCAGGTCATGCTTTATGGCGGCGAGCCGCATATCGGCGCGGTTGCGCTTGCCAGTCCTGGTTCGGGCGCATTGCTGATTGTGCTCCCCGGGCACAGGGAAGGCCCGCTTGCCAGGGAAATGGCGGAAAGTTTGGCCCAGGCTTTGAATTGCAAGGTGTGCGTAACTTGCGGAATACACTACAATGAAATTAATCAACAGGAAATCGGTCTTGTTCTGGGCTGCGCGGATGAATTGTGCCAGAAGCTTATCGAGGGTATAACAAAATGGTAGGAGAGCCAGCATTAAGCTATCAATATTGAATATTGAATGCGGTTTCAAAAAGGTAGATTACGTGAAAAAATTTTTTCTTTGCTTGTTTGTTCTGCTTATTGTGGGTTGCGGAGCCGCATATTTTGCTGTGCCCCCCCTTGTTGAAAATGCTGTAAGGCAAAATCTGGAACAACTGCCGGCTGTATTGAATCAGCCGGGAAGGGCAAACTTTTCCACGCCCGAAATCGGCAAGATCAATTTTGAGCCCTTAAGCCGCACCCTGACCATTGAAAAAACAATTCTGAAAGGCGTGGTGGAAGACGGCAAGCCAGGAAAAATCCATATGGTTTGCCGTATTGGGGAAGTCCAGGGCACAATGCCCTGGCGTTTTCTTTTCCTGCTTGGCCCGATACGAAACGTGGTATCGGAAGAATACGGTTTTGAAACTGTGTTAAGCGATTTTTTTGGCAAAGATGTTTCATTAAGCCTTGCGCGCGACATGGTTCAGGTTGAGAGCGCAGCAGAAGAAATTTCCGGCAAGAATATCATGCTTCAGGCCAATGTGCTGGGGTCAATCCTGGATAATCTGCCACTAGACAGTCTGGATATAATTTATGGTCTTGGAGTGGATGATTTTCTGTTGAAAGGCATTGGCGGCAATGTTGCTTTAATAAACAATAACCATATTGTAACACATAAGCTTGGCGCATTGCGAATTTCGGATTGGCGCGGCCAGGTTGCCAAAAATATTTCCATTACAAATCTGACACTTGAAGAACAAACGCGCAAGAATATTTTCAGCATTGAAAAAATTGATCTTGATACTGTCACATTGCCGGAAATGCCGCTTATGGTGGCGCTGAAAAATGATATCGAAGGTTTTCACCCTGTCGATTCCTGGGACATCTTCCGCCAGATCATGAAGGGAAAGCCAATTGTTTCCCGAAGCATCATAAATAATCTCCAAATAGAAGATTATGGGCTAAAGTCCGCAATAATCGACTGGTTTTCCAATAATCCCGCATCCTGGAACATATCCCTGGCAGGATTGACAATGCCAATCCGTGTGCTGGAAGAAGAAACAGGTCTGAATGTGGCTGGATTGGACAAGTTTGATCTTAATGCGGATCTTGCTGTTGAAGAGGGCGAAAATTCCCTGTTGAATCACAAGGGGGCTTTCAGATCCCCGGGTCTTGGAGTGCTGGCTTATGAATTTTCAACACCTTCGACGCCTACCAGTGCATTGACAATGATGGCGACCAAAATTTCTGGATTCAGACTGGACTATGCTGATAGAGGATTAGTGGCCCGGCTTGCGTCGGGCATTGCTCCCAATGCCCAGGCTGCCATGTTCGCATTGAAAATTGCGGCCGGTCATTTTTGCTCCCAACATTCTTCGCAGAATGAAAAATTGCGGGAAGCCATCGAAGACTTTGTGGAGCAACCTGGCAATCTCGTAATCTGGGCGCGAAAGTCCTTTAGCATGGCTGAAGTTGGCATTCAGGCATATAGGGGGGACTTGGGAAGCATTTTGGGGGCCACCGCTACTCCTGGAGCGCAAAGTCTTGAAGAGGCAATGAAGTCTTTGAAGAGGCAGGCAAACAAATAGGATCAGAGATTATTGGGCAGATCGGCTGCATCTTGTTTGCCATAAAAAAGGCGGAAGTTTATGAAAATTTCCGCCTTTTTATGGTTGGTTATATGATTTTTTGCAATATTAACCCATACTTGTCACTGGCCGCTATACTTTTGCGGCAGTCTGCAAATCTTTTACAGCATCAGTCTTTTCCCATGTAAATTCAGGAAGTTCCCTGCCAAAATGGCCATAGCAGGAGGTTTTGCTATAGATGGGCCGTTTTAAATCAAGGCGTTTGGTTATGAAAAATGGCCTGAGGTCAAAGACTTCTCTTACGGCTTTTGTGAGGATTTCATCGGGAATATCTCCACTGCCACGTGATGAAACCAGTACGCTTACAGGGTCCGCAACGCCGATGCAGTATGCAATCTGCACTTCACATTCGGGAGCCAGACCGGCGGCAACAACATTTTTTGCAATATAACGCCCCATATATGCTCCGGATCTGTCCACTTTCGATGGATCCTTGCCCGAAAAAGCGCCACCGCCGTGGTGGCCGCTGCCACCATAGGTATCCTGAATAATCTTGCGCCCGGTAAGGCCGCAGTCTCCCATTGGGCCACCAACAACAAAACGGCCAGTGGTATTGATAAATATCTCGCAGTCCTTTTCTTCAAAATAACCACTATTTTCCAGCACAGGGCGTATTACCTGCGATTTGACAGCCTCAATAACATCCGCATGGGATGCATGGGGAGCATGCTGGGTAGAGACAACCAGGTTATTAATTCTTACGGGTTTTCCGTCCTGGTATTCAAAGGATACCTGGGTCTTTCCATCAGGCCGGAAAATGTCGACCGTGCCATCCTTGCGGACTTTTGCAAGCTGCTGGGACAAAAGATGCGCCCAGTAAATCGGGGCTGGCATAAGGGTAGGAGTTTCATTGCAGGCATAGCCAAACATCATGCCCTGGTCGCCTGCGCCCTGATCTTCCGCTTTTTCGCGCAAAACACCCTGCGCGATATCGGGGGACTGGTGATCTATTGAAGAAATTACCGAGCATGTTTGCCAGTCAAAACCCATTTCACTGCTGCTATAGCCAATATTTTTAATGGTTTCCCGAACTACCCTTGGCAAATCCGCATAACCCTTGGTGGTTATTTCGCCGGCGATTACAGCCATACCGGTGGTAACCATGGCTTCACAGGCAACATGGGCGTCAGGATCCTGCTCAAGGAGGGTATCAAGAACCGCGTCCGAAATCTGGTCCGCGACCTTGTCGGGATGCCCTTCTGTTACTGATTCGCTTGTAAAAAAATATTTTCCCTTGCTATGCATCGAATGTTCCCCTTAATTCCATGATTTATAAAACCAGGAATAACGCTATATTGTCCATGTTTTATGAAATTGTAAAATATACTCATGTTGAGAATATGTTTGTACTGTGGTTTTTTCAGGCCTACTTAAATTCAATATTATCAATCAGACGTGCCTTGCCAAGTTTTACAGCGCAGGCCATCAGGGCAGCGCCGGACAAATCGGCCAATGGTTCAAGTGACTCTGGATCAACTATCTCGATATAATCCACTTCTCCATTGGGCAAGTTTGTTTTCCAGTAATCAAGCACAGCATCAATTACCTTGCCAGGGGATTGTTCACCGCTGGCCACTATTTCACGGGCCAGAAGAAGCCCCTTCCGAATATGGGGGGCTGCCTTGCGTTCTTTCGGTTTCAGATAAACATTCCGGGAAGACATAGCCAGACCGTCGTCCTCACGCACTGTTGGTATGGTTACAATTGTGCATGGAACGTTGAGATCACGCACCATGCGCCGGATTATAGCCTGCTGTTGCCAGTCTTTTTGGCCAAATACAGCGTAATCTGCACCGGTAAGCAGCATAAGTTTCAAAACGACCGTGCAAACACCCCTGAAATGGATAGGGCGGCTCTTTCCGCACAATCCGGAAGCAAGCGCAGGGACTTCAACCCAGGTAGCGTGATCAGGGGCATACATGGCCGATGGCTCGGGAATAAAAATAGCATCTGCTCCAATACCCCTGGCTTTTGCGCAGTCACTTTCAATGTCTCTGGGATAGGCAGCAAGATCCTCGTGGGGACCAAATTGGGTCGGATTGACAAAGAGACTGACAACAATCCGTTTTGCCAGTTTTCTGCCGTGCCTGATCAAATCCTCATGGCCTGCATGATAATAGCCCATGGTTGGAGTAAGGGCTATATCATCGCCAGCCTTATGCCAGCCGCGACATAACGAGGCCAGTTCTTCTGGTTTGGTTAATATCTGCATATCAAGTTATTGTGATATAGTTGTGGAAAAATTCTTATAACTAAATTATATATAGTTGTAAAGTCCTGTTTGACAAGAGTTTGGCGTATGGGCATAACACCGGCATGATAAAAGAAAATGAGAAAGATTCTTCCTGTCCCAAAGTCAATTTGCTGGAATACGATTATCCTGGTCTTGAAAAATTCGTGAAAGAGCTTGGAGAGCCTCCTTTCAGGGCCATGCAGGTCTGGCAGTGGATTTGGCAGAGAATGGCGCGTGATTTCGAACAGATGAGCAATATCTCAAAAGTTTGTCGCGCCGAACTTGCTGAAAGAGCTGTTATTGTCTGGCCAGAAATTGAAAGAATTCAGAAATCGTCAGACGGTACAACCAAGTTTTTACTCCGGCTTGCTGATGGCGAACATGTCGAAACCGTGATAATTCCCTCCGAAGGCCGCGATGGTAAAACGCGCATAAGCCAATGTCTTTCATGCCAGGTTGGTTGCGCGATGGGCTGCGCATTTTGCGCGACTGGTCAAATGGGTTTGATTCGCAACATGACAATGGGGGAAATTTTGGGCCAGGTTTTGGTGGCGCGTGATTATTTGGATGACAGAAGACTGGATTGGCCAATTCTGCGCAATCTTGTTTTTATGGGCATGGGCGAACCACTTGCAAATCTGGACAATGTACTCCCGGCTTTACAGGTATTAAATCATGACAAAGGGCTGAATTTTTCCCCGCGCCGCATAACTGTTTCGACATGCGGCCTGAAAAACGGCCTTGAGCGATTGGGTGAGAGCGGGCTTGCATTTTTGGCAGTCAGCCTCCATGCCCCAGACCAGGATCTGCGTTCCGAGATTATGCCGATTGCTGCAAAATGGCCGCTTGACAAGATGCTTGATGCCCTTGCGTCCTATCCGCTAAAGACACGTGAACGTATAACGTTTGAATATCTGCTGCTGGGGGGAATTAATGATTCCCCCCGCCACGCCAAAAAGCTTGCAGCCCTGATGGGAAAGGTAAAGGGTAAACTTAACCTTATTGTGTATAATTCCTCTCCCGGTTCGGTTTTCAATGCTCCTTCTGAAGAGGCGGTTCTGGCATTTGAAAAGATACTTTGGAATCACAATATTACGGCTATCAGGCGCAAGAGCAAAGGTGCAGATATCGCGGCCGCCTGCGGCCAGTTACGTGCGAAATTCAGCCGGCAACAGTAGTCTCGGATGATTTTTTTTCAAAGGGAGGCGGAGGGCGCCAATACCAGAGCAGTGCAAGCAACGGTAAAAGCCCGGCAAGCTCCGCGCCTTCCCTTGGCATAAATTTGCCCAGGAATGCCCAAAGGATTACGGAGCATGCGCATACCGCAAGCATTAATGCCCATTGCCTTGCGCTCATGGGATGCGCATGCCACTGGAAAAAGCCAACTGTGCAAATTGCAACCCAGACTTTTGTAATGGTAAGAGACAGGGCTGCTCCTTCCAGCGGCATTTTGGGAATCAGCGTGAAACAGCATACGAGATTGATAAGCAAGCCAGAAAGATAAAAAATGAAAAGCAATTTTTGTCTCTGCATCCCAATCATGGCGTATGCGGCAAGATTGTGGAGGAATGCAGTCGCAAGGCATGGAGTAAGGAGTTGCTGGGCTGTTACTGCGTCCTGAAAACCATCGCCATATATAAATGGTAAAAATCTGTCGCTTTCAACACATATAAGAAAAATAAGCGGCAGGCTGGCTGCCCATAAAGTCCTTGCCGTCTGGCCGGCAAGCTTGCGGAAGGCTTTTTTGTTTTCCTGCCAGAGCCTGGCCAGCATGGGAAAAATTACCTTGCCAAGCAACGCGCTTGAAACAAGCACAGACAACCCTTCAACAGTCTCCCAGGCTACTCCAAAGCCCGCAACTTCCGCATTGCCTCCATATTTTTTGAGAAAGATGACATTGACCTTGTTGTAAAACATTGCGCAGACTGCCATGCCGGTAAAGACAAGGCCAGCTTTCATCTGACGGGCAAGGTCGCGCATCCCCTCGATGCCAATTTTGGCAAGCGGATTCCTTCCCAGAGCGGAGAGCGCAAAGGAAATACAGATTATGGCTTCAATGGGCTTGAAAAGAGCAATAGCAACTGGCAATGCATCCAGAATAACGCAGATAATGCCGTAGCCCAGGCCACAAAGAGCTGATGGAATGCGAATGCGCATTTCCACATCCTGGCGACCCCGGGCCTGGCAAAGCGCAAAAAAGGAATCGCAAACGGCATCAAGGCCCAATCCAGCGGAAATGCACAGCACAACAAGATGCAAATCAAGCGAATAGTCTTGCCATGTGCAGACAAACCAGACAATGACCAGAGCAAGAAGAAGCACTCCCAACTTGAGCCAGGTAACTTCCCCCAAAAGCGCTCTTGGCTTGCCCTCTCGCCTTGCGAAAGAAGAAAGCAGAAAATCGTTCAGCCCTACATCGGCTGCGGTTTTTACCAGATAACCAAAAGTAAGGGCCAGGACAATTTGCCCGAGCGCATCCGGGTTTTTCCTGGCCAAAAGTATGGTAAAAGCCGTCCATGCAAGATCTCGTGTCCACTGGGCGCCAACAATATAGCCCAGTTTTGCCGGAATGCTTTTGAGTTTCATCTGGCTTTTTTGCCGCTAGCCTCAAAACGCACTACTGCCTTGAAACCGGGTTTGAGAATCAAATCAGGATTGGGCACAGTAAGTTCAACGTTGTAGTAGGAAGGATTGGCTACATTCATATCTGTTGAAAGCCATGAAATTTCATTGACAAGTCCGGTAAATTTGCGGTTATTCAGCGATGGAATTTCAATAACAGCTTCGTCTCCAACCTTGATATCGTTGATTTCCGCTTCATAAACCGGCACCTGGATAAGCACCGGGTTCAATTGCCCAATCTGTATGGGGGCGCCACCAGCGCCAAAAAGGGCGCCGGGATTAAGTGCCGGATCCACATATAGCACATAGCCTCCAAGCGGGGAGACCAGGGTAAGAGTACGGGGCAATTTTTCTCCAGCCCTGATAGGCTGGTTGAAATAATAGGAAAGTTCCTTCAGGCGGGCATCGAAATTGACATCATTCTTGCGTATGCTGGAGTGCAGCAAATTTATGCGATTTTTATAACCCGTAACATTTTCTTCCAGTCTGGCAAGCGCCTGGCGGGAACCGAGCCCTGTCCCGACAAGGCCCCTTGCCTTGTTGCGTTCCGCGGTTGCTGTTGCAAGTCTTTGCTCAAGCTCAAGTATCTGGGATTTCAGATTTTCATTGCCTGCACCCATGGTCACTTCGCGTTGCAGCACCCTTTCAGCTTCATCCTGCAGGCGATAGCGCACAAGCGGAGAACCAACATTAACTTCGGCTCCCGGTTTTACGAGGACTTCTTCAATTACGGCATTGAAAGGCATTACAACCGGTCTTGTTACGGTAGTCATTACCTTGCCTGTGAGTATGGTTGCCGCATTGGCAGCACAGGCAGAAAACGCAATGAACGCTGCGCAGACGCATATTGAGCAAGCGCGAAATATCCATGGCATTACATATTACTCCTTGGCTGGCAATCCCAGGAAACGCTCCTGAAGCACATTGGCAACATACATCCAGTCCAGTTGGGCCAGTTTGTATTCCAGTTCGGCCTGGATAAGATCAATGCGGGCTTCCAGCATTTGCGATTCCATTTCATAAAGATCGGGGTATTCTATTGTGCCTTCCTCAAATGAAATCTTTGCTTCCTTATATTTCATTTCCGCAGTGTCATAACGGGTCTGGGAAAGCTTGAGCTCAGTTTGTGCAAGCGAAGCTTTCTGTTCGGCTTCCAGCCATTTGTTGGAATATTCTGTGCGTTTTCTGGCCAGGTCGTGGAAGGCCTGCGCTTTTTGCATTCTAGCTGTCTGTACACCGCGATAGCGCCGGCCCCAGTCAATAAGCGGAAAATCAAAGCTCAGATGAAGAAACGTGTCTTCCGCTCCGTTCGGAGGATTGGACTGGCCTTCCGGGGGGGAGTTGTTGACCCACATATTCATTGCCGGCACATATTGTGCCCATGCTAGCATAATATTGTAGTCTGAAAGCTTGATCTGGGATCTGAGCAGAAGATCGTCTTCAGTGGCAGGCCATCTGTCTTCCCAGCGAAGGTTTTTACCATCGAATCCAGCCAGAATTTCATCGGCATTATCAGTATCAACATTCAGACGCTGTTGAGGTTCCACTCCGGCAAGCACCTTGAGCTTCGTGCGATCCATAATTTCCTGCATATTGGTCTTTTCCACGGTAAGCTCAACTTCTCGTTGTTCCTGGCGAGCCATGTCAAGAGAGACACCCTGGCGCCCATCAATGGCTTCAACCTGCTTCCAATATGTTATCAGATCCTTTACAAGCGGAACCAGAGCCTTTTCAGCAGTCAGAATTTCTCTCTGCGCCTTTAACCGCACATAGGCCTTTGCAATATTAAGGATTGTCTCGCCCACTGCTTTTCGATGGGTGGAAATGGCGAGATTCACCATTATTTGCTGGGCCTTGCGCTCGAAATGCGTGGCAACCGGATTGGGAAAGGGAGCATAAAAACCTGCTCTTAGCTTGGTGCGTCCATAATCGCCCGGCGTATTTTTTTCTCCCATGTTGTATCGGGTGATGTTGTTGGAGACTGTCAAAGTCATGCGTGGTTCTGGCAGATACTTCCACACCGCGTCCGTAACCGCAAGCCGTTTGATTTCAATTTCGACAGCGCTGTTTACGAGAGTAGGAGATTGCTGGATAGTCAGGAATACGCAATCCTCAAAATCGAATTTTTTTTCTGGATTATAAAGGTTTGGTACCGCTGCTTCCAGTTTGCTTTTGTTTTCCACCGGTACACCAGGTGCTTCGTCCAGCCAGTGCCGGGGAGGCAATTCGGGTGAAGCAATTCCTGCCTTGTTTGATGCGCACGCGCAAAGCAGGAAAAGAGCGAAAAAGCAGAGGAGACCGACAATTTTGCACGATTTGGGCATAGTTTTGCAAAACTCCTGGAAAGGGTGGGCAAAATCAGGCCCGGTCAAATTCAATATTGTACGCCACAAGAAATATTCTTCCAGCAGAATCGGCGACCTGGGCGTTAAAACGTATAAAATTTTCCGCAAGCCAAACTGGTTTGAGATAAAAATACAGGTCATCGGTTGACGAAAGCCAGTTGCTGTCAAAATTCAGATAGCCGACGCCGGCACATTTCCATTGAACAAGAAACTTGTCTGGAGCTTGAGGATTTGCAAGCACCATCAGGACCGCCTGAAGCAGGCTGTCGAACATTTGTAATAAGGTAGCATAATAATCCCATTCTTCTCCCAATGCAATGGAAGTTTTGCCTGTAAGAAGAATGCCGCCAAAGGAGCGGGAAGAAACGTCAGCAAGCCAGAGCTTTTTGACCATTCGCATTGAATTATCGATTCCCGCTGCATCATAAAAATATTCGGGAGCAATATCTTCATGTGTGCTTTCAATTACATCGGGAATTGGGAGTGTGTGGACAGGCGATCCACCAAGAAGACAAACTCCCTTTGCAGTTGTTTTATATTCATTCAGTCTTCTGCCATTTGCGGAGATCAGCCTCGGCATAAGCACTGTTTCCACCATACGAGTCATTACTTTTTCATGCCGCAGCCAAAACATGGAACGACACTCAAGGCGACATTCCCTGGCTACTCCGAAGGGGGCGTTCAATGGCTCATAAAAATGTATATCGGAAAAACCGAGTGGAGAAAGCCATGGAAACAATCTTTTGGCCCCCTGAAGCATGGCCATGAGTTTACAGCTTGCGGGAAGCTGGAATTCAAAGTTTTTGCCTGTTTTGTTATCTTTGTCAGAATTTGGCGCAAGCCCCGTATCGGCAAAAACCGACCACCATGAAATGCCTTGAAAAAGTCCTTGTATTTGCGGAAGTTCAGGCTTTTTATCCGGTAAGGCAAGCGGGAAAAATTTGGCCTCCGCAAAATACTGCGGTATCGGGCCGTCACCTTCAAATAGTGGCGTCCTGCTCCAGAAAGCCGCTTCAAGACCAAACATCAGTTCAAGGACAGCGAGATCACCCAACTCATCTGGAGAAATTTTTTTGCCGTCATCGGCAATGGCGAAAATTCGTCTCCCGGGTCCGGCAAAATTTTTGTCAACACTATCGATCCATGCTGAATAAGCTGCCAGAAAATTCCTTGGACCTTCATCTCTGACCGCAAAACGGCGCATTACCGCTATCCATGCGTTTGGGTTGAGCGTTTCCAGACTTTCAACAAATTCCGGGGATAAATGATGGATGCCTTTTGCGCGATCGATCGCCGGATACGAGGCAGGAATGAAAAATACCCCGTCAAGTCTGCCAAAACGATTATAAACTCTGGCAGGAATCTCCTTATACTCTTCGGGATCTTCGGGAATATCAAAACTCTCAATTTTGTAGCCATCAAGATGCGCGCATTTTTCTGCCAGGGGGTGTGGCATTACAAGAATGCAGTCTTCCGGCGCGAAGCCGCTCCAGAGCTGGGGCATGAATTCGGCATCATGAATGCAAAAAAGAATTACATCATTTTTCCCAGGAAGAATGGCCGGTTCGGGACTATAATACAAAAGGGATGATTTTGCGGAAAGAACAGCGTCTTTTCGCAGGATAAAACGCCTGAATGGGGGAATGGCCGCCCTTGACAATTTGGAGTGAACCTTTGCAAGAGGCTGACCGGCACGTCCAAGCAACGCGAGGGCAAGGTCTCCTGCTGTGCTTACATTCAGCATCCTTTCAAATTCCGCTGAGACTCCTAGTTTTTTCTCCACTTCCTGAAGAATGCGGGGAAAACTGCTTGAACGCATCCCAAGATCATAACGCAAATCCATTTCCGGCGAAATTTTCTCCGTTTCCCTGCCGCAAGCTTTGGCCACAATTTCAAGAACTTTTTCGATTTCCGAATCAACCGGCACGGGCGCAATCTCTTCCACCAGGGGTAACTGTGATTCGCAGGACGCTTGTCCCGTTCCCGGACGCGATTTCCTTTCAGAGACAATTTTGTCAAAATCGAGAAGACCGAGGGCAAACAGTCTTGCGCAGGCCATTCTCATCGCATCTGTTTCACGGAGCCGATGATCGCAAGGAATCGAAGTGCTTTCCGGAATGATTTCCTCCATCAAGCCGCAAAGTGTTTCGGCCGGACCAAGCTCAAGGAAAATATCTGTATGATCCCTGTTCCACATGGCAAGAGCGCATTCGTTCCATGCAACGGCATTTTCGTCAAGATCAACGATAAATCGGCAAATTTCTTCCTGGCTTTCCGGGTAAAAACCGGCGGTGACATTGGAAATAACCGGAACCCTGGGGTGATGCATTTCCAGGGCTTTAAGCCTGCGGATGGAAAAATCGCGCAATATGCGCATGGCAGGATTATGAAAAGCAAGTGGAACATTGATCATCAGGGCCGGGATTCTCTGCCTTCGCAGGCTTTTGCGGGCCGCCATAAGATCTGGTTTGGGCCCACCAAGAATAAATTGTTGTTTTGTATTGCGATTGGCAAGGGCAAGGGATGGCCATTGGGCCAGAGTGGCGTTGATAATGCTCTCTTCTGCGTGCACAGCGAGCATGCCGGTTTCATTTGCCGATTTCTTTTCCAGCTTGGTAATATGCTCGGCCCTTTTTTCAAACAGCAGCCATGCCGCTTTTTCATCATATACGCCTGCAAGACATAGGGCTATAAGTTCGCCCAGGCTGTGCCCGCACATAATCGCCGGCGAAATGCCGAGGGAAACAAATTGCATCCATTGGGCGTATTCAAGCATGAAAAGATATGGAATCTGCTTCCGCGTCTGGCTTATGGTTTCCAGATCTGTTTCATCCATAAGTCCAAGGATGTCCCAGCCTGCGATATCCGCCAAATAATCCATGGCCTTCCTTGCAGCCGGGAAGTTGTCATAGAGACTTCTGCCCATCCCTGGCCAACCGGAACCCAGACCACAGCACATAACAGCCAGCTTGCAGGATTGGCCGACCGGCCCAAGCCAAATGCCATGCCCGGCCAGATGAATCAGATCCGCCTCATCAGGCACGGCTTGCAATGTGCCGACAAGGGCTTTCCATGATGGATTGGTGCTTCCCAAAAGCCAGGTTTGGCCATTATGTTCAAAACGGGCATAAATAACGCCATCAAGCGAGACTTCCTGCATATTTCCAGTCACTTGGGGAAAATTTGGAAAAAATTGTATCAGGCATATCAATTTTGTTCTGACAAAATTAATTGATCAAATTATGTGTATTTTGTTTAGTCAAAATAGACTCGTTGATATTTTTTGTCCAGAATAGGTGTCATGGCCGATTAAGCATATTCTTTGCCAGGATTGTTTATTTATTTTTATTATAGATGCTTCAGTTTATATCCAAACATGTTTGAGTATAAACTGAAGCATCGTCTGCCAATAAATGTGCTTTTGCGTTGCTGTCGATTTCTGTAACAGAAACGGCCTGTGGCCGCCCTCAGGGCGCGCTGGCAGATTTACGCCGCTACGCGGCGCGCTGGGCTTTCGCCCGGCGTACTGATGATTTAATAAATCATCAGTAAATGCAGGCTTGCCTTGTGGGCCAGTATGGGCTAGGAATAGCGCAGATGTATCCGGAAAAGGCCATTTTGTATTCCATAACTTTTTCCTTTATATTTACGCGTTTTCCTGTAGAATGGTGAACGTTTTGTAGCCATTGGAAAAACCCGGCAGGATTGGACGGGAAATCGTATTCTTGTAAAATGTTTTTCGGTCTTCAAATATTTTGAAATCCCCGGGGATTTGTTTTTTTGATTCTTTCCAGGATCTCAGCCTGGCGGAAAAATTTTATGCCGTTTATTGCCGGCACTTTCAGGAAAAGAGCATGAAAAATACTTCCAGTCAGGATTTTGTCCGGGACAATGCCCAATATCCTCAAACCGGTTTCAATCGCAAGCGTGCCAAGCTTTCTTTTGAACGCATGGTGGATATGGCCAGGGAAATGGGCCTGGAGGATCCGCTTTTCGTTTGTCATGAAAGAGCCGCAAAATCCACTGCCTGCATAGATGGCAAGGAATATATCAATTTTTCAACATACGATTATCTTGACATCAATGCTCATCCGGAAATTACCCAGGCGGTGGCCGAAACCGCGGCCAGGTTTGGGACAAGCGCGGGAGCCAGCCGTCTTGTTGGCGGGGAAAGGCCGCAGCATCGCCTCCTGGAACGCGCATTTGCGGACTTGTACGAGGTGGATGACGCAATTGTTTATGTAAGCGGCCACGCTGCAAACGTTTCCACTCTGGGTTTTCTTTTTGGTTCGCGCGATGCAATCTTCCATGATGGTCTTGCGCATAATTCATTGGTCCAGGGCGCACTTCTTTCCGGGGCAGAACGTTATTCCTATGCCCATAACGATTGCGCCTCCCTGGAAGAAATGCTCAAAAAGCATCGCGCCGAACATAAATATGCGGTTATTGTAACGGAAGGTTTGTTCAGTATGGACGGCAATATTCCCGATTTGCCACGCATTATTGAACTCAAGAAAAAATATAATTGCATGCTTCTGGTTGATGAAGCCCATTCTCTTGGAGTTCTGGGCAATACAGGCCGCGGAGTGAGGGAATATTTCGGCATTGATCCACGCGATGTTGATATGTGGATGAGCACGCTTTCCAAGGCAATGTGCGGTTGTGGCGGTTTTATAGCCGGAAGGGCGGATTTGATACGTTACCTGAAATATGGATCACCAGGATTTGTTTTTAGCGTTGGAATGCCCCCTGTTATAGCGACGGCCTGTTACAAGGCTCTGGAAATAATGTTGCGCGAACCCGAGCGTGTGCGCAAATTACAGAAAATAAGCAAATATTTTTTGAGTTATGCCAGGGAAAGGGGGCTGGATACCGGTGCGGCCCAGGGCTATGCAATTGTGCCCATTATTGTTGGGGAATCGATGACAGCAGGTTTTCTTTCCCAGGCCCTTTACCGGCGTGGCATTTATGTCATGCCTGTAAGTTTTCCTGCTGTAAAAGAAGGCACTGCGCGTCTGCGTTTCTTTATTTCTGCCTCCCATACCGAGGAACAGGTGCGTCAAACCATTGATGCAGTAGTGGAAGAAATTCCAAATGCCAGAAAGATCGTGGAAGACTACCGCAAGACACATCAACTTGAGATGAACATGTCCGAATCTGAAACGGAGATGTGAGCGGAGCCTGTCCTCTTGTCCAGCACAAACGAAACCTTTGTTACTTCCGCCACTCCTTTTTGTGTGGCCTATGTCCTTTTATGGTTTCCGTTATCCTCGGAAACTTTCATTTATCGTGAGATTCGCGAGCTGATGAATTTGGGCCTCCGCATCCGGGTTTACACGATGTACGGAAAGTCTCTGAAAGGCTGTTCAAAAGAAATGCGGGCTTTTCCCGGAAAAATTACCCGGATGGGCATAAAATCTTTTTTCCCAATACTTGGCGCGTTTTTTCGAGCCTTGCGCAAGAAACCCGGACTTGTCGTCAGCCTTTTGCGCGAAGGCTTTTTCAGGCGTATGCGCAATCTGGAAGCATTGGGCGAAAACTGCTGGTGTTTTATGGCCGGATTTTTACTTGCCGAAAAATGCCAGGAAGATGGTGTGGATCTTATTCATTCGGCCTGGGCCAATGGTCCGGCAACCGCAGCCTGGGTAGCGTCTCGTCTCAGTGGCATACCTTTTGCTTTTACAGGCAGAGCAGGGGATATTTACCCACAAGATGGGCTTTTGGCCGAAAAATCGGCAGATGCCTTGTTCATCCGTACCAACAATGCCGCAAATGTGCGTTGGCTGCAAAAATTTTGTCCGGCAGACCAACAAGACAAGGTTAAGCTGATTTATAATAACCTGACTTTTCGTAAAACAAAACCCAAGGAAAGACATTTCGAGCCCCCATATCGAATCCTTGCTATCGGCAGATTTGTACGCACCAAGGGCTTTCCACAGCTGCTGACAGCCATGGCACGTTTGCGCAGGGAAGGTATGCAGGTCAAGCTTACTCTTGTAGGAAACGGTTCCTGGGGTAGAAAGCTCTTCAGGATGCGCAAAAATCTGCATCTGGAAGATTGCGTGGAAATGCCCGGGTTTATTCCACATGACGAACTGGAAAATTTCCACGAAAAATTCGATTTGCTGGTTGTGCCGAGCGTCATTCACTATAATGGCGACAGAGACGGCATTCCCAATGTAATCATGGAAGCCCTCAATGGAGGAATGCCTGTTGTTGCCACCGATGTCTGTGGCATTTCGGAAGTTATTCGTGATGGCGAAACCGGTTTCCTTGTTCCGCAGCGTGATCCGGCTGCTCTTGCAAATGCCATAAGAAAAATGCTCGAGGACAGCAAGAATGCCCAAAAAATGGGTTTGGCGGGCAAAGCGCTTGTTGCATCCATGTTTGATACCCAAAATAATACGCAGGCACTTGCCAATCTTTATTTCTCTTCGGTAAGAGGCCAGCCAAATGGCTGAAAAGCGCAAATTGGCGCTTGCCTTGAGTATTGATGTCGAGGAAGAAGGTCTTTTCAGCGGCACATATCCATGCGGAACACCCCAAATCCATAATATCTCGCAGCTTTCGCGACTTGTCCCATTTTTTGATCGGGGCATTAAAGCGACCTTTTTCTGCGCGCATTGCGTCTTTGAGGATAAAAATGCCCAAAAGCTGTTGGAAACAATGCGGAATAAATATGGTGTTGAAATAGGCGCTCATCTGCACCATTGGAATACTCCACCATTGAGGCGGGGACAAAACGATTCCACAATTCTGACCAAAGCCTGGTCCGCAAAGGTTCCCCTTGAGGATCTTTATGCCAAAATGGAGACACTTTTTGGATCCGCCGGGAATTTCCTCGGACACTCCGTAAATGTTTTCCGCATGGGACGCTGGGATCTTCACAACAGTCATTGGCAGATGCTCCATGATTTTGGAGTTCGCTACGATGCCTCCATCCGGCCTTTGCATGCCTTTAAATTTCCAGAAGGTCCAAATCATTTCGACGCCCCTTCAGATCCATACAAAATTAATATCAAAAGCGCGGATATTTGCGAAATACCGCTTACCAGTGTGCCTGTTCTTGACAATTTACGGCTTATTGAAAGTTTCCAGACCAATCTTCATAAATGGGGGGCTCTGACTTTGCTGCCTGTGGAGCACCCTTTGTGGTTAATGAAGCTTACCACTTTGCTTCATGCTGCTCGTGGCGGCAAAACACTTTCATTGACATGGCATTCCTCCGAAATGATGCCCGGCGGCTCTCCACACATGAAGAATGAAAATTCGGTAAATCATTTTTTGAATAAAATTCTTGCGTGGCTGTCGTGGCTAGATGATAATTTTGAAATGGAATTTTTGACTATTTCCAGGATGGGCCGTCAATATGCCATTGCTGCTCCCATTTGTTCCAAAAGTGCTGATTGGACTTTTGTGGATCATAAAAGGATTTCGATATGACTGAAAAGGCCAATTCTCCCAGGGCGCCGCTGAAATCAGGTTTGCCCCATGTGGGATATGTGCTTTTATGGTACCCGCTTTTTACCCAACCGTTTATTTTCAGGGAAGTTGAGGGGTTGCAAAATGAATTGCCTCTGGAAGTATACACTTTATATGGCAAGAATTTGCGTTGCTGCTCCGACGAAATGAAAAGGTCAGCGGAAAATGCCAGAAATTACGGCATTAAGGCACTCCCGTCTATTTGTTTTGAAATTGGCCGCCAAATATGCTCACACCCCAGAAGGTTCTGGAAACTTTTGCGCCGAAGCCTTTTCCGCCACTGGAAAAGTTTCGAAACTTTTGGCGAAAATCTGTGGGCATTTTGTGCCGGATTGCGTCTCGGACGACAGTTTGTTGATGACGGGATTGACATGGCCTATGCCCCCTGGCCGCGAGGGACAGCCACAGCTGCATGGATTGCTTCGGAAATAGCAGGCATTCCTTTTGCAACATCGGCGAGAGGAGATAATCTTGATCCCGCAGATCCCGATCTTGAAGACAAATTGTCTGCTGCGCTTTTTGTGCGTGCGAACAATGCTGCGGATATGGAACGCATGGGAAGATTCGTTGGTGTGAAGGATAAAATTTCTTTGGTTTATAACAGCCTTACATTGCCATCTCCCAAAACAATGCCGGAAAAATCAAAAGGTAACGCAGCCCGTATTCTTTCCGTGGGGAGATTTGACGTTACCAAAGGCTTTGATGTTCTGTTGAAAGCCTGTCAGATCCTCAAGGAACGTGGCGTGGATTTTCAGCTTACCCTCGCTGGAGGAGGTGGCAAAGTCATGGGTCTGGGAGACATGGAAAAAAAACTTCATAAATTGCGACATGATCTGGGTCTGGAAAATGAAGTTTTCATGCCTGGCCTGATCTCTCATGACCAATTGCCAGAAATTCTGATTGAACATGATATTTTCGCGGCACCTTGTGTAATCCATTCTTCGGGACGCAGGGATGGCATCCCGAATACTGTAATTGAGGCAATGGCCTATGGATTGCCTGTGGCTGCCACAGATGTAAATGCCCTGCCGGAAGTCGTAGTCAATGGCAAAACAGGTCTGATTGTTCCTCCTGGCGATCCGAATGCTCTTGCAGATGCGCTTGGATGGTTAATTGACAACCCCTGCCGAGCCAGGGAAATGGGCGAAGAGGGTAGAAGGCTGGCCCAATCACTGTTCGATCCTCAAAAGAATGCCCATAAACTTGCTGATATCCTGGCCAGCCAATACCTGGCGAAAAAGTCGTTTCGGGAACACCACGCATGTGCGGAATAGCTGGAATATTGTGTCTTGATGGTGAAGATTTGCCAAATGATGCATCTCTTTGCGTAAAATCCATGACCGACAGTATGTCGCATCGTGGGCCGGATGGCGAAGGTTTGTGGCAGAAAGGCCAGATTAGTTTGGGGCACAGGCGCCTTTCGATTATTGATCTCGCAGGTGGGGCCCAACCCATGCAGTCGGCAGATGGCAGATTTTGCATTGTTTTTAATGGCGAAATTTACAATTTCCGCAGTTTGCGCAACCAACTTGAAAATGAAGGATTCTCTTTCCTTACCAGTTGCGATACTGAAGTCATTCTCGCTTCTTATGCCAAATGGGGTATTGACTGTCTTGACAGGCTGGAAGGAATGTTCGCTTTTGCCCTCTGGGATGAAGAAAGGAAGCTTTTATTTTGCGCAAGGGACCGATTTGGAGAAAAGCCTTTTTTTTACAGCCTGCAAAAGGGTTTTTTCTGTTTTTCTTCGGAACTTTCGGCAATTGTGTTGTTGAAGGGCAAATGCGGCTTTTGTGATTTCTCTTTCGGGCTGGATCCCCATGCTCTTGCCCGTTACCTGGCTTATGAGTATGCCCCATGCCCACAAACCATGTACTCTGAAATTTCGAGTCTGCCGCCAGCTCATTATCTTCTTGTTCATGATGGAAATGTAAGGATGGCGCCATATTGGGAATTGCCTGCCCCCGCAGCCTGTCCAAAAGAAAGTGAAGAGGCCCTGTGCGAAAATCTTTATGAGCTTATGGCAAAAGCCGTAAAAATGCGCATGGTCAGCGATGTTCCATTGGGAGTTTTTTTATCTGGCGGTATAGATTCCACAATTGTTGCAGGGCTTATGGCCCAGCAATCCACCAGGCCGATTGAAACATTTTCGATTGGTTTTACCGAGGCCAGTTACGACGAATCCCGTTATGCGCGTATCGCTGCCAGGGCCTATGGCACAATTCACCATGAAAGAATTTTGTCCGCGGAAGAATGCGCAGATGAGCTTCCAGGGATAGTGAGCAGAATGGATCAACCCATGGCCGATGCTTCCTGCGCGCCAACCTGGCTTTTGAGCGGACTTGCCCGTGAAAATGTTACAGTTGCGCTTGGTGGGGACGGGGCGGATGAGTTATGGGCTGGTTATGAGCATTATATTGGCATCAAGATAGCCGGATGGTACAATTCGCTTCCCTCATTTATCAGGAAAGGCTTGATTGAGCCGCTCTGCCGCCATTTGCCAACATCAGCTGGTTATATCAATCCCCGTCTTGCCGTGAAAACTTTTCTGGCAGGAGCCAATTCCCCGGACTGGCTTCGTGTCCAGACATTGCTCACTGCTTTTGGCACAAAGGATCTCAAACGTCTTCTTTCGCCCGATTTTATGCATGACAGGCTTGAAAACGGCAATTTTCTTCAAGAACAGAATATTTTTCGGCCAACGCTTGCGCAATATGAACAATGGCAACCCAAAACAGCCATGTCTCCTCTGGCGCGGGCATTCCATGTATATGTGCGTCAGTTCATGCTTGATGATATTCTTGTAAAGATTGACCGTTGTTCAATGCTTCATTCTCTTGAAGTCAGGGCGCCGTTTCTTGATAGGCATGTGGCGGAATTTGCGGCTGCCTTGCCAGTGAATTTCAAGCTTCATGGCTTCAAGCGTAAATATTTGCTGAAAAAAGCTTTTGCTGGCCTTCTACCTCCCCAAATTTTGCACCGTAATAAACGTGGTTTTCAAATTCCTGTCGCCGGGTGGTTAAGAGGGCGCCTGAAACCACTTATGGAAGATATGCTTTCCGAAGGAAAACTTAAAATGCAGGGTATTTTCAATCCTGCATTTGTACGAAATCTTATGGATGAGCATATATCCGGTGAGGCCGATCACAGAAAGCAGCTTTGGACATTGCTTGTTCTTGAGTTGTGGCTGGAAGCTTCTGGCTCTTCTTATTAATTTTTTGTTACAGAAGGAATATAGCCTTTTGAATAAATTTGTTCCGGCATTGCCAGATCTTGTAAAATAATTATATTTTATCTGGTATCGGGCGTTTAAAATGGTTATCAAAACGGAGTAATAAATGACAAGTCAGATAAAGACCATGCTGTTGCTGGCCCTGCTTAGCGGCATTATAATTGTGCTGGGTGGAATGATTGGAGGAAGGACAGGGGTGATCATGGCCTTTGCCCTTGCTCTGGTCATGAATGTGGGAAGTTACTGGTATTCAGACAAAATTGTTTTATCAATGTACCATGCAAGGGAATTGGCTCCAGACGAATCTCCTTTTTTATTTGATATTGTGCGACGCCTGTCAACCAATGCCGGAATACCCATGCCCAGAATATGCGTTATTCCCGAAGAAGCTCCCAATGCTTTTGCAACCGGCCGCGATCCACAGCATGCTGTTGTGGCTGTAACCGACGGCATAATGCATCTTCTTTCGCCTCAGGAACTTGAGGGTGTTGTGGCCCATGAAATCGGCCACATAGTCAATCGTGATATACTGATTCAGACGATAGCGGGAGTAATGGCTTCCGCAATCGTTACCCTTGCAAATATTTTTCAATTTTCCGCAATTTTTGGTAACAGGGACAGTGAAAATGGTGGTAGCGGTTTTGGAGCCATTATCCTTGCCCTTCTCGCTCCCCTGGCAGCCGGACTTATTCAGATGGCCATATCGCGTTCACGGGAATACCTGGCTGATGAAACCGGTGCGCGCCTGTGCAACCAGCCTCTCGCTCTTGCCGGAGCGCTGTACAAACTTGGCGCGACCAGCGGCAGGGTTCCTCTCAATTCCGGTAACCCCAGCACGGCGGAAATGTTTATTGTAACTCCTCTTTTCAGCAGGGATTCGAGCATTGCAAAACTGTTCAGTACACACCCGCCTATTGAAGAACGTATTGAACGTCTGCGCCAGATGGCGGCTAGCGGAAATTATTGATGCTTAAATTTTTCCCTGTTTGCCTTATCACAATAATATGCTGTGCTTGCGCAGCGCATAAGCCGGAAATGGAAAGCCGGAATTTGTCCAATCCGGTTGTTTCCAAAAATTGTCCCAATCTTTATGTCCTTGCGCCAGCGAATTACATTATTGAACTAGCGGCTGATTCCAATGTCATTCTGGATCCTGGATGGCATGATTTCGTTCTTTATTGCAGTCCTGATAAAGCCGGTAACGCTCTGGATAAAATGGTTAAATCTGGAACAGCGCATAAAGGGGACTGGTCAGTATACATGCTTGATGAAACTTCAGAAGACCTCGTCAAAATGGAGAATGGCCGCATGATCCTTGCCAGCCCGGCCAGATTGAAAACATGGCTGGAGATAGAGGGGTAGAATGAATTCCAAAATGAGTCTTTCCAGGCATCTGAACAGCTTGCCACTTTTACGTCCATGGGGACTTCCCCGCAGTCTTGGACATGTCAGTGTGCTGATAATGAAGGAACATTTGTCCTATCTTCAAGCCTTTCAAAATGCCAATCCCGCTATAACCATTGAACATGTCATGCTTCCAGATTTCGATAAACCAGAAACAGTAAGTTTATCAAAAGATGGCAAAGACTTTTCTCTGGTAACCACCAATCTGGATCAAATTTCAAATCATCCTGAAACCGAAAAGGTTTTTGTCTTTCCGCCAGAATGGATTCTTGCCATGCTTTGCCAAAAATTTGCGTCTCTGGGAATAAATATCATCTGGCTGGATGGTTATTGGCCCGCGCCATTTGGAAAACGTCCTCCACAACCCGATTTCTATCAAAAAAATGCCAGACTTCTGCATACCGCATACGGTTTTATGGAAACAGATCAGGACAGGACGACTTTTGCCGCGCGTATAAAAGCCATCCTCACAGGTAATGCCGGATGGCTTCCTATTGCGCCATTTCCTGAATACCATCACCCTCGCATAGGACCGGAAACAGGCGATATCATGATTGATGGCGGTATTTCAGATATGGTCGGCGCACAGGTACAATTTGCGAAAGCAGTAGGTCCGACCGGAATGGTACACGGTTTTGAACCAATTGGCTGGATGGCAGAAAAAGCACGTACGCAGCTTGCGCCATTCGCCCAATACCATCTGCACTGTGCCGGACTAGGTGAAACATCCGGGGAAGTTCGTTTCGCATCTTTAAGAGATTCTTCACATATTTGTGTAAATTCATCGAATGATCAGAATACAGAAATCTGCCAGTTGACGACTATTGATGAAATTGCACAAAACCTTGCCAAAGTAGATTGCATAAAACTTGATGTGGAAGGATCAGAGCTTGCCGCATTGAAAGGAGGAATAGAAACCATCAAAAAATTCAGGCCGAAGCTTGTTATTTGCCTCTACCATAAGCCAGAGGATCTTTTTGAAATTCCAATCTATTTAAAAAGTCTTGTGCCGGAGTACAAAATGCATTTGGCACATTCGTCCTGTGGCTTTACTGATACAATTTTGTATGCAAAGGCATAAATCTTCCTTGCCGGATTTGACGTACAGATGCCAGAAAAACAAAGAAGCCGGCCTATTTGAGCCGGCTTCTTTGTTTCAGGCAAAAACATTAAGTGATTTCCCCACTGCAAGCAGGGCTTTTTCAAGAATTTCATCGCTTGTGGCATAGGAAAAACGCACACAGTTATCATCGCCAAAAGCAATGCCTGGCACGCCAGCCACATGCGCATTTTCAAGAATATGTATGCACATTTGCATGGATGTATTTATTTCCGCATTGTAATAACCGGATAGATCCACAAAAAGATAAAATGCGCCATCAGGTTTGGGGCAAATTGCTTTTGACCATGTGCCAATAATTTTCATTGCCAGATCCCTGCGGCGTTCAAAGGCAACTTTCATCTTTGCGACACATTCCTGAGGCCCAGTCAGTGCGGCAAGGGCCGCTTTTTGGGCAATTGAACATACATTTGACAGGGAATGACCCTGAAGGATGGCTATTTTTTTTATCAAGTCAGGATGAGCTGCGGTAAAACCGACACGCCAGCCTGTCATCGCATAACTTTTTGAAAGCCCGTTTACCACGGCGACAAGTTCCGGGCAATGCGCAAACCAGGTTATGGCACTGGTTGCAACGGCGGGAGGAAATACAATTTGATCGTAAATTTCATCCGAAAGCACAAATATGTTTCTGGCAAGGGCCCAGCGCAATATTTGCATGAATTCCCTGTCTGTATATACCGCACCTGTTGGATTGCATGGAGAATTGAGAATTAACATACGGGTTTTATCCGTTGTCGCATTCTCAAGCATCATTGGAGTAACCTTGAAATTTTGAGTGGCATCTGCGGCCACTTTAACAGGCACACCTTCGGCAAGAAGCACCATGTCCGGATAACTGACCCAGCAGGGGGAGGGAATCAGGACTTCATCACCGGGATTAATCGTCGCCTGAATAAAGGAATAGAGGCATTGTTTGCCGCCAGCGCCGATTATTATGGATTCCGGCGGCACTTCTGTTGCATAATGTCTCAAAAAATAATCTCCGGCCGCTTTGCGTAATTCCGGTATGCCCGCAACTGACGTATAACGGGTAAAATTTTGATCCATTGCCTCTTTTGCCGCATCCTTGATGAATTCGGGTGTAGGAAAATCAGGTTCTCCCGCTGCAAGATTGAGTACATCAATACCCTGGGCCCGCATTTCCTGGGCTCTGGCATTGAAGGCAAGAGTCAAGCTGGGAGATATTTTCTCCATGCGTCTGGAAATTTGCATTTCCTTCCTCCGGTTGGAATTACATGATGGTATGAACAAGTTATTTAATTATTTAAAACTAATCCTGTATTGCCTGCTATAGCATTTCTTGGATAAAACATCCATTTTCAATGGATATTTTCATTCATTTGCGCTGTCGTCATTTTGCGCAAACCAGCAAAGCTGGCAAAGCAAACGTCCCTGCGGGACGGCCTTCGACTGTCCGGCGAGGGTGTCTGCTGCCGCAGACACCAGAGCGTTTGCCTAATTTCATTACGCAAACGCTCTAAAGGCAATGAGGATGCAATTATTCATTTTTGAATGGCATTACATAATTTCCTTCAGTTCCGAGTATCATTGTCCAATGAGAGTATTGACGGTAATTGAGGAGATGATTTTACTTTTTTAAGTTTTTCAAGAAAAATTTTGATATTGATGGGTTTTGTTAAAAAATCATTCATGCCGCTGGCCAAAGCCTTGTCCACATCTTCTTTGAATGTATTGGCCGTGCAAGCATAAATAGTTACTGTTTCAGCATCAGGTCTGTCCAGCTTGCGAATGGCAGCAGCAACCGTGCACCCATCCATGACCGGCATCTGCATATCCATGAGAATAATGTCGAATTCATCAATGCCCGAATTTTCAAAAATTTCCAGGGCCATCTTGCCATTCAGAGCCGGAATAACTTCAAATCCTTCTCCCTCAAGCAATTCAACCAGAAATTCCACATTGAAATCTGCATCCTCAGCCAACAAGATTTTTATCTTGTTTTTACCATGAACATCTGTATCCGACCTTGGGCTGGAGGAGGGCAATTCAATACCATTCCATTCTGGCTGCATACCACATGACGACGTATTTGGCTCATTGCGACTTATGGGTTCACCAATTTTGGAAGGAATGCTGATTGTGAAAATTGATCCTTTTCCAAGCACGCTGTCAACAACAATCGTGCCTTCCATGGCTTCCACAAGCTCCTTGCAGATGGGCATGCCAAGCCCTGTGCCCTTGATTGTATTATCCGAATTTGCGTTTTGTTCCTGTGAGAAAGGATCAAAGATGGTTTTCAGAAAGCCGGGACTCATGCCGATGCCACTGTCTTCACAACGATAAACTGTAAAAATATGCAGGCCATCAAGCATTTTTTGCGATACCTGCAGGGTTACTGTGCCACCCCTGGGCGTGAATTTTGCCGCATTGCCCAGAATATTGGTCAAAATTTGTTTTGTTCTTGTCTCGTCGCCAATTATCCAGAGCCAGTTAATATCTTTGCTAATGGAAAAATTAATACCTTTCTTTTCCATATTCGCGCTTTGCATATACCATATATCGTCAAGCATGGCTTCTATTGAATATGGCTCTGACTGGATATCAATTTTACCTGATTGAAGCTTGCTCATATCAAGAATGTCGTTTAGAAGGGACAACAGGTAATCTGCAAGGCTTTTTGATTTTTTTAGCCATTCCCTGATTTGTGGCATCCTGTTTTTGTCTGAAAGATGAGTGTTTATCAGATAATTCAAGCCAATCATTCCATTCAGTGGCGTTCTTATTTCATGGCTCATATTGGAAAGGAATTCGCTTCTTACCTTTATTGCCTCATTTGCCTTGTAAAGTTTGTGGTTGGTTCGCAGGGCATAAAACATAATTCCGGCCAGTAAAAGAACAGCAAGGCCCAAAAGTGAAAGACCCATAAGGGAATAAGTTGATTGCTGTTCTTCAAGTACGTCATTGTTGATTGCAAGGACGAAATACCAGTCCGGGGCAACGATGTTGGAGGCAGAAAAAGGCACAAGGTAGAACAGCTTTTTTGTCGAGGCTTCTTCCGCATAGAAACTGAAAGTTTCATGGTTTCGTATTTTTTCCAGAGCTTCATTTTTGTCAATACTTGGAGTTGCATTTTTTTCAAGAAATGCAAAAAAGTTCTTCTCCTTGCCTGGATATATTGTTTTTTTGTTGCCGAATATATATCTGCCAGAAGAATCAATAATGAAATTTATGCCTTGCACAACCCCGTTGTCCACAAAGCTTTCAATAATCATGTTATGCTGGATAAAACTTTTATCCGTAGTTCCTACAAGCATGGACATCTGTATGCCGGCGATTTCGGTATTTGTTAATTTAATGCCGTAAATTATCACGTTGCGGGATGAAATTGCGGAAAATTCCGAATGTTCCGTATAGTCCAGAACAAATCTCTCCCTTCCACCTGATGCGATTGAATTGTGCTGTTGCATCAGGCCGGAAAGAATTTTGGGAGGGCTTTGGTAGGCAACAAATTTGTCCGAATAAACCATGCCATTGGTGGCCACAAGATAAAGATTGGCAAATAATGTTGTTGAGCTTTCAATATTCAGGTTTGAATACATTTGGTGGAGGTTTATTTCTTTCCCCAGTTGCATGCGTTTGGCTATGCCATTCAATTCTTCCAGAATAAAATCCAGATTGGCATTGAAAGCCTTTCGATCATGCAGGGCAAGCTCGTCAATGGAACCAAGAATGTTCTTTTCTATAACACTATGCAATTTCAGCGTATATCCAAGAATAAGGAACCAGATTATTGCCATGGAAATGACAAGAAGCTTGAAATAGAATACTTTGTTGTTAACGTGCATATCTAAAAAAATTTAACATTATCGCCATGCTATATCAAGATATCAGCAATTCTGGTTTTATTGTGTATACACAATTTTTACAAAATTTAAAAAAATTCCATCCATTGGGAATTGCGAATTTGCAAGTGCAATTTGCCTGGTTGTTGTTATTATAATAAACAAAAATAGAATCATTGACAAGATATCAGCCTTCTTGCAGCAATTCTAATTTAATTGTACATATACAAGTTTTACAAAATTTGAGAGATTTTCATAATGTTTATTTGCCGTATTGTTGTTTCAAGAGGTGTTTATGGCTCGTTTTACTGGTTTTGATGAAGTTTATAGTTCTCTTTATGTTGATTTTGACAATATTTATACCCGCTTTCTGGAGGCAGATCCCGAGGCCGCAAAATCTTTTGGATATGCTCCATATCGTTGGGTCCGATGGATTGAAAACCACGCCCTGCGCATTCTTTATGGTGATGGTGTGAGAAGAAGAATTCTCAAACGCACATGTTATTTAAATCCCCAAAGATACCAGGAATTCAGGAACTCATTTATCCGGAGCGCATTTCAGGTTGTCGATTGTCCGCCACTGACGACAAGGGGCAAAACCAGCACGGACATCCATCTTGTTATGGATTGCATGGACGATCTTTCCCATTCGACACATTTTGACGAATTTATTATTCTTTCAGGCGATGCGGACTTTACTCCCTTGCTTATACGCTTGCAGGAACATGCCAGAAGAACCCTGGTGCTTTCTGTTGGCTATTCATCACCAGCCTATACAGCGGCGGCATCATGGCGCATCCGGGAAGACTGGTTCATCCAGCAGGCTCTGCGCGAAGAGCGGCCAGGTGACGATGAGAATATTGAACCGAATCATGCAAATAATTTGCCCCGGCACTATATGGACGATACTGCCATTCGCGAGGAATATGGCAAATTTGCGGATGAAGTTTGCCCGGATGAAATATGAATGTTCCGCGAGGTTGAACACTATTCGGCTTGACGCAGGGATATTGAGGCATTATTGACAAAACTTTCAGGCATTATGGGAATCTTTAATAATTTGTATTTTCAGGAGGTGAAAGATGCGTCTGTTAACATTTGCTCTTTTGGTGCTGACAATGTTCGGCCATAATGCTTTTGCTGCCGGCCCTTATAAGGTTGCCAGCGATTGCACCTGGCCCCCAATGGAATTGCTGGATGATCAAAAACAGCCCACTGGCTATTCTGTTGACTATATAAAAGAAGCCGGCAAGGCGGCAGGATTTGATGTTGATGTCCAGAATGTCGCATGGGATGGTATTTTTGGCGGTGTGGCCACAAATAAATATGATATCGTGGCAAGTTCGACGACAATTACACCAGAACGCCAGAAAAAATTTGATTTTTCAGATCCATATTATGAAGTCGTACAGGCAGTCATTTTGCCTGCCGGCCAGAATATCAAAAATCTTGCAGACCTCAAGGGCAAGAAAGTTGGCGGCCAGATTGGCACTACAGGTATTTTTGTAATGCGCAAGGCCGATGCCGGCGCGGATCTCAGGGAATATGACGATATTGGCCTTGCAATTCAGGATCTCGTCGGCGGTCGTCTTGATGCCGTTATTTGTGACGATCCGGTTGCCATGTATTATGTAAATAAAAAACCGGATACCGCCGGCAAGCTTAATCTTTCTTTCAAGACCGATGACAAGGAGTATTACGGTTTTACAGTAAAGAAGGGCCGTCAGGATCTTGTTGAAAAGATCAACAAGGGCATCAAGGCCGTGAAGGAATCCGGCAAGGAAGCCGAACTCAAGAAAAAATGGATGGGCGAATAGAGTCCGGGCCGGGAGGCATTATGTTCAAGCTCAAGCGGTTTATGCCGCGACGTGATGGGCAGGCCGCGCCTCGTCACGCTTTCAAAAGAAAACGCATCTTTCCCGACATGGAAGATATGGGCGACAGCAAGGGCAATGTTGTTATGATGGTGACGGACGGGGCTTCAATTCCCAATCCACGGGAATGGCGTCTTGTAAATGCCTGGTCAATTTCCATAGTGGGCGCAATAGGAACCATTTTTGCACTATGCGCAATCTGGCCTGAGCCCTATTTGCGTATTTTACGTTATTTGCCCGATGGAGTGCTGGTTACTTTTGAAATAACCATTCTGTCCATCTGTTTTGCCGTTCCGCTTGGCTTGCTAACCGGTCTGGGCCGAATATCGCGCAACCGCTTTATCTGTCTTCTTGCTTCCACCTATGTGGAAGTTATTCGCGGCATTCCTCTCCTGGTACAGCTTTTCTATATTTATTATGCGCTTTCACGTTTTTTCCAGGTCAGCGGCATAACCAGCGCGGTAACTTCTATTAGTATCTGTTATGGCGCATACATGGGAGAAGTGTTCCGGGCAGGCATAATGGCAATTCCAAAAGGGCAGAGCGAAGCTGCGCGGTCGCTCGGTTTCAATCGGTTCCAGACCATGTTTTTTGTCGTATTGCCCCAGGCCTGGCGAACTATCCTTCCGCCTGTAGGAAATGAATGCATTGCCATGCTGAAGGATACATCACTGGTATCCATTTTGGCAGTTCCAGATATCATGCAGCGTGCCAGAAGTTTTGTCGGCACGACCTATCTTTATTTTGAAACCTATACTGTGGTAGCCCTTATTTATCTTGTGATTACCCTTATTCTCTCCAAATGCGTAAGTCATATGGAGGGCAGATTAAATTTTTACGACGGTAAATAACAAAAATCCGGGCATTGACAATGCCCGGATTTTTTCTGGAAGATATTTGAACAGGAGCAAGGACGATGAGACGCACGGACAGGGAAAATTCCACCGAAGAATTTTATGATCTTGTTTTTGCCCACGCGGAAGAAATCTTTCTTGCCATGAACGATGGCGTTTATCCATATGGAGTGATTCTGAACTTCGTTCGTAAAGACAAGATTATTTATCTTCATTCTGCAAAAAATGGCGAAAAATTGGATTGCTTGCGCAAAAACGGCCATGTCGCTTTTTGCCTGGCTTGCAATATCCGGATAGACCAGGAAAAGTCCTCGACCTACTATAAATCCGTTTATGGCAAGGGACTGGCTTCTATAGTTGAAGATGCGGCAGAAAAACGTCATGCCCTTGAGCTGCTCGCCATCAGATATAATGCAAAATGTCCGGTTCCAGCCACAGACGCCATGGCAGACAGGGTTGCCATTATCAAGATTGTCATTGAAGAACTCTCGGGAAAAGCTTGCCTCCCGGAAGGACAATGATCTCCCAAAACGGTCACAAGCTAATGCATTTCTTTAGCTGAAGTTGGCATCATGGCAAAAATCATCCAACAAATAGGCAAACCAATTAAAAGCGCATGGTCTTTTTTTGATATAGGAAAAAGATGGCAAGAATGGAAATATTCTTTTCTTGCAAGGTATAAAAGCAGTCCAGCGGATTTTTGGCACGGCTGTCTTTTTGCTTCTTTCTGGATTTCCCTCGCCATATTTCCAATCGGCTATGGCGCGCGTGAGGCAATGCCTCTTTTATGCCTCCTTTTTCTCATCCCATATTATTGCCATAACTGGAAAGATTGTGTTTTGAGGCGCCTTGGTCCAGTATGGCTCTTTTATTGCGTCGCAATCATGGTTGCACTGGGTATAGCGTTCTCCATCAATCCCTGGGCATCCTTCCTGCATGCTGGTGCAAATTTCAGCAAGGCCTTTATCTTGCCCTTTATTGCCATGGAATGTGTGAAAAGCTTGCAGGACTTGAAGCGGTTGGTGTGGGCTTGCGTATTTGCCTGTTTCTGGCAGGGAATTGATGGGGTATGGCAGGCGGCTACCGGTGAAGATTTCGTTATGGGATACAAGCCGCATAGCGGGCGCCTGACAGGCAGCCTTGGCGATTACAGCGTTGGAAATTATCTTGCGCTTGCACTGGTTCCTGCATTTTCTGTCTGGTATATTTTGCGGGATCGCATGGATGCATGGGCTACAAGTTTTTTGATGCTGGCTCTTTATTGGCCGCCCTTGTTTCTTTTTCAGGGCGCATCCAGCAGAAGCGCGTTGCTTGCCGTGGCGGGAGCGTTTGCATTGTGGGCATTTATGCGCCATGGCCTGAAAAATTTGCGAATACTATTTTGGCCAATCCTTGTTATCGCAGCATTTATGTCATTTCAGGGGATTCGTTTAATGCCGTCGGGCATAGTAAACGACAATCGTTGGGATTTATGGAGTCTTGCCTGGAAAATTTTTTGGGAGCATCCCTGGTTTGGAGCCGGCGCCGGACAGTATAACCCGGCTTTCCGTTCACTTGGTCTTGCTCCCGAAAGAGAGGTAATCACCATAAGCCACCCACATGACCTTTATCTTGATATACTTTATGCTCACGGCATAATTGGCTTTTGCCTTGGAATGGTTTTCATTTTTGGTTTTCTTTATTGGGGGTGGAAAAATATTCAGCCTCATATCAGACAAGCAGGCACGAATCCCAATAAAAATCTTTACTGGACTTTATGCGCCTGGTTTTGGCTTGGCTACGCCGCCTGGCTGATAAATGGCATTTTTGGACACGATTTTTACCGTATTTGGTGGCTGGCGCTTGCAATGTGCAATATGGGAATAATGATAGGCGCTGTTGTAAACGGTAAAAATTTGTCATGGCAATAATGAATGCCTGTCAAAAAATTATTTATCTGGACGATTGGCTTTCAGAATTTCCAATGCTTTCTCCTTTGTGATGATCTTGTTGCGGCATGCAGGGTTCTGCAGCCCATTTTCTGGACAATAACCAAGTTGAACACAACTTGGACCTGCGTTTCCAAAAAGATCGGGAGCGGTTTTTCTGCAAATAGAAAGCATTTTCAGGGCCAGATCGCGAATTTCAGCTTGCGCGTTTTTGCAGGTTCTTATTGCGAACCAGTCATACAGGGCATGAGCGTTCATGCCGATAATTGCCCTGAATTCGGTGGCCTGAGGCTTCAAGTAACGTAAATCCTCTTCCGGCAGGCCTTTATCTATTCCTGCTTCATACCATTGTCTGGTAAGTTCTGCCAAATCTCTCCCGTTAAGGAATGCTTCGTGGCCATCGGGCAGTGTGACTTTTGCGCCGAAATGGGCAACATTTTGTGGATAAACAACATTAAAAGCCCTTTTGCCACCAAGTTCGGCACGTCCCGACTTTATCAGATATGAAGCTATCCGTTTACGCACAAGTTGAGTTTCTGTAACACGGGAATAACCTTCAACGCCAAATAGAAAAAAATCAAATTCAAGGGCTGCGCGGTGATTGCTGTCCAAAATATTACGAACGATTTGTTTTGAATAAGGCGAGGCTGCAATTTCTTCAAGGCTTCTTTCACTTCGCACAAATCTGGCTGCGATATCGGTAAATATCTTGCCCCCGCCGGCAAGAAGCACAACTTTTCCCTGTCCGGTAAACTTTTCTCCAAGCATATTGTTTCCTTATATTAAAATAAAATGCCCCAAAAATTTTGCTGACTTGAGTACCTTTCCTGATATACAGGATTGATGGCTATTCCACAAGCAACTTGCCAGTAGCCTGCGCTATGGGTATAAACCGGGGTATAGGAGGGTAGAGTGATCATAACCTGTCCGCAATGCGGTTTTTCACGTGCGGTTGCTGAAAACAGGCTGGCCGGAAAATCTGTGGTAGCAATCTGTCCCAAGTGTGCTTGTCGTTTCAGATTTTCTGCTCAAAAAGGAGTAGGGGAAATTTTGCCTCCAAAAGGATGGAAACGTATAGAAGAGCCAGTCTCGGAAGAAGCCCCGAAGAATGAAGCAAATTCACCGGAAGAGGAAGAAGATATCCGCCAGGTTGCAGCGGAGGCTTACAGAAAAGAAGCTGAACGTTTTGCCAATGAAAAAGGGGAAGATAACACCGACACGGAGGAGGAAGGTGAATATATAGAAGTCAATCCATGGGATACGGCACCACGCGATGGCGGCTGGCTCTGGTCTTTTAGCCAGGTCGTATTACGGGTCATGTTTGCGGCTCCAGGATTTTTTGCCGGCCTTGATCCACACGCCAGACAAGTCAGGGCTCTCGCTTTTTATCTTGTTATCTGCGTGTTCCAAACCATTGTTGAAAAAATGTGGGGAGGAATGCTGCAGAATGCTCTTGTTTCATCAAATACCACAGATCCGGAATTGCAAAAGATTATTGAACTGATGGCCTCCCAAAGCGATCTGGCCCTTAATCTTCTAATACGTTCTGGTGTTCTGCTATTTCAGCTTTATGTGTTCAGTTTTCTGATGTTTTTGGTTTATCGCATTGTTGCCCGTGAAAAGGCAACTTTTTCACTGGTCTTTCAGATTATGGCATATAGCGCAGCACCGTCACTCTTGTGCGTTGTGCCTGCCATTGGCTCAATAGTTGGTACTTTTTGGGGCATTGCGTGTCTTGCTGTTGGATGCAAGGCAGCCATGAATCTTGACTGGGCAAGGACATTGCTGGGATTTTTGCCGCTTGTTTTCGTTTTTGCGCCCATTTTGCTTCAGACATTGACTCTTTTGCAGTCCGCTACATGAAAACATTCTTGATTGCGCCTGTCGTTCTATTGTCATAATCATGATTTTGGCACATTTTTGGCATATAAATACCAATACAGAAAAATGGCATTTCTTTGGAGAGCGACATGAAATCAATTAGAATAACTGCGAAGAGCCGTCGCCGTGTGCTGATGACTGGAATCATGTGGATTTTTCTGCCATTGATGCTCCTTGGCAGTCTGGGCTGTGCCCGTTCCCCTGATAACAGCTATCATTCCATATCATTGACAGGCGACCTTGCAACTCCATTCCAGATCCAGGTGGATAATTTTGTTAGGCGTCAGCCGCCCGCAGTTTACGTTTCTGCATCTGCTCCACTAGATCACAAACCGCGTGGAATGTTTGTTCCATTGCGCATGATGCAACAATTGAGCAATAACGCAGTTACTTTCAGCGATCTGCTTTCCAGACAGATTTGGCAGGTCTGGCTGGGACAGGGAGCTTTCCAGACATTGGAATTTGCGCCAAATGCCGGACCATTTGAGGTAAACAGGGCATTGGCTCTTGCTCGCAGCCAGGGTGCCGAAGTTCTTGTGGGTGGGTATATTAATCATTTTATGGATGGCGGCACAGGGGGCGAAAGTTCTCTTTCTCTCACAATTGAAGTTTATGATGTCAAAACAGGAAATATGATTTGGCAGATTTCGCAGGCTGGGATCATGGAAAAACAGAACAAACATGATTTCTATCTGTTTACAATTAATGAAAGGAATCCCGGAGATCCGTCGGGCTTGATTACCAGAAGTCTTGCCTGGGATATGGGCAAGGTTATCCAGCGTTGGGTAGATCCCTATGCGGGACGGAACAGCAAGTCTTCGGTCTGGGACAAAATCTCGGGAAACCAGGCTTTCTGATTGCATAATCCTTGAGCCAACACAATTTTTTAACCCAATTTCCACAATGTGGGGTAATTGGGTAAATCAATATATGGCCGGCAATCGCCGGCCATTTCACATTTTTGGCATAAAAAATTAGAGCATTGCCTCAATGAAATTGGGCAATGCTCCAACGCGGCTTTGCCTTCAAAGGCGCGCATGAAAATATCTCAAGGCAAATTTACATTACCGTCAAGATATATTTTCAATGTGAAAATGCTATAGATTTTTATAAATTGTGATGGGTTATGGGCGGCGGGGCAAAATTGTCATTTTCCTGGGCGAGATTGCGATTCCAGGCCCTGATGGCTGCCCCTTGGGAAACTGACCATTGCTGCAATGTCTGGCCGCAAGAGCAGACAACTCGCCAGACTTCCTGGCGGCGGCCAGGAGGAAGGATTGATTCCATATGCGCATCCGTGCGGCCACATGCAAGGCAGGGACGAATAGTGTGTGGATCGAGTTCTTTCATAAGCCGAATCTAATCTTTGGGCTTTTGGAATACAATAGATGCTATCGTGATCATGCTGCACCTGACATTCAGAATATTGTAATTTAATACGAAACTATCCATGCTTCCGTAATGCCTTGCGTCTTTCCCTTGCAAGCGCGCGCAAATCGGCAACATTATCACTTTCGTCCATAATTTCGCTACCAAGAATTTCTTCCAGCACATCCTCAAGCGAGACCACACCAGCCAGACCGCCATACTCGTCAATTACTGCAAATAGATGTACCCGTTCCTGAAGTAGCTCCCGAAGCAGGAGATCCAGGGGCAGACTTTCCAGCACAAAATGCAAGGGACGCATTATTTCGTTAAGTTTGGCTGATGTCTTGCCATCGGCATAGCATTGCCCCAATGTTCTTCTTTCCACAAGCCCCACCAGATCTTCATTGTCTTCTCCGTAGGCAGGTATACGGGAAAAATGCCAGATTCGCGGATCTCTGTATGCTTCCTCCACACTAAGGCTATCCGGAAGAGAAAAGACAACCGTTCGTGGGGTCATGATTTCATATACTCTTTTCTGATCCAGTGTAAGAACATTACGGATGAAACTTTCCTCATAAGGCTTGATACGTCCTGCCTGGCGGGAAAGGCTCGCTATTGCCCTGATGTCGTCTTCCGAAATTTGCGGACTGTTATCCGATGGTGAAAGCAGTCTTGTCAAAAGACTGGTAAGCCATAAAAACGGAGTCAATAGTTTTACAGACCAGGCCAATGGCCGCGCAAGAACCAGGGCTATCGGAGTTGCGTGAGCCACACCTAGTGTTTTTGGCACAATTTCGCCAAACGCCAGGATAATTATAGTGAAGAATGTGGCGAAAAGGGCCATGTGATCAGGCCCAAAAACAGCAAGAAAAGCTGCGCCCGCAATTGTTGAGCCTGCGGTATTGGCAACTGTGTTCAGGGTGAGAATGGCTGCAATAGGTTTGTCAACTTCAGTGCGCATATTGTACAAAAGTTCGCCAGTGGAGCGCCCTGATTTTCGCAAATTTTCAATGGCGCTCCAAGGTATCGCATAAAGCGCGGCTTCAGCCAGGGAACATAAAAAAGATACAAGAACTGCCACACTGATTGCCAATACTAGGGTGACCATAAAACCATCCTGAAGTGCAATTACAAGATATTTTCCTCTTCAATCTTATCCTGCGGGATTATGTATTGCAATGCCGGAATGGATAAAATTTCCGCTTGCCCAAATGGGGTCCCTGTTGTTAATAGTATTGAACAAATCGGATCTGTGAAAAATTTTTTAACTTTGCCTGTCGCGGTTCGATTTTTGTTCTATCTTGCCTTTTACTGGCTGCCAGGATTATTCCAGATCATTTTTATCAGGCACAATGGATTTGGAACAGATAGTTATTTTGGAACAATCATGATTTGCAATGCCAGGATCGGCTATCTTGTCCCAGCGGTGTTTTTTGATAATCCGCATGAAACTTTTCTGGAAATCAGAAAAAGTCGCTTTCTGGCTCAGGGTTTTCATGCTGAAAGTCCGGCCAAGGCAAGGGCTGGCATTGAAGCAAGAAAAGTCCTGTATCCGGATGCAACACATAATTGCTGGGCTTACCTTGCTGGTCCTCCAGGAGATACGGCCCGCATAGGATCATCCGACGATGGCGAACCCCACCACACCGCAGGGCGCCCAATGCTCAATGTGCTTTTGCATGGTGGCATTGGCGAAATTGCAGTTGTCGTAACTCGCTGGTTTGGAGGAATAAAACTCGGTACAGGCGGTCTTGCGCGCGCCTATCAGGAAAGTGTGCAAACAAATCTTCTTGATTTGCCGGTTAGAAATTTTGCTCCGGCTTGCAAGGCTGTTATAAGGATAGCTTATTCACTCCTCGAGCCTGTAAGACGCGTGTTAGCAGCGCACGGGGCAACAATTGAAGAAGAAAAATACTCGGATTCTGTTGAAATATTTTTCAATTTACCTCTTGATTGCACTACAGGACTCACCGAAGAACTTGCCAGACTTAGCAATGGAAAAACGATTTTTGAACTTTGCTAATTAATTAGCAGCCAAGCTGGTTTTTGCTGTTTCTGGTTTTTTATTGGTTTTTTTGTAATTTTTTATGTAAAATAAGTTTTTTGATTTTATTTTACATTTTTGATAAACAAGTCATGTTTTACACCGAGCCTGATTTTGTATAATGTAATTTGTTGGTCAGGATGGCGGCACGTTTAATTTGTCAGGAATGAATCCATGCAGGTAAAAACCTTCACCGGCTCCACATCGCAAGAAGTGCTTGCAATGGTCAAGGCTGAAATGGGGCCGGATGCAGTAATCCTGGGAAACCGCACCTATCGCAAGAATGGCGAGGTCTTTCATGAGATAACAGCAGGACTGGAGAGAGAGGAGCAGGGCGCTTCTGGTTCAATTGCTTCCGCAAGCGGAATGCCCAGCGGTTTCAGTGAATGGCACCGGGATTGGATGAAAATCAAGGATCAGCTTTTCGCGCTGATGAAACCGGCAATCCAGCTTGAGCGCCTTACGCCGAGGCAACGCATTGCCCTGGAATACCTTCAGCGCGAAGGTGTATCCGATGCTGTGGCTGTTGAACTTTACAGACGGCTTTTGGCCAATCCCAATTCGTCAGTCCTGGAATGTCTTTCCGGGATGGCACCTGTCAAGGCGTTCAATGCTGTTAATTGGCCTCAGCACATACAGATCATGGCAGGACCTTTTGGATCCGGCAAAACCACAACCGGTTTGAGATTTGCATTACTGCTGCGCAGGGCCGACCAAGCCTGCCGCATTGCCTTTATCAATGCGGACTGCCTACGCGGCAATGGCAGAATGATTTTGAGACATTGGGCCGAACTTTCCAATTTTATCTATTTGGAAGCGCCTGATTCTGATGCCATGGCGAGGGCTCTTAAAAGCACTTCCCATGTGGATTACGTTTTTGTCGATACGCCAGGTTTGAGTTCGGGCAGGACGCTTGAAGCATGGCTTGGAGAAATGGGCCTGGATACCCAGGATTCCGCGACACAAATCACAATGGCTCCATTTTGCGACTCTCTTCAGACGCAGGAATTTTTACGCCGTTATAAAACCTGCGGGCCAGGTGGCATTGTATGGACAAAACTGGACGAAGCTGCAAGCTTTGGCAACATAGTCAACGTTGCCAACGAATCCTGCCTTCCTGTTTCGGCGCTATCTTATGGACCTGAACTCAAGGAAAGCCTGGAGCCTGCTACCGAACCTCTTGTCTGGCGTCTGATTTTCAAGAGGCAGCTACCGGGACCTGGCCCGGAGGCGACCAGGAATCAGGTAAAAAGTGTAACCGGTAGAACCGTTTGAATATTTTGGCGCGTTATGGACGGTTGGTCCCACGAAACAGAAAAATATGGTGGAAAATATAATGGATGGCACGTTCCCCCTCGTATTTTCGGTTACTTCCGGCAAAGGTGGGGTGGGCAAAACAAATCTTTCTGTCAATCTTGCTCTTTCACTGGCTTTGAAAGGCAAACGTGTTGCGCTGGTAGATGCCGATCTTGGGCTGGCCAATGTAGATGTTCTTCTTGGCCTTACGCCCAGAAAAAATCTTTTCCATCTGTTTCATGAAGGTGCATCACTGCGTGACATCCTTTACCCGACACCATATGGTTTTTCCATCCTTCCAGCGTCTTCTGGAATAAGCGATATGCTTATCCTTTCTACCGGGCAAAAACTGGAGCTTCTGGAATCTGTAGGAGAGCTGGAGGATGAACTGGACTACCTGATAGTTGATACTGGCGCCGGTATCAACGATAATGTGCTTTATTTCAATCTGGCTGCCCAGGAACGCCTGGTTGTGCTGACGCCCGAACCAACATCTTTGACCGATGCCTATGCATTGATCAAGGTTTTGAAACTGAAACACGGTGTCGAACATTTCAAGGTATGCGTCAATATGGCGCCAGACCAGAAAACGGCAAAAGATATGTTCTCCTGCCTGTATCAGGCCTGCGACAGGTTTTTGAGTGGGGTTTCCCTGGATCTGGCTGGAGTAATTCCCAGAGACAACAATGTGCGTAAGGGTGTTGTCAATCAAAAACCCTTTCTTGCAGTAGATCCACAGAGCCCGGCATCGAAAGCCGTGGATCAGCTTGCGCAATCCATAACAAACTGGGATTCGCCACGCGATACTGACGGCAATATAAAATTTTTCTGGAAGAAACTTCTTTTCAGATAGGTGTTTTTGTATTGGATTCGGAGCACGATAAACCACAATGCGGGTGAATGATAATGAAGAGCGGCACAGCGCGGGCAGAGGCTGTATGTCCCTGGGAATCCCTCGAAACCGGCATTACATCCTGGGATGACTTTTCTCCTGCCCAGCAAGAACAGATAGTACGGCATTATGCGCCCAAGATCAGATTCCTGGCGCTCAGGCTTAAAGCCAAGCTCCCGCGGAGTGTGGAATTGTCCGAACTTATAAGTGCTGGCACTCTTGGTCTGATGGAAGCGCTGGGCAAATTCAGGCCGCAATTGGGAATACGCTTTGAGACTTATGCTGAAAACCGTATCCGTGGCGCAATGCTTGACGAATTGAGAAGGCTGGACTGGTTTCCCCGTTCATTGAGGCAACGTGTGCGAACTATAGACGAGGCCATGCGCGCATGTGAACACGAAAAGGGCCGTCCAGCAACAGAGGATGAATTGTGCCAGATTACCGGTCTGGATGTGCGTGATGTCCGGCAGGGGCTTGAGGCCCTCCAGAATCAGATGTGGCTTTCACTCGATGCTATTCAGGATTCTGTATCAATCGACACTGTGGAAAATGGAGGCGAACCATACTCCAGAACCGCGATGAGTGAATTGGCTGAAAAAATTGCGCCTCTGATCGAAGACTTGACGCCAAGAGAAAAGTTGGTACTCTCCCTCTATTACACAGATGAGTTGAATATGCGGGAAACCGCAGAAATAATGGGTATTACGGAAGGTCGCGTATCCCAGCTGCATTCCCAGGCATTAAATCGTCTTCGCCGTAGTTTTATTAATATATACGGCGATTCCGTGGAATTCTGAAAAAGGAGTGTTTCATGGCTTATGATCCCAATATGCGCGTCCTGATTGTGGATGATTTCTCCACAATGCGGCGCATTGTCCGCAATATTTTACGCCAGCTGGGTTTTAATAATGTTGTGGAAGCTGATGATGGCACAACTGCCTGGGATACAATAAATCGTGAAAAAATCGATTTTATCGTATCTGACTGGAATATGCCCAAAATGACAGGCATAGAGCTTTTGCGCAAGGTCCGTTCAAGCGAACAGTATGCTGATACCCCATTTCTTATGGTTACAGCAGAAGCACAACAGGAAAATATTATTGAGGCGGTGCAGGCCAAGGTTTCAAACTATATTGTAAAACCCTTCACTGCCGATACCATGAAACAGAAAATTGACAAAATTTTCCCATAGGGCATGACGGCGGCTTTTCGTGGCTGAAGAAACAGAACTGCAAATGCAGCAAGAAGAAACCGGCTCTGCTGGCGCGCAAAAAAAGGTGGAGCTTGATCTTGATGACGCTCCTTTTCTTCAGACCGAAGAAAAGGCTACTCCTCCTGCGCCGTTTGATGAACAATTGCCGGTTACTCCTGATGATGGCGCAGCGGAAGAAGCCGCAAGGAAACGGAAAAAGAAACGCCTTATCGTTATGGCAGCTTGTGGGGTACTTGTGCTTGTTACAGCTGCCGTGTGGTGGTTCTTTTTTCGTACTCCCCCACCGCCCCCCTCCGAAGGCCCAAAACCGGAAGTTATTGTTGTTCCAACCCCTGCGCCCGGCGCCCAGGATAATGACATTGTCAGAGAATTTGCCACCTTTGTGGTGCCAGGCAAAGACAGTCATGGACGGACTGATTTTCTGATTTGCAAATTTGCCGCTATCACACATGATCCAAATATACAACGTGAGATAGAAAGGCAGCTTGTGCCATTGAGAGACGCCATTTATTATTATTTGCGCAGCAAGGACAGAGACTTTATTTCTGATGCAAGGAATGGGGCTGAAATCAAAAAGGAACTTTTATCCGTTTTCAATGATTATCTTACACAGGGAAAGGTTGAAGATATTGTCTTTGAAAGCTATTTGAGTCGTTAAATTCAGGCAAGGGATTTTCCATGAGCGTTGATACAACAATGGCTGTATTATATGCCCAGAGCGGTCTTTCGAATATGGCCAATGTCGCGGCTACTGCGCCGCAGGCATCCCTTGCAATGAGCCGTGTGCTTGCTGCCGAACAGGCCAGACAGGAACGGCAGCAGGTGGAAAAAAGTGACAAAAGCGAAAAGTCCAATATAAACCCGGATCGCGAAGGCAGCAGGGGGTTTTTCGGAAGTAGAATGCGCGCCAGGCACAAGACGGATATCAGCGCAGAAGAAGAACCACCCAGGGCAACTTCGCCAATCGTGGGTAATTTTTTAAATGTCAAAGTATGAATGAAACAATTTTTCTTTTATTGATTATTGCCTGTTCGATTTTGGAACTGATTCTTCTTTGTGGCGCATTGCTTTTCTATTGGCGGTTGCGCCGCTCTGAAAAACTTCTCAATAGTCTCCAGGATAATCAACAAACTCTTTTGGCGCGTATAGAAATGAATGCGCGCCTGGAAAAGGAAATTGTTGCCACATTCGCGCAGCGACAGGCGGAATTGCGTGAACTTGACAGCAAACTGGAGCAACGCGCCAATGACTTGAGACGCCTTATGGCCCAGGCCGAAGGCATTACCAGGTCACCTCAATTTTTGAGGGAAATTATCCTTAACGGTAAACGCAAGGGCTTATCCAGCCGGCAAATTGCCAAAAATGCAGGTATAAGCGTCGATGAAGTCGAGCTTATTTTGGCCCAGAATTCCTGATTTTTCCTACCAATCCCTGTTATCGGAATCTTCCGCATAATCGTCAAAAGAAAAGTCTGGCGCCATCTGGTAAAGCTCGCGCATGGTAATTGCTTTTACATTATAGTTTTCATTTAACCAACGCCCGAATTTGAAGATTTTTTCAAGAAATGTATTTGCTGCCTCCTCGTCTGGAGTATGCGGGGACGCACCTGGAAGCATTTCCGAACTATGCCAGAAAATGCTGAGAACTTTGCCACCGCGCATGGAGTGTAATCTTGTTGCAAGACGCATTATGCCAGGGCCATGCCAAAAAGGATTGGCGCTTGCTGCTCCAAAAAAGTGGAAACGGTCTCTCAAATACTGATTTTTACCACAAAGAGAATCCCACATTTTTGCAATGGCGCCATTGAGGGGAATTTGGGTAATTGGCGCTTCAAGCAATAATTTGTCCTTACCCCTGACCCAGTATGGATCTGACGGAGCGGAAAAATGATTTGGTCCACCGGCGAAATGTCGCAATGGGCAGATTGAGCTGTCAATCAAAATTCCTGATTCACTCAACATTGGGCGCCATGAAGCGAGTAAATCCCAGCGTCCCATACGAAAGCATTCAAGCGGAGCGCCCTGAAAATCCCGCCCGGCATTCAGCAGAACCTCAAGACGTTTTCTCAGGGTATCACGGGACAAAACCTCTGATCGTAAAGGCGGACTTTGCAGACTGCTTTTATCGTATGGCGGTGTACTCCAGTGATGAAGATGGGCTCCTATTTCAGCGCCGCATGTGTCTCTCATGTATTCAAGTGTTTTTCTGGCCTCAGGATTGTCAAAAACTGAATGTGTGCAGAGCAGGGTAAGAGGAAATCCAAGTTCCCTGCAGAGAGGCTCCAGTTTCCTGAGTCGTTGCACGTTAGTTACGGAACAATTCCAGGCCTGATAGCTGCCGGAAAAAAGTCCTTCCTCTTCAACATCCAGGCTGATACAGACAGCAAGATTCTTTTTTTCTCCCATAAGACTTTTCATAAGCCAATTTTGCTTCATGAATAAAGAAAAGTAAATATTTGCCTGAAATGCTCAACAATTCTAATTTTAATGTGCATACACAATTTTGCAAATTTAAAACAGATACCATCCATTGGGAATTGTGAATTTGCAAGTGCAATTTGCCTGGCTATTGGTATTGCACTAAACAAAAATAGAAACACTGTGGAATGTTTGCAAGGGTGACGCATCATGGCTATAACTGTCTGAATTTATCGAAGTAAAAAATTTTACACCAAAAACTTTAGGTAATAAATTCTGATAGTTATCCGACTAGATGCCTCGTCCATGGAAATGCTTGCGCATGCAGCAAAATTTTGGCAATGTCCTTAATGCGGCAAATCAGGAATAATTCCTGTTTTTGTTTGGACGTTAAATATTTTTCATCATGATTCATGTCAAGGCAGGAATAAATGGAAACCTTTCTTCTGGTGCTACATCCAATTATTCAAGGATTTGCAGTGCTTTTGGGTATCTATGCCATGTGGCAGGGGTGGAAACGTGTTGAAATGACCGTTTTGAAGAAAAAAATTATATTCCCCTGGAGATCACATGTGCATTGCGGCACAATTGCCATGATTTTGTGGCTGCTGGGCGGCCTGGGTTTTTATACGACCCACTCCATTTTTGGCGAAACTCATATCACGGGAAGCCATGCTCATCTTGCATGGGTAATTTTCGCTTTCTGCATATTCGGCCTTGCCAATGGCTACATAATGGATAAATACAAGAAAAAGCGCACCTGGCTGCCTGCTGTTCATGGCGTTGCCAATGCTATTTTGCTTGTTCTGGTTTTTTACGAATGCTATACTGGCTTTGAATTGCTGGATACATTCCTGTAGCAACCAATGAATATTGAATTTGCATTTATATGTTTTTTTTGATATGCTTATTAGCCCAATGCGATAAAATAAGGAGCAAAAATGAGCAAGAAATGTGATTTTTGTGGCAAAAAGCCGCAGGTTGGAAATTTAGTTAGCCATTCCAACATAAAGACCAAACGTCGTTTTAATCCAAATTTGCAGAATGTGCGCCATCAATCTGCGGATGGAACGGTTCGTACCATGACTGTATGCACACGTTGTCTGCGTTCAGGCAAGGTTACCAAGCCTGTGGTACGGAATAAGGATTAAGCTTTTAGAGCATATTTTGCATGATATTATCCCCAGACTGCTATTTAATATATCACAATATGCGGTAGTTACTTTCATGGGGATATCTTTCCATTTAATGCGGAATAGCGTCCATTGCGCATCAATGCAAGCAAAACACAATTGGAATTCGGGCAACTATTGGCATGTCATTTTAGTGGCGCGCAATCCATTGAAGGATTGCGACAAGCGTCGCTTGAATCGGCGGGAGGCTGCCAATTTTCAATTGTTTTTTGCCGTTGATATATGCGTTTTCGATCAGGAATCCATCACCATCAAACTGGTGAGTGTTTCTACTTGATAATCGTCGCAGTTCTATAGCATTTTACGCATGAGAATATCTCTTAACGGCAAAGCAAGTTTGCCTCGAGATATTATCGCGTGCGCCATTGCAAGCAAAGTCGCGTTAGAGCATTTACGTAATTTCATTGCGTAAATGCTCTAAAATGACGAACTGCGGCAAGTTTTTTGCCCCGTATAATTCGGGGCTTTTCAGTTTATTTCAGGAGCTGATATGAGCGAGAATGACGAAAACTGTCGCCAGTCCGGAGAAGTGGAGATTAACGAAATTATCGAGCCAGCAGGAGAAGCTGTTTCTGTTCGGAAAAACGAAGGTGATTCCGAAGACTTTGCAACCATGCTTGCCGCCCACGAACTGCAATCCCAAAAGATCCAGCCAGGCCAGAAAGTTGGTGGCACCATTATTACCATTGATGGTGATTATGCTTTTATAGACATTGGCCTGAAAGAAGACGGCATAATGGAATTGAAGGATCTTCAGGATACCAATGGCGAAATTAACGCAAAAGCCGGAGATAGTGTGGAGGCTTTTGTGGTTTCCATATCGCCCCAGGGCATTCGTCTTTCACGTTCCATGAGCGGCAGCGGCCTTGCCGCGCTTGAAGAAGCCCGCGATTCCGGCATACCTGTAGAAGGGCGAGTAACTGGAGCCTGTAAAGGGGGTTACATTGTTGATGTTATGGGGCAACGCGCATTTTGCCCTGGTAGCCAGATGGAACCCTCACCAACAGGCGACAATGAGGCCAATATCGGTAGAAGCATGGAATTTTTAATTACGCGCCTGGAGAGCAGGGGGCGCAACATAGTTGTGTCAAGACGAGCTCTTCTGGATCGTGAACGCAAGGAAAACCTGGAAAAGCTTCTGGATAATCTTTCTGTAGGCGATACGGTGGAAGGACGCATTACGCGTCTGGCGGCTTTTGGTGTCTTTGTGGAACTTGCTCCAGGCATTGAAGGCATGATTCATGTTTCCGAACTTGGTTGGTCGAGGGTTTCGTCTCCTGACGAACTGGTGTCGGTAGACGATGTTGTGCGCGCAAAGGTGCTTTCCATAGCCCAGAATGATAAAGGGCAGACACGCATAGCCCTTTCACGCAAGCAGGCTCAGGGAGACCCATGGGAAGAGGCCGGCAGCCGATTGCAGCCAGGAGCAATTGTTACAGGCAAGGTTCGCCGACTTGCCCCATTTGGCGCTTTTGTTGAAGTCCTTCCGGGTATTGAAGGTCTGGTGCATATATCCGAAATGTCATGGACAAAGCGCGTTACCAATCCGGAAGAAGTTTTGACTCCTGGCGAAGAGGTAGCTGTAAAAATCAAGGAACTCAACCCAGAAGCCAAAAGAATCTCCCTTAGCCTGAAAGAAGCCGAAGGCGATCCCTGGCAGGATGCAAGTGAACGGTTCAAACCGGACCAGATGATTGAGGGGACTGTCGAAAGTTTTGGTCCACACGGTCTTTTTGTGGCTCTTGCGCCGGGCATAACCGGGCTTTTGCCGCAGGGCGCACTGAAAAATGCAAAAAAATCCAGTAATTATACCGGGTTAAAGAGTGGTGACAAGGTGAAAGTTGTGATCAGAAGTGTTGACAGCGGGCAAAGGCGCATTAGTCTTGTCCCAAAGGATAATAACGATGTCCAGTCTGTGGACGACACTTCCTGGAAGGAACACGCAGTTGTAAAGCCGGCATCCAGCGGCAAGGATCTTGGTGTTATGGCTCAGGCACTGCGGGATGCTTTTCAAAAGAAAAAATAGGAGATAGTTGCGCATGAAAAAATTTCTGGCTGTTATATTGGCAGCATTATTCATGGCGGCCTCCCAGAGTGCCTGGAGCGCTGTTTTGCCAGATTTTGCGGAATTGGCGGCAAAATGTGGCCCTGCTGTAGTCAATATCAATACAGAACGCAAGGCATCTGGCGATGGCGGAGATGATTTCTTTGGAGAAATGTTCCGCAATATGCCCCCCGGCTTCGAAAAATTTTTCGAACAGTTTGGCAAGAATCCAGGCAATAGGGGGAAACAGAACCGCAGGCCAATGCAGAAACAAAAATCTCTTGGTTCGGGATTTTTTGTCTCTGCCGATGGTTACATAGTAACCAATAATCATGTTGTTTCCGGCGCTGATACGATAAAAGTTACCATGGACAGAAATGGTAAATCAACCGATTTCAAGGCCGTTCTTATTGGTGCCGATGAAGAAACGGATCTTGCGCTGCTCAAGGTGGATTCTTCCGAACCATTGCCTTTTCTGGTCTTTGGCAATTCGGATACACTCAAGGTTGGCGAATGGCTTCTTGCAATCGGCAATCCATTTGGACTTGATCACAGCGTAACAGCGGGTATCCTTTCCGCAAAAGGACGCAATATTCGTTCTGGTCCGTTTGACAATTTTCTTCAGACGGATGCATCCATCAATCCCGGTAATTCCGGAGGCCCACTTCTGAACATGGCAGGCCAGGTCGTGGGCATCAATACCGCCATTATTGCCAGCGGCCAGGGAATAGGCTTTGCCATACCCAGCAATATGGCTGCCAAGATTATTGACCAGATCAAGGATGGCAAAAAGGTAAGCCGCGGCTGGATAGGCGTTACCATCCAGGATGTTGATGACAACACAGCCAAGGCTCTGGGCTTGCGGAACCCAGGCGGAGCTCTTGTAGGCAGTGTTCTGGACAAAGAACCAGCTGCGAAGGCCGGGATCAAGGACGGTGATGTCATTCTGGCTGTTGACGGAGAGAATATAGAAGATTCCGCAGCGCTTTTGCGATCCATTGCGGACAAGCATCCCGGCAGCAATGCCGTGCTCACTGTCTGGCGTGACGGCAAAACACAGAACATCACCGTTACGCTTGGCGAACGCAAGTCCCAGGGTGCAACACTAAAATCAGCCCAAAAAGATCATGCCGATGATACTGCCCTTGGCCTGACTGTTCGCCCCTTGAACAATGACGAACGCCGGGAAATGGAAATTGGCGGCAACGATGGCCTCCTGATAACCGAAGTCGATCCTGACAAGGCAGCGGCAGAAGCTGATTTGCGTTCAGGGGATGTTATTCTCAAGGCCAATCAGCAGCCAGTTTCTTCGGCTGCGGAACTTTCCCGCATTGTGCGTGAAGTTGGTATGAAACGTGGAGCAATAATGCTCCAGATTCAACGCCGCGGGGACATTTATTACCGTTCCGTCCCGCTGAATCTGGAAAATAACAAGAAAAACAAATAATACAACAGATTTAAATAATATATAAATCGAGAGAGGAGGAGTCTCGCGACTCCTTCCCTCTCATCACCGTACAAGCTCATCGCCTACGGCGGTTACCTTTGAAGTTTTATCATATCGGCTATCTTTTCAGGGCTATGAGGTCCGTCTGCCTTAACCAGGCAAGATTCAGAGGTTGTCTTCACATAGTGAATTTTTGTTCCCTCGAGAGTTGCTGTCCATTTGCGTAAGGCTCACTTCGCTTGCCAACGCAAACTCCCGTTAGGCGCCTCCGGTGGCCAGAAATTATGGCGGAAAAACTTTCGGCCATGCAAGAGGCGCATGACTAGATTGCAGCCTTGAATGAAAAGGTCATTCAGATTCAGGCATCTCATGCAAAGGAGCTTGGGAAAAAGGACGAAAAAGTTCGCCTTCCGGCTTGGCTCATACAAGCAGCTGCCGCAATTGCGCATGGCCGAGGCCGTCCAGTATCTTGTTAACTTGGAACTCCGCCCGGCAAAGAAAATCGCGCCCGCGCAGGAACAGAAGAAGCTGGAAGCGTGAGCGCGTTTCCAGTTTCGTTTATTGGAAAAAGCCCCGACTGGAATTGCACTTCCGGCGGGGGCTTTGTTATCCGGTTACCATGCGGAGAACCACAGCAGCTCGCCATCCCCAGACTAACGGGATATGCGAACGCTTCCACAAGACCATTCTCCATGAATTTTACCAGGTTGCCTTTCGGCGAAAAAAATATAAATCCCTGGATGAGCTGCAGGGCGACCTGGATGAATGGCTTGAATACTATAACAACGAAAGGACACACCAAGGCAAAATGTGTTGCGGAAGAACGCCCATGCAAACATTTCTTGATGGCAAAAAAAATCTGGGAGGAAAAGGTCGGACAGTTGAATTTATCTGACTAAAGAACCGCCATCAAAATGGAGCCATTGTCAGATCAAGTTTGAAGCAGTTTTGTTGCAATGCGGGGTCCTGGCGGCAGACTCAGCCCCCCGTGTCCATGCGCCATTTGAAAATCATAGAGGATAAAAATCGGTTTGCGCAGATTAAGTTACACTATCGTACGTCCATCATCAAGGGCTTTTTTATTTCAGGCCATTTCACAATGAGCCATTTTCCCTTGCTTCCTCATCTCGTTGCATTGCGCGAACCACTGGCTTCTGACATGTCCAACCAATCTTTTTCATTATTCCGCTCACGCTGGCCAGTCAATATTTGATTCCGAATTTGAGCTGGATAAGATCAACAATGCGCTGAAGTGTCCAGACGTTCCCCCGTATCCGAAATGCTCTGGCCCCTGGCTGAGAAGCTCGCGAAGTTCATCCTTTTGTTCATCGGAACGTTTGCAAGGCTTTTTGGAAATTTTTTATATCAGAGAGCATCGAGTCCCTTCTTCTGTTAAGAGGAAATCCATTGGCTGACCGCTCCTTTTGTGACGCCAGGCATTCGGGCGATATCCACTTGTTTCATGCCACTTTTAAAAAGTTCCACCGCCCGCAACCGAATTGAGGAGCAGTAGAATTCCCCTCGTAGGGATTCTACAACAAAATTGCACTTTTAGTGATAATTATTTGCTCAATTAATCAGTGATTCCTTAATTTTTTATAAAGGTTTCATGAAGGAAGAGTGCGGAAATTTTTTTGGCCTGGCCGCGCAAAACTGGTTCCAAATTGGCTCCAAAATTAGACAAAAAATTCGAAATATTAAACAAATAAGGGGTTACATTTCCGTAACCCCTTGAAATATCTGGTGGGCCATCAGGGACTCGAACCCCGAACCAACTGATTAAGAGTCAGCTGCTCTACCAATTGAGCTAATGACCCAACCACGAAAGAGTAAATATTATTTTTTAAATACATTGTCAACATAAAAGTTCAGAAATGTCAGGGGTAACGCATCTAAATTTTTAAGCAATTTCTTAAGATAAAATATTGACATGGATGCCTGATACATTTTTCCTTTTAGGCTTGTTTTAGTGAACTGGAACCCTCCCCGGCTTTGCTGGGGGGCTGGCAGAGTTTGACTTATGCGGAAGTAAGGACAAGCCTCCTCTTTGTGAGCTGCTCAGTGCGAGCAAGAGGAGGCTTGTCCATGAATAAATTTTCAAGTTTAAGTCATACAGTGTGGGACTGCAAGTACCACATAGTTTGGATTCCCAAGTGTCGCCGCAAGGTATTGTATGGCAAATTGCGTCATGTAGTAGTTCAAACTGATAACGTACGATATTTTTCGCACATTTTTAAAATGGAAGTAGCCCGCCAAGTCGGTTAGTTTTGGTCAAGAGACAAACGCCAAAACCGGCAAGGAAGGGCTACAAATGGAAAGTAACA